>ERZ778017.1120-NODE-1120-length-28793-cov-4.973206_pt1 | contig 28793 bp, 24 predicted proteins | sample MGYA00375747_ERZ778017 | MGnify/ENA primary metagenome ERZ778017 (study PRJEB29350, sample SAMN05509838) | bioreactor metagenome | biome: bioreactor; material: wastewater | place: South Africa: University of Cape Town | collected 2014-03-17 ...
CTCGAATTCTATGTTTGGGGCAATGTACTGTTGGTCATTTTCGTCATCAGCTTGCTCATCGAACAACGACGATCGCGACGTTCTGAAAAGTTAGTACTACTCGTCTTACACTCTCGTACCATTCAATACCAATACTTACTTCTCGTACGTCGACATAAATGGTGATTGAAAGAAATAAAGATTCTTGTCTGATCTAGTAATTTTCGCAATGAGCTACCTCCCCATACCCGATACATTATACTATACACTATAATTTATACAATTAAAACCATAATAATACAAGCTGAAACTCATTCAGCACACGCTACCACAATGGCGTGGTAGCATTTTGGATTGTTCGCAAAGAATCTTTTCTCCGTTTCAAGTTTGGTGGAATGAAGACAGACTTCTCAATATGGCCAATATCAATGGTGAAGTCAGTGTTTGTTTCGTTGATGATTGTTTTCGTGGATGAGTCATTGAATGGCTGTAAGGACTCCAATGCCACATGGTTGTACTGGTTGTGACTTTCGATATATTCGTGAAACTTTGGATGGTGTTCTTTGATCCACTTGAGGATGTCGTCGTACTTGATAAAGTGAAGCAAGAGAAAGCTGAACTGCGAGTGTCCTTCGTTATACAATTTGTATTGAATTGTGGGCTTCTTCTTGTCGATACCAATCATCGTGAAAAATAGCTTCCACACTTTGGACTTGTCGGTGCTTGTTAGCTCAATCTTGTCCGTCACGGTGTCAATAAATTCACTGATTGGTGTGCCGGTGATCAACGATACTTGTAAATCAATTACATAGTCGGTGTCGTTGATGGTGAAAATGTAGAAGGGAAGATAAGCTTTGATATCCAGTTCAGAAAATTGCCTGTTGAATTTGATGTGCTTGAGGCCAATTGGATAGTTGTTGGTAGACAATTTGGTCCGCAAAATTACTCGTTTTTGCTTCAACATCTTCGATTTCTCTTCTGCTTCTTTCACGAGTCTACTTTGTACTTCTTGCATTTTTTCAGCTAACTTCTTTTCTTCTTCAGCCCGTTTCTCTTCCTCTTCCTGTTTCTTACGTTCTTTTTCCTTTTCTGATTTCAAAAACATTTCTCTTCTGGCCCGTTTCTTTGCCTCGACTTTTTCTTGCCAAATTCTCGCTTGTTCTGCATTCTTCGCCTTTTGTTCTTCTTGAGCCTTGGTTAAAGGCACAGGAATTGGCACCGCAGCTAGTGCAGGCTGACTACCTTTAGTCTTGGCTTTTTCAGGTTGTGGTGACGAAGATACCACTCGTTGAGTCACAACAACATCTTCCTTAATATTGCCAAAAACACTACTTGATTGTTGTTTAACTTTGGAATCAGACTTGGTTCTTCTGAGCTTCTTAAGGTTCCGTTCTTTGTCAACTTCAGACCCTTTTCTCTTTTTATCCACATCAAGCTTCTGATAGCTCCTACCTGGTCTAATTTCATCGTCACTGCTACTATACTCCTCATTTTCCGACTCATCTTTCACCACCGGCTTGCTCTTTTGCTTCTCGACATCGGTCTTCTTGACATTGCTGTCCCTTGTCAGTTGAGATAAGGCAGGAGAAGCTCGTCCTGAGGAAGCTGCAGATAACAGCTTCTTTTCGATACACTTTTCAAGTAACTCAACTTCTTTTGCATCGAAGTGAATTGATCTCTGAGCAATCTCCAATGCAGTCAAACCATCTTGTGGTCTTCTTTTAAGGGGATCTGCTCCTTTAGACAACAATGACTCAACCACAGCAAAATGTCCACGACCAACAGATGCAAGCAAAACAGTTATCCCACAAGCATTCTCGGTATTCAAATCATATGGATGAGGATTTAACCCTAAAATAATATCCACCAACTCGACATGTCCATTTCTAGCTGCCAAATTTAATATATCTGGTCTTGACTCAAGATTATTACCAGATACAAAATAGTTTGCAGTGAGTTCCTTGGAACCTTCAGCAGCATACTTATAAATACCTTTCCGTTTAATCAAGTCTGCAAAATAGGTGTCATTCGGATCATCAACATTAGTTCGTTTTGAAAACTTTGCTTCATTTTCAGCCTCAGAGTCTTTCGATTGTTGAGCTTTGGCAATCCAATCTTCCAATAACTGAACTATCTTCGCATATTCCTCGTCATTTGCATGTTCGTTATAAATCTTCGTCAATGCTGTGAAACCATCAATGTTATAGATAGTTGGATCAGCTCCATTTTCGAGCAATATCTTTACTGTGTCATAATGCATGTTCTCTGCTGCGTCGATTAATGGAGTTTCTGAATCTCCAACAGCATCTGCTTTAGCATTAACATCAGCACCGTATTTGATTAAAAGTTTTACAACTTCAGTATGGCCCTCTAAGGCTGCCTCATGTAAGCAAGTGAAACCACCAAAATCTTTTTCATTTGCATCAGCTCCTCTAGATAAATAATCTTCAATGAGTTTCAAATCTCCCTTTTTACACGCCCGTTGCAAAAGTGATCTTCCACCTGAATCTCGCTTGATTTTATAAGGCTTATCCTTTGGTTTACGATTATGAGCCTTCTGATAAATACGTTCCTTTTCAGTATCTTCCTCTTCATGTTGTTGCTCGTCGTCTTCCATTTCGTTCTTTGGTTCCCTTTCTTCATTTACTTCATTGTCGTTATCATCTTCTTCATCTTCATCTTCATCTTCAGAACTATAAATTCTCTTTTTTCTTTTCAAGTTGTGACGATTCTCATCATATTCCTTTTTACGGATTAACTTTCTCGTTTTGTTAATTCTTGGAGGAGATCTTGCAACCACAGTTTCAGCTTCTGAGAGGTCGGTCTCATTATCATTTTGATCAGACTTTTGCATGTTTTCTTTAACAGTTGTTTTTGCTTTGTCTTCTGGTTGATTTTCTTCTATAGTGACAAGGTTGTTAAAATTGAAGTCTGGTTCTGACACATTATCACGAATTGGAGAAAGAGCAGATGTATCAGCAAAAGAATTAGACCTTGCCAGCTCCTTTTCATCTGGGGATTGGTTCAACAGTTTTTCACAGGCAGTGTCAATGCCAATTTTTTGATCAGTCAATGATATATCTTCGTCCTCAGTTGGTATCTTTTCGCTCTCCTGACTCATTTCTGATTTTGAACTTGCTTCGATTTCTTTTGGTTCCTCCACCTTATCAATTTCCATGGATGTTGACCCCTTTGTGCTATCAACTTGTGAATCATCTGGTTTTTTTGGTTGTGGAAGTTCGTTTTCTGTTTTTTCAGTAGTTGTTTTACTATCATTACTAGAATCAGGGACATCAGATAATTTAGATTTTTCCTCTATCTCTTTATTTTCATCCTTTTGCAATTGTTCTTTGTCCTCTGTAGCCTTATTTTGCAGTGTCGGAGTTGACAGTCTATCAAATGAACGTCTTGTTTCTTGCTTTGGTTTCTGTTCTTGTGCCAACTGCTCCAATTCTTTTTCTATTAATAACTGCTCATCTGATGGTTCTTCTTCTTCTTCTTCTTTAACTTTGTTTGGTTTTTCTTCCTGCTTGACTTCGCTTGGTTTTTCTTCCTGTCTGATTTCGCTTCGTAATTCTTCTTTTCTGAGTTCACTAGGTCTTTCTTCTGATTCCGGTTTGTAGTGTGACTTCATTTCCAGTATCCGCGGCTTGTCTTTAGGTCGGTTATTTAGTGGTCTATAACTTGAGCCTCTGCGTCTGTCTTCTCGATAATCTGATTGTGAAGGTCGTTTATCATCGCCATATTCATAGTAATTTCGCCTATTTGCATCATCATAGTCAGTTTGTGGTGATTTCCTTCTTTCCTCATAACCTAGACCACGTCTATTATCCTTAAAACCACGAGACCCTTGGCCAGGTAGTCCTCTTCTGTCGTCTTTAAAGTCGTTATTAATTGACTGGTTGGATGCACCTCTTCTTTCATTTCGAAATCCTGCTGCAGATACTGTAGGGTTTCTTCTGTCTTCTTGTTGTAATGGTTTATCTAACCTAGAACTAGAATCATCATACAGAGGTCGTGATTTAACTCCATTGTTGTTACTGTAGTCGTCATATTTATCAAAACTTCGACTTTCATATGAATCATAATCCAGAGTACCAGGATAAGAATCATACCTGTCTTTTCTTCTTGATGAATATGACCCATTGTAAGAATTATTTCGACTCATGGGAGGATTACTGGCACCGCTTGGTCCACCAGAATGGTTGTATTTGTTGTATCTTTTATAGTATTTGGAGTGAGAGCTACCACGATAGGAGTCGTAGTAGTCGTTTCGGCTGCTGTACGATGATGAATGGTCGTTTCCATACTTTTCTTGGTTACCACCACGGGAGCCAGAATCATGGTTTCCTGGATTATTGTTTTGGCTTGAGTCGCCATTGTTTCCTGTTCCACCAGAAGAGTACCGAAGCGGAAAATAACTACTTCGGTTGTACGACATTGCGCTGTATTCCAATGGTGGGCTTGAACAAAATATACTGTTGCTTGCAATATAGAATTTTTCTGGTTTTTTTCTAAAACGTAAGGGAGGCGCTACCATACACTAACAAGCATGCTACAATCACCAATTGAGCTAGGAAAGAATACCTTGGGCTGAGTCTTGGGGCAACAGTTCCCGTGTATTTTGGTTGATTGGTGCTATTACTGGTTAGGGAGATTCATGTTGTTCTGGACGTGACATTTTTTTGGCAGGATCTATTTATTCCTTTAGTGCATGGTTTATTGTAGTAGATAAACTGAAGTTTCTATCATTAACTTATTATTAGCTATTTACGGTATTATATGTAAGGATTATGCTTTGACTTTCATAGTATCACCAAAGTCCATCAATTCAAAGATTAGTCTCATATTGGGACAAATCCTGTCACAAGCTTCAATTATCGTACCCTTTTCTTTAATCGACTCAATAAAGCCTATTCCAGACAGGTGTCGTGTTCCAGTTCTCAACAATTCGTAAGCTTCGTTGACTCCAATGTTGAATTTGAACATAAAATATGCAACTATTACACAAGCACTTCGACTAACACCACACTGGCAATGAACTAGTACCTTCAATCCTTGCTGATAGTATTTGTCGATCTTTGTAACGATTTCAGGTAGTTCTTTTGAAATGGCAGATGTGTGGCTCCATGGTACATGCATGTATTCCTTTCCAGGACGGTGTTGAAAATACCATGATAAATCTTCACACTCTTTTGCAACACCAATCACCAAATCGTACTTTGCTAAATCAAAATTCTGGTCCTTTGCAGGATCAGAATAAAGAAATAATTTGTCATTAAGCACATTCCTGGGTCCATCAGGGTAAACATTTGTGGAAATCGATTCCTGGAGTTCCTCTAGAGAGTTGTGGTCTCGTTGTAAGTCTTGTCTTCCTGAAGGTGGACTTTCGAGGTATTGCTGTATAATTGAAGATTCGTATGGTGTTGGTGGAAGTGGCTTGTCTTTGATGTTTTTTAGATAGGGCTTTGTGTTGTTTGTTATCAGATTAAGAGGAGGTGACACTGGTGATTGGGGAATATTTACATCGCGATATTTCACATCCAGTAAAATCGATGTAGTGCTTGAGCCTGTATTTGCTTTGTTTGTTTTGAATTCTGGTTCAAATTTTTTGAAGTTTTCAGGCAGTTTTATATTTGGGCTGCATGTGGAGGAAACTATCGAATTAGAATGATTTTGTGGAGGACGTTGCTTTTGAGGTCCACTTGGGCTAGGGAAACTTGTATCTCTGAGGTGTCTCTTTTGGAAATGAAATGGACTTTGTAGTTTTTCTTTTGTAGAACTCTGTGGAAGTGTTGGTGGTTGGAAATCGATTGGATTCTGTAGTATAGGGTTGGAGAGCGAATGTTGTGGTTCTGTAAACTGTTGTAGTATTGTCGATTGTGATCGATGAGGAATTGAATGCGGGTCTGAGAACGAAATATTAAGGCCATATGTGGTTTCGTTCTCATGTGAAAAGTTGTGGGTATTTGGCAGCTGATCGTACACAAATGATGAACCTTTGGAATTTGTATCTACATTCTTACCAAATAACGGCGAAGAACCAGGATGGAACTGTAAAGTTGAGGAATTTAGGTTTTCTGATTTAATATATGATGATGGAGAATTCGACTCCTGGCTCTTTTTCAATGCTGGAGGTAGTTGAAGATTGTGTCCATTTAATGGGGTATGAGGATCGTACACAATCTGAGCTTTAATTGTATCTGGACCGTCTCCATCTGGTAAGGTATTTGAAGTAGATTTTGTTTGGTTTTGGAGATTCAACAGGAGTTTTTTCATGTTTCTGTTCATGTTCAGCATGGGACGATTATGTTTTGGGGAATAGTTTATCAACCCTGGCGATGAGCACAACGACGACGGCTGTGATGAGACGGACGTCGCCGACGAGCACGGGCTGTGGTCATACTTTTCTGGCGAGAACACTCGCGGTGGGCGAGGGTAGGTATTTTCTGTCATCACAACCATAGATATACAATCCAACGAGCACACGGAGCAGTGGGCAGACCTAAAGTATCAGATAACACAGTTGAAAATCGACGATGGACGAGGAAAACGCTAACGAGTCAGATTCTTGGCTAATGGTAACCAAATCGCAGAAGATGTGCAACAGAACTGAAAAGACGTGACAAAGCAAGTCACAGTACGACGAAACAGTGCTGGTTCTCGGGAATAGCCAGTAAAAGAAAGTCTTGTCAGACAACTGCTAGGAACTCCCAGGTATATATGAGCAAATCTTCAGCTGTCGCAGGCACCAATGCAAAAGACTACAGCAGCAGGTGGTGACGAGATTAACAAAATGGCAAACCAACCGGAAAATCTCAGAAAAAAGTTGACGGGACACAGGGTGGATATATAGTGGAATGGGACCTGCGATCAGTGCCTCCAAATTTAACACAATAAACTAACAATAGAAGAGTCCAACCTGAGATAAAACTTTAATATATCTAATAATACCACATCGTATAATCACATTGCGAAGTAAGGTACGGTCCTCCATATAACATGTTTCAGGTTATGCCAGTTACAGTTGGCAATTGTTTCAGTTATGAACTAGTAATTACCGGTATTCTTGGTGGTGACCCCTTACAAGGTGGACGTAGGTCTGTAACATAGCGCAATTGTTTCAGGTCATGATACAGTTTATGGTCGGGCCAGCATTGGCCCACAGCCTGGTGAATATTTTTCACTAAACGGTTTTTTTCAGGTACGCGCGCATACTGTAAGGGGATGAGGCTAGATCTATTGGGGTTTGAGGAGGTGAAGGTACCAGGGAGGTTCCCATGTGGTGTGCTTGGTGTGTTTGGGATGTTGATAGTGCCCGTGGTACAATTCCGCGTAGTTCTGGAAGGAACGGAGTATTTTGGCGGGGGTATTTTATTCTGAGGTTATTGTTTCAGCTCGGCAATGGGAAATACCGTCTTCAAACAAGACGCCCATTGTTTTGCTGCTCGGTAGTGGAAACGGTGTTCTGTATGAAGCCCCAACGGCCCTTGGCCACAGAACTAGGTCAGGGGGTGGACCACCTCGGTGTGTACAGACTACATGTATTGGGAGTAAATGTTGGTCCCAGATTACTGCGAGTCACGATACTACTTATGCAAACATTGCATGGGAACTTACATTACTTGATGGGCATTTGATCATGCCATTTGGATTACGTCGTGCTTTTGTTCTTTGCGCTTCGTCACTGCATCTATTATTCTATACTGGTATCATAAAGTTGGTCGTTGTCATAATTATCACTCGTCATCATTGGGTCCAAATTCTCCTTCGTAGATAGTCGCCCCAGCCTTCCGCCTCGTCTCGATAATGACACACTCTTCCATGTCTAAAATCGCTCTGGCATTTGGCCGGTCGAATGGATTTGGTCGTAACATCTTGCTCACCAATTTGTCTAGTTTCATGGAATCTCCACTGACTAGAAATTCTGGTGCCCATGGGGGAATTAACTCTCTAAGCTTCATTGGGGCAATTGGCTGGTTGCTCATTGCATTCATCAATAATGTTTTTGAGATTGATGAGTTGGAAACGTTATTGTAAGACGATACCAGTGAAGATAATTGATGGTTCAAAAATTCACTAATATTGTCACTCGAGAGCCTTCCAGCATCACTCAAATCCCCACTCCGTAGCTTTCGCCATGGTGTTCCATTGTCTGGTAATATTACATTGGCTGCTATTTCCAATATTATTAACCCGACACTGAAAATGTCAGCAAATGGAGTATAAATCTTGTCATTGAGTAATTCAGGCGCAATGTAGTTACGGTCACCCTCCAAGTCAAAATCTTTCTCTAAAATTGGTAATTTGGTTGCCAACCCAAAATCACCAATTTTCAATTGACCTTCGAATGTCACAAAGATATTCGCAGGCTTGAGATCTAGATGAAGATAATTCTTGGAATGGATAAATTTGAGGCCACTTAGTATTTCGATCAAAATTTTCCATATTCTGAATTCATCGATCTTGTAGTTGGTGTTTTCATTTAAAAAATCTGCCAATGTTCCATTATCACAAAATTCTGTCATGATGTAGTAATAATTGTCAAACTCCCACGCTTCAATGAAATACACAAGGTATTCTTTACCTTCTTCTTGTTCCTGAAGATTGAGTTTTTCGTTATCTTTGACAGATGTCAATACCCGTAATGCATCAATCTCTCTAATCATTGCTGCCCTCTCAAGTTTTCCACGAACTGGCTTTTTGGAACGTTTGATTGCAAATTTCTGATCTTGAAATACGCATTCGAATGCGATTGAAAACTCCCCTTCACCTATATAACTGATATTCTTCATTCCAAATTTCTCGATCAAATGGTCATCTGCTTTCATCTTGCAAGTATTCATCTCCTGGATGATTGTTGAGCCTTCATTTCCGAAATATAACGAATTGGTCAGAGTTTGATCGATAGAACTGGGTGATTCCTCAACACATGACAATTTTAAAGTTGAATCTTGTTTGATCGAATCTGGATAATGCATGTTTGTTGGTGTCGATGGTTCTAGATATGCAGATTTTTCAATGTTTTGGCAAGTGTTCAAAAACTTCTTTGGGTGCTTATCTAGCGCGATATAAGATGGTGGTGATAATGATGCAGTGGTTGGTGCGGTAGTAGACGTTGCACCGCTGGTAAGAGTAGAAGTAGCCGATGATGAACTAGTAACTTTATAATTAACTGACCCAAATGACGGATGTGAGGTCGATTGAATTCGATAAAGTTTACTATTATGGCAGGGGCTTAAATTTGCAGGGGTAGAACTAGATTTCTTCACAATCTTAGTGGGTGTTTCAGGTATATTCATATCATCCATATCCAAGTCCAAGTCCAAGTCCAAGTCCTTAGGGTTTATCTTCTTTGCAGAATTGTTGGCTGAAGATATACGGAAAATAGATGTGTTCGAATCATTGATTGACGTCGAATTGTTTCTCCCCATCTCAATGGAAACATCAGAATCTTCTTGGTGTCGATTGTCATCATAGTTCACTGATGATATCATATTTGATAACGATGATTTGTTTGTGTTGATTAACATCAATGGATTTCTCTTTATTGGTGTTTCCGGTTGTGTTGGCTGCTGATTTTTGTTGGTCACTGAAGTCTTCTTCAAGAGTCCTGTTGTTTTGAAAGCTGTCTGTAGTGGCTTGACAAAGTTGTACGATAATTTGTTTTCTTTATCGTCAGATGTTTGCTTCTTGTTGCTTCCAGGAGAAGTAGAATAGTGTATAGGACGTTCATCTTGGAAAACAGGTATCGAACTTGTTGACGAAGTAGAATGGTTTCTGTTTTTGGAAGGAGAGTCTAGTTCCATTTCATCAGAAGGATCAAAATCATAGGAAACTCTTGGTGGTGAGCTATTTGGCCTGAATGGACTCCGATAATTCAACGTCTTCCGTAACTTATTTGATTGCTTGTCGAATATAGATGATTTGGTTGATGTAGGTTGACTAATGAATCTTCTATCTGGAGTCAGTTTGTTAGGAGATAATAAATCATTTTTAAACATCTTTCTCGATAATTTCGATGGAGTTAATTTGGAATCTGGTGATGATGATTTATTAGATGATGGAGATGGAGACTGACTAACCAATTTATGGGGTCGTTTGAACTTGTTTGTAGACTGTAGATTTGAATGGAATGGGGTACGAATAGAGTTCGTTGGTGATGTTTTTCTGGGAGAATTTTGAAGTGAATTGACCTCCAAAATCGGAACTGGTTCAATGTTATCAATTTTTGATTTCAAGTTATTAATAGATAAATTGAGGAACTTTGACGACCGTTTTATCGAGGATGAACTGACTTCCGAATCATTTCTCGTTTTCCCTGGCGTGCTAAACTTCTTCACAGAATCTGATATCAGCAACGACGGACGTATTGCTAATGTAGAATCAATTTTATGTGAATCATGACGATCTAATTTCGAAAGACTCTTGAATATTTGCGAGTCGTCGATTTGGGTATCATTACAATCGTCGCTATCAGACAAATCATCCACAATTTCACCACTATCGTAGTAGTCTTGTTTAATATTAAATGGTGGAGATTTGTTAATCTTTTTCTTGGGCATAACTTGCAACTCCTGATTGACATCGTCCAAGATCAACGAGTTGAACGACCTCGAGAAGTGGTTATTGGTATAAAAATCAAGCTCGTCTAGGACACGGTCTTTTTTAGAGTTAACTCTAGACGAAGAAGTGCTTTCTTTCTGTCTGAACAACGAATCTCGAGATCTTTCTTTGGGTTTCGACAGATCAGCATTCTTGTTGGACTGAGGACTCTGCTTGCTGGGTTGACTACTACTGGTCTCGGCAGTACTGTTGAATATGCTATTCTTCACCACGGGAGCTGAGAGTTCGATGGTGTCATCACCACTGTCATGTTCAACGTCATCATTACTATCACCTTCGACCGTGCTCTGACCACCGAGTAATGGTCCTGGAGCACCCGCTCGCTGCGGGCGCAAGTTGTTCATGGTGATTCAGTCGTAGTATGAACTTGAAAACGAGATGAAAATCTACTGATTACAACTTTTACCACCTTCGACTATAGAATAATAATACTGGATAACAAGGAGGTTTTCATAACAACGCGACGCGTGAATTGTACTGAGTTATTGCAAGACACCAACAAACAAACAATACGCAGGAAAGATGTGGTAGCATCACCTGTCTTTAATGACACCAACACAGACACAGTGCACAGGAGTGGCGGCGTACGTTAACGAGGGATGTTTCAGTGTGTTCCAGTGTGTTTCAATGACGAGGAAGACTTTGTGTTGATGTATAACTTCGTGGTATTGCATCGTGTTTTGCGTATTGTTGTACGCTACGATGTTTACCATTCTGGTTTTGGTGTATGGTGCTGCGCGATGGTGCGTGATGCTGCGTGGTGCTGCGTGGTACTAAACGGAAGTACGAACTAAAAGAGCTATATACACTTTGTTCTGTGTCCCAACACGACACGACAGTCATGGTTCACTTTATTCTTACACACGACTTTAGTACAGAATCTATGCTGTGTCAGATGATGGCTCTTGTTATGCAAGATGTATTTATGCATGGAACGTCGCGCAATGTATTAGGTGCTTGTAAGCTAAACTGTTATAGTGCAACTGAACTCCATTTGCTTGGTGTAATGTGCTGTAGAAGAGCTCTGTATCTTGTCATTTTCGTACTGATAGTGTATTGTAGTAGATTTTTGTTCCTTTTCGGTTATGTTGTCACTGAAGAGCTAATGTTTTTCCAATGCACCCGTGATCTATTGCTATTTGTTCATGTAGAGCTCTAATCAGTCGATTTTACTAGGGACTGTGCTCTGTGTTTCACATACGAGCAGCTGTAGAAATCTAATCTTTGCCAGCAACAAAGAGTGGTGTTATGGGTCTTGCATTTGTTTCTGCGCACGCGATTCCTAAGGTGATTGAAATTGCCAAGTAGCAATCTAGCATGGTATCATTATAACCCGGCGTTTCATACGAACGATATAATCAACCAAATCATCTTCTCGTTAACGTCCCCCAACTTCCTCTTGGGAAACTCAGTGTACAATTTAGCTCTGCACCGAGATAAGAACCACCATAAACGTCACAGAATAATTTACAAACGCAGCAAGGGCACAGTAGAATATTGTTAAGCATGACGTAGACACCATTAACATAACTGATATCCCGACTGTAGCACCACATAGCACTAGCTCGAGTTATCACCAGCTGCTCCTCACCACAATGCACCTGCCAAACATGCATTAACGACATGTACTACATTAACCACCAAGCAGGTGCCCAATCAGCTAGCAACAACCATGTAAATAAATCGAGATAAACCCTACAAGTGCACTGTCACGAACACGGGTACACAATCTACATTTCCGTGTCCACATCCTGCCAAAGTGCTGTGCCACAAATGCCAATAATTGCACGTATTCCTGTGTGGTCCCTGATGTCTTGGTAACATTAAATCTGCGCTCCTATTCCGATGAGGCGATAAGTCCGAGTCACCATCGTCAAACCACACAAATTGCTCAAAGACAACCACAACTTCACCCTCGTGAGTGGTCATACCGTCTTGTTGTTGCCCCATATTGCTAAAGTGGGTTGACTGCCACCGCATTCCTGCGCAGGTGATCTCGCCATCTCAAAATTGCGGTGGGCTTACTAACGCATACTACGCAGCACCTGATTGGACGTCATCGTCTAATAAAAATCATGATTTTGTATGACACAAATTTTATTGGATATAGATGGAATCAGATAATATAACTCGATTTTTCTTAAATAGTTAATCGATTGGTTTTTAACATCGCATTACAATATCTCCAACCCGCACCCTAGGTTATAGAGTCTGATAAAGCGCATATTTTCAAACCGGTTACACGCCATCCCCATCTACACACAATATCCCTGCGAGTCGTGAATCCTGTCATCATCACAGCGACTCCAACACCACCAATTGCACATTGCTCGTTTAGTAGTCGCAGATCTTTTTTTGGACTAACTTTATTTCGTGGTCGAGATTTAACCAGCAGACGTTTTTCCACCATTGTTCCTTTTATTAACTGATTGCACCACACCATCATTTTCATCGTTTGCAAATTTATCACGATTTGGGGTAGCCAGTTTTATGTTTGACCCAAGATTAATATGACGATGACCAACTTAAAGAAAGAGCCAGGTTTTACCACCCAGCCGTCGGTTGGCGAGTCCCCCTCGCCAGCACCATCTACTGCACCATTAACCTCATCACCATCTTCGCCCAATGCAGTGCCCCCACGATCTCCCGCGACGGAAAGGTCGCCGAAATTGTCGCAACCATCTGAAGCAACACCCGGCCAACAGTGCTCCAACTGTGGCACCACCAAGACTCCCCTCTGGAGAAGAACAACCGAAGGAACCCTCATTTGTAATGCTTGTGGCCTTTACTTGAGGTCAAATAATACCCATCGGCCAGTAAACTTGAAACGACCACCAAACACCATTGCCATCGTGAAAAACGAAGAAGGATCCTGTAAAGGTGATGGAAGATGTAATGGGACAGGAGGCTCGGCCGCATGTAAAGGATGTCCCGCCTACAATAATCGGGTTGTTGTTCTGAACAAACGAGCTAACCCTGATGCGGTAGCACCAGTGATTAGTAAAGGTGGTATTTCCACCCTAGCAACAAACTCCGACGACTCATCAGTACCTCCAAGTGGCGATGAGGACTCTCTTGCTATTGCATGTTCGAATTGCGGTACCACTATTACTCCACTTTGGCGTAGAGATGATGCTGGTAATACCATCTGTAATGCATGCGGATTATACTACCGGTTACATGGATCCCACCGTCCTATTCGAATGAAAAGAACTACTATCAAAAGAAGAGAAAGAAACTTGACAAAACAGGAAGAAAAAGATGCATCAGACACAGATACAAGTCGAAACCAGTCGCCCTCGGGCCCAAGTCTCGCATCAGCTCAGTCAACAGCATCGCCATCGATACTACCACAACTACAGAATCAATCAAATACCCTACCTCCACTATACGTATCGGTGCCATCACCACTTCCTATGCATAATCAAACACCAAAAGAGATACTAAGTCCGCATTCTCCGCCTTCACACAAGCCTCTGTCAAATGTTGCTCATGCGCATACGCATCAAACGCCTCTGTCATTACCTCCACCGCCAATTCGCAGTCCATTTGGGTACTATAACTACTCTACACCCCCGCAGGGTCTTCCTATAAAGTTACCAGAGCTTCAAATCCCACAAGGACTGCAACTTCCGCAAATCAACCCGGTGCAAGTCCAGCAACCACCAGCAATACCACATCAATCGCAGCTTAATCCACCAAAAGACGCTGCACGAAACGATCAAGTGAAGGATCAACAGCAACAGAATCAACAGCAACAGAACCAGAATGAAACAAGGAAAGTTCCAGTAGTGAAAGTGGAAGAAGTGGATCCTCCAGTAAAGTCAAAAGGATGTGCATGTTGTCGAGCAAAAGAACCCACGCCAGTTGCAATTGATTTCACGGCTTCGTTCAAGATCGATTCTACTACTCCACCGGCTACCAAGACATCAAAGGACAACCAGTCACGACCATTGTCTATAGGAGGGCTACTCAATGGGTGAGAATTGAGGATGGAGAGTCTACGGGTATGTGCTCGCATCAATTCACGAGATGGAAGGGCCACTATTTGATGAACAAAGCTCGAAACGGCATTCGTTACTCGGAATATACATGCTATCCTGTTAGGATATAGATTAATGCTAGGTTTCGGGGTTATTTATGGTATGTAATGTAATGTAATGTAAATGTATCAAGTATAACAAGGTGCAACTGCAAATGGCTGCAAAAAGATTCTCACGTGAGAATTGGCAATTCTGACGCAATACAACCAGAAGAAGCACAAGAAAGAGGATCAAGCCAAATGTACTTGGAATGTAAACTTTGAGGTGTAGAATCAACAACCAGTAACTAAAGAATGAGTGAAGAATTGGTTATTGATGATTCTTTTTCCCGGAAGGTCAAAGATATTGCTGCTGGGTTTATCGGTGGTGCGACACAGGTGCTAATTGGCCAGCCAGCAGATTTGGTCAAGGTCCGGTTACAGACATCTGGAGAGAGTTCTAGTTTACAGATCATCAAGCAGGTCCTTCAGAATGAAGGGGTCTTTGCGTTTTACAAAGGTACTCTTCCACCATTGTTTGGGGTTGGTGTCTGTGTGTCTCTACAATTTTATGGGTTCCATGAGGCCAAACGACAGATGCTTGCTACTGGTGGTGGGATTGACGGCCAATTGAACATATGGCCCCAAACGTACATTGCTGGTGCCATTGCTGGTATCGCCAACACCCCGGTGTCGAGTCCGGTAGAGCAACTACGGATTCTAAGTCAGGCGAACAAGTCCCATATATCCTTAACCAGTACCGTGAAGAAAATTTACCACGAGAACGGAATCGCTAGGGGAATATTCCGAGGTACCAACATTACGTTACTACGGGAAATCCAGGCGTACGGAGTTTGGTTCCTTTCCTACGAATCAACAATTCGGTACCTTATTAAGTCCCAAGGGTACAAGTCTCGTGACGATGTCACCACACCGGAACTCTTATTCAGTGGGGCACTTGCAGGAAATTTCCTTTGGTTGGCGTCGTACCCGTTGGACGTGATCAAATCTAACGTCCAAAGTGACAAGTTTGGCAGTGAGAGTAAATTTTCTGGTAGTAGTATTCGGGCCATGAAGCACATTTTCAACGTCCATGGACTTGCCGGGTTCTGGCGAGGAATTGTTCCCTGCTTACTCAGAGCAACACCTTGTAGTGCTGGGACGTTTGCTGCTGTGGAATGGTCACTTCGTTTGATGGGGTAAACCGGTAGTTTAATAGATGAAATCCTGAATTTGATTCGTAGGCCAGTACAGCCAATTGGTGCGCGTGAATTTATGGTGCAAGCGAGTTGTGCTCTACCACGGGGAAAAGGTAGTGTCGTGGGTACATTTCCGACCGATAAGCGTAACTTAAAGTCCAGTAGCAAGTAGCAAGCTAACGAATCAGCTGATGGTGCACTGGCCTGAACATCTAGTTGCAATGTGGCCCTGCTCTGTGCCTCGTTCTGGACTCGACTACTCGGTTGCCCCGACACTTCGCCGATAAGTGACCCGTTGCCGTCAGTAACGATGGCATGGGGTGTGATCAGCGCTACCAACGCTGACCTCCTGTATACAACAGAACCAATCACAGAAACTGATTTAATGGTTACCAGAAAATTTTGAAATACAGTTTTGAAAATTGTAGCCAACAATCATCACCACCAACATGTTAAGATCAATGATTGCAAAACCTAGCATGGCCATACGGGGCATCAGCAGCGCCACCAGAATAATGAAGCCCGCTGCTGCCGTGGGAACTACAGAATACTTGACCACTGGTGGTTCCACCCAATCTGCCTGGCCCAAAGGTTTCAGATTACCAAAACCTAAAACTTGGGAAGAAAGTGGCGAAAGTGCACTTTCCAAGGCAACAAAGTTCTTCTTCTTGAGCGAAATCGCCAGAGGGATGTACATTTGTATGGAAATGTACTTCAGATCTCCATACACCATCTACTATCCATTCGAAAAGGGACCTATTTCTCCTCGTTTCAGAGGTGAACACGCCTTGAGACGTTACCCAAGTGGTGAAGAACGTTGTATTGCCTGTAAGTTGTGTGAAGCCATCTGTCCAGCCCAAGCTATCACCATTGAAGCTGAAGAAAGAGTTGATGGTTCTAGAAGAACTTACAAGTACGATATCGATATGACCAAATGTATCTACTGTGGTTACTGTCAAGAATCTTGTCCTGTTGATGCCATTGTCGAATCTCCTAACGTCGAATATACCACTCACACCAGAGAAGAATTGTTGTACAACAAGGAAAAATTGTTGGAAAACGGGGACAAATGGGAACAAGAATTGCAATACTGTATCGACGCCGATGCTCCATACCGTTAATGTGTTTGGTAGCATTCAGCCACACAACCGGCTTTGGTACTCCTTCCTTCATTTTCTTTCGCAATTTGCTCTACGCCCTATACTTGTATGAGGTATAATATTGTATATTATATTTTGTTACAATTCGAGAATTGTATACTAGAATTCCACCTCACCAGTGATACTTCGCTGTTTCACAAAATGCATCGTTAATAAACATTATTTGAGAAGTACTTGTAGATTTTGTTGTAAAGGGTATTGGTGTTTTCGTAGCAGTATTGTGGGTACAAGTAGAAAGCAGTGAAAGTGCGATTCGTTGTGTCTAGTGTATGCTCATCTACATTTTGCTGCTACATTTTGCTGCTACAATGCCCAGTGGCCAAATGTTCGTATTAATGTTTATTCGTCTCATAAGTAAATGTAATTGTAAACTACTTCATGACATATCATATTTTCTTAAATTTTTTTTAATTTATTTTGTAAGGAGAATAAAACAAATAAATGCCAATGATGGGGGTGATTGTGTCTCTATGATTGGAGTTTTAATGAATTAAAAATGGCTTTGGTCAAACAATATCCGCAATTCAATGGATGAAATTACCCTAAAGTATACATCGAATTAACAAACACATGTCAAATCAATAGCCATTGACAACAATGCACATTAATGATGTCATGATGGATATCAATTGCTGTGCACTTATTGAACTTGAGAGTAACCAGAGAATGGGTTGGCTTTCTTGGATTTCAAGTATTCATCAGAAGCATCTTGCCATTCTCTGTTCAAGGTAGATGGACCCTTAGCACCGAGTTTGGTGATACCAATGAAAATGAGCAAAGATCCAACCATACAACCGGCAACAGTGAGGAAGATGAATTGTTTTTCACCTGGAGCATGCAAAGGTTTTCTTGGACCCCATTCACCGAAAGAGATGTAGTATGCAGCTTTCTTTTCTTCGGTGGTCAACTCTTTCCAGTTCAATTCCATTCTTGCCTTTAAATCTTCAATCAAAGCAGTTTGATCATCTTTTGGTAAAGAAGTCCATCTGTTTTCTAATTGACCAACGTAGGCATTGGATAAAGCTCTTGGAGCAGAGGCAGCAACAGTCGATTGAGAACGAACGGCTAATCTAGTTAATGAGGCTCTGAGCATTTCGACACACTATAGTAATTTAGTTAGTATTACTTGGAAAATTTTAACCACTAGTTTTCACTATCTTCGAAAATTAAACTCCAATTTCATTGGATATAAAAATCTTTGTCATACGACATTTCCGGTACATGCACGCATGTTCGCTGGCGCCAATAAAAAAATATGTGTCACGTGATGCATCGCTCTAAATAGTGGGAAAATGGGTCGTTTCTGCTGGGAGGCATTCGCAGCACGGCCGTAGTGAGACGCAGTCCCCGTGCCCGCTCCCGCTCCCATTCCCGCTCCCATTCCCCGTCGCTAGATATGTTGGTGGTGCTGGGAAAGTTGGAACACGCGTGAGAACGATACGTAGACAACCAAACGGTACGGAACAGGTCTCATCAGTGTACGTCATGATTCTCGACCAACACGACTGACGGAGATGGCTCGATAACTTGACACCGCGAAATTTACATACCCGGTGTTATTGTAGCGTTATCTTCTACAACACGGCAAAAATGATAGAATTTTTCGGAAAATGAAGAAGGAAAACACAAACCAAATTCACTTCACATTTCTGATGGTATGAGTTAATCAGCAATACATACATTGAATAGATTAATAAAAGTACACCAGACTGAAGGAAAAGTTTGAAAATGGATCAAATTTGTTAAAGGGGTAGTCTTATGTGCTGCGACATTGCTCTCAAAACCCTTGATACGACATTTAACCGAGACATTTCGCGATTATTTTGCAACCCCGGCCATAAACATACAATTGCCCTCGTTATTATAGGATAGAATCGATGTGGTGGATGTTCACTGCGCGCGGTGTTGTAGGAGAGACAAACTTTATATAGTTGGGGTGATTTTGGGGCTGGGTATTTTTCTCAAAATTAATTATATAACCATTGTTTTTAAAGACGAATATGTTATGTTTATTTGCTCTACTATTGTACATATTTGTAGAAGTATTTGCTCGATGACTGGAAAGTACGGGAGATTATTGGTCAGAATTGGTCAATGAGGTGTGGTTTTTGTTTCGGTATATATCGGTAGTTGGATTATTGAATGGTGATGATTGACCGTTTTAGTTGTGAGTCGTTGATTTCCTCTACGGACACCAGAATTGAAGATGGCTTGATGGAGTTGAGGTAGGACAAAAACTCAATTATCGACCCACCGACTCCAAAGTAGATGTTCTTCGCACTAACGATGGCCTTTCCCTGTGCAGATTTCAATTTTAGTATAGTCTCGGCTACAACAGGTAAAGTGTCAAGAGAGTAGATGGTTTCTGAAGATATCAACACATCAACACTGTCTGTGCCTATCAAGTCATTGAACTGGTTCCCCCACGATCCGGAGATGAACTGCAATTCGATCGAACGGGTGGCTAACTGACTTAAGAACTCGTCGATTAACAGCTTTGTGATGAGCACTTCGTCGTTGTTGAACCCTTTTTCTTCTCCATCGGTCAACTTAAATAGCACCTCGACTGGCAATGTAGATGCCCAATTGATGATCAAATTGGGGACTGTGACCAATCTGATCACTTCGTAGTTGAAATCAGAGAACGCCAAAGTCTTGTTTTTTGTCTCTTGCTCAAAGAACTGCTTTAGTATGTATGACGAAGGTAACGATGTTCCACATCCCAAGTCCAAGATTTTTTGGTGATCATCGCCATATTTTGCCGTGGATAATTTATCAATAGTATCGTACGAACACTCCCAGCTTTTGAAGCCACCCTCATATACATTTTTCTGTAAATCATTTTCATCATTTAAAACCTGGTGAGCTCCATCAACATCCTCACACATGATTTGGTGCTTTACGTCGAAAAGGGCTCTTCTGTAAATCAAATTTCTCCCGATTGGAGTATAAAAGTTCTCGAATGTCACTCTGACATCCACCAAGGTCAGTAATATCTCCGTTAATTCATGCTTTACTGGTAAATTCTGTTCGGGTATTGCTGGAGATAGTTTATCTAATGCGGAAATCTTTGGAACTGAGTCCGTCTTTTGTGTTACGACTGGTGTAACTGATTCATCAAACTCATCATCTAGATCATCTTGGTTAAATCCAAACGAAAACCCCATATCTGAAGTCGATATACTTCGTATCAATTGATCTTGTGCTTGAACTGAAATTTTGTGATGAGATACGATGAGGTGCGAATTCAAGGGCTTTTTACAAAGCAGTTCTATTAGACTAGAAAAATGTCTCTCTGACATCAAAGCTACGTTGTACGTACTAAGTCATTACAATGTGCAATTTATTAGGTAGATACTCGGCTTTGGTTCCTTGGACTGCTGAACACCGAAGATGTTTTTGTTAGAACCTAATTAGGGGGTAATTTACTGAATAATTAAACACGGTTGAACAAGCGTTCGAAGGTGTTAGATAGTGGACATAGTCAAAGGAGAAGGCGTTGTTACTTTTGTTGTATGACGGTTCAATAATGTCTCCAAAAGACATTGGAATCATATCGTGGTATCTAACTACACCTTGTGATAACTCTTTAGCTATAAAACAAACAATCGGGAGGTTTGTGACCAAACAACACACGATTTTCAACTACAGTTTTCCAACTGGCTTCAGTTTTCGTTTCTAGTCCTAGACTTAATGTCGTAGTGTGTTTGAATGTGGGTTTAAATTGTGTCATATTTGGCATTTTGCAACCATGTCTTAATAATCCTCTAGCTAAAAGAAAAGTATAAAAAACATTTCCACTCTTGGTCTAGTTTCTTTTGAGTTTAATTCTTCGTTGTCATGCTAGCACCGAAAGAGGGAAGGAAATCAACTCACATCATATATTTATAAATTTTTGAAGAAAGAGTCAAGTAATTGCAAAAATGAATTTCCAAGTTTTCGAACAAATGCAATGTTGCCAAAGGACGTCATTCCCTCATGTGTTGTCGTTGTTCTATTAATAGATCTACACCAGCAGGCTCTTGTCAATTTTTAGGTTTGCAAAAAATGTCTCTTCTTCAAATCTATAGAAAAGAGTTATAGCCTATTGATCGTACAAGCTGACAACCATGTCCAGTTGCTTCCAAATTTGAAGTCGGCGGAGACCAAAACTATACTGCAACCTCCTCCGTCTAATTAGCCAAACTAGTTGCATGCAACAAGAGGCCGAATTTTACTATTTTGCCAGAATTGACAATCAAAGACCTTGGGTTCGGAAATAGACACCTATTGCCTTTAACAACTCAAAGAACAATTCAAAACCCATTGTAATTCCCATACAACAACAACTGTCTATTATTACCTGCGCAGGCACAATGGACCCTTTGTTTATCACAAAGACTAGACAGATCGCTGACACAAAAGGGCAACCTCTAATGTCTCGTGAAGCGTGCAAGACAGTCTACATATAGTTTAGGAGTTGGGTTTCTGAGTCAAGGTCTGGACCAGTTCACCAGTTTAAGCCAGTTTAGACCCGTTTGCTGAGTTTGCTCCAAATCCAGGAGAAGTGCCGTGCGTATTGTTGCATACTATATGCGTTCAAGAGCAACCCACCTACTCGGATTGACCGCCAGAAACCGAACAAAACATCAAATATTACAAAGTGCCACGATACGTGTTACCACACAGTCTCTACAGTCGGATCCTTAGCTTCATGCCCATTCCGTCTCTCATCATTCGCTCCATCTATCATTTGTGCCAGTGCGGCATACAAGTGTTTGGGGAGGATTGAACACCACTTCAACATTTGCCCAATTTTGACCCCATTCAAACATTATGCCCCTCAAATACGCCCCAACAGCCCTACACAACATCCCGCCCCACACGTTCCTTGTTCCTTCTTAAACAAAAAGGAAATTGTGGCCGCTTAGTTAAAATAGCAATCACCTGCATACAGCCAAGGTTTACGCTTTCCAAGCAGACAGTGCAATAGAACCCAAAAGTAAACTGTCAACGCCAAAAAAGACAACCGGGTACGCCTTAAACAAATAGTGCATGATTGTAGCCTTCGTGTGACGCCTGAAGTAGTGAATATGTCCGACAACAAGACCGAGCCCCACAAGGCTGATGAAGCAACCGTCCCGTTTGGGAAGCTGGCAGCAACTGTGAAGCCCAAGTTGAACATTATTCTGGAGGAGAGCGGTGGTGACGAGTCTACGCGGACCACAGAGCCGAGTGAGACCGCTGATGCCCAGAAAGACTCGGCAACGATGGTATCAAGGTCTGGTGGTGATGGCAAGGATCATTCCAAACCCAGTAAAACTAGCCACAAGCAGGAGGTGACAGATTCGAAGACAGAGCCAACCACCGCAAAACCTGAAAGAAGTGGCGACAAACACGACAAACCGGAGAAACCTGGCTGCAAAGATGACAAAGATAAGGTGTCGTTGCTGGCTCCTAGTCCAATCAATCCACAACCATCACTACTGCACTCGTTGAGTGCGTCGTCGATTATCCCCACAACAGCGACGACCACACCGTTACCACCAACAGTATTGAATAAAGCCACCTTGTCGAATTTGAATAAATCATTAAAAGCTAAACAGAAAGTCATCAACTTGAATCTGCCCCATCTCAAAAATACCACCATGATATCAGAAATGATAAATACGTCACCACAATCATCAGTATTTCCTAATAATATCAATAATTCCAGTGATTCGGATTTACCCCATGTTTCACTGGGCCAGCCACCTAATATCTCCACCAATAAACCGAACCAACCACAGTCTAAACCTCCATCTGGGTTACAACCTAAACAGAAAGTCAGCGAGTCCGGAACCGCGACACCAAAATCAATAATTAATAACCCTCAGAAATTGGACTCCAACACGGTAGACACCACTGAAAACAAAGACAAACCTCCACCAAAGAAAGAAAGCAGGAAGGAGAAACAGAAGAAAATTTCCGACCAAGCAAGTACAAGAACAGATTTTTTTGCTGCCAAACTTGCAAGTGCTGTAGATGATGTTGACACTTCAGATTCCGATGAAACTTTTGTTTACGAAAATAATGATAATGCCAATAATGCGAATAATAATGCGACAAATGCCATAAACCATGAAACCAACTCCATTCACGGATCAATAAATCCCCAATCGATATATTCCCCATCAATCCATGAAATTGCGAACCCAATGGACAATACCCTAGGAGAGAGTTTGTACTCTTCTTTGGGACTGAAACTCAATTCCAAAAGTAATGCAACTCTTCCTGGTCAAACATGTTCACAACGACCACCGTCCATTGCCAACTCGTTTTCATCTAATCATTATATGGAATCTTTGAACAATTATGGATCAGGTAATAACTCGGCCAACACTACTGGAAAAGAGAAAAAAGTACACCCTAGAAAGTCCATATCGGCATTGAAATCAGACGATGCTAGCAACACATTGAAGATATACTCGGAAAAATCGTCAGGTTACCATTCTCCATTAAGTCCATTCAACGATGCATCATTACCACAGTACAATAGACAGGCATCATTCAACGAGAATTATTCCTATGATGAAGAAGTTGAGGATGATATTGATGATGATGTGTCATCCGACGGCGAACTTTACACTTCAAGAAGTCAACCACCAAACAACAGTGATAACATAACGTCAACATTAACCACGGCAGAAGATAGCGACAAAACGAAATCTAGTAAGAAAAACAAAAACTCGTCTACAGCATCGTCTAAATTGAGATCTACAACTTCAAAGTTGTTTGATAAGAAGGGATCACAGCCTAGAAGATACAGTATCATACCCGATGATATCGACATTGAAGATTTTGACGACGATTTGATTTACTATGATAACAACATACGATTTCCTTATAATGGTCCACCTAGCACTGTTAACGAAAATACCCGTTTGCTAAATAATGATCACAAACTTTTGCATTATCGGTCGTTAAATTTGGGTAGTAAACGTCTTGCGAATACCAAGAGGTATGTCTCCACCGGTCAGCCGCTACCCTCAAATGGCAACGTCAACAACATGTTTCCATTCCATACCGGGGATCAAGGTTATTATAATGATTTCCAAGTTGGAGATGAAAATTCTGGAGTTAACAGTCCCAATAAGGATTTGGAAAATTCAAAACGGTTTGTCAGTATGCTGAACAATTCAGGAAGATACGACCATCCTCATTTATTTCCCAACAATAACTATTTCTTCCTTCCTAGAAAGAAATCTGACGAATTTGGTACTGGTCGAGGATATTGTTTCAGGACATTAATGTATACGTTTTTAGGAATCTTTGCTATATTGGGTACTGGTTTTGTTATGGGATTTATTTTCGCAACTACCAAGGATTTGGAGGATGTGTCTATTGTATCTTTTGAAAACCCAATTGTTAGTCAAGATGAGTTGATCTTCAATATCATGGTCAAGGCAGTTAACCGTGGATGGTTTACTATAGGTATTGAAGAAGTCGAACTAGATATATTTGCGAAAAGTGGTTATCTACATGATGGAGACGCAGAGGAATGGTCAGGGTCAGGGTCAGGGTCAGTCGAAACCGTTTTGCTAGGCACAATAACCAACTTGAATGTGCCCTTGAGTTTCCCGGGAGGATTTTTCAATAAAAAGCAACAGGATCAAATTGGTGAGATCCGATTGTTATCTCCAGGTAAGAATTTGACAAACATTCTAAGTATAGAAAGCAATGATAATCCTAATAATGATACCACTCCAGATAATTCAGCTAAATGGGGGAAAATTTATAAACATCCATTTGATTTAATTGTGAAAGGAGCTCTTAAATATAATATACCTTTCGGGACATCGCAACGGTTAGCACAAGTGAGCAAGGTTGGATACATAGATCCATCTCGAATTAATAAGTAGTACTATATAGAACATACTAACTCCTAATGCAAAATTATTTATTGCCTTATATACCATGGACTAGCTGCGCATAATTTTGTAGTACAACTTGTCTGATCCATTATGAATTCTCGGTTTTAGCTGAACCCTGAATACTTTCGGATCAAAAGAAATTGAGGCCGAATCCAGGTTATTCTTGAAAGGATCCAACTCCATTAAATTATTACCAACTGGACGCCGAATTTTGAAAGCAAGAATCGTGCGACAAGTCAATGTGTACAATTCTTGTAAAGCTAAGATATTTCCAGAACATTTTCTAGAACCAGCTCCGAATGCAAAATGCTTCAAACTTGTGTTAATCTTTCCGTCTTTGTTTAGCCATCGTTCTGGCAAAAACAAATAAGGTGATTTAAAAACTGATTCATCATGATTCGCAGCATAAGCATTCATGAAGACAATCGTGCTAGGAGGCAATCTTAAAGTCTTTTTTTGGCTTGTAGTAAAATCAATAGCTTTTGTGGTAGCTCTAGGAAGGCTCAATGGAAGAACAGTAAAATATCTCAAGGTTTCATGGATAAGGGCCAACACGAAATGGCAATCCATATTTCCAGCACTGTCTTCCCATGCTTGTTCAATGTCATTATTTGAGTTTTGCAACAATTCTGTGAACGCTCTATCTTGTAATTTTGCACCATACTTATGGGACAAATGGCCCATCAAATGGTTAAAGTTTAAAGGAGTGTTATCCAACCCTGCACTAATCAACGTCAAACTGATTGACTTCAATACAGACTCATTGACACTATGTTGTAACTTGAGTTTACCCACTATACTTTCTTGCAGCATTCCCTGTCCAAGATTTGAATCTAAAATTGACCGCAAATAATCCATGTAGTAATCGCGACGATTCCTGGCTTCTTCTGCTCTCGATACTGATAAAGATCTCAATATAGGAATGAAGTCACGCCAGTTACCCATGTGAGATCTTAATTTCATTATTTGACTTTCAACTCTTATGATTTCCTTGGCCAAAGAAATGTCTTTTTTATAGCAATCTAAATTGATCCCAAAAGCAAGTAAAACAGAAGACTGTATTGTAAAAAATTGAGCATAAGGCAACATGTCAATGTCAGCCAACGTGCATTTCCTTCCAAGGTAGATATTACACGACGGAGGACCAAGCAACTCTCTGTTTGACATGAACAACTTCTTCACCATTAGTGTAGAACATTGATCGATGATGGATTTGATATGAGAATCAATGGCCATATGGTTGATATTAGCAGCCAAAGCTTTTTTGGCTCGAACACAAGATGCACTAAACGGAGTAGATCCAATGGTGAACCCTTGTGTTGTACTGACAACATCATGAAACGTGTACATACGAGGACGAGACTTAGTGCCACAAGCATGTTTATTCCACAACGTGTTCACATCAGCAAATGAATTAACTACAACAACATACTTATGGCCTAGTTTGACTTGGAATACCATCTGGTTGTACTTTTTGCTCCATTTCATAAACGTTAGAGCTGGGTTTTTTCTCAAATGGAATAAACTACCCACAATTGGGAATGACGGAATTAAAAACACATTTGGGATCTTACTTCTAGAATCGTGCACGTACAAACCACAAGTAACCAAACAACCGACAATTACCAAAAACAACAACCACTCGTTAGCAGGATCACTAGCAAATTCTCGGAAAACCATAAAGTAAATTTTGCAATGGCTGCAAAATTTACAAATACAGTATTATATTCGCGTAACCATTTCGGAAAACTTGCACCATTGCCGAGTTCAACAATTCAAATCAACAAGCTCCCGAACTCGACTAAGAAAAGGACACAAGAATGGGTTTTGTCAAACGTTTGAGAACGATGATTTGAATTTGTGGTTCGTTCTTGAAAGCAGTATTCAAAATATGATTAACGCAGTTCAACTGCATTCAAGTAACCAATATTTATTAAAATTAGTATTATGTACTATGTTACAAATGATTTCGAATTGGACTGAACAATATGATGTTCTCACAATCGACAGTGTCCAATGCATGATTTGGGAATTGATGGAAAGAATTCGAAAAACCAACCAACCATTTTGAATGATGTAGTACAGTGACTATAAGACATTAGGGCAAGCAATTACGAAAAATCCCAAACTAGCCAACACAAAGCAAATGCTGACTCGTTATGCTCTTCCTCGACATTGCTTAGTATACTACATACCCTCCTAGATGGTTTTTTACACCATTTCCTCCTTTTCCTTACCAATAACTTGGTCCTTGTAGAACTCGGCCTGCTGGTTTGCGGCTGCTGTACGCGACTCTTCCTCGATCAATTCGTCCAAGTCGTAATCGTACTTGTTAGGATCGGTATCCAAATCCAACTTTTCCTTTCTTTTACGTATACTAGAAACGTTAGATAATTTGATTTGGACGGGCAAATCACTAGATGTCACATTGACCTTCTCCTTCAACGCCGAAGCCTTAGCCGCTAACGACGACAGACTCTGTCCCTGGTCGAAATCTTCGTCCGGAGGAATGTATCCCTGGGCTCCACTGGAGTGAGATGAGGGTTTACTGGTGGTCTTACTCCGCTTATTCTTCTCTACTGTGGTCAAACCTGACGCATATGGCAAGTATACTATGACGGCACAGAGAATAATGGCCACAGCGATGAGTAACAAAAACATGGTCAGAAGAAACTGGTAAATATCATGGAAATTTTCATGTCGTTAAAATACTGTACTATAAATTCCTCAAATCCCCAAAAGCCCTCATCCACGGCAACATGGCCAAAACCACGCAAAGTCGCAGTCTACATAGTCTGAGTGGTTGAGGTCGTCTACTACACACAAACCGATTGGCGATAGTTATCCTACGTACTGTCGTCAGGACACTACGCTGACCACCTGATGGTTTTGCTCGCCGTGAATTACCGACCGAGATGATCTCACTACACCTCTAGTGTTAGGCAGTGTAGCACCCTAATGTGACATTAGAGAATGCCTGGGTCCAAGTAAACGTGCTGGTTAGTACAACCTCGTACGTGATTTCGGCTGTTGGTTTCTGTAGCATTTGCGGTGTATTAGTTTTCTCTCACCGTATTTCGTACTAGTTCACAAATATGGACATTGTAGAACAGCTCCGTAGTCCATGTCTCTGCCGATCCAGCCACACCTGGCCAATCCTGACAATCACACTACAAAAATACCACAGTGGTTATGCCCTTGGTTCCACCGGCGGTTTGTGGCACGTCGCCCGAGGGTGGTGGTGCCGGCTACTCATTACACTACTCTTGAAGGTATTTTACTGTACTGTAGTAATCCGTCCCGTACTATAGGCTAAAGCATTACAGCCGTTTTATACTACATATTTGTATAGCTATTATGTTCAAGTACGCTAGAGTGCCACTACAACGTGGTATAAGATTAGCCACCGCCAGAGCTGGCGTGCTGGCGTCGTTGGGTGGTGTTTGGGTTCGTATGACCCCATCGTTCACCAGAACATACTCCGTAGCCAGCACCACAGGCACCGATCTCGAGAGCCAAATCGACAAACTCACCGCCAACGAGTACAACTCGTTGGCCAATGAGTACCTTGAGGCACTCACTGATGATTTGGAAGAGTTGTCTGAACAGCACCCCGAGCTTGACTGTGAGATGTCTCACGGGGCATTGACAATTGACATGCCTCCGGTGGGGACTTATGTCATCAACAAACAGCCTCCAAACAAGCAGATCTGGTTGAGCTCTCCCATCACTGGGCCCAAGAGATACGACATGATTGGTGGCAGATGGATCACCTTGCGTGACGGCTCTAGTTTGACGGAATTGTTACAAGAGGAAATCAGCTCTACGTTGGACACCGAAGTAGAATTCAACACCGAGCACTAGCTGGTGGCGCTGGTGTTGTTTCGTGGTCGCTGCTACTTTCTCGTCCGCTCTA
>ERZ778017.1125-NODE-1125-length-28735-cov-7.293201_pt1 | contig 28735 bp, 29 predicted proteins | sample MGYA00375747_ERZ778017 | MGnify/ENA primary metagenome ERZ778017 (study PRJEB29350, sample SAMN05509838) | bioreactor metagenome | biome: bioreactor; material: wastewater | place: South Africa: University of Cape Town | collected 2014-03-17 ...
CCCGCCCCCGCCCCTGCCGCATCGGTGGACGCCCGACCGTGGCCGCCCGCCCCTGCTCCGGCCAACACTGAGCCTCTGACAGCTGCCCTTGTTGAGGAAGCCGCGCCGACCCGGCGCAGCCTAAAGGAAACCTCGTTCCTGGTCAGCGCCCCGGTCCTCGAACCTGCCACCCAGGGCTGGCGCGGAACACTCACACGCCTGGGACTCCGGATGGACCCCTCAGAGGAAGAACTCACCGAACGCGAGGACATCCGCACGGTCAGCCAGCACTGGCCCGGCCCCCGGACCGTCGCCGTGGTCAACCGCAAGGGCGGGGCGAACAAGACCCCCACCGTGGTCATGCTCTCGGCAATCCTTGCCCGCTACAGCGGCGCCGCCACGGTCGCATGGGACAACAACGAATCCCAAGGCACCCTCGGGTGGCGGACGGAAAAGGGCGCCCACGACCGCAGCGTCCTGGACTTGATCGATGCCTCAACCGAACTGCTCTCCCCGTCCACGAACGCCGCCGAAATCGCCAAGTTCGTCCACCACCAAACCGCGGATAAGTTCGATGTCCTTCGCTCGGATGAAAACGAGGAAGGCGACCACGAAGTCACCGCCGAGGAAGTCGACATCGCCTACCAGGTGCTCACCCGCTATTACCGGCTAGTGGTCATGGACTCCGGCAACACCGCCCGCGCCGCGAACTGGCGCCGGATGATCGACCACACCAACCAGCTCGTCGTCCCCGTCACCGCCATCGAAGACCGAGCCGAAGCCGCCCGGCTGACGCTGCAGACCCTGGAATCCCGGGGCGGCCACGACGCGGAGCTGGCCCGCAACGCTGTCGTGATCGTCTCTGAGTCCACCGACGCCAAGCGCAGCATGAGCGGCGAGGCCCTGAAGCGGGCCAAGGACGAGGCCCAGCGGATCGCTGACGGCTTCGCCCCGTTCGTCCGCGCGGTCGTCCGGATTCCCTATGATCCGGCCCTGGTCAACGGACCCATCCGATACGAAGCCCTCCAGCCCGCAACCCAGCGGGCATGGCTGGCGGCCGCGGCCGCCGTTGCCGCCGGCTTCTAAACCACCCACCACCGGACTCTGAAAGGAGGCAAGCATGCAACAGTCCCTGAACCCCTGGATCACCCACCCGGCCCCGGCCGACGGCGCGGACACCGCAGCCCCGGAAGCTCACGAGCCGCCGGCGGCCGTAATCAGTGAACCGCTCAGGGGAATGATCGAACCCGACGCCGCAGACCGTCTGGCCCGCCGCACCGTCGCCGGCTCCGCAGCACTGTGGGTCACCGGCGTCCACGGGGGATCCGGTGAAAGCCGCATCGCTGACCTGATCGACGGGGCACGGGCCACCGGTCACTGCTGGCCTGTCCTCCAGGACGGTGCCAAACCGCGGGTGCTGCTGGTCTGCCGCGCAGACATCCGCGGCCTGACAGCGGCACAGAGCGCCCTGACCCAATGGGCATCAGGCGCGGCGTCCGCGGTTGACCTGCTCGGCCTCACCATCCTCGCGGACGCCCCGGGGAAGACGCCCAAACCCTTGCGGGACTTCGCCGCCATCGTCGGCGGGGGAGCCCCCCGGTCCTGGACCTTGCCCTGGGTCGAGGCCTGGCGGCACGGAGATTCCGCCACCGCACCGCCGGCCCGCGAATACCAACGCTTCATCAATGACTTAGCCGCCTTGGCTACCGACACAACCCCCAGCCCCACGAACTGAAAGGTCTCACCATGAACTCCTTCTCCGTACTTGCAACAAGCGTCATCCCCAACCCCACCCCCGTTGTCCCGGCACAGGCCGGCGGGCTGCTCACGATCCTGAACTGGGCCTCCGGCATCGGCCTGGTCCTCGGTGTCCTGGGCGTGATCATCGTCGGCATCGGCATGGTCATCCAGCTCCAGCGCGGCGAGGGAGCACAGGCCATCGGCAAGCTCGGCTGGGTCCTGATGGGCTGCATCATCATCACCGGTGCCTCGGGCATCGTCCGCGCCTTCGTCTAAGCCAGCACCAGCAACGGGAGGTTCACCATGAGCCAGTCAACAGAGAGCACCACCGAAAGCAATCCGTTCACCAAACCCGGTTTCCTCATCGCTGCCGCGCTGGTGGTCGCGCTGATTGCAGCAGCCGTCGTCATCTTCCTGCTCCCCAAAGGACAGGACACCGCCCAGCCGGCACCGGGAACGACAGCGTCCGTCACACCGGGCACAGCCAGCCCCAGCGCCACGGCAGATGCCGGCAAGAGCGTCTGCGGACTGCCTTCAAGCACCGAAACAGCCCTCGGAACAGCACCAAACTCCAGGTGGGAGCTTGTCGGCAAAATGGCCGCCCCCACCGATCCCAAAACCTTTGGCCCCGGGACGACTGACGCGGACGGATTTCGCTCGTGCTTCGCACATTCGCCCACCGGAGCGCTCTACGCAGCGGCGAACATTTTGGCGATGGGCTCCGCCGGGGACCCCGCCCTTAACCGGAAGACAACAGACCAGCTCTTGATGCCCGGGCCGGGAAGGGACATCGCAATGGCGGAAGCGGCGGATACGTCCCCATCGAACTCAAGCGTTCAATTCCGCGGCTTCATAATCAAGAGCTACTCACCATCCGCGGCCAACGTTGACCTCGCCTTCCAGACCGACAAGGGCTTGTTCGGCCACGCGGTCCTTCCCCTGCACTGGGCCGACGGGGACTGGAAACTGGCAATTGCCGACTCCGGCCAATTGATCAACGAAATGTCCCAACTCCGAGACTTGAACGGCTTCATCGCCTGGTCGGGGACCTGACATGGCAGAGAAAGCCTGCGGGCAGTTTGATCCTGGATGTGCAGTCGGGAACTGGGTTTCAGGACTGGCCGACGACGCCATCAACAATCTTGCAAAAGCCATCATGGAGGGCATGAGCCAGATGGTGACGACACTGTCTACCTTCTGGGTGTCCATGCCCACCGTGAACCTGGCCAGCCAGGACGGGACCGCGCCAAGTCCCGTTGTTTCTGCGGTCAACAGCGAATTGATGCCCTGGACGCTGGCGCTGGCGGTACTCGCCGTCATCCTCGGAGGCATCCGGATGATCTGGGAACAACGCGGGGCGCCGCTCAAGGACCTGCTCCGTTCGCTGCTCACGCTCACTCTGGTGTCGGGCCTTGGCCTGGGTGTCATCTCAATTCTGGTGATCTCGGCCGACGCCTTCGCTGTCGCCGTCATCGAGCGTTCGACAGACGGGAAGGGATTCGCAGAGGCGATGAACATCCTGGTCATGACCAACCAGACCGGCGTCGGGGTGTTTATCCTGATCGTTCTGGGGCTGATTGGTCTGATTGCCTCCCTCGTCCAGGTCGTGCTGATGGTGGTGCGCAGCGGCATGCTGGTGATCCTGGCCGGCATCCTACCCACCACCGCCGCGTTCACCAACACCGAGATGGGGCGGCAGTGGTTCCAGAAAGCAGTTGGCTGGACTATCGCGTTCATCCTCTACAAACCTGCCGCCGCCATCGTCTATTCGGTCGCATTCCTGCTCATGGGTAGCAACAGCGGGAAGAATTCGTTGATCACGTCCATCACGGGTTTCACGTTGATGATCGTCGCCCTGTTCGCTTTGCCGGCGCTGATGCGGTTCGTCACCCCGATGGTTGGTGCCGTCGCCTCCGGCGGGGGAGCAGGAGCAGGGGCTGCTGTGGGGGCCATGGCCACAGGCGCCGTCTCCATGGGCCGCAGCGGAAGCGGTAAAGGCAACGCAGCCCCGACGCCGGCCAGCACACAAACCAACCAGTCAGGCGCATCTCCGAAGGGCAGCACCGGAACCACCGGCCCCCGGGGAAATGGCGGCCAGCCGACGCCCGGGGCGACGGGTCCGGCCGGGGGCGCCAGCGCCGCCACAGCCGGCGCAGCAGGCCCCACCGGAGCCGGGGCAGGAGCAGCCGCAGGCAGCGCAGGCGCCGCCTCGGGTGCAGCGTCAGCCGCCGGCCCGGCCGGCATGGCCGTCGCCGTAGGAGCACAAGCAGCGTCCAAGATTTCGCAGGCCGCACAACAGACCGCGCAGGATTCAACCGGGGAGGGCCCCAGTGGCAGCAATTAATACCGAATACAAGGAACCGTCCTACGGCAACTGGCGCGTCCCGCGCTCGGCCGGGCTGGGCAACCTCGGCGCGATCGGCACCGGTATTGTCATGGCCGGGTTGCTGCTGGGCATCATCAGTTTCGCGATCTGGGGCCTATTCCCGGGTCTGGGCGTCCTGGCCGTCGCCGGGGCGGCCGCCCTGCTGTTGACGGTCAAGGACAAGCACGGCCAGTCCGTTGTTGACCGGTTCGGAACCCGAATGAGCTTCCGGCTCGCCAAGTCCTCCGGAACGAACCTCTACCGTTCCGGCCCCCTCGGGGTCACGGCCTGGGGCATGTACCAGCTGCCCGGCCTTGCCGCGAAGTCGACTCTCTACGAGTTCACCGACTCCTACAACCGCCCGTTCGCCCCCCTGCATGTGCCTTCCCCCAGCCACTACACGGTGATCTTCTCCACCGAACCCGACGGCGCGTCCCTGGTGGACCCCGAACAGGTCGATGCCTGGGTCGCGAACTGGGGCGGCTGGCTCGCCGGCCTCGGGGATGAAGCGGGCCTGGACGCCGCCGCGGTGACCGTGGAGACCGCACCGGATTCGGGCTACCGACTCCGCAATGAGGTCACGATGAACATTGACCCGAATGCCCCGGATTTTGCCAAGAACGTGCTCCACGAGGTGGTGAACACGTATCCGGAAGGTTCGGCCACGGTCCGGGCCTGGGTGTCCCTGTCCTTCAACGCCTCCCTGCGGGCCGGATCGAAGAAGCGCACACCGGAGGACGTGGCCCGTGACCTCGCGTCCCGGATCCCCGGGCTGTCGGCCCGGCTGCAGTCCACCGGCGCCGGGATCGCCCGTCCGATGTCCGCGCAGGAACTCTGCGAGGTCGTCCGGATCGCCTACGATCCGCCCGCCGCCCTGATCATTGACGAAGCGCACGCCGCCGGCTCCCCGGTCTCCTTGAACTGGGGCGAAGTCGGACCCTCCGCGACGCAGGCGGGCTGGGATGACTACCGGCACGACAGTGCGTTCTCCGTCTCATGGACCATGACAGGTGCCCCGCGCGGGTCGGTGAACTCCTCGGTACTGTCCCGGCTGCTGGCCCCGCACGGGGACATTGACCGCAAGCGAATCTCGCTGCTGTACCGCCCGATGGATTCGGCCCGCGCCGCGGCCGTGGTCGAACGGGACCAGAACAACGCCAACGTCCGCATCACCTCCGGGAACCGGCCCTCGGCCCGGGCCCTGGTCGATGCCCGCTCCGCTGTGCAGACCGCGCAGGAAGAAGCCCAAGGTGCCGGGCTGGTGAACTTCGGCATGGTCGTCACTGCCACCGTGACCGACAAGGAACGCCTCGCCGATGCCGTGGCCGCCGTGGAACAGACCTCCGGCACCGCCCGGGTGCTGCTGCGCCGCGCCTACGGCACCCAGGACACCGCGTTCGCCGCGTCGCTGCCGCTCGGGCTGGTCCTTCCCAAGCACAGCCTCCTGCCCTCCGAAATCAAGGACGCCCTGTAATGGCCCGCATGAAACTCTTCACCCGCCCCGCCAGGAAGGCCGCAGCACCGGTCAAAGCTGCACCGAAGAAGAACGCTGAGAAGGAACCGCGCCAGCCCGGGCCATCGGCCCGGGGCTGGACCGGACGCGGCGGCGGGATGGCACAGCTCGTCCCGTCCGTGAAGGAATACCGGGGAACCACGGTCCAGGTCTGCGGGCTGTGGCCGTTTTCCTCCGGGGCATCCTCACCCATGATCGGCGTCCCGCTCGGACGCCACGAGGAAACCCAGGCCACGGTCTGCTGCGACCCGATCAGCTGGTTCCAACGGGCACGCCTGATTTCCAACCCGTCCGCGTTCATCCTGGGCAAGCCGGGACTGGGAAAGTCCACCGTGGTCCGCCGGATGTTCATCGGACTCTCCGCCCAGGGCGTCCACCCCCTGATCCTCGGGGACCTCAAAGGCGAACACGTCAAAGCGGTCCAGGCGCTCGGCGGCCAGGTCATCAAGCTCGGCCGCGGCGTCGGCTACCTGAACATCCTCGATCCCGGCCAGGCCGTCGAAGCGGCGCAGCTGCTCGAAGACAGCGGCCACCACGAGGACGCCGCCAGAGTCCGCGCCGACGCGCACGGCCGGCGCCTGACCATGGTTGTCTCCCTGATCACGATCAGCCGGAACAACCCGCCCACTGATCAGGAACAGACGATCCTGGACCGTGCCCTGCGGGTCCTCGATGACCGGTTCGACGGTGTCCCGGTCCTGAAAGACCTGCTGGACGTGATCATCTCGGCCCCCGATGAGCTGCGGCAGGTTGCACTGGATCGCGGCGACATGAATGTCTACCTGCAGGAAACCCGGGCACTGGAAGCGACCCTGCTCGGGCTGACCGGTGGCGGGAAGCTGGGAGAAATCTTCTCCCGGCACACCACCAACCCCATGATGCGCGACCGAGCCGTGGTCTTTGACGTCTCCAGCATTGACGAGACCGAAACCGACCTCCAAGCTGCCATTCTGCTCGCGTGCTGGTCCTACGGTTTCGGCACCGTCAACGTCGCCAACGCCCTCGCGGACGCCGGTCTGGAACTGCGGCGGAACTACTTCGTGGTCCTGGATGAACTGTGGCGGGCGCTGCGCGCCGGTAAAGGCATGGTGGACCGGGTGGATGCCCTGACCCGGCTCAACCGCTCCGTCGGTGTCGGGCAGATCATGATTTCGCACACCATGTCCGACCTGCTGGCGCTGCCGGCAGAAGAGGACCGGATGAAGGCCCGCGGATTCGTTGAACGCTCCGGCATGGTGATCTGCGGTGGACTCCCGGCCTCCGAGATGCCGTTGCTGACCTCTGCCATTCCGCTCTCGCGCCAGGAACAGCAGAAGCTCATTTCCTGGCAGGATCCGCCCGCGTGGGATTCCCGCGGGCTCGATGTCGAACCCCCGGGCCGGGGGAAGTTCCTGATCAAGGTCGGCGGCAGGCCCGGCATCCCCGTCCTGGTGGGCCTGACATCCCTTGAACAGGGCCCCAACGGGGTCAACGACACCCAAGGAAAATGGCACGACGCCCCGGAAACCCTGCTCGAATCTCTCCCCCCTGTTGTACCCGTTGAAGGAGGCACGGCATGAGCGCACCGAACCGTAAAGGAATGGGCCTCGGGGATGCCCTGCTGGTCTGGTTCGCCATCGGCTTCATCGTCGTGGTCGGCGGCGGGACCTACGCGGCCGTCCACTTGGGATCCTGGATGGCCGGCATCGACGCGCCGCCCAAACATCCCATCGACCTGATCGCCGGGCTGGTCAAGGGTCGGGTGCCGTGGCCCGTCCAGTCCACCGTCGCGGCGGCCCTCATGGCAGGCGTTGTCCTGGTTCTGGCCATCGTCGTGCTCGTGGCGTGGAGGAAGGGTGCGTCCAAGCGTGCCCGCGTCGATAAGGCCGCCCGGTATCTGGGCCGGGGGAAGTCCCTGGCCGCGTTCTCCGAGAAAGGCGCGAAAGCGACTGCCGAGCGCCTGGGCGTGAAGGACGCCCCGGGCATCGTCGTCGGCAAAGTCGTCTCCACCGGCCAGACGTTCATTCAGTCCTGGGAAGACCTCAGCCTCGATATCTGGGGACCCCGGACCGGTAAGTCCACCTCACGGGTCATGCCCGCGATCCTGGACGCACCCGGCGCCGTAGTGTCCACCTCGAACAAGCGCGACGTCGTCGACGGCACCCGAGGCGTCCGCGAGCTCACGGCCCCCGTGTGGGTGTTCGATCCGCAGAAGATCGCCCAGGAGGAACCGGACTGGTGGTGGAACCCGCTCTCCTACGTCACCGACGAAGAGAAGGCCTACAAACTCACCCAGCACTTCTCCGTTGGCTCCCGGGTCCCGGGATCCAAACCGGACGCCTACTTCGACCCCAAAGCCGAAGACATCCTCTCCTCGTACTTCCTCGCGGCCGCGCTCGGTGAACTCCCGATCACGCAGGTCTACCTGTGGGTGACGGAGCAGGTCAGCCAGGAACCCATCGAAATCCTGAAAGAGCATGACTACGAGCTGCAGTACAAAGGCCTGGAGTCCACGCTGAAGCTTGCCGACAAACAGCGCGACGGGATCTTCGGCACCGCCGAGAAGATGATCCAGTGCCTCAAGTCCCGGAACACCCTGCGCTGGGTCGCCCCGATGGGTGGGGCGACGGTGGCCACGGATGCGCGCCGGCAGTTCAACCCGCACGCGTTCGCCGCCTCACAGGAGACGATCTACATCCTCTCCAAGGAAGGGGCCGGCTCCGCTGCCCCGCTCACCACAGCCCTGACCGTGGCCATCGCCGAGGCGATGGAGGAACGGGCCGAACGCAGCGGCGGCCGCCTTCCCAAGCCTTCACTGTTCGCCCTCGATGAGTTGGCCAACGTCGTCCGCTGGGCCGGTCTGCCGGATCAGTTCAGCCACTACGGCTCCAAGGGCCTGATCGTCATGGGCATCCTGCAGTCCTGGTCCCAGGGCGTCGAACTGTGGGGCGAGGCGAACATGCGGAAAATCTGGTCGGCCGCGAACGTCAAGGTCTACGGCGGCGGCGTCGCCGAAGAAGGCTTCCTCCGGGCGCTCTCGGACCTGATCGGGGACTACAGCTACACCAACGTCTCCATCTCCTCCGGCAAATCCGGCTCCAGCCGCTCCCGCCAGGAAGGCAAGGAACGCATCTTCGACGTCTCCAACCTCGCCGAACTGGACCGCGGCCGCGCCGTCGTCCTCGCCTCCGGCGCCCCAGCCACCCTGGTCCGCACCATGCCCTGGTACACCGGCCCGCACAAGGACGCCGTGGAGGCCTCCATCAAGAAGTACAGCCCGCGACCCGAAGAAGAGGCTGTCCCGGTTTCCGCTGCGCCGGTCGCTAATCCCTGGGTCACGGGTTAGGAGGTTCTGAGATGACTACCGAAATCGGCCTCTTCGGCTCACTCGACGCTGAAACACCCTCCGATGCCCCACCTGAGGATCAGAAGACACCCGAGCTGGTTTACGGCTCGGCCGAGGAATTTCTTCACGAGCAGTTGCTGCCTACCTACGTCCGCGACGTCGACGGCCGCGCCGCTAAATGGTGCATCGAGTGGTACTTCCATCCGGAAGCTGTCAGCCGGATAGAAGCCCTGTGGCGGGCCTGGGAGCACCTCAGGCTGGACGGAGCGACGGGAATCAGCGTGTGGTTCAAAGACCATGCCGACCACCACATGAGCGTGCTCCTGGACCCCCGGGGCCCGTTCTACAAATGTGACATGCAGAAGCACCGCGACCCCGATCATCTTGAACCCAAAAAGGCCCCATCCGGCTGGTTTCCGGACGTCCGCGAATTCCGATAGTGGAACGGACAAGCTGTCCGGCTCGTCCCGCCTTGGCAATCTTTGATGATCACAAAAGACATTTCAGCTGTGAGGCGCCCCTGCGAGTGCGGCCCAGGCGAGGCCGGCGGTGATGCCGAAGGCCAGGATCAGGAATGCCGCGCCGACGGCGGTTCGGGCCGCCCATGGCCGGGGCGAGAAGTCGCCAGCGCCCGGCGTGTCTGGGCCGGCTGTCCGGAAGACGGGGGCTATCCAGCGCAGGTAGTAGAACAGGCTGACGATGGTGTTCACGGCGGCGATGACCGTCAGCCACCAGAACCCTCCGTCCCAGGCCGCCGTGAAGACCGTCAGTTTTCCGAGGAACACGGCGGTGGGCGGGGTCCCCACGAGGCTGAGGAGGGAGACGACCAGGGCCCCGGCGTGCCAGGGCCGGGCACTGCCCAGGCCCTGGAACCCGGCGAGGGTGCGACGGTCGGGGTAAGCGGCGGTTACGGCGAAGGCGGCCAGGTTGGACACGGCATAGCCGGCGAGGTAGACCAGCAGCGCCGGCAGCGCCAGGGGCACGCTTCCGGCGACGGCGACGGGCATGAGCAGGTAGCCTGCCTGGCTCACGGTTGACCAGCCCAGCAGCCGTCGCGGATCGTCCTGCGTATAGGCCGCAAGATTGCCCAGCGTCATGGTCAGGGCGGCCAGCACGGCGATCAGCAGGGGCCAGTTCACCGTCCCGTGGACCGCGTCCAACAGGCGGTAGGCGGCGATGAATCCGCCAACTTTTGGCACCGTGGTGGCGAAGGCCGCGCTGGCAGTCCCCGCCCCCTGGGCGGCGTCGGGAACCCAGAAGTGGCCCGGCACGGCGCCCGCCTTGAACATCAGCCCGGCGATAATGCCGAGAAGACCGACGGCGACCGCGGCACCGGGCGCGGTGGCCATGCCGGACGCGAGGCCCGCGTAGCCGGTGGTCCCGGCGAGCCCGTAGGTGATGGTCACTCCGAGGAGCAGCGCAATGCCGAGCAGCGCTCCCAGGAGGTAGGTCTTGAGGGCAGCTTCCGCGCCGCCCCGGGTCCGGTTCATGCCGATCAGGGCATACAGTGGCACGCTGGCCAGCAGGAACGCGACGCCGAGGACCAGCAGGTCGCTGGTGCCGGCCAGTACCACGGCGCCAAGTGACGCGAGCAGGACCAGAGCGTGGTGTTCGCTTTCCCGGTCAGTTCCCCTGAGCTCATCGCGGCCGAGCAGGATGACCAGCAACGCGGAGACGGCGACAATGAGCCGGGCCCCACCGGTGGCGGCGTCGACGGTGTAGCTGCCTTCGTAGACGCTGGCCGCCGGCGCGCCGAGGGCGGCAACGGCTGCGGCAGCCGAGGCCAGGAGCGCCACAATGGCGATGACCCGGGTGATCCACTGCCGCTGGCGGGCCAGGAAGGATCCGGTGAGCAGCGCGGTGATGGCGCCGGCCAGCAGGAAGATTTCGGGCAGCAGGGCCAGCGGGTCCGGGCCCGAGTGCGCAGCTTCGGTCAGGAGTTGAAGTGCCACCGGCTACCGCCGAACCAGGGAAACAATGGCGTCGGCGGCCGGGGTGATGGCCGCCAGCAAGGGTGCAGGGAACACACCGACGACGGCTGAGAGCACGAGCAGGGACCCCGCGGAGAGCATTTCCGCCGGGCGGAGGTCCGTGAACCCCTCGGCCCTGCCCTTGACCGGGCCGGTAAAGATTCTTTGGAGGGCCCGGAGGAACAGCGCCGCGGTGATCACGATTCCCGGCAGCGCAATGGCGGTGAGCGGGACGGCACCAATGCTTCCGGCGAAGATCTGGAACTCGGCGATGAAGCCGCTGAAGGCAGGGAGGCCGAGGGAGGCGAACGCCGCGACGGCGAAGAAACCGGCAAACTTCGGGGCCGGCGTCGCCAGCCCGCCGAAGGCACCCATGTCGTAGGTCTTGGCCCGGGCCTGCAGGACCCCGGCCAGCAGGAACAGCGCCCCGGTGATCAGGCCGTGGCTGACCATTTGGGTGACGGCGCCGGTGACGGCTGTGGCGCGGACCGTTGACCCGGCGCCCGTGGCGGCTCCGGCCGCTCCGAGGGCGATCAGGATGTAGCCCATGTGGTTGACCGAGGTGTACGCGATCATCCGCTTTAGATCGCTCTGGGCCAGTGCGACCAGGGCACCGTACAGGACCGACAGGATCCCGACGGTGAGGATGGCCGGGGACCAGGCCCGCCAGGCGTCCGGCAGGAGAGGCATGGCAATCCGGACAAACCCGTAGGTGCCCATCTTCAGCAGGATTCCGGCCAGCACCGCGGAACCCGTGGCCGGGGCATCGGTATGGGCCGGAGGCAGCCAGGTGTGGAACGGGACGGTGGGTGTCTTGACCGCTAGGCCCAGGAGAATCGCGGCGAGCACGAAGCCGCCGGCGGGGTTGCCGCGGAAAGCGTTCGCCGCGGCGAGTTCGGGGATGTCGAAGGTGTGGGGATCGGCGCCCAGGTACAGGCCGATGAAGCCAACCAGCAGGGCGAGGGAGCCGAGGAAGGTGTAGAGGAAGAATTTCATGGCGGAGCGGGCGCGGTCTCCGTGGCCCCATCCGGCGATGACGAAGTACATCGCCACGATCGAGAGGTCAAAGAAGAGGAAGAACAGGATCAGGTCCTGCGCCGCGAACAGGCCGAGGCAGGTTGTCTCCAGGAACAGGAAGAGGGCCGACCGGGCCCTGACCCGGTCCCGGGACTTCCAGTCGTAGACGGCACAGGCCAGGAAGATGACCGTTGTCAGCACCAGCAGCGGCAGCGACAAGCCGTCCACGCCCAGGTGGTAGCTGCTGCCGACGTTGGGTATCCACCGCAGTCGTTCCTCGTAGGCCAGGCCGCCCGGCCCGGGGGCGCGATAGCCGGCCCAGAGGCCGACGGCCAGTACGGTCTCGACGCCCGCCGTCGCGGCGAACACCGTCCGTGCTGCGGAGTCCTTCAGCCGGGGCAGTCCGGCCAGCACCGCCGCTGCAGCCAGTGGCAACACAATAATCAGGCTAAGCACACTTACCTCACGAAAATCAGGAGAACCGCGGCACCCACGAGGAGCAGCACCGCCTGGGCGTAATACTGGTGGATCAAACCGGTCTGCGGCCGCTTGGCCTGCCGGCCCGCGCTGCGGAAGCCGCGGGCCACGGCTTCGACACCGCGGTCTACCGCGGCATCGGTCCGGGATGCGGGACCGGCGGCCTTGACGATCGTCCCGGCCGTCGCCATGACGCCGCGGTCCAGCACCCGGTCATCGAACAGCGCCAGGGCGTGCGCGGCCCGCTCAACCGGGCGGACTACGACGGCGGCCGCGGCCCGCTCCAGCCCAAACCAGTCCGCCGCGTGCCCGGCCCGGACGGAGACGGGACGCCACAGGCCGAAGACCAGGACCGCGACCGCCAAGGCCGCAGAGGTGATCAATTCGGCAACGCCCGGCTCCGCACCGCCACCCACGGCGGCGCTGACGGCTCTGCCGACCGGGCCCGAGACCAGCAGGCCACCGACGGCGGCCGCGGCGGCCAGGGCAGCGACCGGAAGGATCTGCCCGGGCTCCACCCGGCGCGTGCCCTTCTCTTCCGTGTCGTAGGCGGCGGCTGCGTCGGCTGGCAGCGGCCGCCACACCAAGGCCAGGGCCTTGCCGGCGTAAGCTGCGGACAATGCGGCACCGGCGAGGCCTGCGGCATACAGGGCCGGGGATACCTCAAGGGCGGCGGCGAGCACATTGTCCTTGGTGGCCCAGAGGGACAGGGGCGGCATCCCGGCCAGGCTCAACGCCCCGACGGTAAAGGCGGCCCCGAGAATCGGCCAGCGGCGTGCGGCGCCCCGGAGCGCCGGAAGCTGCTTTGTGCCCAGCGCGGCAAGCCAGGCCCCGGCGGAGAGGAACAACGCAGCCTTCGTCGCCGCGTGGGCCATCAGGTGCGCGGCGCCGCCTGCCACGTCGCCGACCCCGGCCCCCATCACGACGAACCCTAGCTGCGCGGCCGTGGACGCGGCGAGCAACTGCTTCAGATCCTGCTGCGCGAGCGCGACGATCCCCAGCAGGACGGCCGTGGCGGCGCCGACCCAGGCGGCCGTCGTCGAGCCCCATGCCGTTGAGGCCAGCAGAGGTTGTGTCCGCAGCAGCAGGTAGCCGCCCATGGCGACCATCGCGGCGGAGTGCAGCAGCGCGCTCACCGTGCTGGGGCCCTCCATCGCACGGGAAAGCCAGAAGCTGAACGGCAGCTGGGCGGCCTTCCCCAGGGCAGCAGCCAGGATGCCGGCCGTAGCAGCGTCCCGCCATCCCGGGGGCAGGTCCGTGAGGGAGCCCACGTCCAGCGTCCCGCCGCCGGCAAACGCCGCTCCCGCCGCAAGATACAACCCCAGATCGGCGCTTCGAGTGGTGACGAAGGCGGTCAGGCCGGAGCCGACGCGGTGGCTTTCGCGCCAGTTGAAGCCGATCAGGGCGAAAGAAGCTGCCCCCATCAATTCCCAGGCGAAAAGGAGCGCCGCTAACGAGGTCGCCGTCAACGTCACCAGGACCGCGGCGGAGAAGAGGAGCATGAGTCCGTGGAAGCGGGCGGCGCCGGACGTTCCCTCGGCGGCGGCGAAGACCAGCACCAGCAGCGTCACCGCGGCCACGACCGGAAGGATGAGGGCCGTCAGGCCGTCGACGGTGAGCCCGAAGCTGGTCCCTGCCATGAACGGCGCGCTCCAGGAAGGCCGGGCGGCGGCCAGCGCGGCGGTCGCGGCGAGCACCAGGAGGGAGACCCCGATGGCGGCGGCCGGGGCGATGCGGTCGGCCCGGTGTCCGGCGACGCAGAGCCCGGTGCCGGCGGCGGCCGGAAGGAGAATCGCGAGGACCAGCAGGACGCTCATTCGGAGAGCTCCTTGGCCATGTCCGTCATGTCCGTCTGCTGGGACCGGTGCAACAGTGTCGCCACGGCAAATCCCAACGCCATTTCGACCGTCATCGCCGCGATCACGACCAGCAGGAGAACCTGGCCGTCCGGAGCGGGGGCGAGGAACCACCAGAAGCCGGCGGCGGCCAGGATGACGCCGTTGATCATCAGTTCCAGTCCCATCATGACCATGACGACCACCTGCTGGGACAGTGCGCCGTAAAGTCCCACGCTGAAGAGCGCGGCGGCAGCCACCAGGACAAGGGGCAGACTCATCAGTGCCCACCTCCATGGTGTCCATGATCGTGCGGGGCGGTGCCGCCGTCGGATCCGGTCCCGCCGTGATCCGTGCCGCCGGCGGCATCCCCGGGGGCAGCCAGGGGCGGGGGATAGTCGCGGTAGCGGCCGCGGGGATTGGCGAGGACCACCGCGGAGACGAGGGTGGCGAACAGCACCGGACTCACCGTCAGCATCACGAGCATCTTATTGCCCATGATCGCCTCGCCTAGCGAGGCGGTGAGGTCCACGGCAGGTGCGCCGCGGCGGGCCGGCCAGGGAACCAGGAGCGCCCCGGCGGCGAGCACCACGAAGACGCCGCCCGCGATCAGGAGGGAACCCCGTTTGTTGTGGACCATGTCCATGGGCATCAGTGCCGGGTTCATCCCCATGAACATGACCATGAAGATGGCCATGATGGCCATCTCCATCACCATCATCAGGATCGTCACCACGCCGATATAGTCCAAACCGAACTGCAACATCATGGCGCCGACGGCGACGAAGGACACGGCCAGCGCGTAAGTGGCCCGCGCCATGGAATCCGTGCGGAACACGACTATGCCGGCGGCAACGGCGATCAGGGCCAGTGCGGCAAAAATAACGGTAGTCAGCATGTTTTCAACCTCTCGCAACAGCGACGACGGCGACGACGGCAAGCTGGACGAGCACGGCCGGCAGCGCCACGAGCCAAGCCGGGGCCATCAGCTGGTCGGGCCTGAGCGGACCCAGGCGCCGTCGGACGACCAGGAGCACGCCCAGCACCACCAGCGTTTTCGTCAGGAACCAGGCCCAGCCGGGGAGGAACGGTCCCGCGCCGCCGCCCAGGAACAGGGCGACGGCGAAGCCCGAACCGACAGCCAGCAGCATGTGCCTGCCGGCGAGCAGCAGAAGACGGTCCACGCCGGCGGCCTCGGCCAGGACCCCTCCGCCAAGGTCCGCCCCGGCCGGTGCGTCGAACGGCCGGTGCAGCGAAAACGCCAGCACCGCGGCGCAGAAAACCACGAAGGCGACGGGCATCCAGGCCACGTACCAGAGCGTTTCCTGGCCCGCGACGATGTCCGCCATGCGCAGGCTTCCCGCTGCGACCGCCGGCGCGGTCAGGGCGAACATCAGCGGCAGCTCGTACCCTAGGGCCAACCCGAGGAACCGGTAGCCGCCGATCATCGCGTGGGCGGAGTTGGGCCCCCACCCTGCCAGCCAGACCGCAGCCCACACCATGACGTCCATGGCGTTGAACCAGACCAGCCCGACCGGTAGGTCCGCGATGACCCAGGACCCGAACGGCAGGACCGCGGCCATCAGCACGGCGATGATCGGCAGAGCCGCCGTCCCGATCCGCCACAACAGGACATCGGCCGAGAGCAAGGACCGTTGCGGTTGCCGAAGGAGCCGCGCCGTTTCCGCGACAGGCGCCAGCAGCCCGCCCCGGCGGCCGTCCGAGCGCGCCTGCACCACGGCCTCGAAGACCGCCCCGGCAACGCCCGCCAGCACAGTCAGGAGCACCGCCGCCACGGCCCAGACCGGGGCCACCTGTACGATGCCGCTCACCGGGCGGCCGCCGTCAACGCCGCGACCGGGGACAGATCAAAGCTGGCGACGATGAGCCGGACCCTCCCGAGTTCCTGCCCGGCCGCCAAGTCCGCCAGCAGCGCGGCGTCCACTTGCCGGCTGAGCCGGGACGGCGGCTGATAAACCCCCGCGGCAGCGGAGACTGCTGCTTCCACCATGCCGAGCAGGCGATCCCAGACGTCGGTGCCCGCCTCCGGACGGGGCGCATCCGTCCCGACCCGGCCCACGCCCCGCAGGGACCGGCGCAGCAGGAAGGAACGCTTCAGTCGCGACAGTTCGGCAGTGAGAGGTCCGTGGCTGGCGGCAGAGGAGCCGCTCGCCAGCGCCCGGTTCCGGATCCGCTCCATCCGTCCGGCTGCGTCGGTGCTCCCCGCGAGCCGCAGAAGCCGGGAGGCCAGATCGGTCTGGTGAACCACCACCGCCCGGGAGTCGGCCACGGTTGCTTCGGCCCCGGGGCCGGTCGACAGCCAATCGGCCTGCGCGGACATTACGACGTCGCCCTGCAGCGTGCAGCGCAGCACCAGTCCGGCGGGCCAGAAGGGGAGCACGGGCCCCAGAGGTACCTGAAGCTCGTCCAGGTCCAAGCCGTCCCGGTCCGAGCCCTGCCCGGCGAGGGCGATCCCGTCCGGCATCGGCATGTCCATGCCGCCGTGATCCATACCGCCATGGTCCATGTCGCCGTCGTCCATCTGGCCGTGGTCCATCTGGCTGTGGTCCATGTCGCCGTCGTCCATCTGGCCGTGGTCCCCGGAGTCCGGTGAGCCGGCGTCATTGTTCCGCGCCCCGGCCTGGGAGGCCTGCCGCTCGGGGTCGGCGAGTTCCCGGGCGCACGCGGTCAGTGCCCCGTCAATGTCCGCGGCTGCCACGACAGTTGTTCTGGCCCGGGGCGAGGGAAGCTCATCCCAGATCCGGTCCAGGACCCCGGCGAGGTCGGCTGCGGGTTCCCCGCAGACACAGAGGATGTCCGCGTCCGCTGGGGAGAGCGCGGGCACCCAGCCCCGCTCCACCAGGTCCTGCTCCACTGCCATCCGGACTGAGGCATGACCAGGTGTCTCGACGATAAGAACGTGACAGCCCGTGGTCGCCAGCCTGCCCAAAATATTCTTTAGACCCACTTGAACGCCCCTTCCCGCCAGGCCCAGACCACGCCGGCCATCAGCACTCCGAGGAAGACAAACATCTCGATCACGGCCCCCGCTCCAAGTCGGCCCGCCACTGCCGCCCACGGGTACATGAAGAGCATTTCGACATCGAAGGCCAGAAACACCAGAGTCACGGGGTAGTAGCGGGCGTGATAACGGGAGAGCGCGTGCTGGTCGGGGATCCAGCCGCTGAGGAACGGGCGGCTGATCAGCGGATTGCGCGCGACGGCGGTGAGTTTGGCGAAGGCATACAAGCCTCCTACTCCTGCCAGGACCAGCCCCAGCATGCTCAGGATTCCCCAGTACATCGACAATCACCCTTCCCTTCACCCGCTTCCGGCCGCTGACCAGCGCGCCGGGTTCCGCTGCCGTTCTCAGGCCACGTAGGAGATCACACCCATCATGCCGCGCTCGGCGTGGTAGGCGTTGTGGCAGTGCGTCAGCCACTGGCCCGGGTTGTCCGCATCAAAAACCACCGTAACGGTCTGACCCGCCCTGACGATGACCGTGTCCTTGCGGGCACCGTCGCGCCCCACCTGGAAGGTGTGGCCGTGGAGGTGCATGGGGTGCCACATGGTGGTCTCGTTGACGAACTGCACTTCAACCCGCTCGCCGCGCCTAATATCGAACGCGTCGCGGAGGGGGTCGTTCATGTCGAACCGCCGGCCGTTGATGCCCCAGTCGTACTTCATCATCCCGCCCGTGAGCTTGAGAACGTGGGTCCTGTCCGGGGTCTTCGACGGCAGGGCCACCGACGGGTCCGCCTTCAGTTGGCCGCCGTCCACCACATCGCCGTCGAGTTCGATGGGGAGCGTCGCCGGCACCGGCCGCTTGCCCGTTCCCGTGCTGATGAAACCGACCGACTGGCCGGTTTTGCCCTCGGGCAGGGCCAGGACCGGGGTGTAGCCGTCGCCCACCGTGACCAGGGCGTCAATGCGTTCGCCCATGCCGAGGACCACGGCGTCGACGTCCTTGTGCACTACGGGGAAGCCGTCCGTGTGGGTGAGGGTGAGCTTCCGGCCGGGGATGCCGACCCGGTAAGCAGTGTCCCCGGCCGCGTTGATGATCCTCAGCCGGATAATCTCGCCGGCCTTGGCCGGGAATTCCTCTGCCTGATCGGGAGCCTTGCCGTTGAACAGGTGGTACGGGTAACGGACGTCGCCGGCGTCGCCGCCCAGGAAGTCACTGCGTGAACCCATCAACATGTGCGTTCCGGACCCGGGCGACGGAGAGGGCGTTGAACCCATGGATCCGCCCATCGAACCATGATCCATTCCGGGCATGGAGCCGCCGCCCATACCCATACCGCCGGAAACCTCCTTGAGGACCTCGTCGGGGGTGCCCGTGACGCCGTCCAGCCAGTCGTCAAGGACAATGACCCAATCCCGGTCGTAGACCAGTTTCTCGGTCGGGTCGTCGACGATGAGGGCGCCGTAGAGCCCGCGTTCGCGCTGCATTTCCACGTGCGAGTGGTACCAGTAGGTGCCCGGGTGGGCGATCCGGAAATCGTAGGAATAGTCGGCGTTCGAGGCGACGGCATCCTGGGTGACGTGGGGTACGCCGTCCTGGTCGTTTCGCAGCGCCAGACCGTGCCAGTGGATGCTGGTGGGGTCCGGAAGGTTGTTCTTGAGGGCCACGCGGAGCCTGTCGCCGGCCTTCGCCCGGATGGTGGGCGCGACCAGACCGTTGTTGTACCCCCAGGTGGACACGGTCTTGCCGGCGACCGAGGCCGATATCGGTGCCGCGGTGAGGTTCTGGCTGACGGTGGTGCCGGTGAAGGTCCGGCCGGTCTCCCGCTCGGCAATGGCCGGATCGCCGGGCATGATCCTCCGCGGGGCGTCCGCGGAGGGAGGCGTGCTGGAACAGGCTGCCAGCGCCGCGGCCGCAGCCGCGGACACAGAGAGGCCGAGGAAGCTGCGCCGGTTGAGTCGGGGATTCATGGGGGTGAGCATGGTGGCAGATCTTTCAGAGTAGTCGGGGTAGTCAGGGTTGCCGGGGCTGGCGCCGGTGTGCCGGGAGGCAGCTGCCACGGCGTCAGGTATCTAGGTGGAGCCGAAGGTCGGAGATGATGGACGATTCCTCGACCCCGCGGGCTTCGGACAACTGGGCCGCCAACCACTTGATCGCCACGGTGGCGCCTCCCACGAGGTGGGTCACGTCAATGTCGATGCCTTCCAGATCGGCGGCCGCGTGCCCCCTGGCCTGGACGGCTCCGATCTCACCCAGCCTGGCCAGGGCCCGGTTGATGAGCTCCGGGTCCGGCCTTTCGTCCCACAGCGATACCGCATCGAGCAGGACGTGGGCCGCCTGCCGGCCGGTTTCCGGGATGCCCGTCACCGGGTCACCGCCGGCGAGCCTGGGCCCGCACCGGCGGGATCGTAGGCGTCTGAAGCGGCTCACTGTTCGGGGGATTGACCACGCTGATTCCGGTGCCGGGTAGCGGCGCTTCGAGTGATGCCGACTTCGCGGCAGGGGTGCAGCTCGGGTCCATGGTGTGCATACCGGCGCACCCGTGGTCTCCGCTGCAGGTTTCGTCGAGCTGAGGGCCAAGCGGCTGGGATCCGGTGTGGTCATGGCCGGAGGCCGCGCTTGACCCAAGGTGGCCCACGTGTCCGCGGTCTTCCGCGGACGCCAGGATGTGCACTGCGCCCTGCTCGCCGGCGGCCGATGGCGCGCCCTTGGTGTCCATGGGGGCGAGAGACATGATGTGCATTCCGAGGATGCCGGCCATTAGGGCCAGAGACAGCAGACCCAGGCGCGCGAGGCGCAGGGCAGCCATCATGCTGGCGGCCTGTCCGGTCACGGCGATCATCCCTCCTGGTGGAAACTGCTGTTACAAGGCTACCTTTTCCTCCGGAGGCGCGTCGTGCCGGAGGGGCCTCAGGTCACGGTGAGCTGGGTGTACATGCCGGCCGCATAGTGACCGGGGAGGTTGCAGGCCAGCTCGTACCGGCCCGGCGGCAGCGTGAGAGTCACCCAGCCCGAGGTCCCCGGCAGGATCCCCTCGCCGGAGCCTTCCGTGCAGGTCCCGGAGGCCTCCCCGAGGCTGCCGCTTTCGTCGACAGTGCCGTCCGGCCCTATCGGACGGGTGCCGGGAACCTGGTTTTCCGGCACTGGCAGGATCACCATCTCGTGGCTGATGCTCCCGGCATTGGTCACCAGGAACGAGACCGTGCCGTGCGCGACCGCGCCGCGGTCGGCCGTCAGACGCATCGCCCCGCCCATCATGCCGTTCCTGGGGCGCATGACCGGGCCACCCATGTTGGTCAGGGTTACGTTCACCTGGGTTCCGGCCAGGCCGGGAACGTTGCACCCGGCCACGGGCCGCCCGCCGCCGGGGGCGGCGGGATTGCCCAGGAGGCCGGCGGCCAGGAGGGACAGTACGGTCAAGAGGACGACGACGGCGGCCGCCACGAGGTTCTGGCTCCGCCGGGAGAGTCCGTTCACTCCCGCCGCCTGAGGGCCGCCCGCCGTGCGGTGAGTTCCTGCTGATCAATCTCCCCGCGGGCGAAGCGCTCGTTAAGGATCCGCTCGGCCTCGTCATGGGCGGGGCGCTCGGAGAACCCCTGCCCGGGGTGAGGCCGGCGCAGAAGGAGCACCACCACCGTGACCACCCCGCCCCAGAAAATCAGCATCAGCACGGCCATGAGGATCCAGCCGCCGAGACCCCACCCGTTTCCATACCAGCCATTCATCATTCGGCCCTCCTTCTAGGAATTCTGAGGACTGGAGTGCCAGAACGCCAGAGCTGTTTGCCCCCACTTCTGGCCCGAGAGCAAGCACGAATGCCACCAGTAAAAAGGTGTGCCCCAATAATTGAGGACTCCTTTAGGCATCAACTCGTGCAGGGTTTGAGGCCCCCGCCGGGCCAGGGACGCTTGATCGCTGTGTTCCGCCACTTGTAAAGCGACGGCGGCTCAAGGGGGAGCTGAAGGCGTTCTTACCTAGGCCACCGATAATGGACCCGTTGTCGTGCTGAAACGAACCCCGACTGACCTCACCCTGACGTCATTGTCTGGCGCGACAACTCGTGCGGAGGGCGTTACCTGCTAGCCGAGTACATGTGTTACATTTTTTCCATCAGACATTGCCCCCCTCTGAGCTTCGGCTCAAGGGGGCAATTTTCATTAAGCGACATACGGTGATGCGTGGAGTACACGAAGGAATTCAAAGAGCGTGATGAGTTGCTTGGGCAACTCGCAAACCGTGGCCTCGCCATTCCGGACCCCACGGTAGCGCTTAGCTTCCTCACCCGTGTCGGTTACTTCCGTTCTGGGGCATACCGGTATGTTTTTCGGCAGCTGCTTCCACCAGAGAAGATCGATGCGCGCCTGCATCAATACCGTTCCGATGAGTACATAGCCGGGGCGAGCATCGAGCATGTGGTGAAGCTCGAAGCTTTCGACTTCAAACTGGCCCGAGTCTGTCAAGAAGGCCTGCTGGACTTCGAAGTTCGCTTGAGAGCTGCCATCGCCCACACGCTCGCGGCGAAGAATGTTGCAGCCCACGCAGACAAGAACTTCCTCGACGCACAGAGTTGTGACCAGCTCAGCGGAGACCAAACTCTTGGCAGACATACAAAGTTCGACGCGTGGACCACGACTTGGCGAGCCGCAGTTACGTCTGGCGCCGAGGATGAAGACTTCATCAGGCACCACCTGTTGAAGTATCCAAACCAGGATGTGCCCATTTGGGCAGTAACCGAAGTCCTCAGCTTCGGAAACCTGCCCTATCTTTTTGAGCTCATGCAGACCCCGGATGCCCGTGAGGTAGCGCGCATGTTCGGATTCGCCCATCCCAGCCGGTTTGGAGCGATGCTGCGAATGATGGTTGACTTCCGCAACGCGTCAGCGCACGGGTCCCGCCTCTTCAATCGGGCCTTCAAGCGAGCGATCGCGCTCGGGCCGCATGACACCCAAGGCGACCTTCTGGCTCATCTGGTCGGCTCCGATTTCACCAAGACACCTAAACCACGCCAGAGGCTTTACATCTACGCCGCAGTTCTGGCCTTCATGCTTAGATCCCACAGCAGTGGCTCCAACTGGCCACTGACCTTCAGGACACAGATCAAAAAGCTCGACATCAAGCTCCAAGCACCGGACGGAACCGAACTCCTACCTCCCGACGTCAGCATGGGCTTTCCGGCCGACTGGTTGGACCTGGACCTGTGGAAGCCAGCGCCCTGACCCCGGGGCGTAGGCATTTGTTCGCCTCACTTATCGTCGAGTGGGCATTTCCTGGGCGTTGCCAACGCGCCGCCTCTTGATTCAGCAGCCGTGATTCCTTCGGGTTACGCCTCTTCGACGGAGAGTCCCCAGTGCGTGCGGTCCACCGATAATCGACCCCACCCTGACCTGCGAGAGCGTAACAGCCGGCCGGAGGCCCTCGGATGTGCCACGTCCTGTGGCACATTTACCGGCGGATAGGATGAGGCTGGAAGTGTCAAGTGTTTCTGGCCCCGTCCTACCGGGGCCATCCAAACCTGTCATAGTCTGTCGCGACTGTGACAACATCTGCGTATGGGCATTTTTGACGGCATTGCGCGCGCACTAGGCAGCCTCAGTCGGATCTCTGAGCAGGAACTGGAAGAAGAGTACGAGGAGCTGAGGTTGAGGTACGTCGCCGGCGAGGCACGAGTCCTCCCCGAGATGGACCGCTACAACCGCGAGATATCGCGCCGCATGAACGAGGCATACGACCGCGAGCACCCAGAGCCGCAGGCGCGTGTACATCGCGAGCACGGATGGTACCTATCCAACGACGACTAGGGCGGCCCCTCGAGGTAAAGACGGAACCGCTACCGGCTCAACCCGCTTTTGACCCGTTCAGCGCTCACTGATGCGCCCCTCCGGGATTTTCGGGCTTTCGTAGCGTCCTTGCCCATAGATACCGCGGCGCTGGGGTGGGTTCCCTCGCTGCGGGCTGCGACGAGCCGCCCGCGGATCTGGGCTTCGTTCGCCCCCGTGTTCTCCAGTGAATCCGCGAACTTCCCCAAGTGGTCGGCTGATCCGTAGCCGGCGGCCGACGCGCTTTCTGCCTTGAGGCCCTGGACTTTGAGTCTGCTGCTGTCGTTGCCGGTGACTCGGTCCTCGATTTCGCGGCCGATGCTTCCCAGGCGGGTGAAGAGTTCTTTTTCGGCGCGTTCGTACCGCTGTTCCATTGGGGTCCGTTCTGACCCCGTGAAGCCTGCCTCTGCCAGGAGCTTGGTTTCGTGCATTTCTTTGGCGGCCTGAACGAACCCGGGGTCTTCGAAGTGCTCGTTGCCGGCGCCGTTGATGTTTTCGGCGGTCTCTTTGCGGAGCTGGTCGATGTCGGGCCCATTGACTCCGTCTTTGCCGATCAGGAAGAGGCGTTCCTTAACGGTGGCGTCAGCGGCCTCGATGGCCGCGGGAGTCTTGGCTGCGTGAGCTGTCTGCAGAGCTGCGGCAAGTTCCGGGTTGGCCAGGTATTCGACGGGCACTTGGTGGCGTTCCATCTCAGGTGCCAGGACGCTGGCCTGGGCGCGGAGTTCTTCGATGCGGGCCGCTGCGAGCAGGGCCATGGCCTTCTCGTGCTCGGCGGCCGCCGCACGGGTCTCTTCCTGGCTGCGCTGCAGCGCGTCCAGTCGTGCCCGCTCGGTGGTGACGGCCTCTATGCCTGACTCAAGGTACGCGGCGTCCGGTCCAACGACTCGGGTGTCGATGCCGTAGCGGTTGAAGACCTCCTGCCGGATCTTCTCTGAAGCTGCTAGGGCTACGGGGTCGTGGCTCTTCCAGGACTCTGCGGCGGTGTACGCCGTGGCGATGTCCCGGGGCTGCGCCTTGTCCCACCACTGCTCTTTGTCGACCGGGGCGAGGGCCGCCCGCGCCGCACTGCGTTCGGCTGTCAGGCGGGCGTTTGCCTCGTGGGCTGCCTGGGTAGCTGCGTGCTCTTCCTGGCGCTGGGCCTCCTGCCGGCGTCGGGCCAGCGTTTCGGCAATGCGTGAGCCGATCAGCAGCGACTGCCTCAGGCCGCCGTCGACAACGTCATCCATTCCATCCGCGTCACTCATCGTGTTCCCCTTTGCACTAGGTGGTGTCCGTGTCTATCGGTCCAAGCCGGGCGCGGAATCGCGTCGGCTGGGGTGAAGAGCTTTGGCCGGCGCCGCCGGTGTCGGAGTCTCGGGCAGTACCGATCCGGGACGGATCGGTGCCATGCCGCGCCGGGCAATGTCGACGGCCCTGGGCGGCACTGCCGCTTCGGTCGCTGCACCCTGTTCCGCGCCCACCAAGACCGGCTTGGGCATGGTCGCGGTGAACGGAGCCAGCAGCTGCTCGACTACAGCCCGGATGCGCTGGGCCTCACGGGTGCGGCCGGACTGCTGGTGCATTTCGTAGACCGCGAAGGCGGTGTTGATGAGCTGAACCATGAGGACGGTCTGTGCCGCCGTTTTGTTCTTGCTGGACGCGGCCATGAACAGCATGGCGGTGCCGGCAATGGAGGGCAGGGCGACGGGCTTACCGTGCTGCCGGGGTGCCCGGAGTTGGGCGGTGCGGGACAGTTCCGCGGCGGTGGCGGCGAGCGGTCCTGGCGTTGTTTCGAGCCGGTGGGACCATGCTGCGAACGCACCGGAAACGTCTCTTGCTGCTTTCGCCCAGGTGGCGTGGTCGTCGCGGGGAATGGTCCTCAGCTGATCGGCCAGGGCGGTTGCGTTCCGGGTGTACTCGACCCACATCTGTTCCGGCGGGGTTCCGTTCTCGGGACCGGTCTTGGAGACGGTGCGGCGGTTGCGGGCCGCGGCGTTCCACTCGGCTGCGGCGGCGGTGGCAAGTTGAGGTGAGTCCATCCAGTTCTCGCGCAGGGCACCGAGCTTGAGGTCCGAGGCGAGGGTGCCGCCTCCGAACCAGACGGGCCGTTGTCCGGGCTTGGGTCGTTCGGCCACGGAGTAGCCGACGATGACGTCGGTGCTGTTCTTGGCGTAGCGCGGACGTACGAGTAGGCCGGTGTCGCGGGCGCGGCGGACAAACTCATCTTCGGTCGCGGAGGCGCTGGCGCTGGCCCGGACTTTTCGTGCCAGGGAGGACCGGTGCATCTCTCGTTCGTCGCGGACAGCGGTTGCCTTCTCGGCGCGGTCGTAGCCGCGGGTGGCGTGGATGCTGGAGAGCTGCTCGAGCCCGTACTTGACCTCCAGCTCACGGCAGGTCTGTTGTGCTCGTTTGTAGTCTCCGTGGGTCGATGCCTTGGTGCCGTCTTCACGGATCAGGGACACGGCCAGGTGGATGTGGTGGTTGCCGTTTTCACTCGTGCCGTGGTTGATAGCTGCCCAACGGCACCGGGCCTTTCCACTGGCTTCGGTGAAGCCCATGGCGTCCACGAAGTCGTTGGCAATGTCGCCCCACTGCTGGTCCGTCAGTGCGCCCTCTTCGGCGCGCAGGCTCAGGGAGCAGTGCCACACACTGGCGTCCTTGTAGCCGACGTGGACGCGTTCCTTCTTGGCCGCGTCCCACTGCATGTCCTTGATCTGAACCGATACGTCGTAGGCTCTGCGCGGCTGGTCAAGATGCTTGGCGATTGCCAGTGCATCGTCACGGTCCAGGACACCGTCGTCGTACCACGCCATGATCGCAGCGTCGCCGGCCACCAGGTGCGGATCGGAGTGTGCGTTCTTGGTCTTGTTGGCATCGGTCGAGGCCAGGTAAACCATGAGCCCCCCCATGCGTGAACCGCGGGTGATGTTTGGGATCATCCCTACCTCAGCCCCTCAATGGTGCGGTCGATCCGCATGGCAACGGACCGGAGGTGCTTCAACGCTTCGTGGGCCTCGGCGGGGAACTCGCCCGTGGCGTTCGCCTGGCGTGCGAGCTGGTTGATGTTGTTGGAGGAACGGGCCAGCAGATTGTGCAGCGACATCAGTTCCGCGATGGCGGCACGCCGTTCGGTAGTCGTCTCCTGGGTCTCGGACAATGCCGCTGTGATCAGCAGGTTCGGGACCGTGACTTTCTCCCGCTCAGCCCTCGCGACGAGCGCGGCTTCTTCTTCAACAGTGACCCACAGGTCACGGCGCTTCTTGCTGCCGGCGGGAGTGTTCTCCCGGCGTCGGCGCGACAGATTGAAACGGTGAGTGAATCCCTCATCCGACATTCAATCCATCCCTTCAAGGCCCAGCGCAGCGACCCCAAACCCGGGGACCACACTGACCAGTGTGCCGCACTCGACCGCCAGTGTCGAGCGCGACAAGCCACTTACACCCGTGTAAGTGTATAGCTTGCTCCGTACGGTCTTCTTTGAGGGTTTTTTCGCCTCTCGTACTTGCTCTCCGAAAACCTGCTTTCGGGTGTCAGTAGTGGCCGGTAGGGTTTGGGTATGGATATCAACGACATCGCCGCAAAAGCCGCCGCCAAGATCGACGCCGCCAGGGACACGAAAGTCAACGCCGTGAAGCAGGCCGCTGCCAGCGGTGTTGAGGTCCAGGAGGCCGCCCAGCTGCTCGCTGTGGCAGAACAGAAGTACGCCAAGGACTATCAGGCCGCGCTGCGCGCCGAGTGGACTGAATCCGACTTGAGGGGCTTCGGCCTGGACGCCCCGACCAAGAAGGCCGGCGGTCGTCCCCGGGGCCGGAAAAGCCCGCAAAATTCAAGTCCCGTCGCTGGCGTCTCCGAGTAGTAACCCCTCGCCCACATGGGCACGGCAAAAGCTATCTCCTTCGGGCTTTTCCCGCACACATCTGGACGACGGGACCCAGCTGACCGGCTGCACACAACCACCACGTCACCGTTCCCTGGGTACGTCACCCTGGGCGAGCGGTGGCCGTGCACAGTCTCCGTCCGCGCGGGTGCGGTTAAACAAAAAGGGACCGGCCTGATGGCCGGTCCCTTTTTGTTCCTCGGACAAAGGAAATCTGTGATCCAGCATAGCTGAAATTTGTGACGGCGCTGAACGGCTGATGCGTCATCATATGACCGGGGCCGCGGCACCTGGACGTGTTTGCGGGACGTCGCGTAATACGGCGGTCCGCCGCCGGTGAGTGGCTGCTGTGGTTCGCACTTTGCGGCGGACCGCCCGACCTCTGGAAGGTTCCCGGCCTTCATGTGGTGAGTGGCCGGGAACCCTGCCGGGCGGTGGGGGTCCGCCCGGCAAGGCGGCTCTTATGCGGCTGGGTGTTCCTGTGCGGGGGCGGCGCTGTCGAGGATGATCTGCTCGACAGGACTTGCCGTATACCCCCAGGCAATCAGCCGATTCAGGTAGTCGATGTGACGAATGCTCGGGGACCGCCAAGAGTCCTTGACGATGGTCTTCTCATACCCTGCGCAAACCAGTGCAATGAGGGATACTTCGGGCCGGGCCGGGGACGTGGCCACATGGTCCCTCAGCGGGTTCCAGCCCCAACGGTCCGATGTCTCCCCCGTCTTGGCTCCTGCCATCTCGGCGGCTACGGCTCCCTCGTATCCGCTGGCCGTTTCGGGATGGTGGGTGATGGCGTGGACGGTGAAATGCTGCCAGCCCTTGGGTGGCTGCTTCTCCGCCAGCAACGCCTTCACAAAGTCGCGCCGGACCACAGTTGCCGACTGCATCAGCTTGTTGTTTTCGATCAGGGTTTTCCGCTCGGCCTTCTGCTCCTCCGTCATCGGACCCTTGTTCGCCGCTGACGCGCCGTACCCGCTGTACCGGAGCGTGAAGCCCAGCTCTTTCCATCCGGCCACCACCGGGACGGTGGAGAGATGGCCGTTGTAGGAGGACACGATGTGCACCGCGTTGGCGTCCTCCTCGGTGGCCGGTTCCCCGTCTGCCCGGTTCAGCGAGGACGCCCGGACGTTTTCACTGTCTCCGTCGTATCCGGCCCGGTCCACCACGGTGGTCCCGGCGGCTTCCAGCTCGGCGGTCAGCGCCGCGAGGGCGGCCGCGCGGTCGCGGCGGTCCCGCAACTGCTGGGTGACGTGCGCGAGCATGTCCGGCTCATCGGCAATGACCGATTCCAGCTCCTCCACTGCGTCACCGTCAGTGGCAAACTCCGCCAGAATCAGGGCCGCTTCAATCGTGTACCCCTTGCCCAGGGCGGCGGATCCGGTGTCGGTGGATTTGGCCTTCAGGGCACTCTCCACGGTGGTCTTGGTGCGCCCGGTCTTCTTCGCGATCATGGCAGCTGAGACGCCGATCAGGGACAGCTGGTGGTAGGCGTCGGCCTCGTCCGCTTCGGTCAGTTCGGCCCGCTGGATGTTCTCCACGACCTGCGTCACGATCCGCTCGGCTTCCTCGGGGGATTCGACGATCATCACCGGGATGCTGGTGCGTCCGGCTTCGACGGCGGCGCGGGTGCGGCGCTGTCCCATCAGGACGTGCACGGTGTCGTCGTCCTTGCGGTGGGCGATGACGGGTTCCATCACGCCGTGCTCTTTGATGCTGGCGATGAAATCGGGTGTCAGGGCGGCGTCTTTGCGGACGTTGATGTCCACGGTCAGGGTGGCCGGGTCGAGCATTTCGAGGGTGGGTGTGGTGTTCATGGTCTTGTTCCTTCTTGTCCGAGAAGTTGGGTGGGTGGGGCGGCTCAGGTGACCGGCCAGCTC
>ERZ778017.1139-NODE-1139-length-28435-cov-4.704581_pt1 | contig 28435 bp, 13 predicted proteins | sample MGYA00375747_ERZ778017 | MGnify/ENA primary metagenome ERZ778017 (study PRJEB29350, sample SAMN05509838) | bioreactor metagenome | biome: bioreactor; material: wastewater | place: South Africa: University of Cape Town | collected 2014-03-17 ...
CAGTTTAAAAAATACGGCAGGCTCTGATGCTGCCTTAGCGTGACGCCACGGGGTTTAAACGGGCTCAGATAGCATCGTTTGCCCATCTGTGGCTTTAGTTGGTTGATTTACTGTGGTACTTTTGGCCTCTCTATTTGTCCGTATATTTTTTAGCATACTGGTACGGAGATACGATGGATCCCAACAATGGTTCAGGTAAACTACTTCGTTACGTCCGTGTGATGAGGTCATTCAGCCCTCCCTGTTCCCCTATTTTCCTCGAGGTACACCTACCACTCCTATAATCTTCTACAATCAAAAATCGCAGTTCAGCATCCACGGCTGGCATCGGATTATTTGCTGTCTTGTGCTTGCGTATGTGCATTTTCGGGCTTCGATCGTACATACATTCTGTACGATTCTAACAAACCACGGACAATGCCACGATGATCGTGGGAAATTGTTCCCTGGGCCCCACGGAAATTGCCGAAACTACTTGTGTGCGGCAGAAGAAATGCTGTCATATGGGTAAATAATATTCAAGACATAAATAATAGAAGATGCGATGGCCTCATGCTACGGGACTAACTCCGGAAAGAGGTGGCATGTTACAATTGCTTTATAACACGGGATTTGGCCAGGAAGTTTTTAAACTAGAGGTATGAAGTTTTCATCAATCATAAATTTTTTCCCTAACTGTTAGATTATTTTTTGTGGGATTTTACCTCCCAACGACCACCATTTCTCCGCTACTTTCTACTTCTCATCTTTCACCCTTGCATTTTGTGCGATAACCAAGGACACTGAGCAGTTAATTTTTCGATCGAATCATCCAACATTGTGTTTTGACTATAACTTCACGTTACATTTTTTTCCCCTTGATTTAGAATCAAGCTTCACCCCTGATTACTTGCTATGGCACTTCTTTCAAAGGTCTTGAATCATAACAATGAACTCAAAAACTTTAGGATAAGAAACGGCTTGACATCAACGAAGTCACACAGTGCTTCTCCAAACTTATCACCAACTCCATCCCACGCAAACCTCACCCCGGTAATGTCTCTACTGGGGTCGGCAACTCACAGTTCAGCATCATCGATATACTCTGCGAGCCAACCAAATCCACTCACATATTCCTTATCTATTGATTTAGAGTCCCCACCAGTGATGTTGTATGGTACTCCGCGTGAATCTTCCGGCTCGATCATATCTGGTATTGTTGCCCTCACGGTCAAGTCCAGGGACAGTTCCAAAAACGCAGAGTTAGCTACAATGTCATCATCAGAGATATCATTATCCGGAGCTGAACAAGAACTTCAATTAGAAACGGTTACATTGTCGTTAATACAGACTTTAAGGTACTCACGACCTTTCAGTATTCCGTCTTCCTCAGTTAGCGCATGTAAAGACTGTCAGAACAGAACAACTGTGTTAGCAAGATGGGATATTTTAAGTTCACCGGCAATGTTTTCGTTAGGGAAACATGCCTATCCATTCTCCCATTTCTTACCGGGATCGTTACCACCAACCAGTAAATTAGGCTCATCACAGTCCAATATGTATATCCTGTACAAGTTGGTTGCTGTTGGTAAGGTGCCAAATTCGACTAAGGAAACCATCACCACGTTACCGGTTTTTGTTTCTCGTCTGATTCTTCGTGGCCCAGATCGCAATTCTTTAAGGGTCTTCCCACCAACTGAAGTGTCTGCCAGTGCGGTATTGCCAAATGTTGTATATCCAAAGTCTACATTCCCAATAGAATTAAAGTTAGACAACGTTGTCAGTGCAAAACAAGACAGGCGATGGAGAATGAGAAAGCTAACCTGGAGAATTGAAGAATCTGTTAAGGTAAGAGCATATTGTTGTGATAAGCACAAACACAAGATCAAGACATTGGAGGAGGCAGAAAGAAGAAATCATATTTTTCCAACTCGACCCGATAAGAACTCACATCTCCATCATACAACAGTTCAAACCAACATGACATTATCACGAAACCCTACCGATTATTTTGTAAACCCAACCAACCAAGAACAAGACGAGGTTGTTGAGGAACAAGCAAATCTGTCAGCTGAGTACGAAGAGTCCATTCTGAATGGACCAGCACAAGTACACGAAAGCTTCATTGAAGACTTTTTGACTCCATCAGCTGCTACGCATTTGGCCGAAGAAAGAGAGAACAGTGCGAGGAATAGTGGACATTCAACTCCTCCACCTGGTATCGATGATGAGGAACATTTATTTCTTGAAGAAATACGAACTGTTGCGCACGGAGAGTTCAAATCTGGTTGGAAATCCGACTTTACAGGAAGAGGTAAAATTGAATTGGTTGCAGAAATAAATGCATTTGATTTTTCTACTGGTTTTCATAGTCACATCAGTAAGAGTTGCAGCGATACTGACGATAAATCAGAGAGTACTATTCGGGCATTAAGAAATGGTGCTAACGTCGCTTGTGAAGTGGATGACCCAACATTGGGAATTTTTGTTAATCATACCTTAAACGTTGAGGTCGTGGTGGCAGAGGAAATTATCCATTCAGTGGAACGGAAATTGAAAGAGTCGATGCTTAAACCGGTCGACTCCACTAGTTCGGTTGGTTCAGATTCATCAACACCTAGACCGCCGTCTAGCCCAAGTCCTACACCTCAAATGGGAGTGCCGACTGGTGCAGCAAGAGTACTCAGAATGCAATTCAAGATTATACTTACAGAACGTTCTGGGTTGGGAATTGCATGGGATGATGAAGTGCCACCCACCTATGAGGATGTGAGAACGTTAAGTCCTCCTACATATCAAGAGAAATCTTCTGTGACATCAAATGCGCCAACTCCAGTTTTAAATTTCAGTTCGCCCATACTCCAGGAACAAAGGAATGATGTTATTTATGGTTTAGGAAGTACTCCATTGGTTGGAAGTTTTGGAAATAATCACACATTGAACATTGATAGTATGATAGATTTAAACGATCGAATCAATGACTTCACATTGTGATTGATTCTATCAATATAGTTTGGTTTCTTGGGATATATATTAGTCATATAAATACGGAATATAAAGCAATTCTAATACACATAAAGAAATAAAATACGTCAAGTATGAACAAGTCGACAGTAAACTGCTAGCAAATACCTAGGTTTGCTCGTTCAAACTACTAGCTCTAGCAACTAAATTCAAATCTGCCTTTTCAACTACACTGGATACAGCATTCACCGTTTCATCTTCTGTACCATTAGGTTCATAGCGTGACACCTCCAATAGACCGCTGTATAGTGATGTCAATTCCATTAAGTCATTAATTGAATCAGATCTCAAATCGTAAATCAATTGTTGGAATGATTGTGATTTAATTACATGAATTGGCAATTTGTTTTCAGTGAGAAATTTCATTAAGTGTTTGTGAAACTTCATTGGGCTGTAGGGAGTATTGTCAAAGTCTGAACTAACAAACCGCCTATGATTGATCAAACTGTAGGCTTCTTTCCTTTTCAACTGCTCTTTTCTATAACCATTATCGAATTGCTGGCCCGAAACAACAAAGTTAGGGCTCAATGCATTTTGATCAGATGAACTATGGGTCTGGTTTGACGTCCCGTTGGAAAGAGTTGATGCATCATTGGTGCCATTATGAGAGCTGGTGCCAATTATTGGGCTCCTTGGTGACGTAGATGTGATCACATTCGAACTCTCGTCGAACTGGTTTGGATAGTTCAACGGTTCCCCGTTGTTAGTGTACGTGGTACCAAATCCATCAATCGGAATTGGTCGAGAATAGTTTATAGATTCTTTCGATAACTTGTGCGTTTTCAAATGTTCGCTCAACTTCTTGGGTGAACCTTTGTCACTAGGTAACCTAATGATGATTTTACCACAATAATCGCAGGCAGCGATGTTGGGATTTGTAGAATCCTGAATGAACCAAGACCAAACCCACGATTTCTTTTTCGCACCAAATTTCTGGCCCGGTCTGTTTTTTCGTTCCCTTTTCTTAAACTCGTTATTTTCATCATCCTTATTAGATTCAATTGCAGAAGGTTGATTGGACGTGGTTGTTTGTTGTGATGTTGGAGATTGTTGAGATTGTTGACTTCGGGGTTGCATCAGCGATTGTTGATGACTATGGTGAATTTGTGACTGCTGATGTATCTGCAGTTGTTGTTGTTGTTGTTGTTGGACAACAGCTGCTGCTGCAGCTGCTGCTGTATTTGAGGTATTGGAGTTCATCTCATTAGAAGTTTGTAATCCGGGGATTTGTTGATGTCCGATAGAACCGACGGATCTCGATTGTAATTGTTGGTTGTAGGAACCGTAAGATAAATGAGAGTTCGTTGAACCGTAATAACTCATACCGAAACTATGATAGCGATGTTGTGTTATCACTGAGGATAACAAACAAAAATTAAGGAGAAAATTTTAGAGACCTGACCAAATAATTTCAAACTCTACAGGCTGAATCTAACAGATACCGAATACAAGCTAGTTCACTGGGGTTGATAATGGCTTTCTAACAGTGTTAAAAATTGAAACTGATTTGTTTGTTTCTTCAGGTCTTGAATAAACAAAGGCTATTCCGGATGCTAGTCGTCGAATTGTCCGTAAAACAAATTTCGACTTCCGAGACCCGGCACGTGTAGCATCCGGCCACCCCGGATCGCGCCGAGGACACCGGGAAATACGATACCCTCTTTGCGGAGCATACCTGTGACCAATACTTGTGTTGAATATTGATTTTTGACCACTGGTTATTGTTGTCGTGATTGTTTCACCTTTTTCTGAGATTTACTTTTTGTAAGACTTATTCTTGAAACAATTTTTGAATTTGTTTGTCTCACATAAAATCGAAATTAGCAAGAATATTGAAAATTTACAAGAAAAAAACTAAAGTTGTTGAAGTTGTAGAATCTATTATCAGTAGTTGACTTGTTTAAACACTACGGTATTTCTGGTTACGTAGCTACATAATCCGCAACAACCACAATTAATGCAGATGTCAGTAGAGATTTAAACAACAATGACAAAATCTGTAATAGCCGTGAAAGTCTAGTACGAGAAAACAATAGAGCTTGTGTGCCTACCGATGATGTCACTACCTTGAAGTTTTGACGTTATCAGTACTCAGTCCGCTATGAATTACCACCTAAAAATAAACGGTACATACACGATATTTTGAAGTGGATGAAATTTTGTATAGCTGAGATTGTCAGAGATTGACGTGATGTCACATCGCAAGGCTATTATAAACCGCGTCATTTGGGTCATATAACGCAGCTGTCTACACGAGTTCTATTGTCGTAAGTTTCCTTTTACTTTTTTGGTGATAGAAACCAGCCATACAGTTTGTCACACTGCGACATACATATATGCAGATTTTGCAACCATTTCTTGCATTGCTGGTAATGAAGCCAGATTAGACAAGACAGTTCCCTCCAGAGAACAAATATATACTAATTTGGAAAGCGTATAGCGACAAAGTACATATGTAAATACATATTTCGGGTATTGCTGTGGTGACAAATGGTCTTTTGGCTGGCTAAATTTTCAAATAGGAAACGAATGATTATGAAAGTATATGACTTGGTCAACCGAGCCTTCGCTGGTTGATATAAAAGGCTGGGATAATCGTATCCAACAAGTCTTCTCGTATTTTTCTATAACAAACAAAACAAGAATATTTGATACAATTTTGTCTAAGATTTTGATCACCTAGTGTTTTTCACTCTCTAATTTCCAACTTTAGTCTTTCACTATTACTACTAACTACTAAGTCATTCTTTACTACTTACTTCAGTCACTCTTTACTAATTTTTAACTCATCTCGGTATCTTTAAAATGCAATTTTCGAAAGTTTTATCATCCTTGGCCTTGTTGTCCTCAGTGTTTTCCGCTACCATTCCAAAACGTGATAATAATGACGATGATGGTGTTGTTGTCGTTCACTTAACAACAACAGTCCACCAGGTCCAAACAGACTACACCACATTCAATGGGGTGATTGTTACTAACGATGTCACTGCTATTTCAACTACTACCGTCACCAGTTACACTGCTACTGTGACTTCAACTATTTTTGGTACTCCTTACACTTTCACCACTGTTGCTCCGACTCCAATCGATACGGCTCATGTCTCTATTCCAAGCAGTGTTATTAACACTAAAAAGACTTCGGACAACACTCCAGAGACTACCAGCCCCTCCAACCCAACCACCTTGAAAGTCAGCTCACTGGCTACAACAGGAAATGTCGATAATGCAGAAACCACCACTACTCCAGCCACGACATCAACTAATCAAGTTTTGCCATCTTCAACCATGTCTCCAACTACCTCGACCCAATATGTTAATGATAACTCAAACTCTGATGGTCCAACTATTACAGGTGCTATCATTCCAACTTCTACCGGGCAATGGATTATCGACAATGTTGTCACCACTACTTCTGACGGGGTCTGTTACGTAGACTACGACTACTATGACATCAACGAACCAGAAGAAACAACTACTATCACATCTACTATCTACACTACTGTTACTCAAAGTTAAGAAAGCCAAAATAAAAACCAGAAAAACAACGATACCGAAATGTTACACTATCTCTATAATTCCAGCACTAGGTACAAACATCGACAATAATATGTATTTTCTTCAGAAAGTTATCGTGTCGCTATGTCAGTGACGTTTGCAGCCACGATAACCAGTTCTACCGGTGTATACCCTGTCAATAGATTAATTATGTTATAATGAACAAATTACAGTTATGGAAAACTGTAATAAAATACGAACATCTCATACACATGTAGCAAACCAATAAATCAATATCCTACAAAGTCTACTGTTGCTTTGCTTCAGTTAAGCTGAGCTTTGCTTAACGTGATAACTAGGGCTCCAACCCTCAGTCACATGAACACCATCCGCTATATAAACATAAACTATACACAGTATATTCATAGGGGACAAATTCAATCAATAGGCTGGTCACATGACTAGCAGTTTCTCAACTGCAGGATTTTTCACCCACAGTAGTATCGCAAAAATTTTCAGTACTGACAAAAACGATTAAGTTTTGAATTTTAGATTGTTAGTCCTTAGTAAATTAAATAGCAATGGGTATGTTAAAGAACACAACACAAACTCAGCCAAAGATAGTCCCACTAGAAATGTTCATCGTTATTGCAATGTGGTTATAGTGATGTATTGCGTTCAAACTATCGTAATCGAGTCAAGCCAGTCGAAAATGAACTTGTTACATGAGACTTTCCTGAAATCTTTGTGGATGACTTCAGGACCTGTTTGAACACATATATGGGATATCTGCGGGCTGCATTAATGAAACCAAGACCAATTACTAACAATATAGTTAACGTTCCAAAAACTAGAAAAACCTTTTGCAAGGGTAAAGAATGCAGAAAGCACACTCAACATAAAGTTACTCAATATAAAGCTGGTAAGGCTTCCTTATTCGCTCAAGGTAAGAGAAGATATGACCGTAAACAATCCGGTTTCGGTGGTCAAACCAAACCAGTTTTCCACAAGAAAGCTAAGACTACCAAGAAGGTTGTCTTAAGATTGGAATGTGTTGTCTGTAAGACCAAGGCTCAATTATGTTTAAAGAGATGTAAACATTTCGAATTGGGTGGTGACAAAAAACAAAAAGGTCAAGCTTTACAATTTTAAGGTTTTAAATGAAGTAAGAAAACTTTTAAGTGTATATTTTATTTAATAAACTTTTGTAATAAGATCATCGACTATATAATGTCTACTGATAGTATTGTAAGACGGTGCAATAAATTCTGAAACGTCGTCGTTTCATATATGAATCGTGTTCCAGGTTACGTTACCACAACGTGCATTACGCGTATAACCCAAATAAAGCTATAAAATCCACAGTTCCTCGACTGATTTACAGTATCAACTATGTCCATTAACGAGACATCGCGCTAAGAGCTACCTGACATTGCCGTAAACTTGGGCAAAAAATCAACATGTGTGGTTGGTTGCCAATTCAAAACAAAAAATTTCGTGGTGCGACCCTATTTGAAACTCACATTATTTATCTTTTTTATTGGTGAACTGGTCTCCATAATGAACTATGATCTGTTGACTGAACAACAGAAGCAGCAGTTGTACTTTCAACAGCAGCAACAACAGTTTCAACTACACCAACAAAACCTACAAAATCAAGCTGCCCAGACAAAACAACAACAACTACTACAGGAACAACACGTACATCATCAACAAGAGGTGAATCAACGCAACATGAATCCACCGTCCACGTTACAAAACGAGGGTGCTGCCTTCAATAACGGGAACGGTGAAGACACTTTCATGGAGGACGACACTATGCTTGATATGCCCCCTTCTGAACTTTTGAGCCAGTCTCCACAAGCATTTGCCACGTCGCCTACGTTTGGTGCCTCTGGTCATTTCGATGACGATTCCACCAACTACCACAATGGAAATAAGTTCACTCTGATTGATTCGCTCAGTTTCAAACCTCCTTCCAATAACTTTACTCTGTTGAACAACAACAGTTCAGCAAATTTGTCAGATATTTCCAATACTCATTCAAACCATTCTGGCTTTTTCCACCCTGGTGCAGAAGATTCAGGTAGTCCCCATCAATTAAATCATCAAGCCAGTTTGCAGAAGTTGCAACAAGAGCAGTTTCACCAGCAACAACAGTTGCAACAGCTACAACAGCAGCAGTTACAACAGCAGCAGTTACAACAGCAGCAAGCACAACAGCAAGCACAGCAACAGGCACAACATCAAGCACAACAACAGCCCCACACTCCGGTACAATCCAAACTGACAGAGGGCCAAAATGCGTCCCCACCAAAAGGAAATTACGTTTATTTCAATAGACAACCGCAATCCTTAACTAGAAACTCTCAGGATAAAGCCACCGGTGCGAAAATTCAATTGGAAAACTACTACTCCAAGTCTGTTCAACATGCCATAGAAAGAAATCAAAGACGATTAGAATTAGAGCAGAAATTGTTAACCCAAGAATCAGGTACTTCTGAAGAACGGAAGAACCGTCAACTACAAAATTTGGGTAAAAAAGAATCGGCATTTTTAAGATTAAGACGTACCAGATTAACCTTGGATGATTTCACTACCGTAAAAGTTATTGGTAAGGGTGCATTTGGTGAAGTTAGATTGGTGCAAAAGAAAGATTCTGGAAAGATTTACGCTATGAAGACTTTGTTAAAATCAGAAATGTATAAAAAAGACCAACTTGCTCATGTTAGAGCTGAAAGAGATGTTTTAGCTGGATCTGATTCTCCGTGGGTTGTGTCATTATTTTATTCATTTCAAGATGCCCAATACTTGTATCTTATTATGGAATTTTTACCTGGTGGTGATTTGATGACCATGTTGATTAGATGGCAAATTTTCACGGAGGATATTACCAGATTTTACATGGCAGAGTGTGTTTTAGCAATTGAGGCTATCCATAAATTGGGATTTATCCACCGTGATATCAAGCCTGACAATATTTTGATCGATATCCGGGGTCATATTAAATTATCCGATTTTGGGTTATCGACAGGTTTCCATAAAACACATGAATCGAAATATTACAAGAAATTATTAGAGAAAGATCAATCATCGAATCACTTGCAACCAAATCAATTGACTAGTGGGAGAAACTCTGTTATGGTTGATGCAATCCATTTAACAATGTCCAATAGACAACAAATGCAAACCTGGAGAAAATCGAGAAGGTTGATGGCATACTCCACAGTAGGTACCCCAGATTATATTGCACCAGAGATCTTCATCAATCAAGGGTATGGACAAGAATGCGATTGGTGGTCATTGGGAGCAATTATGTTTGAATGTTTAATTGGATGGCCGCCATTTTGCTCTGAAGCACCACACGAAACATACCGTAAGATTTTGAATTGGCAAGAAACATTACAAATTCCCGAAGATATTCATTTGAGTCCAGAAGCTGAAGATTTAATCAGAAGATTATTGACCAGTGCAGAAAACCGTTTGGGTAGACACGGTGGTGCAGATGAAATCAAGCAACATCCATTTTTCAGAGGAGTTGACTGGGATTCAATTCGAAAAGTTGATGCTCCATTCATTCCTAAATTGAGATCTATTACCGACACGAGATTCTTCCCTACTGATGAGTTGGAAAATGTTCCCGATTCGCCAGCATTGATCAAAGCAATGGAGGAAGGAGAAAAAGATACAAAGAGTGTCAAAGCCGATCTACCATTTATTGGATACACATACTCAAGGTTCGATTACCTTACTAAAAAGGGTGCGCTCTGAGTTCATAGTAAACAAAATAAATACCTCACATCGATATGGTCTAACCGATTAATTGTAGAGAATGAGGACTATTTTGGAAATGATGTAAATACCTCAACGCTTGATTATCATGCCGACAGGCAAGATCCGGTGTTCTGTAAGAAAATACCTCATCGGTAATAAGTCCCGTGACGGTAAATATTCCTGAAATTATTTGCGTTGGGTCAGCCGCATAATTAACGGTATGCTGCAGATGTACTTTATTGGAAAAGTAGTTTGTAAGCAAAAGCATCTATAGCAAGGTTGGTACAGCAAATTATCAACAGAAGGCGAATTATTGCATGTTAGGGCGGTTTACATGTAGAAAGCTATGAACAAGGTTGTCAGGAAGTTCGACTTACGCTGTGTAGTTAAGTTAGTTTTCCGAAGATCAATCTCAATTTCATTTGTATACAGATTTTGTAGAGATTTACCACAAAAAGCGCAATATTCGTCAGATTGCTCGATGGGGAAACATGTTTAGTGTCTTAGTTATGATGATTAATAATATACATTTTCTTGAAAATGCAAAATTATGGTAAAATTAGTTAACTGTTAGAATCATTGAAGCACATGATTGAAGGTCGCCAAGTTACGATAGTGGTGCCATATTGCGAAATGGATCTGGATTGTGGTGCTACAATGTTGTGTCATGGTACAAACTTGCGACAGTTTAATGATCGGGTCGGTAAACCAGAACGATACCAGCCCGACGGATTTTGTCGGAATTACCAAAAAGGTATAGTCTCACCATAATAGAACAAAGACTTGGGATAGCAATATGCAATAGCACCCTTGAACACAAAACCACGCCACAATGTTCTCCATAGCACGAGCCAACGGACTGTTAATGTGCAACATGGATTGTACCAACCGAACATAGTCAACCACTGGTCCTGGTTATGTTTAATCATTGCAACATACCGTTTAGGGTAAAGTACAAAACGGTATGCATGGCAGAGGCAGGAGCACACAGTGGTGAGAAACGGACCAAGCACGTTCACCGGAGCGGTTAGGGAGACGGTCTACCACTGCATTTTCCGTGTGGTACCGCCGTTCCCACACTACCGAACCGATTCCCAGTCGGTTTAATTACTTACAGATGAGCTAATGAGTTGCATTAACCTAGGAATGGTAACATCCCCGGCGTTTGACTAACATGGCATGGGCCGGCCGAGACAATTGTTGACCAGGGGTTGTTGTGTCATCTGGGGATGTTTTCCAGAGCCCGCACCCGTAATGTATTGCGTCGTCATAAGAGTTTCCTTAGGTGGCTAATCCGATCGTTCCGATATATTATATCGTCATGATACTGCCGTTGTATATAATAGTGGGACCATCTAACAATAAATTTGCTGACAATTACCATTGGCTTCTACTCGGTGTGGGATCTGTTTTTGTTCAATTGATATAATCTCTCTCTGTATCACAGGTTCTGTCTGTACTAAGCACTAATCTCAATTGGTTTCCACATCTTGGTTGTACTCATCTCAATTGCCTACAGTCATCCTCATCTCCTGTGACACCAATTGCCCTACTTCAATTGACCCTGACTGGTTCGTGTCGGTTACTACAAGTTCTGTTACTTAAATTCTCGACACTTGCACATAAACTCGAGAACTTGACCTTCGTTCGTGCTCGAATTTTTGACCTGTTTAACTTAATCCCCATGAAGTCACCCTCATTGGTAGCAGTCCTCGCCTTGCTCTCTGTAGCATATGGCCATGAATTCCACGATTCGGATGATTCAATGATGGATATGCACTCATCAAACGGTATGTCTTCAAATGACCCTGCTCAATCGCTTGCATCACAACCCACATCATCGCTCAATTCCTCCGAAATCGTCCCCACGGCCCATGTGGCACATCACAACCACGGAGTACCTATACTAGAAACGCACTTGGAACCAGAGGAATTAGCATTCTGGCAAAATTACGATACTCAAACCTACTTCAATGCCCCTTCATCACATACTTCTAACTTATATGTCCATGTTATCTTGGGAAGTTTGACGTTTATCCTATTGTACCCATTCGTATTGGTTATGAAAAACATTGGGTCCAATTGGTATTTGCCATTGTTGTCAGTTCACGTAGTTTTGGTGCTTATTTCGTTAATTAATTACTCAATTTTCATCAATTCTGTTCCAGATTTATACCCAGGTAATGCTTACAGTCCAATGTTGTGGATCTTGTTAGTATCGACATGTGTTCAGTATGTTTCCGCAATTGTCTACTATGGTTACAAGTATTACAATGGAGATGACCACACATACTATAAAATCGAGGATGAAGACGACATTTCCCATGCTACATTGTTTAATACACATTCTGCAGACTTGGCTGGTGGGTCGCCATCGTCGTCAAGTTCTCTTGAATTGAATGAAAACCAATTGAAAACATTTGCATCCCCCAAAATATCCTCTCCATTTTTCAGATGGTTGTTTAATTTTGGTGTTTTTTCAAAAATCACCAAGTCTTTATTTGCAATTGATACAGTTATTTTCAACTTGTTAAACTGGGGTAATTTTGTCTATTTCCTTGTATTATTCCCAACAGGTATTGCAATCATGGGAGAATACGGAAAAGGAAAGCAAGTTTTTAACTTGTTAGCACACTTTATCAAGGGAGGTATCTTCTTTATTTATGGATTAGTGAGTTTGTCCAGATATTGTGGTGCATTCACCAAACACGGGTGGAGTTGGAATCACAAATACGTAACTTCCAGGGATAGCACTAGCAAACTCCAAACAAAAGGTTTAATCACTATGGAATTCGTTGAATCATTTTTAATTTTTTTCTACGGATCAACCAATGTGTTTTTGGAAAGATTAGCTTCTGATGGTGGTGCATGGACAGCTAAGGATTTACAACATGCGTCAATTGCATTTATTTACATTGGATGCGGATTGTGTGGGTTGATTTGTGAATTCAAATTGAACGGATGGCGTCACGAAAAAGCTGTCGATAACTATAAATTATTGATGAAAAAGAGGGCTGATTTGGAAAATTCCAAAGAAATCAACATAAAACAGAATATAATCAAAGCATCTCCAGGGTTTTCTCCAAATCCATTCCCAGTATTGACTATTTTCTGGACGGGGATTTTGATGTCAAAACACCTGCAAGCATCTGCTTTATCAACTGAAATTCACACATTATGGGGAACTTTATTCATATGTGCCTGTATTTTCAGATTGTTAACATATGTGTTGATGTTAATAATGCCAGTCAACAATTCGTTAACGAAGCCACATAGACCATTCACTGAGTTAGTAGCATCATTCTGCTTAATTCTCGGAGGAATGATGTTTATGGAATCAACCGATCCATTAGTTTTAACGTTTGAATACTACGGATACACGGTAATGTTCATTTTGAATGTCTCGTTAGGAGTAGTTGCGTTACTAATGGCTCTTGAAATGTCAGTTTTTGCATTCAAAGACTGGATGAAGAAAACAAACTAAGTTAAATGATTCTGAACTATTTAATGCCTCGCCTAATACTTCACGAAAAGCTTTGCTTGATTACTTATTTAATACCATTGTAATTCTTAACTTTTTTTAATTTTTATCTCTTTAGCTATGGTATTTGTTAATATACGACATGAAAAGTAGTTCAAAAGAGTTGAGCATTGTTCAGATGCTACGTAAGAATTTATAACTGATCAGCAAACATAATGGGCTGGCCCAGATTGATTGTGGAAGAGCACATGATTGAATGAAGATAATGCATAAAGATATCGACCGATAGAGACCAAAATGCAGGGGGTAAATGGTTTAACTTTCTCGAGTACTACAGCACAACCCAGGTCCATCAATGCTCCATTGAACTTGCTAAATGGCGCATTGTGTGGCCAAACTTGGATGGACTACTGCACGAGAACGAGCAGAATAAACTGAAAGAGATGGAACACCGTATCTTCTATATAGGTGAAACGTAGTGAAACCTGGAGAAATAGTACGAAATTTCTGGAATGCTTACGGCCGACGGTGCAACTACCTTTCCTTCCCACGTAGCACATGGTCGATACAGGAACCAGTTCATTAGAGTTTACTAACAATCAATCAAGCCTATTGGAAATAATGTGCTGCAAGGTTAGGGAGCTACATTAAGTAGCAACAGTTGCTTGTCGTTTCGTAAACGACATCTGTTTACTATTTCGATGAGGTAAAATAACCTGAAATGGTATTTCTCGGGATGAGTTAGTGTGTAGATAAGAATTATAATGCATGGTAAAGTGGTGCTGCTTCGAGGTGCTTTGTTTTCAATTAAAGCCTCGTTTGATCAACAGGAATAGATGCAGTCTTTAGTAATAATATTACACCTGGCAGCGAACTACGACACTAGAAACCATTGAAGTCTATTACTAAAGTGACCAATGAGTCTGGAGTTGCCACTCCTTCCAACACACAATGGCTCAAATGGTAATCCAGGTACTTGCCAATGGGAAAAGTGCCGGACACGTTGTGGTGGGCTTCAGAGGGGTTCAGGTACCGGACGTGAGACCTGGAACTTTACAAACTGTGCCAGAAAACAGGTATCGGATCTTGGCCAGGTATCTAAACCATTAGCCAAGTACCACACGTCAATAGTATCCCTAAGTTAACATTTACCTTAGCAAAACAAGTTGACACTTGAAAGATCAGAAGAATAAATACCAATACAGGACATATGCAAGATATGTAGACACTCATAAACTTTGGCTAGGAGTATTCGCACCAGTTCGTTACAGATGCAGAAACCACAGACGGTGCCTAGGTAACCTTTCATGACATCATATTTAGCCTTCACCCCTTGGGAATACCTGCAAAGAAATTTCAGGCCAGAAGTATATATACCCACGACGATGGCCCTCGCGCAAACACAACACATCATCACATCCATCCACCGGGCGACACCCCAACCATTGACAACTGACTGACTGCACTCCTACAAATCAAATTCTTCCTTATCAAAAGTCGGAAAATTTCAAATTTCACCTTACCAGTGCACACCATCTAAAAATAGAGCATATATGATTCCCAATGGTAGATATAAAATTCCGAGAAAATGACACTGTCAATTCATCCATAGTATTGTTGCCTTCTACACCGACTCCTGAGTCACGTCTGAGTTCATTCGCATCGTCATTTTCGTCCCCAACTCCAACATCAGCGAAGTCGCTACCTTTTTCGTCAATGACGTCAATGTCAACCTCATCAAAATTCTCAAGCCTCATCCTCACCTCCTCGATACCAAGTTTGAGATTTTCTTCTTCTTCTTCTACTTTTAAAACTTCAAGTTCGTTACCTCAGTCGCATCCACTGTCGTCGTCGCCGTTACTGTCGTCGGCCATATCGATCTCACCTTCACCTACAGTAACGTCGTCTTCTACTTCTTCAGAAATGAACACTGTCGTTTCAACCAACTTGTCGTCAGACTTCGTGTCGCTGGACCTCCGATCCTCCACCACCATTTCGTCACTGTTGATGTCGTCTACCGAAGCGTCGTCGTTCACAGTGTCGTCTACCCTGCCGTCGCTGTCGACACAGCCGTCGTCGCTGCCCCTGTCGTCGTTTTTAGTGTCCTCGTCACATGCCGCATCGTCATCGTCATCGTCGTTATTCTCGTCCCTGGTGATTCCATCGTCGTCTTTTGTGTCGAGCTCTGCTTCGTCCAGCACGATCCCAACCTCCAGTTCGCCATTGAGTTCCTCGACACAGCCTACTTCCTCGTCATCATCGTCAACGTCGTCGCTGTCGTCTACTACGTCGACGTCATCGTCCCTGTCGACGCAAAGATCGTCGCTGTCCCCATCGCCATCATCTTCGCCATCATCATCATCATCATCATCATCATCAACACACACACTGTCGCTGTCTACTGTACAAATCACATCGTCATCAGAACCATTTTCTTCGTCGTCTTTTATAACCTCGTCCACTTCTTCGTCCGAGGCACCCATATTGACCTCATTCTCGTCAGGTTACACAGCTCTGACATCAGTTATCGTCCACCCCGACACAACTATCACCACCGTGGTTGCAGTGCCAACCTCGGCTTCTAATAACAACCACGAGAGTACTAGTGACAGAAACTCCAAGTTGATCGGGGGCCTCGTGGGGTCGATTGGTGGAACCATCGTTATTGGTTGTATTGTGGTTCTTTTCTTGTTCTTGAAGAAACGTAAGCGGATGACCAACCAATCACCCGATTTCAACGATGATTCAACCACATCGATGAAAAACTCGGAATCGTCTCGTTTCGATTTCAAGAAATTGTGGGGTGGTGGTCACTCGTCTAGCCAGGAAATGACCGACTCTGGTAGAAATATCTTTGCCGAAGAACATCTTTTCCACAACAACAATCTTCTCACGGATACTCCAGGTTTCTCTGGAGAATCAGGTACATTAATAGGCGGAACTAGTGCAGGGTTGGGAGGTTCGCAAGAATCGAAAAATCCCCAACCATTGAACAACTCTCTGGCAAACACAAACGCAAATCCAAACGACGACAACTTAGATTTTGTTTACCGTGGAGTAAGCAACAACAACAATTTAGAAAGTGTATTTCGTTCATCGAAAAACACATCAAGAGGATCATCAGGATCAGGAAAGGGTCTGTCTGGAGTGACTCCAAAGAGAACGTCAAGAGCGTACTCCTTCGGAAACCCACTTGCATCTCCAGACGAGTTTGATTTTAGCGAAATGCATGAAAATGACGCTCTCAATCACGACCACCCGTTCCATGATGGATCGTCTGATGACGATGTAGGTTCCCAATATGACGACCTTATCAATCCACAAAGACCAACAATTGCCAGAGAGTTGAACAGTAACAACTCGCAGTCAAGGTTCACCGAGGAAATATAGACCTGACAATATGCATCATTAATGATCCCTCCTATTCATTAATCACAACATTCTTTTGATTCATCTAATACTAATATTAATACTAATTCATTCCTTTAATTCAACTTTTAATCCACCCGTTTAATTCCTCACTCAATATTAACCAATCATTATAATTATTGCATTTAAAGTCATTTCAGTTCTAGTTAATTTACTTTACTTATTTGTGCATTATCGTACTTAATATACGTTGTTACATTAGTGGTCGCAAAAAATGTAGAAAAAAACAACTGTCGGCAGTAGAGACACGGCTGAACCACCGTACCCGTGTTATCAACGTCTGCTCACCATTTGCAGCCATGGCTCACATTACCATAAACGAATAGTATGATACAGACTCACCTTATTGCAAAAATTGAAACATTGAGACAGGACGAAATGTCTTACCGTAGCACTCCGACATTACTACGCTAAGCTCTACCGTCAGACTACAGCCAGCTTCCTTCCTTGCTTCCTTCGGACTGTGGATTCTATTGCTAATGATTTCACATGGTAGCACCCCAAATTTGATGTCAATTGACGCAAACGATGATTTTGAGCAGCAGCTGAGTTTGCAAGGTGATTAATTCTGGGCTACGAGCTAAACGATAGTTGAGTCACTGGAAGGGAGACTGGTTTTGTATTCTGTGTGGAAGCCCCGTGTGGTATGCGATCGAAGTTTCTAGATTCGCTATGGATTTTGGTACTTGTGGCTGCTAATGAGGTTCATCGTGGCCCAACAGAACAAACGAAAACTTTAGATTCAGTTGGAGGTGCAACTAGGATTATAACTGGTACAATGCCCAGCACCACTTTGCAATCATTTGAATCAATTGGTGCTGCCTCTATTCCATCATCAGTTCGGTCAGTAGATATAGCATCTGATACTACATCGAAAGACGAGAATGATAAAGAAATTGTATCTACAACGATTATTTCGACTTCGATCACTGTGAAATCTACGGAAGAGCTTGGAAATAGCATATTTTCAGGGTCGTTGGGTCAAACTTCGTCACCTTCAACTTTTTCACAGTCCAACATTTCAAGCGAAGTGCCTTTAAAATCAGAACTAGCTTTTTCCAATACTGAAGGTGCAGGGTATACCGATCCATCAAAGAGCTACAAGTTGACGGAAAATTCTGATTTTGAAGATGTACCGAAATTTACTGCAATCAGCAAAATCGTTTCTTCAAGCATTACATACGAAGCTTCATCAACAAACCTAGCGTCAACGAGTTTACATGTTTCTAGTTCGTATGCCGATAGTATCAAAATTCACAAATCACAAATTTTCACTACAACATCTGATGTTTCTTCAACTACTGAAAGAAGTGTGGTTTACACTCAGGAAAAGGTCAATGATTCTATAGCTGGCAGATTTGACAACATCACCGATTTACAAGAACTTAACGATACGAGCTTAAACTTGGATATGTATCGAATTGATTTCGACGACCCATTTGTTCGTATTGAGAATAACTTGAACTACAACAACTCTATAAACCAAAATCAACAACATGCTGATGCAAATTCATCTACCGACGAATGCCGTTTCATGTCATTTGAAGAATGGAAAAAACTGAAAGAAAACTCCACTTCTCAATCAAAGTCAATTGCCATGAACAATGCTGCGAATGACGTCACAAACTCTGAATCGGAAGTACATGTTGACGAGGGAGAACCAAGTAAAGACATTGCGTTGGTTAACACAACCAAGTCAATCGAACTGTACAAAAACACACCACCAAAAGTTGAAGACCAAGGAAAGCTTTACAAGAACCGATTCAACTATGCCTCAGTTGATTGTGCTGCCACTATTGTCGAAACGAATCCGGATGCAAAAGGAGCGGCGTTGATTCTTATGGAAAATAAAGAGTCTTATTTAATCAACAAGTGCAGTTCTCCAAACAAGTTTGTCATTGTTGAGTTGTGTCAAGACATTCTTGTTGAAAGTTTTGTCATTGGTAACTTTGAGTTTTTCAGCTCAACTTTCAAAGATATCAGAGTTTCAGTAAGTGATCGATACCCAACCACGAATTGGCACAAATTGGGTGAATTTGAAGCCAAAAATATAAGGGATGTTCAGACTTTCAGTATTGAAAACTCATTGATTTGGGCAAAGTATCTCAAGTTAGAGATTTTGTCACATTACGGAGATGAGTTTTACTGTCCAATAAGCATTTTAAGAGTTCATGGAAAAAGTGTCATGGATGAAGTGAAAGAAGATAAAGAATCTCTACCAAAAGAAGAAAGCCCTCCTGAAATTATTGAACCAATCAATTTAAACAGTACGATTGGCATTGTCCATCCCAAATTTGATCAGTGTCGGGTTCTTTTGCCTCATTTACAACTCACAGATTTCTTACAAGACATTAATTCGACATACGAATATTGTGAAGCACCAGAGACTACGCCTGTGACAAAATCAACACAAGAATCATTTTACAAAAACATTATGAAACGATTGACACTCTTGGAGTCAAACGCATCGTTATCACTATTGTATATTGAAGAACAATCCAAGCTTTTAAGTGAAGCGTTCACCAGTTTAGAGCAAAGACAAACCAATAATTTCAAAGGTTTGGTACAATCATTTAATAACACCATCGTCAATCAGTTAACCAACTTCAAGTCAAGCTATGTACACATGCATAATGAGTATGCCAAACTATTCAAGATTCAAGAAAACAACCACCAACTGTTGTTAATGGATTCGAAAGCACGGATCACATCACTATCAAGAGAGTTGACATTCCAGAGGGCAATTTCAATTTTCAACAGCATAATCATTATCTGTCTATTAGTATATGTCATTTTTACAAGAGGAACATACATCGACGACTACACAAACAGGTCACCACAACCTCCAAATTATGGACACAACAGACAATTCATTGTTGGACGCTCAAAGAAATCGAGATATCCACCAAAACGAAGGAGATAGACCAAACGAGACTACATTTTGCATTCAAATTCATTTCTATTCAAACTTTCCGTTATATTAATATTGTTTTCTAAAATACACAGGGATTATTTACAAGATATTTACAAGAGATAGATAGAACGAGCTAGTTGCTTACCGTATTACCATGTTATATCTATCGTTGGATTAAAACCTTTTTGAGTACCCATCATTTCTACTCCCGTAAGATTTGAATCCTCTATCATTTCCATCATTTTTATAACTTCTGTCATTATCGTAACCTCTTGAATTGCTAAAACGTTTGTTGTTGTAATTTTTGAAACGATCATTTCGTTTTGATGCTCCATGGCCATCTGCTCTGAAAGTGTCTCTCTTCGACTTACGATTGTTTGAATACGAAGGTCTCAAACCCTTTGGATAGGTGAAATACTTATCAGCCATATCTGGGTCTGCCTTAAGAAGACTACTAATGAATTGTCCACCAACATGGAGCTTAGCTTCAGGATCTTGAACCAATTTCCGATATAATTCCATTGTTGCAGCAATACTGTTGGAGATACGAAGATTGTATGAGAAGGCAACTTGTTTTTGAAATGCTAAGAACGATTTCATAAATTCTTCACTTTCTTCTTCGTTAACAATGATATATTTGAAAATGTCTTCAACTTTGTCTTCGAGCTCATGGGCCTTGATTTCTTCTGAGAACTTGACACCTCTTTCTCTTTCCAAGGCAGAAATATATCTTAATTCGTTCTTAGCAAGGAAAGTGGTTGCTTTACCTTTTGCACCAGCTCTAGCAGTTCTACCAATTTTATGAATATAATCCGCAACAGTGGCCGATGGAGTCATTTGAATAACGTCAGTAACGTCTTGGAAATCTAACCCTCTTGCAGCCACATCAGTACAGACCAAGACCCCATGCTTGGCTTCTCTGAAACGTCTGACGGTTCTATCTCTAGCAGCCTGACTCATCTTCCCATGTAACTTGGAAATGGAACTTCTGTATTTACTGTGAACCAAAGCAGTGTCGTACAATTCGTTTCTTCTAGCAGCATTCAAAGCACTGAGAAACCAGTCAGCACCGGTGACAGTAGGAAGAAAAACAATTGCTTTAAACTTGGGGTCTTCAACACTTCTAGCAATATACGAAAGAGCAGACGCAAAAGAGTCTGCCACATCTTCAGTAATAACCAATTTTTGGTAAATATTTTCATGGGCTTCAGGCTCATTCTCATCGACACAGTTGATGAATTTGTATGGGTTAGCAATTTGATCACGAGCAAAGTTGTCAACAGAATCATCAACAGTAGCACTGAATAGGACCGATTTAAATTTAGCTTGATTGACCAGTTTCAAAATCTCGTCGATATTCTCCAATTCATCAGCAAATCCTTGGTCTAAGATTCTGTCAGCTTCATCGTAGATCCGATATTTCAATGACGAAAAGCATTTGGCAATATTGGGGTTCTGCAAATTGGCATTCAATCTTCCAGGAGTGGCAATAACAACATGGGGAGGGAATCTGGGTTGGAAATTGGACTGTTTACCACCAATCATAATACCCAATCTGATTTTCCTTTGCAATTGCGCTGGAAGGTTTTTCAAAACCTTCAAGTATTCTCTTTCAATTTGTAATGCCAAATCTCTCGTAGGGGCGATGACCAACGAAGAAACCTTGTTGCTGTATTCACGGTGGTCGATCGTTTCAATTATAGATTGCAATGTAGGAACAACAAACGCAAGGGTCTTCCCGGTACCAGTCTTGGCTCTTACCACCATTCCTTGTTCATTTTCAAGAATAGGAATCATCGATTTGGTCTGAACTGGCGTGAGCGACGTGAAATTTGCCCTTTCCAAACTCTTAATAATAGCCGGGTTAATCCGTCCCATCTTCTTAAGCTCGCTCACCTTGAGTGTTTCATTAAGATCTCCCGTTGTGGTTTCAACTTGAGCAGATGAAAGACCACTACTGAGCCTAATGCTGGCCCACGGCACTGGGGAGAATGCCGGTTTTTTCGGTGTAATCCGACTGACTATAATCGCCCTCGAAATAAACCGTCTTCCAAACATATTTATCTTGTAAATACGTTGCACAGTTGTTGATTGTTTGGCCTGTTAATTCTATCAGGAAAGTTTTTCAAATGTATGGCGCGATGACCTGTCAAGCGATAAGCGCTACCATAAACTCGGTTTCAGCAGAAGATTGCACAAAAAACCACCAAAAAAACCAGGAAAAAGCCGCTGGTGTCAAATTCGTTATCTCTGGTTCAATCAGAATCCATCTGTCTAGTTAGCTTGGTCGAAATAGCTGAATTTGACGGGCCTTACTGGTGTTTACTGGTATCGTATCTACCTGCAGTATGGAACCTTTTTTATTTGCAGGAACTTAGCCTCCATGGTGAAATTGGCCAGATTCACCACGATTCTTTAGCACACTCACTGCCAAAGATTTACTACAGCCGTTCCTAAAGCACAATTGCTATCAATGAGTCACTCGGCCAACAACAAGACTTCGGGGTTTTTCAGCAGTCTCCGAGACAACTACCAGCAAAAGTTCTCCAACCTTTCCATTTCCCAACTGTACACCGAGAAAGATGGAAAAGACGAATCAGATACATTGATCCACAATGCGTTCGTAAAATACTTTGACACAAACAGACAACCGTATCCTGAGTGGTTGGGAGTGGCTGAGGGAGTCCGTAATGGAGAACAAAGACACAGCTACAATGGATCTGCGAGCTCTAGTGGTGGGTACTCGGCCAAAGACCCACATATGTACGCCCAATATCAGCCAGTCCAGCAAAATAACATGTTCAACAACAGCTACTCTCAACAGCAGCAACAGCAGCAACAGCAGCAACATTTCCAGCACGAAGAGTCGCCCGAATCCGATTCTAGACCTACTTACCAAAGAAGGTCCTCTAGTAGATTACAGGATTTGCATAATAAATCTCGTCAACAATCAGTTCCAGGGTCAGGTTATGTATCGCAACCGTACCAGCCAGCAAGATCGAATAGTTATTCGACTGCTGGCTCGAGATTACGAGAAAAGATGTTGAACACTTCTCCTGGAACCGGAGCAAATACTGGTCGATTTGCTAACCGTTAGGTACTGGCTACTATATATGGGATTGCACATCTCAACTACACATTATTGTCATTAATTATATTTCAACGAAATAAATATCATGTATTGCAACTTCTATAATTGTCCTATCATCATTCATTCAACTTTCTATACGACTCTTCCCACTGGGCTCTGCCCCGGCAGAACCAACTAGGCAACTTTGATTCCGGAGGCAACTTTAACTTGATCACCTTGACGTTTTCGTATGTTGCCGGGTACTTGCTCAAATTCTTGTAATATTTGTAATCGTACCTCTGTTTTAGAATCTCAAGATCGATGGAGGGGGTTCGTTCTCGCATCTTTTTGTAACTAAAGCTCGACGAATCAAACGAGTTCTTGAGCGATGAATTTCTGTTTCTGAACTTGTTGTTTGACATAAGGATCGATTTGGAGTCGATAGATGATCTTCTTCGATCGTGTATCGAGCTAGATAAAAACACGTCGCTATTAAAGCTATTCTTTCGGCTACCGCTTTTAATTATTTGTGGCGAGGTACTGGGGCTGATATCACTATCACTGTCAATATCCTTCGGTTCGGTTTTTCTCTGTTCGACCAATTTTAGTAAGTTTGCTGGTATCTGTGGTGAGGCTGATAGTAAATCATCATCTATTTCGTCGTCATCTATACTTTGGACGTCAGTGTCGTCGAAATTTGTCGCATCAAAGTCTGTAATCAAGTTGTCTGGTGGTACTGTTGGGGATGAAGCCAATTTTGCAATAGATTCTGTCGACGATAACTTGGAAACGGGGTTAATTAATGGAGACGATATTTTTGATGTATTTTCCGAAGAGAAGTCGGTTTTTGATTCTGAGGCTTTCTTGTAATATTGGTCTAATTCGTACGATATCAATTGCGGTTGAACAAGTTGCAAAAACGTCTCCGCGTAGTAATTGTTAGAATTTGATGGTCCACAGTAAATTCTGTACTCGTTTAAAATCGAGTTAAAGTTCCATTTTTGGATTTTTCTCAAGATACCAATAAGCGTAGATGTCGAATCAACCACAAGAACATTGTACTTGGATTTGTTCAAGATCAATTCGAATGCTTTGACTATGAGATTTTTCTCAATCAACATCCATTGTGAAGATGATGAACTACTGGAAATGGTGGGAATTGGCGATGCTGATGAAGTACTTGCAATGTTTGTATCACCTAAGTCTTTATTCTCTCCACCAGTATGATGATGGTGATTTGAAATTTTCAATCCTCCAAGATTAAAGAGTTCAATATTGTTATCCTGAAGAAACGAGAACAATAGCCTGGGAGGCTTTTCAGCATCTAATAGAATTAACGATTTCAAGTTTAAAGTTTGCAAGAACGGAAAGTTGTCCGATTCCAATTTGGTGCACCTATAAATACCATTCTCAACCAAGCCAAAATTATTCGGGGGAACCAACATCACCACGGTTTGAAATTAGGAAGGTAACGAAATCAGAAATCAGAAGAGTGGGTAATTAACGATTCTCGTTTCGTGATTAAACCGAAGCAAATTGCAAACACTGGGCTCGTTGGTAGGACTGGTTGCACCTATAGCGAATTGCGTATACAAAAACCGTGAGGTCAATTGGCGAACTTCGTTGTCATGTGTGTGATAAGCACTTGAACGGTCAAAGTTAGGCCGGTGTCGTGGTACGCCGGTCGTGCTCGCGGTGTAAATAAATTTTGTACCACGGGCTTTGCCAAATCAAGATCTTGAATACTATACTTAGTGTGAGTGTTATAGCACCTACCACTACACGTTATTTCGTGTCAGGGGTGTATTTGTCGAGCCATTGTAAGCAAAGAATGAACTATTTTTATTGTTCCGTAGATTTAGAAATGTAAATTTGGAGGATTTGCAGCTGAAATACGAAAGAACGGAAATGGTTTTGTTGAACTTGGAGATCTCCAGATACGAGCTTAAAACCCACGAGGTAGAGAAAATATTGGGATCAACAAGATTTTTAACTAATTTGCCATTTTGTAGTAAATCTTGTTTCGGACCATCAGTTTCACAAACGTCATTGAATGTTCCAAGGACGGTTTAGCACCGTGATAATACCAGCACAAAGGACTTAGTATTCCGTTTCTCCAGAATTAGCTTAGGCGTGTGGATACTTGGTACCGTAATTGCAACAATCGGGGTCAAACATTGAATCAGGTCAGTTGTTCTCGTTTCAAATCTAACCGAACAAAGCGTACTCTTTGTCGAACGTAGTCTTGTAACAGAACATATCAAAGGCTAATCTTGTATATCAGGAAAAAATGATATTGAGACTAATCATGAACTTGTCTTGGAATATTCATTTTATTTTGCGGGTTCCACAATTTTGCAGCCATTTAGGCAAATAGCAACAACACAAATGATTAAAAATATACACAGAACAACTGTAAACCAATACGATCGTATATTGAAACTGGGGTTCTCAATATGGGGTTCTTGTCAGCAGCGTGAAAGTAAGCTTTCATTATTTGGGCCTCATTTAACATACGCAAAATATAGGTTCATCACACAAGGCAGCGATTGCAATTCACAATATTTTAGAAACGGATTGCAATTCACAAAAATTTGAAACGGTCTATTCCGTTGAAGAAAATGTAGTAATGTTATAAAACAAGATATTGTACATTTGGTGAGTTAAAGTCAAATTGTTTGAACTAACTGAAATAGAATTACACCCCAACAACAGAATGATTTTCATGAAATAATTTGTTTAGACCAATATCTGTTAGGTACGCCACACAATAGCTCGGTTATTTCTACTTCGCAATGCTTTCCAATCGCTTAAATAACTTCTTTTACCTCTCTTACTTCCTTACTGCTATTCTGTCAAAATGTCTTATATCTATTAATATCTAAAAGCTAACCTCTAATGATTAAATTATCAGGAATCCCTTCATATTCCCCGTATCCCAAGGCCAAGTTGATGTTTTGCAAACATTGGGTAGCTGCTCCCTTCAACAAGTTATCAATGGTTGCAACAATGACAACTCTGTTTTCTTGAGAGTTGACAGCAAACCCACCAATTACTACACCATGTTTTCCACTAATATCCTTGACCAATGGAGCCTCACCACTAATGGTAATCAATTGTTCACCTTGGTATCTGTCCTGGTAAATGTTTCTAATGTCTCTCGAAGAGATAGAACCTTGTTTGATTGGAATGGAAATTGTGTGGGAAATCCCTTGGAACCATTGAGCTACGTGAGGCATGAAACCAACTTGTAATCCTAATTGTGAGCTGATTTCTTTTTCATGAATATGGTCAGTCAATGAGTATGGAATCAAGTTGTTTTCTAAGAAGTTAACGTCGTTCTTTGGAGATGGTTTAGTTCCTGCTCCAGAATATCCTGATACACCAAAAATGTTTGGTAACCCATTAATATATTCTTTCAATGGTGCAATAGCAAGTTGCCCAGCAGTAGCATAACAACCAGGGTTAGAAATATATTTAGCATCGGCGATAGTTTTTCTATCATTCAATTCTGGCAAACCATAAACCCATTGTCCAGTAGTATCAAATCTATAATCGGCCGATAAGTCAATAATCTTGGATTTGGAGTTTTTGACAGCATCAATAGCGTCAACAAATGGCTTACAAACACCATTTGGTAATGCCATAACCCACACATCAACGTCACCATCTTCTTCCAATTTCGTGATATCTTCAACTTGCAAGTTGGAGTAGATGATGTTGTCTTTGTTGTAGCCTTGCAATTTTTGGCCATTCAATTCACGAGATGAAACATGAGACAATTCAAGATATGGGTGTTTGTCAATCATTGAAATCAAGTTTTGTCCAGTGTATCCTCTTGCTCCGATCAAGGCTACTTTTGCTTTTTTAGTATTAGTACCTTCACGAAGTGGTGGGTTTGGGTTGGAGGTAAATCTTCTTGCAGAAGTGTGTAAGGATCTCGATTGTCCATTACCAGAGAAAACTCCTGATTGGGAAGAAGATAATGAAGAACCGGTATTGGATGAATCAAAATCTTTGATTAATGCAGAAACTTCATCGGTCTTTAACCCGTACCAGAACAAGATTTGACCATTCTTAGCGAAAGATCCTTCAGATTTAGAAAAATACCATGGCAAGTTGGCATCATTTTCACTGACAACCCAGCATAACTTACTGAAATCTTTCTTAATAGAGTTGAAGATGTTATCAGTGACATTGTTAAGCCATCCGTTTTTAGAAGACAAGAACTTGTCTAATTTTGGAACCTTTTCGTTTTGATCAACGACAATAGATAATACTTCTAATGGTTCATCACCATAACTCTTAAAGTTTACGTTTTCAAGATATTTCAAGTACGATGCAACTGACAACTTTCCGGATTTGATTTCTGGGTCTCTTAATAACGCAGTTCTTAACAAATCTGGGTTACCGAAATCTTTCAAACTATTTCTGTTGACCAACTTGTAACCTCTTCTAATCAAGGTACCAGCACCTGAATCAGTGAACAATTCTTTTTGCAAATCATCAACATTGATGATAGCAACCGAGGACGATCTTGGCAAGTGTTGTAAAAGATCATGGATTTCTTTGATTTTCAACTTAGTACCATATTTGACCCAAGATTCTTTCATCAAGTCTTCGTATTCTTCGTCAAGATTAATTACAGAAACCTTTTCTCCGGTGTTACCATTGATGATACCACCTTTTTCGTTAAGATAAACGATCTTCAATGGTTCAAATTGTCTTGCCAATTCCCCGGCAGCGACATCGGCATTGACATTCAACAATTGACCTGATGGGGTTTCTGCTAAAGAAGTCAAAATTGGCAAGTAACCAGCATCAATTGCTGCTTCCACTGGAGATTTATTGACACTGTTGACTTTACCTACAAGTTGATATTTTTCCTTGTCCAAGTATTCGGCACCGAATACTCCAGCAGTGATTGGTCTGGCATGGACACCCATCTTTTCCAACGCAGTTACCAAACGTAAGTTTTGTTCCAAGAAACATTTACGAACTACTTCCATGGTTTTTGGATTAGTGATTCTGATTCCATCAATGTACTCTGGTTCAACTCCTTCATTTTCCAAGATCTCATTGATTTGAGGACCAGTACCGTGCAAGACGATCGGATAAAGCCCAACATGGTATAAAAATGCCAAACAACTAGCCAATTCTGGTAATTGTTCTGTGATGATGGCACCACCAACCTTGATAACAGCGAATTGTTGGTGGGAAACAGAAGTGAAATACTTAAGATATTGCTCAACTTCTCGTTTGGACCCGA
>ERZ778017.1148-NODE-1148-length-28122-cov-5.479781_pt1 | contig 28122 bp, 18 predicted proteins | sample MGYA00375747_ERZ778017 | MGnify/ENA primary metagenome ERZ778017 (study PRJEB29350, sample SAMN05509838) | bioreactor metagenome | biome: bioreactor; material: wastewater | place: South Africa: University of Cape Town | collected 2014-03-17 ...
GCACGCACGGACGCCGGCACGGCGGGGTCGTTCGCGAGGAACCAGAGGAAGTCCTCCGCGTGATGCAAGTGGTGCAGGCGCAGCTCCTCGCGACGGGCCGCAGATGCCGTCGGGTACTCCCACGCGCTCCCGTCGAGCACGCTCAGCGAGAACGGCCCGAGCGAGTTGCCGTCTGCCTTGTCCCCGGGCAGATTCGGCTCCAGCCCGACGTAGTGCCCGGCCGGTCCCACATCACCGCGCTTGCCGGCGGCATGGAACAACCGCCGGCCGAGCTCCCAGTACGCGTCGTCGAAGTCCGCGCGACGTCGGAACGGCACTCGGTCGGGCGCGGTGGACAGGCACACGCGATAGCCGTACGACATCACGCCGCCGTCGCCGGCACCCACCTCGGCGAGAGGGGCGTCTCGGATCTGCGGAAGGAGCGCGCCCTGCCGGATGCCGCTGGCATCGTGCAGGAAGGGGGAGATCCAGGGCGGCGTCGCGTGCCGGCCGGGCACGAGCTCCTGACGCCCCGCGAACAGCTCGCCGTAGCGGGAGCGGCCTTCGCGCCCCACGACGGTGGGCACGCCGGCCGCGGCGATCAGATCGCCCTCGTAGCCGGCATCGACGTAGACCCCGGCGCGGATCGTGCGGCCGTCCTGAAGGCGGACGCTGCCGATCCGGCCCGCGCCCTCCACGCTCGTCACCGGCGCCGCGAAGACCACCTCGACCCCGGCCTCTTCCAGCCAGCGTGTGAAGATCGCCTCCGCCACATGCGGCTCGGGGCCGGCGTAGTGGCCCACCGGCACGCCGTAGTGCTCGGCCACGGCCTGACGGAACTCGGCCGCCATCCCGCCGATGGCACGCAGATCGCCGACATCCGTGTATCCCAGTCCGCCGCTGGTCATCCCTCCGATGTGACGGCCGGGCTCGACCAGTGTCACCTGCGCGCCCGAGCGCGCGGCCGACACCGCCGCGCACACGCCGGCCGCCGTGGCGGCATACACCATGATCTCGGTGTCCACGCGGCATCCCCTCTCCGCTTCGGGGTCATCGTCGTGGCAGCCGGCGGACGCACCTGTTGCCAACACGGCGATCTCCACCTATAGTTCAACCCATGTGGTAACGATGCCACACTACATCGACAACGCCGGAGGTACCACTCATGGGCACAACCCCAACCGTGAGGATCCGACCGTGAGCGTCGGGGCGAACGTCACCACCGAAGCGCTGACGACGGCCCGTGAGCCGGGCCGGCACCGCCGCAAGCGGGTGAAGGACCACTACAGCAAGCGTGAGGCCATCGCCGGCTACCTCTTCATCTCGCCGTGGATCATCGGGTTCCTGATCTTCACCGCGTTCTCGATGCTGTACAGCCTCTATATCTCGTTCAGCGACTACAACCTCGCCACGAACACCGCCCGCCCCGCAGGCTTCGACAACTACGCGCAGCTGATCGAGGATCCGAAGGTGATGCTCTCGCTGGGCAACACCCTGTACTTCGCGGTGATCGCCGTCCCCGCCGAGATCATCGTGGCGCTGCTGCTGGCGCTGCTCCTGGACAAGATGACACGCGCGAGCGGCTTCTTCCGCACGGTCTACTATCTGCCCAAGATGACGCCGGCCGTGGCCACCGCCTCGGTGTTCTTCCTCCTGCTGAACGGGAACAGCGGCGCGATCAACAAGTTCCTGGGGTTGTTCGGCATCCAGGGACCGCAGTGGCTGGTGGATCCGGCGTGGGTCAAGCCCAGCATCGTGCTCATGACGCTGTGGGCGGTCGGCGGGACGATGGTGATCTTCCTGGCCGCGCTGAAGAACGTGCCCACCGAGCTGTACGAGGTGGCCTCGATCGACGGAGCGGGCGCCTTCCGCAAGTTCTGGACCATCACGCTCCCGATGATCTCGGGTGCCCTGTTCTTCAATGTCATCGTGCTCTCGATCGCCGCGTTCCAGGTGTTCGATCAGGCGTACGTCCTGTTCTGGAACAACCAGAGCACGAGCTCGCCGGATGCCGCGCTGTTCTACGGCATCTATCTGTTCCAACAGGCGTTCCAGCAGTTCAACTTCGGATTCGCCGCAGCGATGGCGTGGCTGATGTTCGTGATCATCCTCATCGTCACCGCCATCCAGGTGAAGTTCAGCAGCAAGTTCGTCTACTACGAAGGAGAGCGCTGATGTCATTGCAGCAGGAGACACCAGGGCTCGTGCAGGCCGTGCCCGAGCAGGCGATTGCGCTGCAGCCGCCGACGCGGCGGCGGCGACCCGCCTGGCTGCGCGCACCGCAGACCTTCCTCGGCAAGCTCATCCTCGTCCTGGTCGCGATCGGGATCGTGCTGCTGTTCCTCTACCCGTTCGTGTGGCTGTTGGCGGCCAGCTTCAAGCCGCGCGGTGAGGTGTTCGACAACCGGCTGATCCCCAAGACGTTCTCGCCGGGGAACTATGTCGAGGTGTGGGACCAGCTGCCGCTGCTGAGCTGGATCGGCAACAGCGTCGGGATCGCGATCCTCGCCGCGGTGGCCGTCGCGGTGTCCAGCTCGATCGTCGCGTTCGGATTCGCGTATTTCCGGTTCCCCGGTCGCAACATGCTGTTCGGCCTGGTGCTTGCCACGATGATGCTGCCCGGCGCCGTCACGATGATCCCCGTCTACCTCATCTGGAAGGACATCGGGCTGCTGGGCACCTGGGCGCCGCTGTGGGCGGCCAACCTGTTCGGGTCGGCCTTCTACATCTTCTTGCAACGGCAGTTCTTCCTCGGACTGCCCAAGGAGCTGTTCGAGGCCGCGCGACTGGACGGGGCGAGCTACTGGGGGATGTTCTGGCGGATCGCGATGCCGCTGTCCGTCCCGTCGTTCATCATCGTGCTGCTGTTCGAGTTCCAGGCCAGCTGGAACAACTTCCAGGGCGCCCTGATCTATCTGAACGCCGGCTCGCCGGACGGCTTCACGGCGCCTTTGGGCATCTCGTATGCGATGGCGCTGTTCAACCCCTCGTCGGGCGGCCACGGCGACTATCAATACGTCATGGTGGCCGCGCTGATCGTCACCCTGCCGATGCTCATCCTGTTCGCCTTCGGGCAGAGGTACTTCGTCGAGGGGATCGCGACGACGGGCCGGAAGGGGTGAAGCGGAACTGGCATCGTTGTCAGGTCTCGCAGTATCACAATCGCATAAAGTCGCGGAAATGCCTTGTTCCCGACGACAGCTCACCGCTACGGTGATGTGGGAAGGTTCCCACATTTGGTCACAGTGGAGTGGAAATGGCCGGGGTTCCGGCCCAGGAAAGGAAAGAAATGCGCAAGCAACTGATCGGGCTGCTGGCTCTGGGGGCAGTCACAGCGATGACGCTGACCGCCTGCTCCTCTGGCGGCGGCGGCACGGGCAAGACCGGCGGCTCTGACATCGACTACAGCGCGAAGCCGAGCGGCACCCTGAACGCCTGGGCGTTCAACAACGCCGACGATGTGGGCAAGGCGCGCCTGGGCTATGCGGCCGCGCAGCTGAAGGGCGTCGACGTGAAGATCGACGGCTCCGGCTTCGATCCGCAGAAGTTCACCACGCGACTGGCCAGCGGAAACGTGCCCGACATCGTGCAGTTGGATCGCCCGACCGTCACGCAGTACGCCGCCCAGGGACTTCTGATGCCGCTGGACGCCTGCTTCAAGGCGCGTGGCGTCGACCCGCAGAAGCGGTGGTACCCGTATGTCGTGGATGACGTCACCTACAAGGGCAAGGTGTGGGCGACGCCGCAGTTCTATCAGCCTCCGGCAATCCTTCTGAACATGGATGTCCTCAAGGCCGCCGGGGTGACTCCGGACCAGATCGACACCTCGAAGCCGGATGTCCTGCTGCCGGCCATCGCGAAGATGTACAAGGCCTCCGGTGGCGTTCCCACGACGCTGGGCCTGGATCCCGACGTCCCCAACAACGACGGGCTCTGGGTGCTGGGCATGGGCGGGCAGATCACCGACGCCGATGGCAAGCCGACGCTCGACGACCCGAAGAACGCCGCCGGCATCGATCTTCTGAAGAAGATCATGGACGCCCAGGGAGGCTATGCGAAGGTCAAGAGCCTCAAGGACTCGTTCGACGCCTTCGGCGACAACAACCAGTTCGTGGCCAAGCAGGTCGGGGCCGAGGTCTACGCCCAGTGGTACCCGAACGTGCTCTCGCCGTACCTCGACAAGATCGACCTGCAGGCCGTGCCGTTCAAGGGCGCGCAGGGTCAGCCCTTCTCCGTCGCGGGCGGCACGTCGTTCGCGATCCCGGTGGGGGCGAAGAACCCCGTGGCTGCGTGCGCATGGATGGACGAGATCACCAATCTCGACTCCTGGATCGCCGCCGAAGAAGCTCGCGTGGCCACGCTGAAGAAGAACGGCGGGATCAACACCGGTCTGTTCACCGGCTCGCCGGAGGCGGACCAGAAGATCCGTGACGGCTATGTCAAGCCGTCCGGAAACGCCGACTTCGACCAGGTCATCCAGACGTACTACGGGGTGCTCGACTACGGCAAGACCTTCGGGTCGTCGCCTGCGGGTCAGACCATCACGCAGGAGCTGGCCAACGCCGTCACCTCCGTCCTCCTCGGAGAGAAGTCGACGGATCAGGCGCTGAAGGACGCGCAGGCCGCGTCCTTGCGCGCATACGACAACGCCACCAAGGGCTGATCGCGCAGCACAGGGGCGGGCGGCCGGTGCCGCCCGCCCCTGTGCACGGCCCCGACCGGCCCTGCTCGGCAACGTCGAATCGAGAGATCGTCCATGTCCATTCGCCAGATCCTCCTGGTTGCGCACACCCATCACGACGTCGGCTACACCAACAGCCCGCGCATCATCGACGAGATGCACGCACGGATCGTCGACCGCGTCCTCGACCTGGCCGGTGGCTCGGCGGCCGGGTCCGATGACTTCCGCTGGACGTTCGAGGTCGCTCGTCCGGTCATCGCGTTCCTGCGCGATGCCTCACCGGAGCGGCGCAGGCTCCTGGCCACGCTGGTGCACGGCGGCAGGATCAGCGTGACCGGCGGATACCTGAACATGACGCAGTTGCCCAGCGCGTTCGAGTACGCGGCCGGTTACGACGCGCTGGACGAGCTGCGCGCGGCCGGGCTGACGATCCGGACGCAGCAGCACGGCGACGTCAACGGGCTGTCCTGGGGCGTCGTCGACCAGATGCTCGATGCCGGCATCACCCGGCTGGTCATGGCGTTGAATCCCGATCACGGGCGGCCGCCCTTCACGCAGCCCTCCGGCTTCCGTTGGATCGCTCCGACCGGTCGCAGCGTCTTCGTCTGGCTGTCCACCCACTACGGATTCGGCGAGGAGTGGGGCATCATCGACGGCGACGTGCCGCTTGCCATGCGCAGCATCGAGGAGTTCCTGCAGCGGCTGGACGCGCGGGCGGACTACCCGTGGACGACGGCCCTGGTGCACGCGGCCAACGACAACCGCTGGCCGACCGCCCGCTTCCTCGACGTCGTGCGGGCCTGGAACGCACGGCATCCCGGCATCCCGATGCGCACGGCGACGATGGATGACGCGCTCGACGAGCTGGAGAGGGAGTCGACCGGCATCCCGCTGCCGAGCGTGCGCGGTGAGTGGGCCGACTGGTGGTCGCACGGGCATGGCTCGACGGCGCGCGAGGTCGCCGTCTACCGCGAGGCGCGGACGTTCGCGCGCCTGGCCCGCGGCACGCTGTCGCTTGCGCGGCTGCAAGGCGAGCACGACGTCCCGCTGGCCGAGGTGCTCGGCTATCGGCGGGGTCCGGTACGGCTGCGCACGGCCGACGAGGTGCAGCGCGCGCTCGCGCACGTGGACGAGCAGCTGCTGCTGGGAGACGTACTCCAAGCCGCACTCCACGTTCAGCCATTCGAGCCACAATGCGAAATCCGCGTTCGCGTACGATGCGTTCGACCATGCCCGGGACCTCGCCATCGAGGGGTGGTACCGTGCCGTCCATTCCGGCGCGGGCGCCGCACAGGCCGAGCGGATCGTCGTCGTCAACACGACGGAGACCGATCGTGCCGAGCTCGTCGACGTGGAAGTCGACGGCGACCGTCGCGCGTGCATCGCCGCGGCGGTGCCGGCGTTCTCCACCGCCTCGTTCGCCGTGCCGCCGCCCGTGGAGCCGCGGGATGCGACGGGTCCCGTGCGCGCCGGCGGCTACACGGTGCTGGTCGACCCGCGCCGCGGCGGCGTGGTCTCGCTCCGAGAAGAGGCCACCGGCCGCGAGCTCATCGACCCGGGTGCCCTGGGGGGCCTCGGCTCGGTCGTCGTGGGCGTCGTCGCCGCCGGCTCGTCCCATCCCATGATCACGACCTCGCCCAAGATGTTCCACCCGGACCACCCGGGGCCCGCGTTCGAGCGGCGGCTGGCGGTCGGGACCGGTCCCGTCCGCATCGAGCGGGGCGAGGCGATCACGCGCCTGCGGTGGCGCACCGAGATCCCGGGCATCCTCCGCGCTCGGGCCGCCCTGACGATCGCCGATGATCTTTCCGACATCGACGTCGACGTGCACGTGGACAAGTCGGAACGATTCGTGCCGGAGAGCGTCTTCGTGGTGTTCCCGTTCGCGGTGACCGACCCGCAGTTCCTGCTCGAGACGGCGGGTGCCGTCTTCACGGCCGAGAGCGAGCAGCTTCCCGACACGAGCAAGGACTGGTACAGCATCCAGCACGCCATCGGCGTCTGCGGCGACGGCGGCGGTGTTCTGTGGGGCACACGGGATGCGCCGCTCGTGCAGGTGGGCGGAATCCACACCGGAGAGTGGGCGCGGATGCTGCACGCGCCGCACGGTCACATCTACAGCTGGCTGATGAACAACCTGCATTTCACCAACTTCCAGGCACGGCAGGAGGTCAATCGCACGTTCCGCTACCGGTTCCGGCCGGCCGTTCCCGCCGCGCACGACGTTCTCCGGTACGGCCGCGACCTGCTCGAGCCGCTGCAGGGCCGCCACCACCGCGCCGCGGTCCCGGAGCCGTCTGCGGCCCCGCTGCGCGTGGAGCCGGTCGGGCGCCTGCTGGCCGAGCTGACGCCGTCGGGCGACGCCGGAGTGCGTGTGCGCCTGCACAACCCGGAAGAGGACGCGATCCGTGCGGCGGTGATCCCGATGGTGGCGGGCTGGACCGGAACGGATGTCGAGGTGCCGCCGCACGGCACGCGCGACGTCGTGGTCACCCGCGTCGCACCATGACCGCGCCGCCGGTCGGCTCCTCGTCCCTGCGTCTGTTGCTGTGGCAGGCAGGGCGTCAGCCCTGGACGCTGCTGGGCGGTGTCGCGTTCGGCATCCTGTGGATGCTGTGTCAGGTGGTCTGGCCGTTTCTGCTCGGTCGCGCGATCGACGCCGCCACGGCGACGGGGCTGGCCGGTGTGCTGCCGTGGTGCGCGGGACTTGCCGCGGTCGCCGTCGCGCAGGCCGGCTTTGCCGTGCTGCGGCACCGGAGGGCCGTGTCCAACTGGCTGCGGTCGTCGCTGTCGGTGTCTCGCATCGTCGGGCATCACAGCGCGGAGACCGGGATCGCGATGAGCACCGGCACCTCGGCCGGTGAGGTGGCCTCGACCATCGCCAACGATGCGCTGCGGGTGGGCGAGATGTTCGACGTCACCGCTCGGTTCTCCGGTGGAGTGGTCGCCTACGTGGCCGTCGGCGTCGTGTCGCTGTTCACCTCGGTGTCCCTGGGGCTGTTCGTCCTGATCGGGATGCCGGTGCTGCTGGCGGTCCTCTCGTTGTTCCTGCGGCCGCTGCAGCGACGCCAGCTGGCCTGGCGGCGGGAGCAGGGCGCGCTCGCGGAGCTTGCCACCGACACCGTGGTCGGACTGCGGGTCCTGCGCGGGATCGGAGGCGAGGAGGAGTTCCTCGCCCGATATGTGACGCGCTCCGAGCAGCTGCGCCGCCGGGGCGTGGTGGTCGCCCGCCTGTCGTCGTGGCTGGACGCGCTCCAGGTTCTGCTGCCCGGGCTGTTCATCGCGACGGTGGTGTGGCTCGGCGCGCGACTCGTGCTGGCCGGTCAGATCAGTGCGGGTGAGCTGGTCACCTTCTACGGGTACTCCGTGTTCCTGCTCATCCCGCTTCGCACCTCCGTCGAGGCGGCGATGGCCTTCTCCCGCGGGTTCGTGGCGGTGGGGCGCGTGCGGGAGGTGCTGGGCGTGCAGCGTGCCGTCACCGACCCCGTCGACCCGGTTCCCGCCCCCGCGCCCGGTGTCGAGATCAGGGACGTCGCCTCCGGGGTGGCGATCGCCGGGGGCCTTTTCACGGCGCTGGTCGCCGAGGATCCGAGTGCCGCCGCCCGGGTGGCCGTGCGCCTGGGCCGGTTCGACGACAGCGTGCACCGCGACGCCCCCGTGCTGTGGGGCGGCATCGACCACACTCGGCTGCGCGTGCACGACATCCGCGAGCGCATCGTGGTCAGCAGCGCGACGCCGCATCTGTTCGCCGGCACGCTGCGCGACGGCCTGGACGTGCGCGGCATGAGCCGTCGGCATACGCCGGAGTCGGGAGACGGTCCGCTGGATCGCGCGTTGGAGACGGCGGCCGCCCGCGACGCGATCGACGCCCTTCCCGCCGGCCTCGACGAGCACGTCCCCGAGCGCGGGAGCGTGTTCTCCGGAGGCCAGCGGCAGCGACTGAGCCTTGCCCGGGCGCTCGCGCTGGACCCCGAGGTGCTGGTGCTGATCGAGCCGACCAGCGCGTTGGACGCCAACACCGAGGCCGTGATCGCCCGCCGGCTGCGGCGAGCCCGGGACGGCAGGACCACGGTGATCGTCACCGAGAGCCCGCTGGTGCTCGGCCAGATGGACGTGATCCATGTCATGAGCCGCGGCGTGGTGATCGGCACCGGCACCCACGACGAGCTGCTGCACCGCGCAGACCACGCCGCCGAGGTGTACCGCTCGATCGTGGCCCGCACCGTGAACGAGGCCGAACCTCCCGCGCAGCCGCGCCGGGAACCGGCGTGGACGGGCGCCATCGACCTCGCGTGGAAGCAGGCAGAGGCGACCGGGGCGATCCCGACGCAGGACACACCCAGGAAGAAGAGCTGATGCTGCTGCCCATCGCCGATGGCCGGGCCCTGCGCACCACGATCGGCCACCTGATCGCCCGCCATCGGCTGGAGCTTGCCGCCGTCGTGGTGCTGCAGGTCCTCGCCGCGCTCGCCGGGCTGGCAGGACCTCTCATCATCGGCCGCCTCATCGACGCGATGACGCGGGGCGCCGCGGACGCTGCCACCGTCGACCTCGCTCTGGTGATCCTGGTGACCACCGTGGTCGTCCAGGCGATCCTGACGCGCTTCGCACAGCTGACATCCCTGCGTCTGGGCGAGACCGTCTTCGCTCGGCTTCGCGAGCGCTTCCTCGAGTCCGTTCTGGCGCTGCCGTTGTCGACCGTCGAGATCGCGGGCACGGGCGACCTGCTCTCCCGCACCACGAGCGACATCGACTCGGTCGCGCAGATCGTCCGTTTCGGCGTGCCTCGTCTGCTCATCACCGGGGTCACGGCGATCCTGACCGCCCTGGCCGCCGCGTTGGTCAATCCGCTGCTGGCGTTGGTGCTGCTTGCCGGATCACCCCTATTGTGGGCGGGCACCCGCTGGTACATGAAGCGGTCCAAGGCCGGGTACCGGCGGCAGCTCGCGTCGTACGGGCGGCTGGTCGGCGTGGTCGGTGAGACGGTCGAGGGCGCGTCGACGATCGATGCGCTCGACCTCGCCGCGGCGCAACGGCGCAAGATCGACGAGGCGCTGCGGGAGCGGCGCAACGCCGAGTGGTACACGCTGGGGCTGCGGTCGGTCTGGTATCCGGTGACGACGCTGGGCCTGCTGCTTCCGGTGGTGCTCGTGCTACTGGTGGGAGGGATCATGATCGGCGGAGGCCTTGCCACCGCCGGGCAGGTCGCGGCCATCGCCCTGTATTCCATGCAGCTCGCCGGTCCCGTCGAGGAGCTGGTGACCTGGATGGATCGCATCCAGGTGGGCACGACGGCGCTCGCACGCATCGTCGGCGTGGAGCAGGTACCAGCCGACCGCGAACCCGGTGACGCACGCCCGCAGAGCGACCGGCTCGTCGCCGAGGACGTGCGGTTCTCCTACCGGGACGGCACCGAGGTGCTGCACGGGGTCGACCTTGCTCCGACGCCGGGAGAGCGGATCGCGATCGTGGGCCCCTCCGGGTCGGGCAAGTCGACGTTCGGCCGCCTGTTGACCGGCATCGCGGCGCCGACCTCGGGCAGGGTGACGCTCGGCGGGGTGGAGCTGACCCGGCTGCCGATCCCAGAGCTTCGCGAGCGTGTCGCCCTGGTGACCCAGGAGCAGCACGTGTTCGTGGGCACGCTCGCCGACAACCTGCGGCTGGCCGCTCCGCAGGCGCTGGAGACCGAGCTGATCGAGGCGCTGCGGGTCGTCGGCGCGGCCGGCTGGCTGCGTGCCCTGCCGCAGGGGCTGAACACGCGCGTCGGCTCGGGCGGAGTCGTGCTCACGCCCGCCCAGGCGCAGCAGGTCGCACTCGCGCGGCTCGTACTGCTGGACCCGCAGACGCTCGTGCTCGACGAGGCGACCTCGCTGATCGATCCTCGTGCCGCCCGCGGGCTCGAACGCGCGCTCGATCGTGTTCTGGAAGGCCGCACGGTCATCGCGATCGCGCACCGTCTGCACACCGCGCGCGATGCCGACCGGGTCGTCGTCATGCGCGACGGCCGGATCACCGAAGCCGGCTCGCACGACGAGCTGGTGGCGCTGGGCGGCGAGTATGCGGGACTGTGGAATGCGTGGCATGGCACCGCCGGGGAGCCTCCGACGCACTGACGGCGTGGCGTGAGCGACGAGAAGGCGGGAGAGATCCGATGAGCGTGCTCGACTGGACCGGCGGCGGGGTGCGGCTGGTCCTGGACATCCCCGACGACGAGTATCCCTCGCTGCGATGGATCGGCACGCCGGATGCTCGACCGCCCGCGCCCGGCGCGTGGGCGTTGCCCCTGTGTGAGCTGCGCGCGGGCGGCGCGGGAGGTTCGTTGGCCAGCTCGGAGCGGCTGATGGGCGGGAGGCTGAGCCGGCGATTGAGATACGTCGCGCACGATCTGTCGGCGGATGGGCGTCGGCTGGCGGTGACCTCCCATGACCCGGACACCGGGTTGCGCGCGACCAGCGTGTTCCAGACCTATGACGGGGTCCCCGTCGTCCGAGCGTGGACCGAGGTCACGGCAGGAGCCGGGCCGGTCGCCCTGCACGCGGTCTCCGCCGTGTGCCTGGGTGGGATCGGCACGCCCGGCGGGCACTGGTGGCGTGATCGCATCGGGACCGCGGAGAACTCCTGGTTCCGCGAGGTCTCCTGGCGCGTGCGCACGCTCGCCGACGAGGGCGTGGACGACGTCGGACTGCGTCGCTGGGGATATCGGACCGGCCGGTCCTGCATCATCCGGAGCGTGTCCGGCACCTGGTCGTCCGGTGGGCGGCTTCCGATGGGCTTCATCGCGGCGCACGACCGGCCGCGCACTCTCGCCTGGCAGCTGGAGCCGGCAGGGCCCTGGCGCTGGGAGGTCGGCGATCATGGCGACTCCACCTATCTCATCGCCGGCGGCCCGGCGGGCCCGTCGCATGGCTGGACGCACAGGCTCGGGTCCGGACAGTCCTACATCACCCCGCCGGTGGCGCTGGCGGTGGGCGACGACGACGACGCGGCCTTCGCCGCGCTGACCCGCTACCGGCGTCTGGTCCGGCGGCCGCACGATGACAACCGCCGGCTTCCGGTGGTGTTCAACGACTTCATGAACTGCCTGATGGGCGACCCCACCGAGCAAAGGCTCCTCCCGCTCGTCGATGCTGCCGCGCGCGCCGGGGCCGAAGTCTTCTGCGTCGACGCGGGCTGGTATGCCGATGACGGTCAATGGTGGGATGCCGTGGGGGAGTGGGAGCCCTCGCCGCGCCGGTTCCCGAACGGGATCGGCCGCATCCTGGACGCTGCTCGTGCGGCGGGCATGGTTCCCGGGCTGTGGCTCGAGCCGGAGGTCGTCGGCGTGCGCAGTCCGCTGGCCGAGCGCCTGCCGGTGGAGGCGTTCTTTCACCGCGACGGCGAGCGCGTGGTCGAGTCGGCCCGGTATCAGCTCGACTTCCGGCATCCGGCCGCCCGCCGGCATGTGGATGCCGTCATCGACCGCTTGGTCGCCGAGTACGGCATCGGCTATCTCAAGCTGGATTACAACGTGGACGTGACGGCGGGCACCGACCTCGGGGCGTCGGCCAACCCGGTCGACGGCATCGCCGAGCATGGCCGGGCCTACCTCGCCTGGTTGGATGCGCTGGCCGCGCGTCATCCCTCCCTCACGATCGAGAACTGCGCGAGCGGCGGTCAGCGCATCGACTATGCGCTGCTGTCGCGCCTGCAGCTGCAGTCGATGACCGACAACCAGGATGCCGTGCACACGGCGGCGATCGCCGCAGCGGCGCCATCGGCGGTCACCCCGGAACAGGCTGCGGTCTGGTCATATCCCGGCCCGGGGGACAGTGACGAGCGCATCGGGCTGACGATGGTGAACAGCCTGCTGACCCGTGTGCACCTGAGCGGACGTCTCGACCTGCTGGACGAGTCCCAGCGCGTGCTCGTCCGTGCCGGCATCGACGCCTACCGCGGCATCCGCGCGCTTGTTCCCGACGGTGTCCCGTTCTGGCCGCTCGGCCTGCCGGGCTGGCGCGACGACTGGGTCGCGCTGGGGATCTCGGCACCCGGCGGCGTGCTTCTCGCGGTGTGGCGGCGGGCAGGCGTCACACAGCGGTCGATCCCGCTTCCCGCCGAGGCGGCGGGCGAGCCCATGCTCCTCTACCCGCCGCTGCCGACCGGGCTCCAGCGCGGGGCGAGCGCGGTGACGCTGGCGCTGCCCGACGAGCCGGCCGCGCGGGTCCTGCTGTTTCAGCGCCGGTAGGCCGTGCTGTTGGCGGCCTGCACGCGCACCCGTCGCTGAGCGGCAGGGACCCGCCGCCATTGTGCGTGCAGGGCGGCGCTCTCGCCGGGCAGCAGGCAGAAGTGCGAGTCGCTGAACAGGGCCTGCCCCTGCGCGCGGACGGGGCGGTCGTCGCTCACGCGCACGTGCATCGCGGCGTGTGTACCGGTGTTGGCGATCTCGATGCGGGTGGCCTGGTCCGCCGCGATGACCTCCAGCGAGGTCTGTGCGACCTTCAGCAGCGGTGCCAGGTCTGCCGTGCGGCTGAACGCCGTGCGCCATGTCGACAGCGTGGCGCCCCCGGCGTCGACCAGTCGCAGGTCGAGGAAGAACGCGTCAGAGCCGATCTCGGCGAGCGTGCAGGAGATCGTGCCCAGCCGCACCGGCAGCCCACCGATCGCGTCGCAACGCATCGTCGCCTGGCTGCAGACCTCTCCGGTGACCGACAGCATCCGCGCGTGCACGACCGCATCGCGAACGGTGGCGGCCAGGGCGCTGACGACCCACACGTCGGCCTCGAACCGACGCTCGCCGCCCCAGGCGATGCGGTCGTAGCGGGCGCTGAGCGCGAGCGGACGGTAGGCGCCTGCCACCGCGTAGTAGAGCGCCTTGGGCCTGGCGTAGTAGTCGATCGCGGACGTGCACGCCGCCATCGGGTAGGGCTCGTTGAACTGCCAGGGCAGCGAGCCGCTGTTGCGGGGGATCCTGCGCCGGTTGGACTCGATCGCGTAGCGCACGCCCTCGGCCTGCAGCATCTGGCTGGCGTACGCCAGACGATCGAGATCGTCGACCGGCCCGAGCCATTGCGTCCAGAGCTGCGGACGCACCCACCATGCGCTGAGGTGCCGCCAGGAGGCGCTCGTGAGCCGTTGGACGTGCAGCTCGCCGGGCGGCAGCAGATCGCGCAGAGTCTCCGGATTGGTCAGTCCTTCGCATCCGAACTCGCTGTGCAGCAGGGACGTGCCGGCGTTGTACAGCTCGTATTGCGCCTCCAGCCCCTCGTACAGCCAGGGGCCGTGCACGTCGTGCAGGCCGTCGGGATCGCGCCGGATCGAGGACAACCCGTTGAAGGGCTTGCGTCCTACCGGCGAGGTGGGCAGCCAATGCCGCTGCGGATCCAGCTCGGTCGCGACCTCGCGCAGCGCGGCGATGAGCGGCTCCGTGTCGTCCAACGGCAGCTTGTCGGAGCCTTCCAGCTCGTTGCCCGCGCACCAGATGACAAGCGCCGGGTGCGAGCGTCGCAGCGGCACGATGCGTCGCGCCTCCGCCGTGACCGCGGCGAGGTATCCCGCGTCCTCCGACGGCTTGCGGTCCTGCTCGCTGCTGGTGACCTGGAACTCCTGCCAGATCATGATGCCGAGGCGATCGCACGCGTCGTAGAAGCGGGAGGACTCGATCAGGCCGACGCCGTTCACGCGCAGCAGGTTGACGTGCGCGCGTGCGGCCAGCTCGAGCACGTCGTCGAGCTTGTCGTCCTGAGCGCGGCCGGAGAGCGCGTCCAACGGCACCCAGTTCCATCCGTTCAGATAGATCGTCCGGCCGTTGACGACGAACGTGTAGGGGGGTGCGGACGGGTCGTCGGTCTTGTTGGGCATGACCTCCACCGTGCGCAGGCCGAAGTCCGCGTGAGCGGCGTGCGATTCCTCCTCCGCGCAGCGGGCGGTGACTGCAGCCCGGTAGAGCGGCTGCTCGCCGTGCCCGTTCGGCCACCACAGCTGGGCGTGCTCGAGCGTGACGGACAGCTCGAGTGTCTGCGTGCCGGCATCCAGATCGGCGTTGGTCGTCGTCTGCACGACCCCGCCGTCCGGCCCGGTCACGACGAGGCCGAGCTCGGCGCGGCATGGTCCTGCGGCGTCCACCGCGACGGTGACCGGCACCTCGGCGCGGGAGCGGTCCGCGTCCAGGCGCGGACGGGGCCACACGTCGTCGATACGCACCGGCCCGGTCAGCTCGATCGACACGGCGCCGCACAGCCCGAGGTTGATGATGCGCGGGCAGAAGTCCCACCAGTAGCCCATGCGGCTCTTGCGTGAGCGCACGAGCGACGTGCGTCCCATCTGGTCCTGCTCGGCGGGCGCCGGTGCGAGGATCACGGTCAGCTCGTTCAGCCTGTCGTAGCGCAGCTGCGGGCCGACATCGAACAGCGCTGGTGTCGACATGCTCTCGTGGACGCCGAGCTCGACGCCGTTGAGCACGAAGCGCGCGGCGTAGTCGACGCCGTCCAGGCGCAGCTGCGCGCGTTGCGAGCGCCACCTCGGATCGGCGGCGAAGTCGCACACGTAGACCCAAGTGCGCTCGGCGACCCACTCCATCGCCAGGCTGTTGCGCCCGACGTACGGGTCGGCGATCTCGTCGGCCGTCCAGAGGTCATGCTGGATGCTGCCCGGGACCCGTGCGTCGATCCAGCCGGTGGTCGTCGCGCGGGCACGTGCCGGAAGCTCCGGTCGCGACCAGTCTCCGGGCAGATACTCCTTGAGCCGCCAGCCTGAGTCGCAGAGATCGATCGTCGTCATCGGGGTGCCTCATCGGGTGTCGGGACAGGACTGGGACCCCTGTCCGGGCTGTCCGGGTCTTGTCGCCGGCTGTCCTTGGTCGTCGGTCGTGCGCGAGCCGCGCACATACGCCTTGACGGTCGCGAATCGCTCGCCGCGCGATGCCGCGGTGCGCTCGATCCGGTACGGTCCGACGGCAGCCGGGACGATGAACGTCTCGGCATAGTGGATCGTGAACGGCTCGAACGCGCCCAGAGGGCTCACTACCTGAACCTCGTCGCCTTCGACGAGGTTCAGGACGTTGACGGTCCCCTCCGTGTCGTGCTCGGCGGACGCCGTGAACCAGTGCCGGCGTACCTCGATGAACTCGAGCTCGTGCAGTCCGGTGCGCTCCTCGGTCACGCCGTCCTCGTCGCGGACCACCTCGACGCGGCCGACGAGGTTCGCCCTCGTCCACTCGGTGTCGCGGTCCCACTGGATGTTGCGTGCACCGTGGTCGAGGTGCACGGGACGAGGGAGGCCGTCGAGCCCGACGCGCCCCCAGTCCCACAGCTTGAACGTGAAGATGAACGGCGTCGCCGAGATCTCCAGGACCATCGCGTCTGCCCCGGAGCAGTGGATGGTGCCTGCCGGGATCGCGAAGTGGTCGTGCGTGCGCGCGGGGAAGGCGTTGACGTACCTCTCCGCCGGGAAGGGGCATCCGCCCTCCTGCGCGATCTGCAGGTCATGCAGCATCCCGTCGCGGTCGACGTCCGTCTTCACGCCGAGGTAGACGACCGCGTCCTCGCCGGCATCCAGCAGGTAGTAGCTCTCGTCCTGCGTGTAGTGCATGCCGAACGTGCTCTGGATGTAGTCCGTGAGGGGATGGACCTGCAGGCTCAGATTGCCGCCGCCCATCGTGTCGAGGAAGTCGAAACGGATCGGGAACTCGGCGCCGAAGCGCGCGAACGTCTTCGCTCCGAGGAGGTCGGCGGGGCGGCTGAGCACGAGGTCGAGCGCGGGGATCTCGACCACGCCGCCGTTGCCCTGCAGCAGCAGCGAGTTCTCCTCGGGCACGCAGTCGAAGCACCAGGCGTAGTTGTCCGTGCTCGGGTCGAGGCCGATCAGGTTCTTCATCCACTGCCCGCCCCAGACGCCGGGGTCGAAGAACGGCACGACGCGGAACGGACGCGTCGTGGCGTGCGCGAGCGCTGCCCGGAACGCGTCGCCCGTGATCATGCCCGCCTCCGGGGTGTCCGGGCCCGGCCGGGCGGGCGCGATCGCGTTGCCGTCGACCAGGAAGTCGATCTGCTCGAACAGTTCGCGCTTGTGCCGGTCGGCGACGCGCCATTCGACGAAGAAGCCGCGCTTGTACTTGCGCAGCTGGTCCTCTCCGGGGTTCTCTGCCCGCCAGTTCGTCGCTCCCGCGCGCTGGCGCAGCTGCAGCTCCCAGCGGGCCATGTCCACCAGCACGAGCACGGATGCCGCCGCCAGCCGCCGGGCGGCCAGGGCCGCGCCCCACCCGACCAGCACGACGTTCTCCTGGGCGGCGTCGACGTCCTGTGCGAGCCGCGTGAGTGCCGCATCGTCGTAGAAGTCCGCGAGCGTCGCGTGGCTGAGCACGCCGAACACGCGATCGTCGGTCAGATTCGGCGCGATGAGGGCGTCGATCTCGGCGATCGGGCGGGCGGCGTCCTCGACGGACACCGCCCGCCATTCCGGCAAGGCGCTGCCGAGCGCGTCCCGCAGGGCGGGCAGGTCGGTGCCCGGGTAGGCGTCCACGATCAATCGAGCCGGCCTGCCGGCCGCGCGGTCTGCGGCCAGCGCCGCCGCGGCCTGCCACGCCCGGGCGCCTCGCACGACGTGTGTGCCGGCGGGCAGCTCCACTGTCGGCTGGGTGTCGTACCGTCGCTGCGCCGTGCGCCCGCCCGGCACTGCGCCGATCGTGCCGTTCATCGCGTCTTCCTCCCACGACCGGCATCCCGGTCACGTGCGGCAAGCGCCGCCGCTCCCCGCATGACCGAGAGCTCGGGCGCCGTCGGGACGACGATGCGCGGGCGGTGCGCCGACGACCACAGGTGCCGGTCGACGTAGGCGGCGATCGGCCGGCGGATCACGTCGCCGGCGCGGAGGATGCCGCCGGAGAGCACCACGACGTCCGGGTCGTATGCGTGACACATCGTGACGACGGTCGCGCCCCACGCCGCCAGATGCCGGGTCAGGACCTCGTCGAACGCCGGCGATCCGGCGGCGCGGGCGATCAGGTCGTCGTAGCCGTCGAGCTCGGGGAGCTGCTCGCGCAGGGCGCGGGCGCTGGCCAGCGACTCGGCGCAGCCGATGTTGCCGCACGGGCAGCTGGGCCCTGCGAGGTCGATCGTGACATGGCCGCCCAGGATGCCGGCGTGGCCGTGGACGCCGCGCACGAGCACGCCGCCCATCACGGCAGCCGTGCCGATGCCGGTGCCGAGGATCACGGCGACCGCGTCCGTGGCGCCGTCCGCGCATCCGCCGTGGATCTCGCCGATCAGCGCCGCGCGGGCGTCGTTCTCGACCACGGCGGCAACGCCGAACGCGCGTACCGACCAGTCGACGAGGTCGAGGTGCCGCAGGAACGCATACTTGTCGTTGGCCTGGAGCATTCCGCGGCCCTCGTCGGTCACGACGCCGGGGACGGCGACGCCGACGGCGGCCGGAGGAGTGCTGCCCAGCAGGGTCTTCGCGCGGGCCGCGGCCTTCTCGAGGTCTTCCGCGGTCCCGGTGGTCGGCAGGCTGTCCGAGACGACCAGCACGTCGTGCTCGATGACACCCAGCTTGACCGCTGTGCCGCCGAAATCGATCCCGAGTACCGCCACGACGTCCTCTCCGTGTCCTACCGTTGGTAACGTTATCAATCGGGAAGCGGGTGGTCAATCCGTCGCGCGCCGGGTGCGCCGCAGCAGGGTGACCGGCAGCTCGAGCTCGCGGGGCGCCGCGTCGCCGGCATCCTCGAGGCGGCCCAGGAGCAGCGCCGCCGCACGCCGGCCCAGCTCACGAGGGTCATGCGCGATCACGCTCACCGGCACGGGCATGAGACCGGACAGCTCGAAGTCGTCGAAGCTCATCAGCTCTGGCAGATCGAGGGCCCGACGCCCCGCGCTGCTGATCTGACGCCCGATCTCGGTCACCGCGCCGATCGTGTTGCGGTTGTTCGCGCAGAAGACCGCCGTCGGCGGGTCGTCGAGCTCGAGCAGCGCACGCATCGCCCGTGCGGCCTGTTCGACCTCCTGCTGCCCTTCCGCGACGAGCCGTGGGTCCAGCTCGATGCCGTGCTCCCGGTGTGCTCGCACGAATCCGCGATAGCGGCGCTCGCCGGTGAAGATGCGGCGGATGTTGCCGAGATAGGCGATGCGCGTGTGCCCGGCCTCCAGGAGCGCGCTCGTGCCTCGGAGGGCACCGTCCTCATCGTCGAGCACGACGCTGTCGGCGACCAGGCCCGCCACGCGACGGGAGGCCAGCACGACGGGCACGCCGCTGTGCCGGGCGTGCTCGAGGTGGTCGCTGCTCACACCGGTGGGCACCACGATCAGGCCCTCCACGCGGCGTCCCAGGAAGTCGCCCACCAACTGCGCCTCGCGCACGGGGTCCTCCGCGGTGTTGCCGAGCAGGATGCGCCGCCCCGTCCGCGCGGCCTCCTCCTCGACGCCCAGCGCGAACGTGCTGTAGTACGGGTTGGCGATGTTCGTGATCGCGACGCCGATGAGCCCGCTGGGCTGGCCCGGGCGGATGCTGCGCGCGTTCTCGTCGCGGTGGTATCCGAGCTCCGCGACCGCGGCGAGAACACGCTGCTGGAGCTCCGGTGTGACATTGACGCCGCCGGCGAGCGTGCGCGACACGGTCATCGGGCTGACGCCCGCTCGTACGGCGACCTCCTTGACGGTGGGGCGCCGGCGCTGGCCGCTCATCTGCAGACCGTTCCTCGTTCTGGGCTCGTTCCGGGGAACGTTATCACCGACGGCGATCTCACCCGACGCGATCCGCGAGGATCGCGCGGTGACGATCGCCGATCCTCGTGAGGATCAGGGTCGCCGACCTGTCGCCGCGCAGCGTCAGCCGACGGCGGAACGCGGCGGGGTCGAGGTCCATGCCGCGCTTCTTGACCTCCAGGGCACCGATGCCGTGGGCACGCAGCACGGCGCTGACGGCCTTGGCGTTCGCGGGCATCGTCTCGCGCACCCGGAACGACTGCACGAACGGGCTCGTCACGGCCGCGTCGCCGGTGATGTACGCGATGCGGGGATCGAGCATGCCGCCCTCCAGCTGCCGCGCGACCTCGCCGACCAGCCGGGCGCGGATGACGGCGCCGTCGGGCTCGTGCAGGTACGCCCCCAGCGCTCGCACCTCGGCGTCGGGCGCGTCGCCCTCAGCGGTGAGCTCGTGCACGTCTGGCCCGCGCAGCACGAGCGCCGACCGGCGCACCCCCGCACGAGCCAGCGCGCCGGTCCACACGACGAGCTCGACGACCGTGCCGTCCGCACCGACCCACTGCGTCTCGGCGTCGGCCGGCAGCGCGTCGCGGTCATGGCCAGGCCCCAGCTTGATGCCGGCCGGGATCGACGCCGCGGTCCGGAAGACCCACTCCAGCGGGGGAGCGTAGTCGTCGGGGCCCACGCGGCGAGTGTGCCCGTGCCCGGCCGTGCGACGGGCGGGATCCAGCCACACGGCCTCGACGTCGGAGAGGTCGGCCGCCTCGGCTCGCGCGTGCCGCACGGTGACGGTGTCGGCGAACGCGGCGAGGTTGTAGGCGGCGATCGCGGCGGTCACCTCGTCGGCGTCCACGGCGTTGACCCGCAGCCCGGCGCCGGCGAACGCGAGGGCGTCGCCGCCGATGCCGCAGCCGAGGTCGGCGACGTGCGAGATCCCCGCGGCGCGCAGCCGGGAGGCGTGATGCGCGGCCACGGGCAGTCGAGTGGCCTGCTCCAGCCCTGCGCGGGTGAACAGCATCCTCCCGGCGAACTGTCCGAACTTGGCGGTCGCCTTCGCCCGCAGATGCGCCTGCCCCACCACCGCCGAGGTGAGGTCGGGGGAGTGTCCGGCCGCGCGCAGGCGGGAGACGGCGCGCGCGGCGTCGGCGGTGTGCACGATCGGTTCGAGCTCATCGAGCAGGCTCAGCCCGGTCGGGGTGAGCAGCGCGGTGAGCTCGGCGATGTCCATCCTCCCAGCGTATGGGAGGCCCGCGTTGGCACTCGCGTTGCGAGAGTGCCAACACAGCGCATAAACTGATGTCAGCACTCTCGTTGTCTGAGTGCTAACGAGTCTTCAGTCTCAACGAAGGAAGAGGTAGACCGTGTCGGTTTCCATCAAGCCGCTCGAGGACCGCATCGTCATCAAGCAGGTCGAGGCCGAGCAGACCACCGCGAGTGGTCTGGTCATCCCCGACACCGCGAAGGAGAAGCCCCAGGAGGGCGAGGTCATCGCCGTGGGCCCCGGCCGCATCGATGACAACGGCAACCGTGTTCCGCTCGACGTCGCCGTCGGCGACCGCGTGCTGTACAGCAAGTACGGCGGGACCGAGGTGAAGTTCGGCGCCGATGAGTTCCTCGTGCTGTCGGCTCGCGACGTCCTCGCGGTCGTCGTCCGCTAGTCGGTTCGTTCGAGGGCCCGGATGCTGCGGCATCCGGGCCCTCGACGTCTGATGGGCTGGTGAAGTGACGCAGAAGACCAACGCCGCCACGACAGGCGGCATCTACGCGTTCGTCGCATATCTGCTGTGGGGCCTGTTCCCGCTGTACTTTCTGACGCTGCTGCCGTCGACGCCATGGGAGATCGTCGCGTGGCGAGTGCTGCTCACCCTGGTGTTCTGCCTGGTCGCGCTGACCGTCACGCGCGGCTGGGCGGCGCTCGCGCGCATCATCCGGCGCCCGCGGCTGCTGGGCTGGACGGCGGCCGCCGGCATCCTCGTCTTCGTCAACTGGGCGACCTACCTCGTGGCCGTGCTCGCCGGACACGTCGTCGAGGCGAGCCTGGGCTATTTCATCAACCCGATCGTGACGGTGCTGCTGGGCGTCGTCGTGCTGCACGAGCGGCTGCGCCCCGCGCAGTGGGCGGCCATCGGCATCGCGTTGGCGGCCGTGGCCGTGATCGTCGTGGGGTATGGGCAGGTGCCGTGGATCGCCCTGCTGCTGGCGTTCTCGTTCGGCTTCTACGGTCTGGCGAAGAACCGGGTGGGCGGCGAGGTCGACGCCGTCAGCGGGCTCACGCTGGAGACGGCATGGCTGACGCCGGTCGCGGTCGCGGTGCTCATCTGGGTGGGAGCGACCTCGGGTGTCACGCTCGGCACCGCCGGCGCCGGGCACACGGTGCTCCTGCTGCTGGCGGGCGTGGTCACCGCGGTGCCGCTGCTGCTGTTCGCGGCGGCGACGCGGCGGGCGCCGCTGAGCCTGGTGGGCCTGCTGCAGTTCCTCACCCCGATCCTGCAGTTCGTGACCGGCGTCGCGCTCTTGCACGAGGACATGTCGCTCGAGCGCTGGGTCGGGTTCACGCTGGTCTGGGTCGCCCTGGTGGTGCTCAGCGTCGACTCCGTGCGACACGCCCGTCGCCGTCGCGGGGTCGGCGAGGTCGCCGAGATCGCCTGAATCGTGCGGCCGCCGGCGCCCGGCTCACCCGAAGGCGCCGAGGCTGTCCACGACCTGACCGACGGGGCGGGTCTGATCCCAGTCCACGATGCGTCCGGTCCGCGCGATCTCGGCGTAGTATCGCGCCGAGTCCTTCACGATCCTCTCGCCGGTGCGGTAGTCGACGTACACCAGCCCGAACCGAGGCCGATAGCCGAGCGCCCACTCGAAGTTGTCCAGCAGCGACCAGTGCATGTACCCGACCACGGGGGCGCCCTGGGCAAGCGCCTCGCGGACGGCCCGCAGGTGCCTGCGGAGATACCGGATGCGGCGCACGTCATGTACGCGCCCGTCATGCGTGGGGGAGTCGCCGTAGATCGCCCCGTTCTCGGTGATCATCAGGGAGACGCCCGGGTAGTCGCGGTGCAGTCGCAGGAGCAGCTCGGTCAGGGCCTCGGGGACGATCTCGGTGCCCTCGTCGGTGCGCGCCGCAGCCGGGTCGCCGACGACCTCCCAGGGGAACGGCCGGTCGGGGCCGACCGGGGCGGCTTGCATGACCCGGTGCGTGTAGTAGTTCACCGCCAGGAAGTCGCTGCGCCCGGCGATGCGCGACTCGTCCCCGTCCCGGATGACCTCGTCCAGGCCGTGTCCGAGGGCGCGTTCCCAGTGCGCGCGCATGTCGGCGGGGTAGCCGCGACCGAGCAGCGGCTCGAGGAACCAGCGGTTGACGTAGCCGTCGGAGCCGTGGGCGGCCTCGACATCGGCGGGGTCGTTGCTGGCCGGCACGCATGGCAGGAGGTTCAGCGCGGCGCCGATCCGGCCCGCCGTGTGCGTGCGCATGACGTCGACGGCAGCGCCATGGGCGAGCAGGACGTGGTGTCCGGCGGCGACGGCCGCGCCCAGGTCTCGTACTCCCGGGGCGTGCAGGCCGAGCTGGTAGCCCAGCAGCTGGATGATCCACGGCTCGTTCTGCGTGATCCACCACGGCACGCGGTCGCCCAGGCGTTCGGCTGCGGCATCCGCGTACTCGGCGAACGCGTCGACGGTGCGGCGTGCGGCCCACCCGCCGGCATCCATCAGCGCCGAGGGCATGTCCCAGTGGTTCAGCGTCACCACCGGGGTGATCCCGCGCTCGAGCAGGGCGTCGACGATCCTCTCGTAGTGGTCCAGCCCCCGCTGCTCCACGGTGCCGGTGCCCTCCGGCATGATGCGCGACCAGGCCAGCGAGAAGCGGTAGGCGCCGAGGTTCAGCTGCTCGACAAGCGCGATGTCCTCCGGCCAGCGACGATACGAGTCGCACGCCACGGAGGCATCTCCGCCGCCCTCGATCGCGCCGGGCCGGTCGGCGAAGTCCTCCCAGATCGACCGTCCACGGCCGTCGACCTCGAGCGAGCCCTCGATCTGATACGCGCTGGTGGCCACACCCCAGAGGAAACCGTCGGGGAACTCGCTCATCTCGTCTCCTGTCCGCTCTGGGTGCCGATCGCCTCGCGCAGGAGCGTCGCCGACGCTCGCACGGCCTCGACCATGCCCATCCGGGGTGTCATGGTGTCGGGATGCCAGAGCTCCAGCGTCAGCCAGCCCTCGTATCCGTCGAGCGCCTCCAGCAGGCCGGCGAGATCGAGCTCGCCTTCCCCGAGCGCGTCGGTCGGCACCTTTCCGGACTGATCGCGCAGATGCACGGCCAGCACTCGCGCGGAGTGCTCGCGCGCCCAGTCGACCGGATCGTGGCCGGCAGCCATCGCCCAGGCGGTGTCGATGCACAGGCCGACCGCGTCATCGGAGTGCACGATGACCGATTCCAGGTCCTGCGCGGCCTCGTCGTAGTGGTCGGCATGGTTGTGCAGCGCGATGCGCAGACCGAGCGGCGCGACCAGGTCGGCGATCCGGCTGAGGTTCTCGCCCTGACGCGCCACCTCGGAGGGCGTCTTCGGCCCGGCGGGACCGCCCCCGCGTGCGTCGGCGTTGAGCACGAGCACGCGGCCGCCGGCGGCCGCCAGACGCTGGGCGACCGGCATCACCCGGTCCTGCACCTCGAGGTCGGCGAACCGAGGCGTCAACGGCATGCCGATGTATGACGCCGACACACGCAGGCCCAGCCGGTCAAGGACTGCGCGCTTGGCGAGCGTCGGATCGGTCTCCACCGCCCCCACACCCGAGCGCGCACAGGCGCCGTAGAGGGAGTCCCAGTCCCAGTCGATCCCGTCGCGAGCAAAGCGCTCCATCCACCCGTAGAGCGCTGTCGCGACCCCGGCGGGCCTCATCGCGACACCTCGATCGTCTGCATCGCACCGGTGTGTGCGGCGCGGTAGATGGCCTGCAGCACCTCGAACTCCGCGAGGACGGCGGCGCCCAGCACCGCCGCCGACGGGCGGCCGCGCAGGGCGTCGACGAAGCAGACCAGCGGCCTCTCCAGGATCGACACCTCCGAGCGCGGCGGCAGCGCGACCTCGCGCTCCTCGACGACGCCGTCGGCGTCGGCGCGCAGGAAGACCGGCTGGTGCGAGTCGAAGGGTGCCCAGTGCACGGCGGCCAGCGTGCCGAACAGCTCCGCGTGCGCGCTCTCGGTGGCGTGGGTGCCGGTGGCCCGCCCGAACGAGACCGGCAGCACGGAGCCGTCTGCCCGCGTGATCCGCAGTGCCGCTCCGGCATCCGTCTCGATGTCGAAGACCACGTCCTCGGGATCGGCGCCGGTGCGCGGCCGGGCGATCCACGCGTCACGCACCTCGACGCGCACCGGGTCGAGCAGGTCGAACAACGTCGAGACGTCGTAGGGGCCCCAGTCCATGATCACGCCGCCGCCGCTGCGGGACGAGTCCAGGAACCAGCGGCTCTCCGGCTGATACTCGATGCCGGCGCGGCTGCGCGCCCACCTTGTGACGAAGGTCATCGCGTAGAGGTCGCCCAGCACGCCGTCGGCGAGCACCTTCTTGACCGCCTCGGTATGCGGAAGTCCACGGAAGCGGGTGCTGCACACCCCCAGCATGCGCCCCGCGCGCTCACCCGCCTGCACGAGCTCCTCGGCCTGCGCGCCGTCCATCGCGAACGGCTTCTCGCACAGCACGTGACGCCCCGAGCCCAGGGCGGCCAGCGCGGGCCCGGCGTGCGCAGCCGGCGGTGTGGCCACCACGACCACGTCGTCGTCGCGCGCAGGCGTGGCCGCCAGCATCTCCTCGGCCGAGCGGTAGGCGGTCGCCTCCGGGTGTGCGGCGGTGAACCCTTGCAGCGCCGCCGTCGAGGGGTCCGCCACGTGCAGCTCGACCTCCTCGTCCAACCGTGCGGATGCCGCCGCGTGCGTGCGGGCGATCACTCCCGCTCCTACTAGATACAGTCGCATCTCTTCTCCTTCGTCGCGCTGATGTTCACAGCGTCGTGTTCAGTGACGTCCGTTGCGTCGTGCGGCCAGCGTCCTCGATATGGCAACGTTCCCACCGCCGACGACCGATGCGGGGCATGGCGCGTTCGGTCATCCCGTTGGCCTCGTGGAGTCCGCCGGCGGCAGGGGGCGATAGCGGCGGCCGGCAACGAGGGCGCCCCCCTGGACGAACCCCTCCGCCCGTCCGGCCAGCTCCTCGATCAGCATCCGCCGCCACCGGTCGAGCTCGGCGGCGTGGCCGTGCTGAAGGGCGAGGTCCGTCGTCTCGTCGGGGTCGGCGTCGAGGTCGAAGAGCTGCTCCCGGCCGGTCTGCGTGTACCAGACGTACTTCATCCGGCCGTCGGTGAGGGCATGGAAGGACGTGTCGTCGGTGTTCGCCAGCTCGAGATGCACGCGTTCGCGCAGGAGCCCGCCGGTTGCGGTGAGCAGCGGCCGCAGACTCTCGCCGTCCACGCGGGAGGGGATCTCGACCCCGGCGAAGTCGAGGAGTGTCGGCATGATGTCCTCGAGGACGACCGGCTGATCGATCACCGTCCCCGGCCGGATGCCGAAGCGTGCGGGGGCGCGGACGACGAGCGGGATGCGCGCGGCTCCCTCGTAGGGCAGCGACTTGCGCCAGAGGTGGTGGTCGCCGAGCATCTCACCATGGTCGGAGGTGACCATTGTGATCGTGTCGCCGGCGCTTGCGCCGGCACCGCGCAGCCCGGGGAGCATCGTCAGGACCCGTCCGAGCTGGTCGTCGATGTGATTGATGAGGGCGTAGTACGCGGCGCGGGCCGCATGGGCCAGCTCGCCGCCCAGCCGCGCCCGCGGCGCGTCCGGCGATCGCGGCGCCGGCGGCTCCTGCGCCCACGAGCCGAGCACAGGCTCGGGCAGCGTCATCCGCAGGTAGCGCTCGAAGTAGAAGGCGGGAGGCACCAGCGGAGGATGCGGCGCGAGCAGCGAGATGGTGAGGAAGTAGGGCTGCGAGGGGTCGCGGCGCTGCAGGAACCGGCGAGCCTGGGCGATGGTCCACGCCGTGAAGTGGGTCTCGTCCGGGTAGGGCCAGGGCGCCGCCGTCCAGTCGTTCTGCATGATGCCGGTCGAGTACAGCGGCCCGCCGTAGGGATCGGCCGGGTCGTGCTCGAGGTCGGTGCCCAGGCGCTCGGCGAGCCAGCGCTCGTAGTCTTCGGTGATGGTCATCTCGTCGTAGCCGAAGCGCTTGCGCGACGGATGCTGATGCATGTCGCGGCCGACGAGCTGGGTGTGGTAGCCGGCGCCTCGCAGCAGCGCCGGCAGCGTCACCTGCTCGTCCCACTCCACGCCGTCCTGGAAACCGAGCAGACCGTGGCTGCGTGGACTTTGGCCGGCCAGCAGCGACCGGCGGGCGGGGATGCAGACCGGCGCGGTCGAATAGGCACGCGTGAAGCGGGCTCCCGCGGCGGCCAGCCCGTCGATGCGCGGGGTCAGGACAGGATGGCGGCCCTCGACGCCCAGGCAGTCGGCACGCAGCTGGTCGGCGACGATGAGGATGATGTTCGGCGGGCGCACGGTCAGCTCCGCAGCGTCCGGTCCCGTGTCCACGGCCCGGTCGCGCGCACAGTGAAGGGTGCCAGATTCCAGGCGTCGAAGACGAGGGTGCGCGCGGCGGGGGCCACCCGGCTCCAGCGCGCGGTCAGCTCGCGCGTCTCTCCCGGCATCATCGGGCGCGGGTCGTCGCGGACGAGGATGCTGCCGGCGGCGCCCCAGGGGCGGGCGTCGTGGATGACCGGCCCGATGAGCGCGGGCCCGCCGATGTGGGTCGCCGTGATCCGCCAGAGATCGCCGTCCTCGCGCACGCGCACGTCGAGCTGGGCGGGTGCGGCATCCAGCAGCGCGCCGAGGTCGTCGCCGAGGACGGCCACGACGCGCTCGGTGTCGATCGGCGTGCCGTCGGCGGCACGCCACTGCGCCTCCCAGACGACGATGCCGTCGGCCTCCGGCCGCGGCGTCTCCAGCGTGGCGACTGCGATCGGGTCGGCGACCGCGTCGAGGTCGTCGGCGGTGGTCTCGGCCACGACCGCACCGGAGACGTCGCGCAGCAGCAGACGAAGGCTTGACCCGGCGGGGATCCCGCCCTCTGCCCACAGCCATGCCTGGGCGGTCAGCACCGGCAGGCCGCCCCATGCCGAGCGTGGCGTGCGAATGCTCGCCCGCGTGCGTGCAAAGGCACGCCGCGCGGCGTGGAACGCCGGCTTGGCCTCACCGGACCACTCCACCACGCTCGTGCACCAGGCGTTCGGGAAGCTCTCCGCGAGCTGCCACGGCAGCACCATGCTGCACCGCGGCCATCGACGCCGGTCGCCTTCGATCGCGTACTGCAGACCGGTCGCCTGCAGCCATTGGCTGGCCCGCTGCATCCGTCGCAGGTCGCCCAGCCGTCCGCCGAAGGACTCCGAGACCAGCGCCGCGTTGTTCCACCACTGGCCCAGATGCCGGTACACGGGATTGGACAGGTCTGCCGGCCAGCGCTGTCCCTCCGGCACGATGGCCCGCAGCGAGCGCAGGCTGGCCATGCCCTCGACGCCGAACTCGGTGTGCGCCAGGCTCGTGCCCGCATCGGCGAGGGTGTGCTGACCGACCAGCCCCTGGTGCTCCCAGGGGCCGTGCACGTCATGCTGGTCGTCGGGGGCGGCGAGGATCCTGTCCATCCGGTGGTGGAAGGTGGGCCCGGACGGCGACGTGGGCAGCCAGGAGCGCCCGGGGTCGGCGACGGCCAGGGCGCGGCGCATGGCCGCCAGCACCGGCGAGCGCGACTCGTCGAG
>ERZ778017.1150-NODE-1150-length-28103-cov-5.582359_pt1 | contig 28103 bp, 25 predicted proteins | sample MGYA00375747_ERZ778017 | MGnify/ENA primary metagenome ERZ778017 (study PRJEB29350, sample SAMN05509838) | bioreactor metagenome | biome: bioreactor; material: wastewater | place: South Africa: University of Cape Town | collected 2014-03-17 ...
GCCGCCGCGCGGGTCGCGGATGCCGTATTTCTGCCAGTAGGTGTAGTCGGCGTGGCCGGGACGGAAAGTGCGCGCGATTTCCGCGTAGTCGCTGCTGCGCGGGTCCTCGTTGCGGATCAGCAGCGCGATCGGCGTGCCGGTGGTGCGGCCTTCGAAAGTGCCCGACAGGATCTCGACGCGATCGGGTTCGCGGCGCTGCGTCACGTGACGCGAAGTGCCGGGGCGCCGGCGATCCAGCTCGGGCTGGATGTCGCTCTCCGACAGCACGAGCCCCGGCGGGCAGCCATCGACGATGCAGCCGATCGCCGGGCCGTGCGACTCGCCGAAGGTGGTGACGCGAAAGACGTGGCCGAAAGTGCTGCCGGACAAGGTGGGTTCCTCAGGAGAATGTTCGGCTCAGTGCGCCCAGTTCGCTACGCGCAATCCCTGCACCCGCTCGAATTCCCGCACGTTGTTCGTGACGAGCGTGGCACCGATCGAGCGCGCATGAGCGGCAATCATCAAGTCATTGGAGCCGATCGGGCTGCCGCGCCGCCGCAGGTCGGCACGGATCTGCGCATAGTGCTCCGCCGCCGGATAGTCCCAATCGAGAATGGCCAGATGCCGGATGAAGGCGTCGAACGCCTGCCTGGCGGCGTCCCTGCGCGAGGACAACTCCACCCCGTACAGAAGCTCGGCAACCGTCACGATCGACACGGACTGGTCTTCGAGCGACACCGTGCGTATGCGTTTCAGCAGCGGCGCGCTCGAGCGCTTCATGACGCACGAGCAGGTGTCGGTGTCGAGAAGGAACATCGGCCGGGAAGTCAATCGCCACGCTCCTGCAGCGGCAGGTCCTCGATCCCTTCCATGAAGTCGTCGGGTGCCACCGGGCCTTCGTCGAGGTACGCGTCCCAACTGGAAGGGCGCGGCCGAAGCACGAGCGCGTCGCCTTCCCTGCGAACGTAAACCTCGCTCGTGGAGAACTGGTACTCCTTGGGCAGGCGGACCGCCTGGCTGCGATTGTTCATGAAGATGCGCGCTCGCTTTTCCATCACCTGGCGACCCCGTGCGCGAACAGAAAATGCCATATACAAAAGTATATGGCAATCGGCCGAATGGCGTCGGCCGAAGGCTCGCGACCGAAACTCGGGAGCTGGGGGCGAAACCGACCGTCAGACGGTGCGCAACCGCGCCAGAACCGTCTCCCGAGGCATTGCCGCGAGCATCGCATCGACCGACGGCGTCTGCGCCACGCCGAAGACGAGCAGCCGTACCGGCACCGCGAGTTGCGGCATCTTCAGCCCATGCTCGGCGAGGGTCGCCTTCAGCGCCGCCCCGATTGCCGCCGGAGTCCAGTCGGACGACGCCAGCTTCGCAGCGAGACTGCCGAGCGCCGCCGCCAGCGCAGGCGGCGCGGAATCGAGGTGGCGGGCGCGGTCGTCGTCGCCGATCGCGGGCTCCGTGTAGAACATCCGCGCCTGCGCCGCCAGTTCGTTCAGCGTCTGCGCCCGCTCCTTCAGCAACCCGCAGACGAGCGCGAGATCGGCGTCGCGGGCCGCGATCGAAATGCCCGCCGCCTCGAGGCGAGGCCGTACCAGCACGGCCAGGTCGGCGTCGGACGTCGCCTTCAGGTAGTGCGCATTCAGCCAGCGCAGCTTGTCGAAGTCGAAACGCGACGGCGAGCGGCTGATGTGCGAGCCGTCGAACCACTGCACCAGTTGCTCGCGGGTGAAGACTTCCTCGTCGCCGTGGCTCCAGCCCAGCCGCGCGAGATAGTTGACGACGGCCTCGGGCAGGTAGCCGTCGTCGTCGTACTGCATGACCGACACCGCTCCGTGGCGCTTCGACAGTTTCTGCCCGTCCGGACCGTGGATCATCGGCAGGTGGCCGTACTCGGGCACCGGCGCGCCGAGCGCGCGCAGGATGTTGATCTGGCGCGGCGTGTTGTTCACGTGATCGTCGCCGCGCAGCACGTGCGTGATCCGCATGTCCCGGTCGTCGACGACGACGCAGAAGTTGTAGGTAGGCGTGCCGTCGGAGCGCGCGATGATCAGGTCGTCGAGCTCGGCGTTGTCGAAGGCGATCGGACCCTTGACCAGGTCGTTCCAGCCGGTGGCCCCGTCGAGCGGATTGCGGAAACGAACGACGGGATCGACGCCGGCCGGCGGCTCGGGCAGCACACGACCGGGCTCCGGACGCCAGCGGCCGTCGTAGCGAGGCTTCAGGCCCCTCGCCTCCTGCCCGGCGCGCATCGCCTCGAGCTCCTCCTTCGTGCACCAGCAGCGATACGCCGTGCCTTCCGCGAGCATCTGCGCGAGGACCTCGCGATAGCGGTCCATGCGCTGCATCTGGTAGTACGGCCCTTCGTCGGCGTCCAGGCCGAGCCAGCGCATGCCGTCGAGGATTGCCTGCGTCGCCTCGGGCGTCGAGCGCTCGACGTCGGTGTCCTCGATGCGCAGGATGAAGGTGCCGCCGTGATGGCGCGCGTAGGCCCAGGCGAAGAGCGCCGTACGCGCGCCGCCGATGTGCAGGAAGCCGGTGGGACTGGGAGCGAAACGCGTGCGGACCATCGCGCGGGGGGGTCTTTCGGAGAACCGGGTGAACGGACTGACGATCGAAGTCAACCGTGTGAACAGAACGTCTGACGGTCAACAGCTGACGGACTGATTCTACGCGAGGGCCAGCTCTCGACCGGCAGCCGGGTCCGGTTCCGCTTTCGCCCACGAGTGGATCCGCTGCGCAATGCAGCGCTTCGGTGAGGGAAACGGTCTTCCCGGCCGAAAACGATGCGAAACGCGGCGTTCCGGGGATTGCGTCGGCTTCGTGCGCGCCGAGCCCCCGCTTCCGATTTCAGTATCGTGTGCAAATGGACAAGCCTTTCTCGCTCGCCTGCGAACGCAACCGCGAGCCGATCCTGGGCGTTCTCCGGCAGTATTTCGGGGACCGCAGCCGCGTTCTGGAAGTCGGCAGCGGCACCGGGCAGCACGCCGTGCACTTCGCCGACGCGCTGCCGCACCTCGACTGGCAGGCGAGCGACGTCGAGGAGAACCTTCCGGGGATCCGCGCCTGGCTCGACGAGGCGGCGCTGCCGAACACGCCCGCGCCGCTTGCCTGGGACGTGCGCGACGCGCCGCCTGCAGGCGGCTTCGACGGTGTGTTCACGGCGAACACCCTGCACATCATGGGCTGGGAGGAAGTCGAGCGCCTGTTCTCGACGCTGCCCGGGATGACGACCGACGACGCGCGCCTCGTCGTCTACGGCCCCTTCAACTACGACGGGCGGGCGACGAGCGACAGCAACGCGCAGTTCGACCGATGGCTGCGCAGCGAAGACCCCAAGCGCGGGTTGCGCGACTTCGAGAGCGTGGACGCGCTCGCACGAGCCGCGGGCTTCGAGCTGGTCGAAGACCGCGCGATGCCGGCCAACAACCGATGCATCGTCTGGGAACGCCGAGCCTGAGTCTCGGCGCACCCGGCGAAACGTCATCGAGGAGCTGAAGAAGGCCGGCGTGTTGAAGGATTGCGACGGTCTGCGCCCGAGCCGCGAAGGCAAGCGGGTGCGCTTCGACGGCTCGTCGCGCAGCGTCATCGACGGGCCATTCGAGGGCGAACTGGTCGCCGGCTATTGGCTCTGGGAGTTGCCCACCATCGAAGACGCTGTCGCGTGGGTCAAGCGCTGCCCGAATCCGATGCCTGTACCCTCGGACATCGAGATCCGACCGATCTGAAGCGGGGCGGCTGAAATTGGCGAGGCGAGCCGATGCGATTACAATCTCGCCTCCTCTCCCGGGCGGTTAACTCAGCGGTAGAGTGCCACCTTCACACGGTGGAAGTCACTGGTTCGATCCCAGTACCGCCCACCACGTCGGCCGCCCCGACTCGCCCCCCGATTCCGACGAAGAACGACGAAGAAGCTTTCGTCAGGCATTCGGCCAGTACAGCATCTTCTGCGCACCGCGTTCGCGCTCGCTGACGTTTGCGGCTTCGCGCTGGACCTGCTCATGCGATTTCGCGGAGGGCGCGAAATGCGGCGGTTGCGGGTACTCGTAGCTCGGGCGGATCGTTCCGTCGCGCTGCGCCCGCTGGAGATCGGCGATCACCTGCGCGCGCGACACCGTGCCCGGCGTCGCGATGACTTCGTATCCGATCTGGTTGTTCTCGAAGCGAAGCTGGTCGGCGAAAGCGGGTCCGGCGACGAGGGCGAGCGAGAGGGTGGCAATGCAGCCGGCAAAGCGGTTCATGTTCATGAGGACTCCTTCGATAAGTGTTGAGATGCGGCGTTGAGATGCGGCTCGCCTGGCGGGCCGCGGGACGGCGGAATCGCTGTCCTGCTCATTGGAACGAACGGTGAACGTAAACGTTCCCGACGACGCGCGGTATCTGCAGCGCGTTCCGCTACGAGTGATCACCGTGCAATCGGAACACCCGACGCCGCGGCGGATCGCGGGGGAACCCATCTTGAACGCGATCGCGTTCGCCCCCATTTATCCGGCCTCAGGTCGCAGAACGACCGATTTTCAAGGAGGTCGATTTCATGTCCAACTCTGCAAGACATTGGCAAGACCCGGTGAACCTGATCCTCGGCATCCTGTCGCTGATTTCCCCCTGGGTGCTCAGCTACTCGACCGTCGGCAGGGCGACCGACAACGCCGTACTGCTCGGTATCCTGATCGGCATCTTCGCCATCGCGGCGATGGTGAACCTGAGAGCCTGGAAAGAGTGGGTCAACGTCATTCTCGGCGCATGGCTGTTCATCTCGCCCTGGGCGCTCGGCTTCGCCGGCGCCGCTGCGGCGGCCGCCTGGAGTGCATGGGTCCTGGGCGCGATCGTCTTCATTCTCGCGCTGTGGGAGCTCGGCAGCGACCGGTCGATCGGCGGCTGGTGGAGTCACGCGCCGACGCAATGACCGCCCTCGCAGCCGAAGCACCGGGCTGACGCCGTAGTCGGCAGCGCCGCGGCGCGCGACGACCCCGAGGCGGGGACCGCGCGCCGCGGCGAGCCCGCGGATCGCGCAACGCGCGTGCCGACGGGAACTCCGCTTGCCGTTCCTGACGCACCGTATACTCGGGCGCAGCGGGCTTGCGCTCGAAGTGGCAAGGAGATCCGCATGGCTGCGCGCTCGATCGCTTCGCTCACGCTGTCCTTCGGTCTCGTCTCGATCCCGGTGAAGCTCTACACGGCTACCGAGAGCTCGGGCACGATCCGCTTCAACCTGCTCACGAAGGACGGCCAGCGCGTCCGGCAGCAGTACGTATCCGCACGCGACGAACGTGTGGTCGATCGCTCCGAGATGGTGAAAGGCTACGAATTCGAGAAGGACCGATTCGTCACCTTCTCGACCGACGAGCTGAAGGCGCTGCAGGAAAGCCCCAGCCACGTCATCGACATCGTCGCCTTCATCCCGGAGAAGGCGGTCGATCCGATCTACTACGACAAGGCGTACTACCTGGCGCCCGACAAGCGGGGCGCCAAGCCGTACAGCCTGCTGGTGAAGGCGATGCGCGAGAGCGGGCGCTGCGCGCTGGCGAAATGGGCATGGAAGGGCAAACAGTACGTCGTCCAGGTGCGTCCGCTGGAGGACGGCCTCGTGCTGCAGCAGTTGCTGTACGCCGACGAGGTGCGTTCGCTCGAGGACCTCGACATCGAGAAGGTGCCGGTCACCGACGCCGAGCTGAAGCTCGCGCTGCAGCTGATCGAGCAGATCGCCGCCGACCGCTACGATCCGAAGGAATTCGAGGACGAGGAGAAGAAGCGTGTCCTCGCGGCGATCGACGAGAAGATCGCCGGCAAGCAGATCGTCGTGCACGAGGAGGAGGAGCCGGCCGCCGGCGCGCAGGTGATCGATCTCATGCAGGCGCTGCGCGCGAGCCTCGGCGGCAAGTCGGCGCCCAGGGCGAAGGAGCCGGCCGGGCAAGGCGCCGAGCCGGGCACCTCGCCGGCGGCGCGCGCCCGTAAGTCGCCCCGGCGCGCTGCCGGGCAGGAGGAGCAGCCGGCCGCGCGCGCCCGGGCGCGTTCGAAGAAGTGACGAAGCAGCAGCCGGACGACGCCCCGTACACGCTCCGCGGCATCGAGACGATGCTCGGCATCTCGCCGGGCATCGTGCGCTCGCTGGTGCGCGCGGGCTTCGTGACGCCGTCGCGCGGCGCGCGCAACGAGCTGCGCTTCTCGTTCCAGGACGTCGTGCTGCTGCGAACGGCGCAGGGGCTGCGCGCGGCGAAAGTCGCCCCGCGCACGATCCTGCGTTCGCTGCGCCAGTTGCGGCGCGCGCTTCCGGCGCAGCTTCCGCTGACCGGGCTGCGTGTCACCGCCGTCGGCAACACCGTCGCCGTGCGCGACGGTGACGCGCAATGGGAACCCGAGTCGGGGCAGTTGCTGATCGACTTCGACGTCGTTCCCACGCCGGGAAGCGTTTGCGTGCTCGAGCATCGCGGGGGCGCCGGCCGCGCCGCCGAGACGGCCGATACGAATTTTCGGCGCGCGCAACGCCTCGAAGGCGAAAGCCGTGCTGCCGAGGCCGAAGCAGCGTATCGCCGCACGCTCACGCTCGACCCCGCGCATGCCGATGCCAGCCTGAACCTGGGCGCGCTGCTATGCGACCTCGGCCGCAGCGCCGATGCGATCGACGTCTACGTCGAAGCGCTGCGACGCTCACCCGAGCTCGGATCGCTGCACTTCAACCTCGCGGTCGCGCTCGAGGATCTCGGCGAGCGCGAGGCCGCACTCGAGAGCTACGAACGCTGTCTCGCGCTCGAACCGGGATCGGCCGACGCGCACTTCAACGCCGCACGCCTGCACGACCAGCTCGGTCACATGCAGCAGGCGGTCCGGCATTTCAATGCGTACCGGCGCCTGCAGCGTCGCTGAACGCGGCGCGTGCGGCAGCCCCCTCGTCACTGCCGCTTCGCAATCGCGCGGGCGAGATCCTTCTTGTTCATCTTCGAGCGCCCCGGGATGTCGAGCTTGCGAGCGCGCTCGTACAACTCGTCGCGCGAACTGCCTTCGTAGTCGAGTCCGCCGAAACTCTCGCCCTTGCCTTCGCGGGCCGCCTTGCCGCTCTTCTCGGCGCGCGGATCCGACGGACCCTGGTGGTCCTTCGGCACCCAGTGGTCGCCTTCCTTCTCGAAGGAATGCTTCAGCGCAGCGTAGGCCACGCGGTGCGCGCGTCCGCCTTCACCGTACTCGCGCACCGCGCTGTCGTGGGCCTTCGCCCACGTGCGCTGCGCCTTCGCCGGGGAACGCTTCAGCGTATCGGGGAGTCTCTCGCGTCCGGGCATGGCGCACCTCCTTGCAGGGAAACACACGTGCTGCGACGCATACAAACAGCGTGCCCGCCGCGGCGATCCGGGGTGATCCGGGACGATCCGTTCACGCGCGCCGCAGCAGCGGCTCGATGAGCGAACGCACGTCCACGCGCGCGCCGATGTGCGCCAGCAGGAAGAACGAGCCGATCAGCTTGCGATGCAGGAACATCGTCCTTGCAGGCGGAACGCGCAGCAGCCCCTGGCGGATGCCGATGTCGAAGCCGAGCGCCCGCGCGCGCGACGGCAGGTCCGACGCGGCGAAGTCATAGCGGCCGCGATGCCGCAGCGGTTCGCAGACGAGCAGGATCACGTCGACGGTCGCCTCGATGCGCTCGCGCGGATCGTCGTCGGCGAGGTAGCCGATGTCGATCGCGCAGCTTGCGATCCGCGCGCGGTCGCCGGCGATCGCCGCGCGCGTGATCCGGGCGTACGCCGCGACGAAATCGTCGTCGAAGTCCGTCGTCGAACCGAAGTCGAGCAGCACGACCTGCCCGGTGTCGGGCTGCCACAGGTAGTTCGCGAAGTTCGGGTCGGTCTGCATCGTGCGGAACTCGAACAGTTCGCGGAACGCGAGCCGTTCGAGCAGCGCGCCGATCGAGTCGCGCGTCGACTGCCGCACCGAAGGTGCAGCGAGTGTCTCGAGCGGCTCGCCGGCCATGTAGTCCATCGCGAGGATGCGTGGAGTAGTGAGGTCGGCGTGCGCGCGGCACCCGCAGGCGCGGCTCGTCGGCGACGAGCGCGGCGAAGCGCTCGAGTGACGCGGCCTCGGCCAGGTAGTCGGCTTCCTGCGACAGCTGGCGCGCGGCCTCGCCCGCCAGCGCGTCGACGTCGGCCTCCGCCGGCAGCAGACGCACCAGCCGCAGCACGGCGACCACGTTGTCGATGTCGCTGCGGATCGAGCGCGCGACGCCGGGGTACTGGATCTTCAGCGCCAGCTCGCGCCCGTCGACGGTGCGCGCACGGTGCACCTGTCCGATCGACGCGGCGGCGATCGGCTGCTCGTCGAAACGCTCGAAGCGCAGGCGCCAGCCCCTGCCGTATTCGCGGCCGAGCACGCCGTGCAGTTGCGCCGCCGGCATCGGCGCGGCCTGCGAACGCAGGATCGCCAGCGCCTGCGCGAATTCCGGCGGGAGGAGATCGGGCCCCTGCATCGACATCATCTGCCCGAGCTTCATCGCACCGCCGCGCAGCCGCGCGAGCCGCGCCGCGAGGCGCCGCGCGTTGTCGGCCGAGACCCAGGCGCCCCCGGCGCCGAAGCCGGCGACGGTCCCGTCGGCCAGGAAGCGGCGAACGCCCTCCCCCAGTCCGGCCAGCGCCAGTTCGCCGGCGGCCAGGGCGACGTTCGCCAGGCGGCCGATCCGCGTCTGCGGCACGCGGGTCGCCGCGACGCGACTTGCGGGGCTCGCGTCCTCCGCACGGCCGGGACCGCGCCCGCCTCTCCCGCGCGTCATCGCGCACTCCAGCCGGGCAAACGAATTCCCCTGAAAGCCGTACCCCTCATCGTCGTTTCCCGCAAGAGCGCTCCTATGATGAAACGTCGCCCGGGCAATCGCCCGCGGCGACGCCCGTGTCATTCTGGGCGAGCAGCGTGCAGCACCGCGGTTGCGCAGTGGTCCTGGCAGTCGGCCGAAGCGCCATGGCATGGCTTTGCCCGAAACGGAAGCCGCCATGAACCGAACGCTCGTCCTCCAATGGATCCTCGGCAGCGTGGTCGTCTGGCTGTACGCGCTCGACCGCTTCGACAAGCCGGGGCCCACGCGGCCGACGACGACCTTCGTTCGCTACTGGATGGCGCGCATCGGCTACGTGTTCTCGATGCTTGCGCTGTTCCTCGTCCTCGGCGGCGCGTTCACCGACCTCGATCTCGACGCCGTGTGGAAGTTCCTGCGCGTCGAGGCCGTGTCGGACGAGGTCGAGCAGATGCCGGGGCCGCTGTTCGCCGCGCTCGTGCTCACCTCGCTGCTGCCGCATTTCCCGTACCTGAACAGGATCGACGACGCCGTCAAGCGCTGGTTCCAGCGCATCGGCAACATACCGTTCGAAGCGCGCGAGCTGTCGGGCCGCATCGCCGCGACCCCGCTCGTGCTGTACCCCGATTCGATCGAGCGCCTGCGCCCGACGCTCGCCGAGCTGCAGGTCGACGAGCGCTGGCTGCTCGCGCCGCAGTCGTCGCTGCTTCATCGCTGGGCGCGCACCGCCGTGCTCTACGCATCGATCAGGCCCTGGTCGCAGATGGCCGGCTACGCACGCTACGTCGACGAGCAGAAGGCCGGCTTCGCGGCCCTCGGCGAGCGCTTCGAAACGATGTCCGGCCTCGACGAGAAGACGCTGCGGGCGATCGACAGCGATCCGCAATTCCTCGCCGGCCAACCGCTGCGTCGACGGCTTCCGCGCGACATTGACGAGCTCGAGCAGCGCCTGTGCGACTTCGTCGCCGGCGGCGTGCTGCAGGTCGAACTGAGCCCCCGGCAGCGTCAGGCAGCGCTCGCCCGCCTGGGTTTTCCCGGCATCGGGCAGTCGCGACCGGTGCTCGACGTGCACGAGGTCTTCCTGATCGCCGGGTTGATCTTCTTCGGGATGCTGCTGATCACGCTCGTCGCGCGCCGCTTCGTTTCGCCGGTGCCGCTCGCGCCGAACCTACGCGTGCTCGTCATGGTTCCGATGATCTACGCGATCGCGGTCGTGCTGGCGATCTACCCGAAGGCGGTCTGGGCCTTCGCCGACATCCACCGCGTCGGCTTCCGGCCGGTGGCCGGCTACTGCGCATCGGGCGCGCTCGCCGCCGCCGCGGCATTCGTCGTCTCGCTGCTGTTCCGCTACGTGTTCGAGTACCCGGGGAACCTGCTCGAGGCGCTCGGCTCGCCCGGCCGCTTCCGCGACGTCTTCGCGGTGACGATCGAGCGCTGGCCCTGGCTGCTGATGGTCTTCTTCGCGACCGTGGCCATCGCGTGGACCGCCGATGACTACGCCGCGGAGCCGGCGAAGGCGCCGAAGTGGCTGCGCGCAGCCGAAACGGTCGGCCTGGCGCTCGCGTTCGCGCTGCTGCAGTGGATGATCGTCGAGCTGCTGATCGCGGTCGGCGCCGCACCGCCGCGCATGAGCGCTCGCGTACCGACGATGGCCGCGACCTCGCTGCTGATCGGCGCGACGATCGGCTGGTTCGTTCCCCACCTGTATCGCCGGAAGGCCGCGCCGCGTCCAGCCGCCGCGGCGGTCCCCGCCGTGCAACCGGCCGTGTGAACGAGGAGACGATGATGTCGACGCCCGTGTTCAAGCGCCTGTCGCTGGAGCAGTTCTCGCAGCTTCTCGCCCGCTTCCCGTTCACGCGGCGCGTCAACGCCGTGCACATGCACCACACGTGGCGGCCGCAGCGAAGCGACTTCCGCGGCCACGAGACGATCGTCGCGATGTGGCGCTTCCACACGCAGCAGCAGGGCTGGCGCGACATCGCGCAGCACCTGACGATCGACCCCGAAGGCTGGGTCTGGCTGGGTCGCAACTGGAACCTGCCGCCGGTGAGCGCCTCCGGGCACAACGGCAACGCGCAGTTCGGGCCGTTCATGTTCGAGATGATCGGCAACTTCGACCGCGGCTGCGATCCCTTCGACGGCGCACAGCGCGAGGCGGCGCTCGAGGTCGTCGCGCAGGTGCAGGCGAGGTTCGGCCTGCCCGCGGATTCGCTGGTCTTCCACAACGCGATGTCCACGAAGACCTGCCCGGGCAGCTCGCTCGACTTCGCGCAGATCCTTGCCGAGGTGGAGCAGCGGTCGACGGCGCGCGGGCGATCGCCGAAGCGCGCGCAGGAAGCGCGCGGGCCTTTCCCCGACGAATCCGATCTCGTCGTGCGCGAGGCGATCGAGGCGCTGAGCCGCGCGCCGCTCGGGCCTCCCGAGCCGGGAGACGCGGAGCCCTCGCACGACGAGGGCGCGGCGCCGCAGGCCGCACCCTCAGGTGCCGAACGCGCCGAACGCGCCGAACGCGCGCCGGCCCGAAGTTCGCGCGGCGCGCCGATCGACGCGGCGCTGCTCGCGGCGCTGCGGCCGCACCTGGTGAACCTGCGGCTGGGCCGGCTCTCGGAGCGCGGCGAACTCTCGACGACACCCGCCGACGTCGATGCGATCTTCGAGCAGTCGCTGCCGCGCGCGCTGCAGGCGGCGAAGGCGCAGGGACGCAGGCTGCGGCTGCTGTTCTACGCGCACGGCGGACTCGTCTCCGAGTCGAGCGGCCTGCAGATCGCGGCGAGGCACGTCGACTGGTGGAAACGCAACGACGTCTACCCGATCCATTTCGTCTGGGAAACGGGGCTCTTCGAGACGATCGGGCAGCTGCTCACGCGCGCGCAGCAGGGCACGATGCGCGGGCTTCCACGCGACTTCTGGGATCACACGCTCGACCCGCTGATCGAGGTCGGCGCGCGCGCGCTGCAGGGCGCGCGGATCTGGGCCGGGATGAAGGCCAGCGCCGAACATGCGGTCGATGCGCCGAACGCAGCCGACCCGATGGGCGGCGGCGCACGCTACGTCGCGGTGAAGCTGAAGGCGTTCTGCGACGCGCACCCGGGAGATGTCGAGCTGCATGCCGCCGGACACAGCGCCGGCTCGATCTTCCATTCGCATTTCCTCGCCTGCGCGCACGAGCTCGGCGTGCCGACCTTCGAGTCGGCGCAATTCCTGGCGCCGGCGGTGCGCATCGACACTTTCCGCGACCGGCTCGCCGCGCGCATCGGCGACGACGGTGCCGTGCGCCGCGTCACCCTGTTCACCATGCAGCGCGATTACGAGCGCGCCGACGACTGCGCCGGCGTCTATCACAAGTCGCTGCTGTATCTGGTCTCCAACGCGCTCGAACAAGTCGCTGCTGTATCTGGTCTCCAACGCGCTCGAGCGCGAGCGCGGCGCGCCGATCCTCGGCCTGGAGGAGAGCCTGCGCGCCGATCCGCAGATGAAGCGGCTGTTCGCGCTCGACGAAGCGCCTTCCCCGCGTGCCGCCGTGGTCTGGTCGGTGAGCGCCGCGGACAGCGGCGCTTCGGCGAGCACCGCGCGCACGCACGGCGGCTTCGACGACGACGTGCCGACGATGAACAGCGTCGCCCGCCGCGTGCTCGGCCGCGCGGATGCAGATGCGATCGTCGACTACGCGACCGCGCCCGACATCGTCCGTGCGCCGCGCCCGTGGATCGAGGAGATCGACTGGCCGGCCAGCGCGTCGTACGAATGGCCGTCGACCGCGACGTCGACCTGGTCGCCGCCCGCCGAAGCGGCGCCGGCGGCTGTGCAGGCTCCGCCGCCGATCCTCACGATCACGCCGAACGGCGAGATCCCGACGCCGACCTCGCTGGGCATCGGTCCGACCGGCAGCCGCAGGGCGCGGCGCACGGCGCTGTGCATCGGCGTCGACCGCTATCCCGATCCGCGCCACCGGCTCGCCGGCTGCGTGGCCGATGCGCGGATGTGGTCCGACGCGCTGTCGGGCCTGGGCTTCGAGACGACGATGCTCACCGACGGCGACGCGACGCGCGAGGCGATCGACCGCGAGCTCGAACGCCTGGTGGGAAACAGCCGTTCCGGCGACGTCCTCGTCTTCCAGTATTCGGGGCACGGAACGCACCTGCCCGATCTCGACGCCGACGAGGAGGACCGCGAGGACGAGGCGATCTGCCCGGTGGATTTCGCCACCGGCGCGCTGTACATCGATGACGACATCGCCCGCGTGCTGCGCCAGCTGCCCGACGGAGTGAACCTGAGTTTCTTCATGGACTGCTGCCACTCCGGCACGAACACCCGCTTCGCCGTCGGCGCGCCCGACACCGGCAGCCGCGGCGCGGCGTCCGACGAGCGCAAGCGCTTCGTCGTGCCCACGGTCGAGCTGATCGACGCGCACCGGCGCTTCCGCCGGCAGTCGCGCTTCGCGATGCGCGCGGTGACGCCCGGGGGAACCGGCGGACGCAGCCGCATGCGCGACGTGAAGTTCGCGGCCTGCCTGGACGGCGAGGTCGCATGGGAGAGCGACGGCCACGGCGAGTTCACGCTGCGCGCGACCCGCGTGCTCGCCGACGGCATCGACGCGATGACGAACGAGCAGTTCGCGCGCCGCGTGACCGAGGCCTTCGGTGCGAACCCGCGCCAGCATCCGATGCTCGACTGCGCCGACGACGCCCGCGCGCTGCGGCTGCTGCAGCCGCTGGCCGGCGTGGCCGAAACGATCGAGCCGATACGGTCGATCGAAAAGCTCGTCACGCAATTGTCGACGCACTGAGGTCGACGCACTGAGGTCGACGCACTGAGCGAGTCCGACGAATGGCCTCCGACCCCGACGTCGCCGCCGCGACGACCACCGAAGCCGTCGCCGCAGCCGCCCAGAGCCGCGAGGCAGCCGCGACGCGCCCGCGTGGGCCGTTGCCGCAGGTCGTGCCCCTCTCGATCGAGACGCCGCGATTCTCGGTCTCGCCGGCGATCGAACGGATACCGGTCTCGCCGCACCAGCGTCGAAGGGGCGAACCGCTGTACCGCCCGCTGCGCATCTACGCCATCGATCCGGCGGCGTCACGGCTCGAAGGCGCGATCGCGACGATCGACGTTCCATGGGAGCCGCTGCAGCCCGGACCGGCCGGCAGCCTGTTCGTCGTCGACAACCGCGACCTCTCGCTCGGCACCGTGTACCGCTGCGCGGACCTGGACGACCCGAACGTGCTGATCGCCGACGGATACGCGCCGTCGCCGTCGGACCCGCGCTTTCACCAGCAGATGGTCTACGCGGTGTGCTGCAACGTGTACGCGGCGTTCCGCAAGGCGCTCGGACGCAATCCGGAGTGGGGATTCGGAGATCCGGCGGCACCGGGGCCGGCCAGGCTCGTGCTGCGGCCGCACGGCGGCGAAGAGCGCAACGCCTGGTACGAGAACCATGGTACCTACGGCGCGCTGTGCTTCGGCTACTACGCCGCGGCCGACGCGCCGAGCGACCGGACGCTGCCGCGCGGCATCGTCTTCACCTGCCTGTCGCACGACATCGTCGCCCACGAGGTGACGCACGCGCTGCTCGACGGCCTGCGCCCGAAGCTCGCCGAGCCCAGCGGCGCCGACGTCGTCGCGTTCCACGAGGCCTTCGCCGATCTGGTCGCGCTCTTCCAGCACTTCAGCTATCGCGAGGTCGTCGCACACGCGATCCGGCGCAGTCGCGGCGAGCTGACCCACCGTTCGCTGCTGAACGGTCTCGCACAGCAATTCGGCCACACGACCGATCGCGACGGACCGATGCGCAGCGCGGTCGACGACGATCCCGAGCATCCGACGATCTACGACGACGGGCTCGAGGCGCACCGGCTCGGCGCGGTGCTGATGAGCGCCGTGTTCGAGGCCTTCGTGACCATCTATCGCCGCAAGACCGAACGCTACCTGCGCCTGGCCACCGACGGCAGCGGCGTGCTCGCGCCCGGCGAGCTCGCGCACGACCTGCAGCAGCTGCTCGCCGACGAAGCGAGCAAGCTCGCCGGCCAGTTCCTGGGCATCTGCATCCGTGCGATCGACTACTGCCCTCCAGCCGGTCTCACCTTCGGCGACTACCTGCGCGCGCTGGTCACCGCCGACCACGATCTCGTTCCCGACGATCCGTGGGACTACCGGGGAGCGCTCGTCGACGCGTTCCGCCGGCGCAGGATCTATCCCGAATCGGTGCCGAGCCTGTCCGAGGATGCGCTGTTGTGGCATCCGCCGCGCATCGACCTGCCGCCGATGTCGGCGCTCGGTTTCGACGAGCGGCGTTTCCGCCGCGATCCGGCCGACGTCGCCGACGCACGCGAGCGACGCCGGCAGGCCGAAGCGCTCGGGCGTTTCGTCACGCAGCCCGGGCGCCTCGAGGAGTTCGGCCTCGTCGCGGCCGACGATCCGCGTCTGGGCGGCGATCGAGTCGACCCGCCGTGCGTAGAGTCGATCCGCACCGCGCGCCGCATCGGGCCCGACGGGCAGATCGCCTACGACCTCGTGGCCGAAGTCACGCAGCTGCGACACGTGCGCGCCGGCGCCGATGGACCGGCATTCTCGTACTGCGGCGGCGGCACGATCCTGCTCGGCCCGGATGCGAGGGTGCGATACGTCGTGCTGAAGAGCCCGGTCGGTCGGGGGCGCCTGGAGAAACGCCGGAAATACCTGCAGAGCCGCGCCTCGCAGCGCTACTGGTCGGTCGTCGACGGCGAATACCGACGCGAGGGCCGCTACTTCCGCCTGCTGCACGAGGGATGAGCCGCGCCGCGGCGGCTCACAGCAGCCATTCGATCGGCAGCAGCGACAGCAGCCACACGCCCAGGCGCCGCGCGAGGCTCGTGTGCGGCTCGTCGTCGTGCACGATGCGGCTTTCGCCCGTACGCTCGATCCAGCGCAGTCCGCCCCGTCGGTCGAGCCGCACCTCGTAGGCGAGCAGCGGAACCTGCCGATCGAAGACGTCGGCAATCCGGCCGGCGAGCACGGGGCTTTCGACGACGATCCCCATCTCGGTGTTCAGCAACGCCGAGCGTGGATCGAAGTTGAACGAGCCGACGAACACGCGCGAACGGTCCACCGAGAAGGTCTTCGCGTGCAGGCTCGATGCGGAGCTGCCGGCGAGCCCGCGGGCGCGCACGTCGGCCGGTGCGAAGCCGCCCTTCATCTCGAACAGCTCGACACCGGCCTCGAGCAGCGGTTCGCGCCGCTTGGCGTAGCCGGCGTGCACGACCGCGACGTCGGTGGCCTCCTGCGAGTTGGTCAGGATGCGTACCCGCACCCCCTGCTCCGACATTCTCGCCAGCGCGTCCGTGCCGGCCGTCGCCGGCACGAAATACGGCGAAACGAGCTCGAGCTCGCGTTGCGGATGCCCGAGCAGCTCGTAGAGCCGGCCCGGCAGCATCGCGTCGGCCGACGCCCGGCCGAGCCCTTTCGCCGGATCGTCGCTGACCAGGTGCGCGGGCGCCCATTCGAGATCCAGCGTCCCTTCGAGAAGCTCGCGCATGAAGGGCTGTTGCGCGACCGCTCGAACGTATCCGGCCGCGGCGGGGTCGAGCCCGGCGCGCGCGGCACGCGCCGCGAGCTCCCCGGCATCCGGTTCGTAGCCCTCGCCGACGATGCGGCCGACCGGCCATGCGGACGCGCTGGTCCAGTAGCGGTCGAAGTCGCTCGACACTTCGTCGACCACCGGACCGATCGCCATGATGTCGAGGTCGACGAAGAGCAGCTCCTGCCCGGCGCCGAAGTATTCGTCGCCGACGTTGCGTCCGCCGACGATCGTGACCTGGTTGTCGGCGGTGAACGACTTGTTGTGCATGCGCCGGTTCAGCCGGGAGAAGTCGGCGAGATAACCGAGCCAGCGCCAGCGCCGGTTCGGGAACGGGTTGAACAGCCGAAGCTCGATGTTCGGGTGCCGGTCGAGCGCGGCGAGCAGGCCGTCGAGGCCTGCCGTGTTGTTGTCGTCGAGCAGCAGCCGCACCCGTACGCCGCGTTCGGCGGCGCGCAGCAACGCGTCGAGGAGCAGCGTGCCGGAGAGGTCGTCGTGCCAGATGTAGTACTGCACGTCGAGCGTGCGCTCGGCGGCGGCGGCGAGCAGCGCGCGCGCCGCGAAGGCGTCGCGGCCGTCGCTCAGCGCGAATACACCCGATTCGCCGGCATGCGCTTCGACGCGCGGCGCCACCGCGCGGCCCAGGCGCGTGTCGGCGGTGTCGCGCTGCACCGACGAGACCGTGCGGCCTTCGGGTGTCGGAAACGGCACGCAGCCTCCAATCGCGATCGCCGCGGCCAGCGCGAGCAGCGTTGCCTTCACATGTGCGCAGGCAGGAAGGTCGCGATCACCGGGAAAGCGACGAGCACGACCAGCCGCACGATGTCGGTGACGACGAAGGGCGCCACGCCGAGGAAGATCGTCGACAGCTTCACGTCGCGCACGACGCTCTTGATGACGAAGACGTTCATCCCCACCGGCGGATGGATGAGCCCCAGCTCGACGGTGACGACGACGATGACGCCGAACCAGATCGGGTCGAAGCCCAGCTGCAGGATCAGCGGGAACACGATCGGCACGGTGAGGATGATCATCGCCATCGCGTCCATGATGCAGCCGAGCAGTAGGTACATCAGAAGGATCAGCGCGAGCACTTCGTAGCGGCCGAAGCCCAGGCCGGTGAGCCACGAGGTGAGCGCCTGCGGCGTCTGCGTGATGGTGAGGAAGTAGCCGAACAGCAGCGCGCCGATCAGGATGGTGAACACCGCGGCGGTGGTTCGCAGCGACTCGATCAGGCACTGCATGAACTGCTCGCGCGAGAGCTTGCGCCGCAGCACGCCGATGATGAACGCGCCGGCCGCGCCCATCCCGCCCGCTTCGGTGGCGGTGAACAGGCCCCCGTACAGTCCGCCGATGATGAACACGAACAGCAGCGCCACCGCCCAGATGTCGCGCAGCGAAGAGAAGCGTTCGCTCATCGTGCGCCGCTCGCCCGCCGGCAGGAAGCCGGGCCGCACCATCCCGATGACGTTGATCGTGAAGATGTACATCGAGACGGCGAGGATCCCGGGCAGGATGCCGGCGATGAAGAGCTTGCCGATGTCCTGCTCGGTGATGAGCCCGTAGACGGCGAGAACGGTCGACGGCGGGATCATGATGCCGAGCGATCCGCCGGCCGCGATGACGCCGGTGGAGAAACTCTGCGGATAGCCGTAGCGGCGCATCTCCGGGTAGGCCACCGACGAGAAGGTGGCCGCGGTGGCGACCGAAGAGCCGCAGATCGCCGCGAAGCCGCCGCAGGCGGCGATCGTCGCGATGCCCAGGCCGCCCCTGAAGTGCCCGAGAAACGCGTTCGACGCACGGAACAGCTCACGGCTCATCCCCGAAGCCGATGCGAACGCACCCATCAGCAGGAACAGCGGGATCACCGCGAACTGCATGTCGGCAACGGTACGGATCGGCGACTGCGCGAGCAGGCTCATCGCCGACGCCCAGTCCTGGTTCAGGTAGCCGAAACCGACGATGCCGACCAGCCCCATCGCGATGCCCACCGGCACGCGAAGCAGCATCAGGACGAACAGGACGACGAAACCGGTAACCGCGACCGCGTGCTCGTTCATCGATTCATTCGGTAGTGACGGACGCGCGGGCGCCGACCTCGAGCGCGAGCGGGTGCAGCAGCAGGCGGTACAGCCGGATCGCCAGCAGCAGCACCGCAGCGACCAGGCCGAGCCAGGCGAGCGCGTAGTAGATCCAGACCGGCTGGCGCAGATCGAAGGTGAGCACGTTCTCGGCGCGCGTGTCGAGCACCTTGCTGCCCATCATGATCGCGAACGCGGTCATCGCGAACAGCGTCAGCGCGCTGGCGAAGACGTCGAGCGCGCGCTGCCAGCGGCGCCCCAGCGCTCCCCAGACCAGGTCGACCGTGATGTGCTCGCCGCGGTAGCCGGTGCCCGCCATGCCCCAGAAGATCAGCGTGGCGAGCAGCAGCCGGCCGATGTCGTAGGTGTCGGGGATCTGCCACGCGAAGAAATAGCGCAGGATCACCGAGACGAAGGTGAGCGCGGTCACGACGGCGAGGAACCACGCCGCCGCGACCTCGATCGCATGGATGAAGCGGTCGAGCGCCGGATGCGCGACCGCGGCGCCCGCCTGCGGCTGCCCGGCGCCGTCGGTCGGCGGCGGCGACGCACCCGAGCCGCCCGTCCGCGGCGTCCCGACGCCGCTCGTCCGCGGCGTCCCTGCGCCGCTGGTCACTTCGCCGCTGCGCCGTATTTCTCGAGCAGCGCCTCGAATTCCTTCATCGCCGCGTCGGGATCGACGCCGACCTTGCGCACGTTGTCGGCCCACGCCTTGTGCAGCGGCTGCGCGGCCTTCTTCCACGCCGCCGTCTGCTCGGGCGAGATCGTGTACACCTCGTGCCCCGGCTCGGCGGCGAGCTTCGCGATGCCGTCGTGCTCGAAATCGGCCCACGGCGAAGCGGCGCGCACCGCCCACTCGTTCGTGCAGTGATCGTCGATGACTTTCTTCTGCGAAGCGGACATCCGGTTGTACTTCGACTTGTTGAACACCATCGCGAAGGTGGTCGCGTACAGCGGCGCGTTCATGTGGTATTTCGTGACCTTGTCGATGCCGAACAGGATCACCGAGCCCCACGGGAAAGTGACCGCGTCGGCGACGCCCTTCTCGATGACGTCGCGCACCTCGGGAGCCGACGCCTGCACGTTGGTGCCGCCGAGCATCGTCACGAAGGTGGCCATCGTCGCGTGCGCCGGGCGGATCTTCATTCCCGAGACGTCCTCCGGCACCATGATCTTCTTCGTGCGCGAATGGAAGCTGCCGGGGTCGTGCACGAAGGCGAAGCAGAACTTCACGTCCTTCATCTCGCGCTCGGCGTACTTGCGATACCACTCGTCGATCGCCTTGGTGCCGCCCTTGGCGTTCGAGAGCAGGAACGGCAGCTCGCCGGCGCCGATGATCGGGAAGCGCCCCGGCTGGTAGCCCGGGTTCACGTAGGTGAGGTCGGCGATGCCGTCGCGCGCCATGTCGTAATGGTCGAAGGCCTTGCCCAGCTGCTGCGACGGGTAGACCTTCGAACGGATCGTCCCGTTCGACGCCTTCTCCACCGAGGCGCCCCACTCCTCGAGCGCCTTCTGCAACGGATGCGACGGCGGCACCCAGTGCGAGATCTTCAGGTCGAAGGTCTGCTCCTGCGCGTACAGCGCGGGTGCCGTTGCGGCGAGCACGGCGGCCGCGGCGAACGCAGCGGCAACACGGTTCAGGCGAATCGTCGTCATCGGATATCTCCTCCCTGTTACGGGGCCGCGTCGTGCGACCTTACTTGTTGGCGACCAGCGGGCACTTCCCTTCGCTCATCGGGCGGAAGGCCTGATCGGCCGGCACCGACGAGAGCAGCTTGAAGTAATCCCATTCCTCCTTCGATTCTTCGGGCGACTTCACCTGGAACAGGTACATCGGGTGAAGCTTGCGGCCGTCCTCGCGGATGCGGCCCTTGCCGAACAGCGGATCGTCGGTGGGCATCGCCTTCATCGCGGCGACGATCGCCCTGCCGTCCTCCGCGTTGCCGACCTTGTCGACCGCCTTCAGATAATGCAACACGCCGGCATAGACGCCGGCCTGCATGTCGTTGGGCATCGCGTGGTTGTGCGCACGCTTGCGGAACTCGCGCGACCATTTGCGCGTGCCGTCGTTCATGTCCCAGTAGAACGGGTTGATCAGCAGCGCGCCCTTCGCCGCCGCCAGCCCGAGCGCCGGCACGTTGTTGATGCCGAAGATCAACGGCGCGATCGTCTGCTTCGCCGGCAGCCCGAACTCGGCTGCCTGCTTCATCGACGTCGTCGTGTCGCCGCCGGCCACCGCCAGCGCGACGACGTCGGCGCCCGACGACTGCGCGCCGATCAGGAACGACGAGTAGTCCATCGTGCCGATCGGCGCGCGCACCGCGCCGAGCACCTTGCCGCCGCCGCTCTTCACCTCGTCGGAGGCCTGCTTCTCGAGATCGTGGCCGAAAGCGTAGTCCGCCGTGATGAAGAACCAGCTCTTGCCGCCGCGCTGCATCACCGCCTTCGCCAGCGAATGACCGTACGACCAGGTGTCGTAAGTCCAGTGCACCGTGTTCGGCGAGCATTTCGAGCCGGTGAGCTCGGCCGAGCCCGCGCCCGATCCGATCATCACCCGGTTCTTGTCGCGCACGACGTCGCTCACCGCGAACGCGACCGCCGAGTTCGGCAGGTCGGCGATCATGTTCACGCCATCCTCGTCGATCCAGCGACGCGCGATTGCGCTGCCCACGTCGGGCTTGTTCTGGTGGTCGGCGGAGACGACCTCCACCGTGCGCCCGGCCGCCTTGCCGCCGTAGTCCTCGACCGCCATCTTCGCGGCGAGCACCGAACCCAGCCCCTGGAAGTCGGCGTAGACGCTCGACTGGTCGTTCATGACGCCGATGCGGATGGGCTTGCCCTGCGCGAAAGCGCCGGCTGTGACGAGCGAGGCCGCCGCGGCGGCAACGGTGGCGGCGGCGGCTAGAACGGTTCGGCGCGTCGGGATCATTGCAGTGCCTCCTCGTTGGCGATCCGGGAGCTTAACGCGCCCGGCAGCCACCGCGAATAGGGGTAGTGCCGAATCCGGGAGAATCAATGCAGTGCATTCACGCGCTCGCGCAGGAGGTTTCCGGCGTCGTCGGCGAGCGCCGCCTCGTGCAGTTCGCGCAGTATCGACGCGGCGTTCCCGCGTCCTTCCAGCCGCTCGCAGCACGCCATCAACGTCGCGAAGTTGCGGCTGCCGCGCTCGTGCGTGTCGCCGTAGCCCTTCACCAGCCGCTGGCAGCGAACGATCTCCACGGCGAGCGCGCGGTCCGAAGACGCAACGCGGTCGACGCGCTCGAGCCACTGCTCGATCTGCGCGTTCTCGCGCTGGTAGCGCAGCGTCGAGCGGCGCCAGCGTCGCATCGACGCGATCGTGCGCAGCATCAGAAAGCCGCCGAGCGAAGTCGTCGGCACCACGCGGCCCTTCGTCGTGAGGCGCTCGACCAGGTGCCTCGCGGGGCCGGGCTTCAGCAGCCACCACCCCATCCACGCGGGCACGGTGTCGGCGATCTCCTCGAGTCTCGGATGCATGAACTCGTCGATCGACAGAACGGTGTCGCCCGCAGTACGCACTTCGGCCCGCACGCGCTCGAAACGCTTCGAGCGCGTCTTCAGGTCGGCGACGCGGATCGTGTCCTCGTAGCTCATCCACAGCGCGAGATGCCGCGCGACCGCCTCGAGCAGCGCGTCGTCGCCGTGGCGCGCGATGCGCGCGAGGCGATCGAGGTACGAGGCCGCGTACTCGGGGTCCTGGTAGTCGAGCAGCCGACGCACGCCCTCGGTGGCCGTCGGGCGCACGGCCTCGCCGAGCTCCTCGCGCAGGCGAGCGAGCAGCCGGGCGACGCGGGGGTCGGCGTGCGCGGCCGGCGCTTCGGCCATGGCCGGGCGCGCCGCGGCACGCGGCCCTTCGGGCGACGCCTTCGCACGATCGAAGCCTTCGGCGAACGCGCGCAGACTGCCCTCGACGCCGACGCCGCCGCGGCGGATCGTCTCCTCGAACTGCGCTCGCCCGAAAGGCAGAACGCCTTCGCCGCTCAGCGCGCCGAAGATCACGGCGCTGAGCACGCTTCCCGTGCGTTCGGTCGTCTCGGCCATGTCGAAGCGCACGAAGCGGCGGGCCACGCTCGCGCATGCCTGCTCCATGAGCGCGGCGTCGCGCGCGCCGTCGCCCATCGCCGACTTCTCCGGAATCGACAGCACCCGGTGCGTCGAGGCGATCAGCGTCGTGCGATCGGGTGTCACGAAGCCGCGCTGCACGGCGCGTGCCGCTTCCATCAGCTCGGACGCAACGACGACGTCGACGTCGCCCGGCGCGGGCATCAGCGCGAGCAGCGGCGCAGCGCCGTCGCGCTCGGCCCGCTCGCGGGGAAACATCTCGACGTAGTAGATGGTGGCGCCGGTGCGCTGCGCGACGCCCGCGACCGACGTGGCCTGCGCGACGTAGCCGTTGTGCTCGGCGAGATCGACTATCCAGTCGGCGAGCACGCCACCGCCCTCGCCGCCCATCGCGAAGATCGCGATGCTCAAAGGGCGCACGGCGGCGTTTCGCTGGCCGGTGTCCGCTTCCCGCGCGCCCGCTTGCGCCTCCTGTTCCACGCGCTCGGCTTCGAAGAGCGGCATCGTCAGATCGCGGTCGCGGCGAGCCGGCGATCGGTGCGCCGCTGCAAGGCGCGGATGACGGCGTTGCGCACCCGGTGCACGAAGCGATCGAAAGCTCGCGGATTGTGGACGACGCCGGCGCGATAGAACGACGGGCACAGCACCGCAGCGTGCGACACCTCGCCGCACATGCCGCAGCCCACGCAGCTCTGCTCGACGTGCGCGACCGGGTCGGTGCGCAGCGGATCGGGATTCGGCTTCACGGTGAGCGACGGGCAGCCGGAGATGCGGATGCACGAATGATCACCGGTGCAGGTGTCGGGATCGACGCCGAAGCGGTCGCGCACCACGCGCTCGCCGGCGGCGATCGCCTTCCTCTTCTGCGGCTTCTCGCGACGCTGCCGGTTCAGCATGCATTCGGACTGCGCGACGATGACCTTCGGGCCCTTCTCGCGCGTGGTCAATGCCTCGCGCAGCGCCTCGCGCATCGCGCCGACGTCGTAGGTGCGACGGATGGTGCGCACCCATTTCACGCCGACGCCGCGCACCGCCGTCTCGATCGGATGCTGGGTGCTGCGGTTTCGCGTGATCGCCTTCGATGAGAGCAGGTCCTGTCCGCCGGTGGCCGCCGTGTAGTTGTTGTCGATGATCAGCGCCACCTGGTCGCTCTCGTTGAACACGGCGTTGGCCACCCCGCTGGTGAGCCCGTTGTGCCAGAAGCCGCCGTCGCCCATCACGCTGATCGCGCGTTTTCTGGCCGGCGAGCCGAGCGCGGAGGCGGCCGCTGCGCCCAGGCCGTAGCCCATCGTCGTGTTGCCGATGTTGAACGGCGGCAGGATCGAGAACAGATGGCAGCCGATGTCGGAGCTCACGTGATGCTCGCCGAGTTCGCGCTGCACGAGCTTCATCGCGGCGAATACCGGGCGCTCGGGGCATCCGGTGCAGAAGCCGGGCGTGCGCGGCTGCACCTGGCCGGCGAGCTGCCTTTGCGCATCGGCGAGCAGCGCCGCGGTCTCGGGCGCGGGTTGCCCCGCTGCCGGCGCGACGATGCCCGGCGCATGCGTCGCGAAGAACGCGCGCAGCCCGTCGACCAGCACCGATGGCGTGTACTCGCCCGCGATCGGCAGAAGACCCTTGCCGAGCACACGGGTCGGCAGCTCGACGTTGCGCAGCGACGCGGCGATCGCCTGCTCGATGAAGTTCGGCTGCCCCTCCTCGACGACGAGCACGGCGCGCTTGCCGGCGCAGAAGCGCGCGAGCTCCTCGTCGACCAGCGGGTAGGTGACGTTGAGCACGTACAGCGGCACGCTCGTGCGGCCGTAGACGTCGGCCAGGCCGAGACGCTCGAGCGCGCGCACCAGCGTGTTGTACAGGCCGCCCTGCACGACGATGCCGACGTCGCGCTCGTTCTCGGCGAAGAACTCGTTCAGGCCGCGCTCGCGGATGAAGCGCACCGCGGCCGGCCAGCGCTGCTCGACCTTCTCGCGCTCGTGCAGGAAGCTCGCCGGCGGCAGGACGATGCGGTCGACGTCGCGCCGCGGGTTCTCCAGCGCGTCGGCGAGCGCGAACGGCGAACGGCGGTTGTCCTTGGCGACGAAGCGGCCGTGCAGGTGGCACGCGCGGATGCGCAGCTCGAGCATCACCGGCGTGCGGCTCGCCTCCGACAGCTCGAACGCGTCCTCCACCGCCTTCACGATCGACGGCAGGTTCGGGCGCGGATCGAGCAGCCACACCTGCGACTTCATCGCGAAGGCGTGGCTTCGCTCCTGCATGATGCTCGAGCCGTCGCCGTAGTCTTCGCCGACGATGATCAGCGCGCCGCCGGTGACGCCGCCCGAGGCCAGGTTGGCGATCGCGTCGGACGCGACGTTGATGCCGACCGGCGCCTTGAAGGTGACGGCGCCGCGCAGCGGATAGTTCACCGAGGCGGCGAGCGTCGCCGCGGCGGTGGCCTCGTTGGCGCTGTTCTCGAAACGGATGCCGAGCTCGTCGAGCACTTCGCGCGCATCGGCGAGCACGTCCATCAGGTGCGAGATCGGCGCACCCTGATAGCCGGCCACGTAGGCGACGCCCGACTGCAGCAGCGCCTTCGTGACCGCCAGGATTCCCTCGCCGACAAACTCCTCGCCGGCGCCCAGGCGCAGCTTGCCGACTTCCTGGGTGAACGAACGCTCTGCCATCGCTGCAATGCTCCCGCCGGCGACGCGCGCCGGTTCATTCTCGCCGGCGGCACGCCGGCTCGGCGATCCCTGCCTACGTTCCCTTCCACGCGTCGCGCAACGCGGCCTTCTGCACCTTGCCCACCGGCGTGCGCGGAAGCGCGTCGACGAAGCGCACGTGGCGCGGAACCTTGAATGCGCCGATCGACGCACGACAATGCGCGATCAGTTCCTCGGCGCTGAGCGCGGCCCCGCTGCGCAGGACCGCGATCGCGGCGACCGCCTCGCCCAGGCGGTCGTCGGGCACGCCGATGACGGCGACTTCGGCGATCGCCGGATGCCGCGCGAGCACGGCCTCGACATCGACCGAATATACATTCTCCCCGCCGGAGATGATCAAGTCCTTCTTGCGATCGAGGATGGTCAGTCGGCCGTCGGCGTCGAGCGCACCGACGTCGCCGGTGTGGAACCAGCCTTCGCGCAGCGCCGCCGCGGTCTCCGCCGGCCGCTCGTGATAGCCGAGCATGACGCCCGGCGCGCGCACGACCACTTCGCCCGGCTGTCCTGCGGGGCACTCGACGCCGTCGTCGTCGACGATGCGCAGCTCGACCCCCACCAGCGGACGACCGGCCGACCCGAGGATCGCCGGATCGTCGGCGGCGATGCCGGCGCGATGCTCGTCGTCGCCGAGGATCGTCAGGATCGGCGCCGTCTCGGTCAGGCCGTAGGCCTGGTGGAACTGCGCGTTCAGGAAGAACCGCATCGCCGCGCGCATCCACGACACCGGCATCGGCGACGAGCCGTAGAAGAGCACGCGCAGCGACGAGCGGTCGAAGCGCTGCGCGTCCGGCTCGTCGAGAACCATCTTCAGCATGGTGGGTACCACCGTCGTGAACGCGATGCGGCGGCGCTCGATCGTCTCGAGCAGGCCCAGCGGCGTGAACTGGCGCAGATACACGTGCGTGCCGCCGAGCAGCGTCGTGATGTTGCTGCACAACGCCGCCGCGTGGAACATCGGTGCGACGGTGAGCGTGACGTCGCCGGGACGGATGCCGAGCGCGAGACCGATCTGCATCGCGTTGAAGGCGAGATTGCGGTGCGACAGCCGCACGCCCTTGCTGCGACCCGTGGTGCCGCCGGTATACAGCACCAGCGCCTCGTCGTTCCCGTCGGCGTCGCGCATGTCAGCCGGCGCGGCGCGTGCGACGCGTTCCTCGTAGCCGTCGGCATCGACGACTACGACGCGCGTGCGCCAGGTGGCAAGAGCAGGATCGTCGAAGCGCGCGGCAAGCTCCGCATCGACGAGCACGAGCAAGCAGCCGGCGTCGTCGAGCACCTCGGCGATCTCGCGCGCCGCGAGCCGCCAGTTCACCGGCACCGGAACGGCGCCGCTCCAGTGCCCGGCCCACAGCGCTTCGGCCTGCCGGAAACCGTTCTTCATCAGCAGGCCGAAGCGCGTACCGGCGACGGCGCCGAGCGCGCCGAGCATCCCGGCGGTGCGTCGTATCCGCTCGAACCACTGAGACCACGTCAGCACGCACTCGTCGTCGAGCAGCGCGGTGCGCGAGCCGTGCACGCGCGCCGTCTCGTTCAGCAGCCGGGCCAGGTTCATCGGTGCAGCCTCCCCTTCGATCCCGTACGCGGGATACCGAACGCGGTTCGTCCGGTGGACGCGCCTAGTCGCCCCAGACGATGCGCGCGACCTCGACGCAGCGCGCGAGCTTCGCGCGCTCGTCGTCCTCGCTCACCGGATTGCCCGCGACCGTCGAGGCGAAGCCGCACTGCGGACTGAGGCCGAGCTGCGCCAGGTCGATGTGACGCGAAGCCTCGTCGAGGCGCGCGCGCAGGTAGTCGACCGTCTCCAGCTCGGGCACTTTCGACGACACGATGCCGAGCACGACGCCCTTGTGCTTCGGCACGTGGCGCAGCGGCGAGAAGTCTCCGGCGCGCGCCGTGTCGTACTCGAGCAGGAAGTGGTCGACCTTCGCGTGGCCGAACAGCCGTTCCGCGACGTCGCCGTAGCCGCCTTCCGACAGGTAGCGGCCCTTGAAGTTGCCGCGGCACATGTGCACGCCGATCCGCATGTCGGCCGGCCGTTCGGCCACCGCGTCGTTGATCGCATCGACGTACAACCCGACCAGCCGCTCGGGATCCTGGCCCTGCGCGCGCACCCTGTCGCGGATCTCCGGGTCGCACAGCATTGCCAGCGGCACCTCGTCGAGCTGGGCATAGCGGCCTCCCGCCTCGTACAGCTCGCGCAGCTCCTCGCGGAACACGTTCGCCAGGTCGACGAAGAAGCTCTCGTCGTCCGGATACACGCCCGGCTCGGCGAAATGCGTGCCGCGCCAGAAGTGCAGCGTCGACGGCGAGGGCATCGTCACCTTGACCGCGCGGTCGGTGAGCGACTTCGTGAAGCGGTACTCGTCGACGGTGATCGGCGCCGAGCGGCGCAGCCGGCTCTCGACGTGCGGCGCGGTGAACTCGACGAGCTCGTCGTTCTCGTTGCGGAACCTGTATACCGCGGGCCGGATGCCGAAGCCGGCGGTCTTCTGCACGAAGTGCAGCCAGTACGAGCCGCGGCAGAACTCGCCGTCGTTGACCACACGCAGCCCGACCGACTCCTGCATCGCGACGACCTCGCGGATCGATTCGTCGGTGATGCGGCGGAACTCGTCGTCGCCCAGCCGCCCGGCCGCGTGCTCGCGCCACGCGTGGCGCAGCTTCGCCGGCCGCAGCAGGCTGCCGACGTGATCGGCGCGAAAGGGCGGTCGCCCGGTTGTCGTCGCTTGCATCTCGCTTCCTCTTTCCTCGCTGGATGGGATCACTTCCGCTCGAGCAGCCGGAACTTCCCGCCGTCGACGCGGATCAGGAACGCCGAACGCTCGTCGTAGCCGTTGTGGTCGGTCGGCGACATGTTCGACAGGCCGTTGTTCAGGTAGACGTTCCGGGTGCGCTCGAGCGCATCGCGCAGGGCCGAACGGAACTCGGCGGTTCCCCGC
>ERZ778017.1151-NODE-1151-length-28100-cov-5.911107_pt1 | contig 28100 bp, 12 predicted proteins | sample MGYA00375747_ERZ778017 | MGnify/ENA primary metagenome ERZ778017 (study PRJEB29350, sample SAMN05509838) | bioreactor metagenome | biome: bioreactor; material: wastewater | place: South Africa: University of Cape Town | collected 2014-03-17 ...
GATATCAAACCAGTCGTTGTCGGACTCTCCATCTTCTTTCCAGAAGCAACAATTGTACCAAACAAACCAAATCTACAACACTACAACTCCAAGAAGAGCAGGAAGAAACAAGTCCTTATCCATAAGTTCAGGTACTATGTATACAACGCCAATGAGAGGTGGATTACAGCAACAGTCTCCAATTAATTTGGCTAGTATGCCTCTAAAGGTTGGTAAAACACCACATTCAATCAAGAAGGGCCACATTAGATCACGGTCCCGAGTCTCCGTTGACTTACAAGCAAACACTCACTTGAATCCATTCTATACACCCAACACTTTCATTTCTCCTAGACATGATGACGACAATGATGTCGACGATAGTCAGAGTAATGACGTTGTCACCCCATTGCCAACTCCAAATAACCAATCAATGCGTTCGAATTCTTACCAACAAATGTCTGGTGGATTATTTTCTCCTGCAATGAACCAGAACTTGAGTAGTATCACACCTACAAGTGCTAAAAACCCAGTGTTCAATACTTCAAACACGACTCCATTTCCATTAAAACGAAATGACACTTTGGAATCTATCAAGATTGAAGACCAGGATGATGATGCTTTCAAACAGTTAAAGAAAGCCAAGTCATATTCGAGCATTCCGTCGCAGAACCCGACTAAAATGCTAATACGAAATGCCTCTCAAATCAATGTACCAACTGAAATGGAAAGAGATGAAAAATTCCTTTCTGCAGCTGATCTTTCTTTGAGATTAGCATCACATTTGGCTACTGAAGAGTTGCAAAACCCATCAGCACAATCTACACCGGGTGGATTTTACAATGAAAACTCTCCACAATTCAATATTGGTGGTAGTATTCCTGGAACTTATCTCCAACAACCTTCCCAACCAGCGGTCCAACAACAATTCCAACAGCTTCAACAACAACACCAACAACAACTTCAGAAGCAATACGCTCCACCAAACTCAGCACCCCCCTTCAAATCAGGAGGAATTGATTTGCTACTGGGTCAGTTTAATTCTCAAGCAGATTTTGATGGAAACGTCGAACGATTCTCAAAATCGCTAGTTAAAAATTTGAACCAGTCTACTATTACCAATTCGTTTACGAAATCTTATCCAGCATCTATTGATTTGGCTTCCATGACCACATCTCCATTGAACTCATCATTGTCGGCACCACCAAGTTTCAAATCATCGGTAAATCGAGAAGGTAGTTCAACTGGTGTTAATACCCCAGGGTTACTACCACCTATGGCCACATTTTCGGTGAAACAACTGACCCAAGAACAGGAATTGGAATTACTCAAACGGAAAACCGAAGCAGCAGTGGAAACTGTCCCAATGGCCAAGTCAGTGCAAGATGCACTTATGGCTCCAGATTTCAATGTCGACATTCCTATTGTAAAGAGTAATCGTATGGACAAGACCGATCAAATTAATCCAAAGAAAAAACATCGATGTCCAATCTGTGACTCTAGATTCCAAAGACCAGAGCATGTTAAAAGACACTTGAAAAGTCATTCGTCAGAAAAACCATTCCAGTGTGATGAACCTAACTGTGGTAAGCGTTTCAACAGAAAAGATAACCTCAAGGCTCATCTTAAAAAAATTCATCATAGAAAACTTTAGACCAACAATCTACAACTTTGCATTTTTACTAAATATTCGTAGCATTAAATTATACGTAACCTTCGTTGATGGACACTTTTACTATGCACAATAAATTAATTAGTCGATCTAACAACGCTGTCAACGGCTTTACAGAAGTAATCAATGTTGGAGTTGTTTAATCCAGCAATATTAACTCTTCCAATAGAAGTGGAATAAACATGATGTTCAGAAATCAACTTTTCATTTTGTTCTGGGGTTAAACCAGAGTACCAGAAAAGACCATTCTGCTTAATAACAGATTCCCAGTTTCCTGGAGTCTTCAAGTCAATCAATTTTTGGTAAACTGCTTGTCTGACTTGTTTTAATCTGTCTGTTATGTCGCTAACATCTTTATCCCACGACTTCTTCAATTCTGGAGAACCAAAAATAATAGTTGCAATTCTAGCCCCAAAGGCTGGAGCAAATGAACATTCGTTTCTGAATAAAGCAACCAATGTAGATTGCGCATTTGGCATGTAGTTAGCGTCTTGGACAACCGCGTGTAATGCACCTACTCTTTCACCATATAACCCCATATTCTTAGCAAACGATTGACAAACAATAAATTCCATACCCAAGCTGTAGAAATATCTGATACCCCAAGCATCCTCATCCTTGTTACCAGAGGAAAAACCTTGGTATGCGATATCAATAAGAGGAATCAAGTTCTTTTTCTTGATAATTGGAGCAATTTGTTTCCATTGATCTTTTGATAAATCAGCACCAGTTGGATTGTGGCAGCATGCTTGAATCAAAAATACCGAGTTTTCTGGACATTCATTTAATGTTTGCAACATCGAGTCAAAATCTACTGTGCCAGTGGCCCTGTCGTAGTAGTTGTAGGTGGTAACTTGTCCTCCAATATGCTTAATCATACCGACATAATTCGACCAACTTGGGACCCCCAAATAGTAGTTGGAGTATCCAGCAGACTTCAAAAACAACATTGCCATGTGCAAAGAACCAGTACCAGAAATGGTTTGCAAACTGACAATCTTTTCAGTTTCATTACCAAAGATGACTTTTCTTGCTCCGGCAACAAAATCAGGAATACCGGCCATATTGGTATAGTTGTGACCAGGGTCGTTTTTTCTCAAGATATCCTTGGCCTCTTTGACAGTAGGAAACGTGTAAAATTCACCCTTTTCTCCCTTGTATACTCCGATAGAAACATCGATCTTGCGAGGGTCTTGATCTTTAAAGTACATTCCCATGGTTTGAACAATAGGATCTGGTGCTTCAGCAACAAGTTGGTTCCATTTAGTAGCAACTGTCATCGTTCTAGTAGTTTGTGATTGTATTGTCGCCAGAAGGGAGTGTCATTTTGGCTGGCAGAGGATCAGTTTATATAGTAAAAGTTTTCTAATGTATTGCGGCGGTAGAGCCGACGATTACCGCACCGCTTGGGAAACTCCGACAGAGTCTTTCAGTCGCCTTAACCAGACAGGTATATTTTTAACACTAAATGGCACAGTATGTCTGATATGACCAAGGCATTGTTACTACGGTGTTACATCCGTGCTTGGTACGTGAAACTGGAGCAAAAAATGTGGATTTGTTCATAGTTGCGGTAATCTTACCTAATTTGGACAAGCTCATCCACCGCACCCTAACGGCAATCATCGCCGGCCGCACAACATCGTAATTATGCACAAAAAGCCACGCGTTTAAATTAGTACAGTATATGCAGGTGAGGGGCACCACTTGTACTTTTGGCATCTCTGGTGCCATCCTTTGAGGGCAATCCTTGTCACTTGGAATGACACAACATACCACGGAAGCAAGTCCGCATAGTGTGCTATTTTATTTCTATAAATGAGATTTGCATATTTTGGTAGAGATGAAAGATGCGCCAATACCGAGAATCCGGGGTAAGATTTTCTGCGTCAAATATCGTTTTACTTGTCGTGACGGTACAACGCATCTGTCTCACCTTCTAGTCACGTATCCTGTCGGATAAATAATCATGCCTTCCAAGACATTTATCATGTAATCTGATTCCGGGTGGAAGAATAACGGAACTAGTTCATGGTCATGAAGCATTCGGAATACGGTCAAGATCTCATTATTTTATTCAAACTAGGATAGAATTGTAGAGAACCTGCATTACAGAGTGTACCTTAAATCCATCTTTTACGTTTATTACCGATTTGCTTTGTCGTAATGTATGGGACCTGACCTTTGGATCTGACTGCTGTTCTGTTTATACAAAGTATACCTCAGATCAGAGTAATTTCTTTGCAACAAGAAATGATTTCATTATTAAGGCCGTCTGAAGGTCCAGTTTGTTGAAATTTCAATACGGATACACATAGAAACTTACTGTTGTTTAGCAATATGGAGTATTGAGGCTGATTTTTTGATTGCTCAAGAACATCATCTTTCAACTTAAGCAACAATTGACTAAATGGCTGCAAAAACAGTGATACATAAGTTTCATTTCCACCAAAATACTCCTGTAGATTAGTCACTGTAATACTGCTGGTGTTCAAATTATGCATGAACATTCCCAACGTTTTTAACCGTTGTAAAATAAGATCAATTGTAACGGAAGTCTCGCTGTTCAAAGTTACAGCGTCTGTGATTAATCTCGTAACAAATGGTGTTATATTTGTAGGTGTTCGAATATATGCCTGCAAAAGTAATAGTTTGATTTCCTGGTGATCTGAATTGTCCTTATCATTGAATAATCCCCATAAATCGACATATCGTGATATATCGCCAGCACCGTCGATAAATTGCAATGTGATAAATTTCTTCATGAATTTGTAAAACAATTTACCCATTTCCGGATAATATTGGTTATTGTCCACGATTACTTTAGCCATTCTCCTTAAGCCATCGACGTTAATCAAAACATACTTGACATTAGCAGCATTTACCATGTTGTTCAACAAATGGATGCTTTGGATTTGAATGACATCGGTAACTTTGATATTGAAGAACTTTTCGAAAAGTGGTTCCATTCCATAGTCATGCTCAATCAAGTTGTTCAATTCCTGAGATTTAGTTAATGACGTAACGTAATTTCCCAACGTTATGGCTAATGCAGATAAAACATAAGAATCACCAACATTTGGATTTTTGAAATAATCTAATGCCATATCGACTTCACCAGGGTAGTTTTTCATCGATGTTATGTTACCTGAGGCAGCAAATAATTTCCTTTTGATATGAGTAATATTGGGAAGCCCTGGACAAATACCCTCCATTACCCTTAATACTCGATAATTTGCATTAATTATACTCAAATTCAAGTCCTCAAACATAGTCAAATGAGCAATAATATCAGAAAGCGAGAGTAAAACCTCATCTTCATCTTCTTCTTCATCTTCTTCTTCATCATCCTCAGAAACATTCTGAACATTCACATTGCTATTTTCAGTTTTCAATCGGTTCTCTAATTCTTTCAAAAACCAATCGATATAGTGAATGTAGATATCTTTCTCTTTAGAACTTACAATTTGTTGTTCGTTAACCACAACTAATTCTTTAAAAAATAGGATGAACGAGTCTAACGAATGAAGTTTTTCCACAATTGATGGCATTGAAGAAAGCAACGTAAAAATTGATGTTAGATATTCCTGTTTCTTTTCGGAATATATGAACTGACTCAAGAATATTAGCATTCGCTCCACTATCGCCTCGTTCTCAATTGTCAATATGGCATCTACATAGTGCCAAAGACCCTGGTTTTTCAACAAAAAAGAACGGTTGTAATCGTTATCTGCTGTCAAGTTTATCAATGCTCGGAAATTAGCAAGAATTAGTTCTTCGTTACCCTTGCTTTCAACAAAATCTTTCAAGTTTGGTATAGTGAGGTCTATGAGACTAGGCAAACTTTCTTTAGTTAACAAACCAGAACGGTTCGATTCGTCCCGGAGAAAATCCCCAATTTTGTTCCAAGTGCTGACATCTGTTGCGTCGGCCGTGTCACTTAGGATCGACTCCATTGGTTTGTGCGATGGAGTAAATCAATGAAGATCTGAAATTTTACTAGCTATTTAAAGACTCCGGTATATACCAAATTTAAATTTATCAATGCAATTTCTATTTCTGTTTGACATATGGAATCTAAATCTATGAAAATATTTTACATATCATGATGACACCATTGGTCTAGCTTGTAGTTGAGCTTGACAATGGTGCTTTTAAACCTGAAAAATGTCGACCTTCAAGCAATTTATGGCAATTTATTGTTTTATCATAACTTCGTAAAGGAATCAAGTATCCTTGTCGCACACCCGTCGCAAGCAATGCTGTATCGCCCTATTCGTGGTGCAAACTATGGACATTGTCGTGCTGATGTTTCATGGAGTGTTATAGTTTTGTGGTGAACATCCAAAATAAGTCCAAACATGTTGAGCTGGTCTAGAATTTGTACCATTATTACTATTTCATATCGGTTTGATACACTATTGTTCAAATGTCTTCTCTCCGTTCCGTAATCCCAAAATGTATCGAACATCAATACACAAACTTAAACTGTGCAACATCGGTAGGAGATTCAAAAGATCACGGTCGCTTTGATCGTTGATCCAACCCTCAATAACCACAGCATTGTCTTCGTGCAATGCATAACTCACAGGGCTATTATCGAGAATGATTACATTTTTTAATTCATCCTCTTTAATGAAAAATTTCGATAAATCCTTGATATACCCCACACCTGGTCGATATGTGCAATCTTGACGATAATATCTTCTTGTAAACACTTTTGGACGCAGTTCAAAGTTGATTGGCGATGATGATTTTTTCTCGTAATGATCAAGAACGTCTTGTTCTAGCCAATCAATGATGGGATCGGCGTATTCTCGTACACTCGCCGTGAAGATTTGTAGTTCGTACCACTTCGATATCTCTTGCAAGAAAAAGTCACAATATGGCCGTTTATGGACGTAGTACAATGTTGCTACATTGTTTAATTTGATCTCAATCATCTTTGGTGCTCCAGACGAGGTAGCAAACGATCTTGGTGATGCTCTTGAAAGCGAATGGATCAATGTCTCGTCCAAATCTAGAACCAATACTTTCTTCCTTCTCTTTCTTTGTGGATTTCTCGATAACGGATAAAGCCTTTGTGGCGGAGGAATGATATATTTGGAGGACGACGTTGGTGATTTAATAGTGTTGGCCAAAATATTCTCTTGTTTCAATCGTTCGGTTTTCATATCGTGGTTTATCGAGATATCAGATTTTGAATCCACCGAGTTGAGGACACTGCCAGTGTCGTAATCGTCAGCCACCGTCCCCTTTTCCAGCTCTTTATCCATATCCTTATCGCTCTTGAGCGAGTGCTTTTCCACAAGCAATGGATTGCTATATGAGTCGGGTTTGCGTAGACCCAAGCTAACAAACAACGAATTGATCGGGTAACAAAGTATGTACACCATTAGCATGACCGGCTTCACTATGAGGTAGTTTGGAAGGAAGAGCACAACGTGGACCAACCACGACACCCACGACTGCGACGGCGGGGCTGGAGGCGACGCTGTGGCCAGCCCAGCGTCACCATTTTCAGGGGACGACGATACCACCAGAGGCTCGGTGCTCAGCAATTCATCGTCACCATCATCAACCAACTCCTCCAAAACCCCTCGCAAAGAGTCGTCGTTCGCTGGATACAAACTATCTAGCGAATCGACCAATACCTTGACGGAATTCATGCCATGAAACCACAGGAAATAATCACGGTAAAGCACAAGACAACCAACAAATCTACAGAAAAAACTCTACTACTTTGGTGATGGAATCTGAACCAAACAATAAATCAGAAGCAGTTGGTGATCCCAATCACGTGAAAACACTTAACCAGGTAAAGTAACGACGATAAACGAAGTAAATGCCCAACCAAAGTGTACAGGGAGGTAGTAATATATACACCGGATAAAACAGGTGTTAAATGCAACAAAATTGACCTGTCATAAATTCCGGACTATTCCCTACATTTGTGCCTCGTTTAGCCCAACTTTCGTAAAATGCGGATTTCTCAGTATACAAGTATGTCTTAGAAAAGTGAGAGCAAGCTAAGTTGAAACACGCAAACAGCAATCGAGATGGGAGAGTTGCGACGGTATTAGCTGTGGGTTATATCGTGCTGATGCTGTAATCTATACACGTTACCGTGTCCATAGCACTGGTGGTGTCCGAACTGATTGTTTTGGGGGCTTTACTCAGGGTCTGTATTTTCCTGTGTCCTCGATTTTGGGCAAACCCAATCTACATTCTATGTTGAGGGGCCGCAACTTCAAATCAATATGAGAGAGGGATGTAGAGTAACGTAGAGAAAAGGGTATTAGTGAACAGAACGAGTAGATTGAGCTGTAGTGAGTAAAACCGAGTAGAATGAAAAAGATTGGCAAATAGTAGGTGCGATTAATCTTCAAAATGTTTATGTATGATCAAGATAAAAGAATTGGGTTGAAAACAAAATGAAAGCACAAATAAAAGTGTAATTGAACGACAGTTAGGACTCGAAACTTCACGGTTAACCATTCTACATATCCATAGTCGAGAGTCAGAAGTCTCAAAATTAGTGCCATTACTTGATGCTCAGCAATATGTGGTGAAAAAACGATTCCCAGGTAGATCGGTTTGTTACTGAAAGAGTATGTGGTTGCTTATAAGGACGAAATGGAATCTTCCCTCTCTTATGCTGTGAACACTTTCGTTCAGTTTGTTTTCTAGCTTTGTTTCATCAACGTGGAAACGATTTCGCCGGTTCGATTCGGCTATATAGTCAAATTATCAGATGACTGTATATCCAAACCAACATTCTTTATTTTGGGTATTGGATTTTGGGTATGAGTGAGAATGTCGTGACCTACATTCGATCTACAGTGATTTTGACTCGATATATCAGACGCATGAGAATAAAACCGTATGTTTAGGTACTCGTCCGCGCTTGGTCTTTCTATCGTAGAGTTAAATATGTAAAAACGTTTGCATCTGTAGGACATGCTCTTCTGTCATGCAAGCTTTTATTCTTCCTGGCTCGTTTTCTGAGATCCTGTGGTCTGTAAAGGCTACCTGGTGATGCCACCCCACATTTGCTTTCAAATTACCCAACTGTGTTCTTTTTGAGCTTGTGTAATGCGGGTATGATGTTGGGCTCAATAGGTTTGCAGCAACTTTAAAAGTATTGGGGTTACCAAAATCTAATATGCGTAGTGGTTGCCACGGGAATATATACTATGAAACTGACTGTTTTACAGTTAAGTCAAAAGGAAAATTCATGATAGAATTTCAGCCACAATGATTCATACATAATGACTAGTCCATCTAAAAGCTACTTGATATCACAATTATCTCGGCCTGTACTCTTTGTGATATGATCTGATGAAATCACAGTGGACTTTCTAGTAAATCAATTTGGTGCGAGTTGTACAACGTGTTTTTGGATTCAAGTTCCGAATCTGGTAATTTGCAACCATATCAAATCCCCAGTTTTTTCAAACAGAAATTACAATTTCAAATCACTTCTTACTATTTGCATCATTGTACCTCTTCAAGTAGCTGGTCTACATTTGATTCAAAAATTATACGCATTAGTCATTCTGGTCGTATAAACTCGTGTCGTTTCACCCTAAAAGCCTCCTATCATGTCTTCTCTAGATATACTGGACACATTCGAGATACTCCTCTCTCTTGATTGGTCCTTTCTAGTAGCGTTATTAACAAAATTTTGGAAAATTGACGAGATGTATCCTACATGGACTCTGAAGTCACTATTTCCAAACTCCTTTGTGGCATCAATGATGCCCTGTAATCCTGTATCACTTCCATGAAAACTGTTGACTTCGTCTTCTTCATCATCGTCATTCACATCCACTTCATAACCATCATCATTATCGCCATGATCACTGATACCAGTGGTATTCATTCTATCGCCAATACGAAAGTTTGTTGAAATGTTTTTCTGAACCGAGTTGATAACATTTTCGTCGAAATTATGTTCAATCTCTTCGTTGTCCTCAAGATCATCATCTTCCTCTTCTTCAGGTTTGATCAATTTGAGTTGATTGGTATTATAACTTTTGCAATATTTACATTTCAAACCTAAAATATGATAGCTGACATTGGACTTCCCCTTGCAATCATTACACGAGACAATACAACGCCATAAGTTGTAGGGTGGTGGTAACGGTTCTTGAGAAATCTCTCGATCTAAAATTCTAAATTGAGTCTCAACATTAACCACAGTCTTTTTACAAACTGGGCATTTATAAGAATGTTTCACCATTTCGTCGTAACAGCTTTGATGAATTGTGTGTCCACATTTCATAAATACCACTTTGTGAATAGATGTGAACAAGTACTCATTACAAATAGGACAATTTGAATGAGTGGTATTGGCCACACATTTGTGTTTCTCTCTTAAATCAATGGAAAGACAAATATTACACTTATCGCAATGAAAATAATCTTTCCCAATACCTAATCCCAACCGACAAATACCACATTTGTCACAATGATATATATCCTTTGTGGTGTCATTATCATACAAGACACATTTCTCACAGAAATAATTTGCCAACTCCAGCTCACAATTTATACAATAGTTGGAAGTTGGTTCTTGTGGCGTATTACATGACATGCACAAAACGTGTTTGACTTCGTTCCTTACCATTTTATGATCTGTAATCACTTGATCATGACAAAACCGGCATGGAAACCATTTGAAACACTTTGAGCATTCCAACTTACAGTTCCGCTGATAATGTTGACACCCAAAAATAGTATTGAATGGAGGATTATTGTAGCTAGGTTGGAGATCATTTTCCGAAAGAAAAACTTCGTTTAATTCGTCCACGTCTTCTTCCATTGCATCTTCTTCGTTCTCGTTTTCACTCTCGTTTGGGACATCTTTGGTATCCTCAGAAGGATATTCTGCAATCTCATCCTCTTCATCAAGTTGTTCTTCAATAGTCGAATCTGAAGGTTCCTGTAAAACTAATCTTTGTGACTTCAACTTGGATGTGATGTTTGTGTCTGGTATTACGTTTTTTACGTATTTGTAGTAATTGCCCATCATCAACCGAGTAACTAGTTTGTTCTTCTGAACTTGACTCAAATTAGGTTGTTCACGAATTTGTTGAATTTTACTTCTAAGTATGTCTTCTTTGGCAAAATCGTCGATCGAGGACAAGTCAGTCAATTGTCGAACAGTTTCTTCATCCAAACCTTCGATGTTATCCAAATCACTGGTATTCTTATTATCGTCCGATTCAAAAATCTGCCTGTGTTTCCATCGCCTAAATGCTTTACTAGAATGTTTTGTGTTATTGGAACTTGTCTCTTCTGGCTTCACTATATAATTGATCAATGGCCCCTCGGAATTCACAATCTTATCCACACCAACTGGCTCCGTCTCTTCCTCATTGAAATCGTCCTCGTAATCACTTATATCGTCCACCGGAAGAGAAATTGCTTCGTGAATTATATCAGTCAACGGTTGTAATCTATCAATCGCCGAATTGATACTAACCCCAACTTTCAAATCTTGAAGTAAGTTATTCATTTGGATTCTACTCGTAATCGCCGTTTTAATGGAATTGGCAACCTGTTGATAATCTTCATCATTCTCCACCACAGCATCTTTTGCTTTAGTCGAGTTGACGTAGCTGGAAATGTAGTTAGACAACTCCTTGGAATAGTCCTGAATCCGCGATAACTCAAACGTAGGCAAGTTTGGTAGTTTCGGAAGACTCAGCATGTTCGGCAAACTGGGCATATTGCTCATGTTGAATGACGATAGGTTAAGATTCAACGACAACTTCCCGATCTGGTCTAGGTCCTCAGTTAACGAATCGATATCGGAGTCATCTGATGCCGTAATATGTCTGTGTCTTTTCCGGTGGTGAAAGGTACGACTGGGTGGATCCATATGAATATCGCTTCTATCAGTTTGTACCGCCGGTACACCTAAATTTTCGCCCCCCATGCTGATGTTCTCAGCCATGGTTCAAAGGTGGAATTAATGTTGAGCTATATCGGTCAATTTTGAGCAAAATTCAACCACGGCTTCGCTACTCCGGTTATAACACCACTGTCAATGTGTTTGCTGCGTTACAATGTTGCACTTGTTTAATTATGACGCCTAAATTAAAGAACCTCAAATTTAATATGTTCCTCACTATAATAGGTTTTTTTACCTCATCTTTGTTCCAGTTCAAGATCATAAATCTTCTTGTGAAAATATACCGTTCCAGCATCAACTCATGACGACAGAAATACCGTCGGGTCTACAGTTACCACCACAAGAAGTTCAGAAATCCATCGACAAAACCGTGGTTTATGTTGTCAAGAATGGCTCTTCGTTTGAACTGAGATTAAAGGAGAATAATAAAGATGGCAAATTCGATTTTTTGATTCCTGACAAACCGTACCATGACTACTATATTTGGAAGCTCTCGGTGGAGTCCAAAACGTTACCAGAACAGAACCAATCTTCTGGTGAGACAAATAATTTAGCATCAGAACCTCAGACCCAAGTAGAAACCCCCAAACCATTACCATTTCTAACATCTTTACCGATGATCTCGATGTTGGATTTGGATGTCATCAAGATAACTGCTCTCTTTGTGGCGAAAAATGGACCCCAATACTTGACCAAACTCGTCAGCCATCAAAAGTCGTTGGGTAATCTGGCCCAATTCGAATTCACAAATAAACTGCATTCTTTCAACAAGCTTTTTCTTCAGTATGTTGACCAATACAAGCTAGTTCTCGAGTTGTTTGAATCCAAAGAGGATTCGCTATTCAACTACCCCCACCAACTTCTTGAAGAGGCTAATAAAAGAGCACAATATAACAAACAGCATAAACAACAAGTCCAGACAAAACGAGAACAAGAACGCGAAAGACGGCTACATTACGCATCTATTGATTGGCAAGACTTTGCTGTCATTGGAACAATTGAGTTTACTGCCGTCGATGCGGTTCAAGAACTACCAATTCCATTAAACAGAGAAGATCTCTTGTACCGATCTTTGGAGTCAAAACAACATGATGTTGTGACACCAGTACAAAAGCCTAACGAGGTTGAAATAGCAGATAAATCGCCATCTCCAACACCAGTACCACAGAAGATAAAAGGGATGAAAATTAAGGCTGCTGGAGAGTCAAGATTGAAAAAATCCAGTCCTACTACAAATACTATAAAGTGTCCTATAACTGGTAAAATGATACCAGAAGACAAATTTGATGAACACTTGAGGGTTCTCTTACGAGATCCTCGGTATAAACAAGAACAGGAGAATTTCATGAAGAAGAACTTCACTTACAGTTCAAACTTGACAACCGATCAAGTGTATGAAAACATCAAGAGACTAGTCAGTAAACGAAGTGGTGAACCAATTGAACAGGTAGTCAAAAGGCCACAAATAGGACCGAGCTAGATCTACGAATAGCTTGACGATAGATATATGTATTACGGTTTGTTGGAGATGAAAGTACAGCACGCTTGTTCGATAGGATTGTAGATGCAAAAGAACTGAAATAGTAAGTCATTTCAATTGTACTAGTTTAGTATTATTAGTATTAGAACCGATATTGTATTAAATACACTAAATAAACAATGATAAGAGAATAGTTAAAAGCTATTTAAGAAATATTTAAATTGTAGTATTATATGTAGATAAATTTATTTCATTAAATTTAAGCTTTTAAGGATTCAGCTCTCTTCTTCTTGATTTGAGCCTTTTCAGCTTTTCTTTCATGTAATCTCTTAGCCAATAATTGAGCGTATTCGTTAGCTAAGTCTCTTTGTTGTTGAGCATTCTTGACCTTCTTAGCTTTCAAGGCTCTCTTTCTTTGTAAAGTTTGAGGAGTAACTAATCTTTGGATCTTTGGAGCTTTGGTGTAGGTCTTGTCGTTCTTGGTGATTTCTCTTCTAACGACGAATTCTCTAACATCGTCTTCTTTAGTTAAACCGAAGAATTTTCTAATGTTGTTAGCTCTCTTTGGACCTAATCTCTTTGGAGTGGTGGTGTCGGTTAAACCTTCAATGTCGGCTTCACCTTGTTTGACGATAGATAAAGCTAAGACAGCTAAATCTTGACCGACAATACAACCTCTAACGGATTTTCTCTTTCTTTCACCAGTTCTTCTTGGTCTGTAACAAGAGTGACCTTTAGATAATAATAATCTAACTCTGGTTGGGTGCATAACACCTTGTTTCATTGGGAAACCTTGTTTATCGTTACCACCGGTGATTCTGAAAATGTAACCTTTGAATTCGTCACCAACTAAGTCACCTTCAACTTCTTGGCCCATTCTCTTTTCGTAAAATGGTCTTAATTTGTGTTCATCATCGATTTCGATGGACTTTTGGGTACCATTAGCTGGATAAGAAATGTTTAACTAAATTGTTAGTATGGTGTTACTATGGTATAAATCGTATAATAGAAACAAACTTCAAATCAAACAAAACATTCGCGCTGATAAAATTGGTAATAGCTATGGGAAAACATTTGCTCTTGAAAATTACGAAAATTCTTCTTAGATTAAGTAAATCATCAATATAGGTGGGAAATGGATAGGAATATCACTTCATTGGACTCTCGTGACGTTTGTGTTGATTACAATATTTGTCTCCCATTACACTCAATATATGGGACACATACCTTCATGTTGAACTGGTGTACTTATGCCTTTGACTAAGAAAAACTTTTTAATTTTTAACTACTAGGAGAGATTTTTTTTCACTACCATGAAAATTCTCCGTAGTGAAAAAATCGCTAACAAAATTCAAAAATTTCAATTTGGTCTGTATGTAGGAAAATATCGACGCTTTTGGTAATAATGTTACACAAATATAAATACGCACGTGTATTTTGATAATTTAGGGTGTAACCCTAATTTCGCGGCGTTTTTTTCTAATGCCAAATTTACTGAATTGTTTAACTCAAAAGGTTTTGCTAGTTTGACAGTTGTAAACTGCAATTTTTTTCTAATTCACAGGTTATTTCTTATCTGGTTACAAAACTGGCCCCGGATTATTTACGTTTGGTCAAAATGTGAAATTCTTTGGATAAAGTCAGCTTTCCAAAAGACCTAGTGCCATTTAACATGCATTTGTCCTGTCATTTCCATATTTATCTGCTCTCGTAGTAATCTTTGGCGACTGTAGTCAAATTTATTGTTGCAAAATTATACAGCTACAACTTTAATTACCATATGTAAACACATTAGACTTAGCACATACACATAATTTTCCTTCAATTAAAGTGATATACTCTCATAAGTTTCTTCACACCATTTAACACTGATATTCCCTGAATAATTATTAAAATAATGAAATGAATAGCTATATATATCAAGGTACAAAGACAGACATTTTAAATACACCTTGTATGGTTCTTCAAAAGCGTGCTGTATTAATTAACCTTCATCCCTGTTTCTTTGTTGTTGTATGGTTATTGAATCCAGGACCAGTAAACTGTAGCGGACTAGGAAAACTACCCAGTAGTTGTCGTCCATTATTGAAATTAGCTGTATTCGGGGTAAACCCTGTCGGCGCATTACCAATCGACACTCCACTAGGTAGCATGTTCATATAATATTGTTGGGTATTTCCGTGTATTGGTGTCATTCCAGTATTGGACTGAGGCCAATCTTGTGGGGCATAAAAGTTCGATGGACTAGGGAACATTTCATATACATTTCGTAGCCCGCTTGATGGTATTTGCTCACCATTTGGATTTGCTTGACTATTGGAGAAATTGGTAATTAACGGAGGTCTGAATTTGGCATTAGACTTATTTCTATCATTGGAATTGCTGCTGGTATTTGAACTGTCAATACTATTTGCATTGCTGTTGTTTGTCGAGTTTTCGCTGTTACTAGGGGTATTATCTGTATTCTGGGGATTTGTAGGGTCATAACTTGCTATGAATTGATTAATACCAGGAGTAGGTAGAATTCCAGGGTAGTTAGATGTGGGTGATGCTTGCGGTAAACCAGAAAAGAAACCGTTCGTGCCTTGAACATACGGTAATGGTGCTGCTGTCACATCTGACGGTGATGATGATTGTGATTTAGCATGAATAGGTAGTAATACAGGAGGCTTCCTTGAATCTGGAGAGCGAAACGAAGTGTAATTGGAGTATTTGGACAAATTCAAATTTTGGATATTTTGAGGAATAGGTATATTTGATGGATTTGAGGAATTATTATTATTAGATGATTCAATATTAGTATCCATTGCTGTCAACGTCTTTGCTGAATCAGTTGAATTCTTGACATCATTAGGGATCTGTACTCGCAACACTGGTCTCTGACTAGGGGGATGCTCGTCTTTTATATGAGGTAATTTGGGTCTTGCTAGGCTCGGTTTTGGAGGCTGTGGTTTGGGTTTCTTCTCGGAAGCCTTGTGTTTTTTCGATGGTGGCTTTTGAACGGGGGAATCTGAATCTGAGTCATATTCTGAGTCGTCTGTGTGATTCGAAGTATCAACTACATGGCCTGACTTTGTTTCTAATTTATCATTCAACGACTTTTTCTTCATATAAATAGAATAATTCTCATGCGACTTTGCTTCATGAAACTTGGAATTATTGGAGTTCTGCCCCTCTTTGATGTTCTTTTGGTAATTTGCAATCAAGTCATTGGTATCAACCGATGAAAACTCGTACACTTTGTTGTTGTTGCCCAAAATTATCACTGCAATGTCAACCTGACATAAAATCGACAACTCGTGGGCTTTCTTGAACAACCCAGCCTTACGCTTGACAAAAGTCACCGTCCGATTTCTGTCGTCAGACAACGGGTGAATCTCGATTTTTCTTCTACCCATCTCTGTTCAACCTCTAATATATATTCTGCCAAACAACGACACTAACAGGCCAATTTCAAATTAAGGAGATACCACGCAATTGGAATAACAAATCGTAGCCACGCGCGTCCTGCAAAACTATCGCTAAATGCGTCTCGTTAACCTTCCACTGTAGATGATGTAAACACAGTCCTTCTGTCTGTTTATATCTTTCAACACAGTACAAACGATAATCAGTGTTTCTAAAAAAAGATTGCTGGGATTTGATGTGTGCAGCGGACCTGTGGCAAAATGCAGGCGAGGTTCCATGCGATTAAATTTTTTAGTTTCTGGTAGCGCATCGAGCCGTTTGCGCCACTGGCGTTGACTGGACAATAGGGGAAGGTGTAGGCAGGTATGGAACCGTAGCAACGGGGCAAAATTCGACGCAGACGCGGGTTTAACTCGTTCGTTTCTGCGAGAACTAGTTAGACACGCACATTTTTGCCATACACAATACCCGTGGGGCCAGTAAGCGATGGTGATTAGCAGTTTGGAACTGCCCAACACACCATACCGGACTTCTCTCGGGGACTGTTGTGTATCTTTGTGTGTATTGTTCGTTTTGTTCTCTGTTTGACACACGTACTGGCTATTGTCGTTACGACATGACATGGGAGGGTCTTTGTTGGTGCTGCAGTTTATTTCTACTCAGTGCTACCAGTATTCAACTCCGTTTGTAAGTGGATCTCTAATGGTCCTCTGGGCCTGTGTAGTGTCTATTGTGCCTCTATTGAGATCATCTGGAGTTGTTTGTAGCAAATTTACTCAGCCCATATCTCGCCTACTCAGCCCAATGTTTACTACGGTGCATTGTTGTCTTGTACCATCGGACACTTCATCGGAGTCTAGTACCTTAGCATACTGGAAGCTCCGCAAACTTCCATTTCGTAATGCATCTCGTGCGTCCGTTACCGCTCAAGTGGCACAGTTTCAGTCACACCACTAACTGAAAAATATAACCGTTCAGCCCAAATACAATACAACATGGTAGCACTTTTTTTCCTCCCCCAACTGCTCCCCCACAGGAACTTTTTCCTCAATGATTATGTAACATCGTATTAATCAGTTTGAACATGGTCACATGATAAATATCACGCCACCCAGATCACGGTTGCGATTTTCATTTTCCAGTACGAAAATGAACAGTGTTGCCAAAATCATACTCCAACTTCAAGAGTTTCATACGTGGACCTTTGCGGATTACCCAACATGAGTAACGGTTCGAAGAACAAACAGAGACGGAAGAATACCAAAAAGAAGATGAAAGCTTCCGTCACATCTGTCCAGCATGGTCCTGACGACGCCCACAATTCTGTTGGGTCTGTTGGCCATGACATCAATGATAATGCGGATGATTCGCATCCAATTGAGCATGCTGCTGCTTCTGCAGAAGTTCCCGAGGACGTGCTGCCGTTGCGTGTTGCTCAAAATGTCACAGAAGAACCGGTTTCTGAATCGGTATTGGACGAGAAATCACCTGCAGCAGTGGAGACTGGCTCGACTTCAGACGATGTTCGCGTATATAATGGGACCGAAGATGTGCACAAAGCTTTCACTGAAACGGATCTTGATGAGAACACACAAATCTGTAATGCCGAACCAGAAATCGTGCTAGATACTCTGAGTTTAAAACTTAATGAAACTAATTCAGATAATGTTGAGGGTGACAAATTGACTACACAGAATCATGATTCAGATAGTAAAGATACTTCTGTACATTCAGATAATTTAGAACCTTCAGACGACAAACAGACGTACTCTCCTGGTGATGCATTGACTGAAAACAATCCTGATGTTACTGAAGTTGTGAAAGAGCAAGTCGATGAACACCCACAATTTGTATCAGATTCTGATGAAGTGACTCAAACTGACAATGCAGAACCGCAAAAACAAGTTGAAATTGACAACTCTGTGACGTTTCAAGATACGCATTCTGTTCCGGAAATTCAGTCAAATGAAGTAGATACTCCACATACGCAAAGTTCGTTAACTTGGGAACAAAACCAAGAACAAAATCACGACGCATTACCGTGGGACTCTAAACTGGAAGCTCAACATGATTCGTTGCTGGGGGAATCTAGGACAGAACAAGTGCAAGACGAACTGTTGCCGTGGGAGTCTAAACCTGCACAATCACAGGAAGAGCTGTTACCATGGGAGTCTAAAACTGAGAAGAGCCAGGAACAATCATTGTGGGAATCCATAACGGAAGAAGCAAAAGAGTCATTGCCATGGGAATCCAAAGTTGAAGAATCAGGAGATCAATTGCCATGGGAATCTCATGCTGAACAAGTCCAAAATTCTTTGTCGTGGGAATCTAAAGACCCTCATGTTGAGCCAAGTCAAGATACACCAATCTCATCGTCACATCCTGAGGAGTCGTTTCCTGGTGAAAATATACCCCAAACCACAGAGAAAGATCACGAAAAAGATGATAATGTCGCTTCTGCAAAGGAACTTGATGTACTACACCAATCTGCAGTAGAGGCAAATCATAACGATTTGCTACCATGGGAATCAGAAACTTCTGCTCAAAATCCTGTTGGAGCTACAGCAGCAGCATCTACTGAGCAAATGCCTTGGGAAACTAATAATGAAACTACCTCTCAGCATTTTTCACAATGGGAATCATCATCAGAACAAGCAACGAAATTAACTTCGCAAACATTCGATGCTGATAGTACTGCTTCAGTTGTATTTAAATCTCATGACACGTTGAATGAGCTGAGTAATGACAAATTGCCCTGCGAAAAAGAAGGTTCTGAGTCAGAAACAAAACCGAAACAAACTCTTGATGAGTTGTTTCTCGATGACGATTTGGACGAATCGTTCATAAATGAAATTTCTAACTCTGAAAAAGCTGGTAGCTCAAAATTGGATGATCTTGATTTAGAATTGGACGATGATTTACTTTTGGATGACGAGTTTTTGGACGAACCTCAAGTTACAACCGAAAAGCCCAAGAAAACTGCTAAGCAATCATATTTGCCAACTGCACAGTCCGCTCCACATTATTCGCCAGTGCAGGGAAATCAAAACGAACTGAACTTCAAGCAAGAGTTGGAAACTAAGAAAAAGAAGAGCGATGCATATGATTTCCCAGATACTTTAATTGCAACCAAGATAAGGCCAGCACCGCGGAGCGCAAATTCAAAGTATGTTTCAAATAAAAATACTCCACCTGCCAGCACCACTACTGCCACTACTCCTACTCCGTCCAGACCAGTAGAAACTGCTGCAGCGTCCAAATCATCGACTGATTCCGTTCCAAAGAAAAACTTTTTTGAAGATCTCCCAATAGACATGCCGAAGGTGGCACCAAGGAGAACTGGGTCGCACAAATCTACTGTGAAATCCAATAGCTCTCCTATTGTTACTCAGGCTTCACTGGCGACACCAACAACAGCTAAACCAGCAGCTCGTGCTCCACCAGTTAATCCATACATGCCCCAAAAACAAGCTAGTATACCTTCAGTATCTTCAACACAGAGTTATTCACCACAAGCCACTTTTGCACAACCTTCGATTCCTTCGCAAAGACATAGTTCACATTATGCTCCACCTGACACTAGACAAAACCAATATGCTCAACCAACTAGCTTTTCCTCTTCACAGGGATCAGTTGGAGCAGTACCTCCCCAAAATCAAATGCAACCGTTCCCCAGTGTTCAAAATTACCCTGGAAACCAAAATATCGGTACTTCAAATATAGCTCCCAGTAATCCACCACCGATCACGACTGCTGTTCCAAAAAGTCAGTCGACTACAAGTCCGTACGTACCTACTGTTGGACCGTACGGACCTGCAAATCACCAGAGAACACACTCAAGAGGAAGTTCGTTGGTCGGTGGCAGTGGTAAAGAGGTTAATCCATACGTTCCAATATTACCTACAGTTCAAGGTGGTCCTCAAGCTCAATCTAACGTTCCAAGTGCTCCAAACAGAATGAGAGGTTTATCAAACCCACGGGCAAATATTTACAAGTCTCAACAGACGAGTAGACCATTAGATCCATCAACATTACTGAAAAGACAGTTCCCTATATTCAATTGGAGTTTGGCAAAGAATGTAGTTTACATGATCCCCACCCCCGTGAACACACATTCGAATTTCCTACAAGCATCAGCACCAGCTATCAATGTTATGGATGCAACATCAATATTTAAGGATAAAAACTTATACGAAAGTTTCCCTGGTCCATTGATCAAAGGAAAGACTAAGAAAAAGGACCTTGAGAAATGGTTAGTAACTAATGCTGAATTCCTAGCAAATTCTAAAACCAGTGACCCAGATGAAGTTTTATTGTGTAAGATTTTGTTGAGCATGTTGCAACACGATAGAGATACTAATTTTGATGATTTCAGTAAGGCTGTTTGTTCCGAATTGAATCCTACAATCGATTATTACAGTGATATGCCTTTTGATATCACCAGTGGAAGTTCAAAGATTGGTACTAACTCTTTTAAGTTAGATACTGCGGGTGTAAACACAGTTTTTAGTTTATTCCAACTTGGACAAATTGATAAGGCATTGGATTTTACTGTATCTAAGGGCGATTGGGCATTGGCTTTAGTGATTGCAAACTTTTCTGGACCAGAGGTTTTTGGTCGTATTGCGTCTGAATTTGCAAGGAATAGTTTCCCATTTCAAAAGTCAAACAATAAAGTCCAGCATTTAATGCCTATGCTTTTGAAGATTTTTGCAGGTGATATTAATGGACTTTTCCAGGATTTGAACTCTGTTCCTACAGAAGGTGAATATGCGATCCTTCATTGGAGAGAAATCGTATCGTCAGTTCTTATTAGTGGAGCTAAACAAGCTACACATTTTGTTACAGAATTTGGCAAGTTTTTATCTTTACATGGAAACACGTACGCTGCTGAGATTTGTTATGTTTTGGTTGGTTTACCATTATCGCAAGTCGCGTCGTCTTCTGGCGTATTGTTTCCTGTTGTAAATTCGAAAGGGACTTCTTCGATGTACACAGAGATCTATGAGTTCATCCTTTGTTCGAAAAATTCATCACTCCCATCACTTGGATTTCCTCACTTGTTGCTCATGAAACTCAAACAATCCGCAATTCTCGCCGACTATGGATTGTTCGCTCAATCTCAGAGATATATTGACCATATCAATACGATTATTAAGTCTCTTGGGAATAAATCACCATTTATTTCACCTACCGTTATACACGAATTCCAAAAGTTAATAGTCAGAGTCTCGGAGTCTGGTGAAGCAGAACTGGGATGGTTTGGTGGAAAGATTGGGAAGGTCAATCTTGACAAGGTCTGGGGTCAATTAGATAAATTTATTGGTGGAGAAGAACCCAAACAAAAAGGAGGAGATGCGAATGTATTTAATAATTTCAGTCCATCTGTCTCGAGAAATGCATCGACAGTTGATATTTCAATAATTAATAATTACTATCAACTGCCTCTGGCTGCTCCACCAAACGTTGCTATGAACGTTTCAGATTCGAGTTTCTCTCCAGCAGTCAAACCTGGATTGAATAGAATTGGTTCCATGCCTAATGTTCCATATTCTCATGGTAAGTATACGCCAGGTGGAAATCATCAAGCAGCAAGCAAACCACCTTCTCATTTGCAAAAGGATATATCAACGGTTCAATCTAGAAGCTCTTTTGAACTAAACAACGCAAAGTTTGCTCCACCGATGTCTACACCTCATAACTTTACCAACGATCAAACCACGTTGTCACCACCAAGGAAGGTCATGTCTAGACATGTACAGGATTATACAAAACCAACTATTGGTATGAATTCATCAAATATGAATTCAACATCATCATTAGCATCGACGCCAGCACCACCAATTTCAATATATGCTCCGCCAATGCACCAACAAAAGAGAAATTCGCAAGTCAGTTTGAATTCGGAACCACTAGCACCAAACGAGTCACATCTTGGTTCACATAATCGTACATCTTCGATGCAAAGTGAAATGAGTATGGAATATAAGCCTGAACTCAAGCCATCGCCTAGATTCACCAGAGAAGCAGAAGGAATCATGCAAAAGGATGCCCTACATGTTGATGAACCCATTGAGGAGGAAATTAGTGAACTGCAAGATACAAATCGGGTAGTTGAGAATAAAGCTCCTGAAACGCATGTTATTGAACCATCAAATCAAGATAATCTTGATGTTGTGCCTGCGAAAGACGAAGTAAGCGAGACCGTTAATGAAAAAGGTCCTACAGAAGACCAGCAACCTCATCCACCTCCACCTCCACCTCCTCATACTTCAAAACCACTTGGTAAACCGGTGAAAAATCCATATGCACCCAATGCAGGTGTCTCAAGATCTAGACGTGGGCCTAGCAAGTATGGCCCAACATCTGGAAACTCAATTAAAAAATACACTTTCCCAGAGAACCTCAAACTGGATGCACCACCAGATGCTGATGCGTTCACTGGAATTGAAGACATGTTCGCGTTTGGTGGATACCAAACCAGAACCACATCTGTTTTGGAAAGTACCGATGATAAAGTAGAGCCTGACGCAAAACCTGAAGAGCAGGCGGATGATACCAAAGAGGGAAGTTTGCAATTGAACACTAATGGTACTCCTGTTAAAGAAGACGTACCTCCACCGGTAGCTACTCCACCAGTATCGGCTCTACCAATATCGGCTCCATCAGTATCGGCTCCATCAGTATCGGCTCCATCAGTATCTGTTCCACCGGAAGTAGCTCCACCAGTATCTGTTCCATCAGTATCTGTTCCATCCACAGCAACACCTCAAAGCAATCCTGTGATTCCAAAGTTACCAGCCTTTGATGCACCTATGGCTCTGACTCCATTGGCCGAAAATCTGGTGACAAACAAACAGGATGTTTTAGCTCCTGTGAAACAGGACGAATTAGCACCCCCAAGATCAGCATTTGCTACGAAACACTCTCCAGTAGCTAATATAGACAACAGTTTCGATTCTGATTTTGATGTCGATGCGTCTAATCCAATTCAAACACCAAAGCCAAGAGAGGCCGTTCTCAACAGTTCGCTGATGCTTGACGGTTTGCAGGGTGGAAAAATGTCAGGACTCGATACCAGTTTTGGTTTCCCCATTCCTGGTTCCCCAGAAAGCACCACAAGGGCAAATTCTGTCTTTGGTGGCCCGTCTGGATTTTTCTCATCCAGGTTATCGCAGTCGCATCAATCTCAGTTATATGAACAGTATGAAGTCACTGATGATACTGTGAAGGATTATGTCCCATTGGTTGAGGAAGACGAAGAGGATGAAGAGGACGAACCGGTTCAAAAAGTTCCAGAACAGCCTAAAGCAAAGGAAACTACAGTCAAAGAGAGTCCAAAAAAATCTGGTGATCTGAATGCAGCTAAATCTGCCAGCGGAGGAGGCTTTTTAAAGTGGTTTGGAAGAGATGATGGCAAACCAAAACCAATTAGAGCTAAATTAGGTGAAAAGGTTAATCCAATATATTATGATGAAAAACTTAAGAGATATATTAACAGAAATATTCCATTGGAGGAACAATTAAAAGCATCTGCACCACCTCCACCACCTAAAATGGCGAAAAGCTCGAATATTTCGCCCTCTCCTGTAGCCAAAGGACCACCAGGAGCTTCCAACTCAAATGGACCTCCATCAGCAAGTAGTTTACCATCAAGTGGTCCACCAGCACCAAAAGAATCTACAAACACAAGTGGTCCACCAAAGAAAACTCCATCGAGCACGCCAAGTTTAGCAACAGCTGGGTTGGATGATTTGTTAGACATGAACAATATAGCTAGGTCCAGAAAACCAAGAAAGGGTGCTCGTCGTAATTACATCAATGTGATGGACAAGAGCTGAGCTCCTAAAAGCTAAATTTCGCATTATATATATTTACAAAAAGCACACATTTTAATCTATTAATTTGTACAAGTTGTAATAAGATGGATATACTATCTTCCCGTTGCGTAGTGTTCTAGGTCGTGGTGACAGGTGGGTATAATTGTATTCCAATTTGAAGTACCAGTTCGCAGCTATCGTGTTTTTAGGGAACACTGTTAGGCTAGTACCGTCGATACCATGTAGATAGTGGCTGCAATCATTCTCCAAATTACTGTTGTTGAGAATAGAAACCAATCTGTGAAAGCAAGACATCAAGCTTGACCCGACTTTTGCTTTCTGAAATTGTTTACTGATTTGAATTTCGTAGAGGTATAGCACTTTCATGTCTTCATTATCACATAATTTAAACAGAATGAACGCAACTAAATCATTCCGTACCATACACCATCCATAAATCAACCCTGCTTCGGACATTTCCTGCAACTTATTTGCTTTCCAGTTCATTCCCTGAGCAGATACATAGTAGTCATTTAAGTTGGATTCGACTAGGTTAGCAAATCGATGTAGTCTTTGTGAGGAAACCAAATGTACTGGTGCACAATGGAAATTTTCGATTTCAGAAAATGCATCAGAAACAAAAGGACATATCAATTCAGCAAGATTTTTCATCAATGTTTCGTCAGCTTCATCGATACCTACGTCCTCCCATTCTGTTTCGTTTATGGTGGCATTATTCTGCAGCAAGTTTTGCTGCTCCATTTCACTACAAAGAGTCAGAGATGGCAATGGCCCCTCTGGCTTGGCGTTTTCTGTACTTGAGTGTAATTCTGGTAAATCTATCGTGGCCCTATTACGTTTATTTGATTCTACAAGAATCGTAGCAGCACTTTCGACGCGAACCTCCGCCAGTTATATCTGGTCAACTGGTTTCAATAAAAAATGATAGGAAATAGTCCGAAATCTGATCACGTGAAAACCTTGAATTTGGTTTACATTAATGTGATGGAACAAAACCTTTGCTACTTAAGTTCAACCGAAACTATAAATTACAGTATACTACAGCGTGTATGAGTGACTCCTTTGTCAGCAACAGAAGTGTGCACATGGATACTGAGAACTGTCCTGGTGATACGTTTGTAGAGGGTTCACTGCAAGATGGTGATCGGTCGCGTAACGTTCTTGATGATCTACATCAAGTCCAAGTGAACCGAAGCAATAAGCTCAAGAAGCCGTTTTCATCACCATTGAAGTGCCCTATCGAGCACACTCCACGGTCACGCACACAACATCCCAAATCGTCGCCGTTGAGGTCATCACACCCTTCGTCTCCAGAATCGCCCATACGCGGTCATCGCGGTGCACACAATCCTAGTAACGGTCATAGGGGGATAGTTAACTCGAGAAACAAATATGATCAATTGAGCTCTATGCGACTGCAATATAGACAGCAGAAATTACAAATGCAAAGAAATCGAACGTTCGATCGTCAATCTGGTGAGGATCAAAAAAATGATATCCTCCAACAAGCAGATGGATTGGACGTTGATATTGATACATTGATCGAGGAAGAGCGAGACTTGGAAGATGATGAGTACATCCGACAGTACGAGAACGAATTGGATGAATTCGAACTAGAGCAAGAGTTAGAAATCGCCGAGCTAATGGATCAGCTAGATATACAAACCTAGTTGATGAATACAAAACCGAGGCGTAATTAATTAGCTATGGAATTGGAAGGTATTAAGGCATACAAATTGTTGCAACGACGACAACAACAAATTATTTTCCTGGGAAGATATTTTTGTCTGCGTATGAGCAGGTTTTGTGAACCTTACAATCGGATATCCACAAATTTTTCACCACTAGTATTGCAGTAAACCCTTCTTTTCATGGGTACAAGGAATTGCATACACGATATGTCAAATCTTGAATCTTAGGATAGTCTTGGCGATATTTTAGTATATGTTGAACATTTCACTTGGCATTCGTCCGTATATTTTATTGCATACAATTTGTTTGCAATCTCAAATTACTTGCGTGTGGTTATTTTTCTTCCATTGTTGATCAATGGGATTGCCGGTATTGTAGTTGATTGGTTCTATATGGTGACAATGTCAGTTGGTATTCATTGGAAACTGGGGTAATGACTAAATATTTTAAGTTTGCAAGAAAGCCATGAGGAATTACGTGTGGTAGTTTAGAGGTATGCAGCAGAATATTGCATGGCCATCAGTGGAAAAAACAGAATTAAAACAGTATGAATTAATTATAGTAAAATGGAGCCTTGATTGCATTAATTGATTCAAGATGGCAGCTACTTGTTCATTTTCACTATATCCAATCGGCTTGAGAAGAAACCAGAATGTGTGGCGTCTAGTTCGAATCACATTCTTGCTCGGGTAATGGTATCGACGTGTATGGGCTTAAATTATACAGTAGTAGGTCGTCAGGAAATGATGTAGATTTAGTAACAATAACCGAGTAACAAATGTTGCTAACTAGGAACCTTTGCTTTTATTTGGACTCCTATCAATTTGATGAGTAGAGATATACCCCTAAGCAATAATAAAACAAAATTTACGGAATGAACTCAAAGTATAGCCAATAAATTTTACTGGAAGGGTGATTAGCGGAATGCTATTGTAGTTTTTTCACTTTGATTAGACTTGGCATGTCGAAATCCTTCATGTCTGTATGTAAAAAGAAAAAAATTTTTTAGATGAAACAGATAATGATTTTCAATATTTTTGGCTATGCTACTGGTTAATAGTTGAAATCATAAACACATTACAAGTACAGTATACCTCAATAGAGATATCAAAGGCGGCGTATTGTTGTTTGACAAAATAAGCATTCAAATGACAAGTTTTATCGGAAATGTCAAATTGTACAACTCCGTATCGGATATAAAATTTTTTTATCTGATCAAAATTAGATACGCCTCACACATATTAATTCCGATTTACGTACAATAGAACAATTATCGCAAGTAGAGTTATATTTTTATGTTTCTCCTGAGAACTAAGCCAATAGATTGCTGGGAAGTAGTGATTAATGTGCCTGTCGAAAAGGATAATAACTCAACCAAGATATTCTTGGACAAGTACATTAACTGTCAAGTATCAAACATAAATGTGGTACTTGGTAAGAATTTGGCAATGTAGTCGAGATTCCACTACTCAACTGTCTGACAATCCTAATTGTGACTTAATAGTTAAATTTGGTAGTAAAACTTACTCATTCCGGTACGGGCCTGGACCGTTAGGTTCAAAAAAACGTCTGATGTGCTTGTAGGTTCAGTAGGGTATTGTTGCTTTGTTGCCTTACATGATTTTTATGGCAAACTGTTGCATTATATAACGGAATACATTGTTACCATGGAAGTATTTTGGAATTAGTCTGGTAATTCTTACAGCTGCGCTGAATATAGTAACATAAGTAGGTTCTTATTTTATAATTGGATCAAATGAATTTTTCATTGGTTTTATCTCGTGTATAAATTGGATTCGATTCGCTCGAGAAGTTAATTCAATTGAAGTTTTTTTTCAATTTCATCAGTTTTGAATTACTGCAAAAAAGTTTGAGTAAAAGTATTCAACATGGTGGCTTTGAATAATGTCTTATTGGCTTGGACATGTTTATTCATCACGGTGCAAGCAAGAGCCTTCAAAATGAGTCATTATAAGACATTAGCGTGGGAAGGCTGTTCTGGTATTCTTGCTAAGAACGCTCTTTTCTTTACCAAAAAAGATAAAGTTGGTTACTGTAATGTCAAGAATCAGCCAGCTTTAGGTACAATGGCTCATTGTATCAGAA
>ERZ778017.1155-NODE-1155-length-28028-cov-8.418046_pt1 | contig 28028 bp, 27 predicted proteins | sample MGYA00375747_ERZ778017 | MGnify/ENA primary metagenome ERZ778017 (study PRJEB29350, sample SAMN05509838) | bioreactor metagenome | biome: bioreactor; material: wastewater | place: South Africa: University of Cape Town | collected 2014-03-17 ...
GGTTTATGTCTGCGGCGATGCCACTCATATGGCACCCGACGTGCATGCGGCGCTCGCCAGTGTGGTTGAGACGCACGGCGGATTGAGCCATGAGGCAGCGAACGAGTATCTGGCCGAGTTGCAGCGCGACCGCCGCTATCTGCTTGACGTTTACTGAAGGTGTGCGTGATGGATGTGAAAGTTGAAGTTGATCGCAGCCGCGATGTATCGCAGCCGCTCGACAAGCTCGGCCCCGACGAGACGCTGAAGGCCAACAGCGACCAGTTGCGCGGTACCATCGTCAAGAGTCTCGCGGACCCGATCACGCTGTCGGTGGTGCCGGACGACACCAAGCTGATGAAGTTTCACGGCATCTACCAGCAGGATGACCGTGACATCCGCGATGAGCGCCGTCGTCAGAAACTTGAGCCCGCCTTTTCCTTCATGGCGCGCGTGCGCCTGCCCGGCGGCGCCTGCAGCCCGAGCCAGTGGCTCAAGCTCGACGAACTCGGCCGCGCCTATGGCGGCAACACGCTGCGCCTGACCACGCGGCAGACCTTTCAGTTGCATCGCGTGCTCAAGCACAATCTTCGCCCGGCACTGCAGGGCCTGCGCGAGGTGCTGCTCGATACCAAAGCTGCCTGTGGTGACGACACCCGCGGCGTGATGGCCACTGTGAATCCGCTGGTCTCGAAGGCGCACGCCGAAGTCTATGCGCTGGCCAAGCAGGCGAGCGAGCATGCGCTGCACCACACCGGCGCCTATCGTGAAATCTGGTACGAAGAGGAGCGCGATCCCGCCACCATCAAGAAGGTGCCGGACGGCAGCGAGGAGCCGTTCTATGGGCGCACCTACATGCCCCGCAAATTCAAGATCGGTTTTGCGATCCCGCCGAGCAACGACATCGACGTCTATGCGCAGGATCTTGGCCTGATCGCCATCGTTGAGCGCGGCAAGCTGAAAGGCTTCAATGTCGCCATTGGTGGCGGCCTTGGCCGCACCGACCAGGCACCGAAGACCTATCCGCGGCTTGCGAGCGTCATCGGTTATATCGACACAGCAAAGCTGTTTCCGACCATTGACGCGGTGATGTCGGTGCAGCGTGATTATGGCGATCGGGTCGATCGGTTGCATGCGCGCTTCAAATACACCATCGACGACAAGGGCCTCGACTGGATCAAGGCGGAGATCGAGCGCCGGCTCGGCGCGGCTTTCGCGCCGGCAAAGCCCTACACCTTCACCTCCAACGGCGATCCGCTGGGCTGGATCAAGGCTGAGGATGGCCGCCTGTACTGTACGCTGTTTATCCAGAACGGCCGCGTCATCAACCAGCCGGGGCGCCCGCTGATGGATGGCCTGCGCGAGATTGCCCGCATCCACAAGGGGCATTTCCGCCTCACGCCGAACCAGAATCTGACCATTGCCGATATTGCGCCGGAGGATAGGTCTGCGATCGAGGCGGTGATGAAAGAGTACGGGCTCGACGAGTTCGAGACCCGCAGCGGCCTGCGGCTGAATTCGATGGCATGCGTGGCGCTGCCGACTTGTGGCCTCGCGATGGCGGAGAGCGAGCGCTACCTGCCCGATCTGATCACCAGGATCGAAGTGCTGCTTGGTGCACACGGCCTCAAGGATGAGCCGATCACGATTCGCATGACCGGCTGCCCGAACGGCTGCTCCCGGCCCTATGTTGCCGAAATCGCGCTGACCGGCCGCGCGCCGGGTAAATATAATCTCTATCTCGGTGGCGGCTTCCATGGCCAACGCCTGAACAAGATGTATCTGGAGAATGTCGGCGAGCCGGTCATTCTGGGAGCGCTCGACAAGGTGCTCGGCCACTTCGCGCGGGAACGCAAGGAGGGCGAGCATTTTGGCGACTTCACGATCCGCGCGGGTTATGTCACGGAGGTGAAGGAAGGACGCCACTTCAACGACTGAAGCATCCGGTCCGGTGATGTGCGCGGCAAATGCTGTCTAGGCGAGGGTTGCCGCGCTCAAGAGCGGCGCATCGTTGTCTTTGCCGGATACGACCGGATTTGTTTTCAGCGGCCAGTCGATGCCGATGGCTGGATCATTCCAGCGGATCGCGCGCTCATGTTCGGCGGACCAGTAGTCCGTCGTCTTGTAAAAGACTTCGGCGATGTCCGAGAGAACCTGGAAGCCGTGGGCAAATCCTTCCGGAATCCAGAGCTGTTTTTTGTTGTCCGCGCTGAGAATAATTCCGGTCCATTGTCCGAACCGGGGCGAGTCGCGCCGGATATCGACGACGACATCGAAGATTTCCCCTGCGAGCACCCGAACCAACTTGCCCTGAGCCTTCGGGGCGATCTGGTAATGCAGGCCGCGCACGACACCTTTCTTTGAAAGGGATTGATTGTCCTGGACGAACGAGATGTTCTTGCCGACCAGGCCATCAAAGCGTCGGGAACTGAAACTCTCGAAAAAATAGCCGCGCGCATCGTGAAAAACCTGCGGTTCGATCACGGTGATTCCGTCGATCCCGGTCGCGGCTTCGGTCATGACAAGGCCCCGTCGTTCAGGAGCGATTTCAGGTAGCGGCCGTAAGCGGTCTTGCCGAGCGCTGTTGCCAAGGCATCGAGGTCGCTGGCGGTGATCCATTCCTGATTGAAGGCGATTTCTTCTGGACAGGCGATCTTCATGCCCTGGCGATGCTCCAGCGTCGCGACGAACTGGCTCGCCTCCAGCAGCGATTCATGAGTGCCGGTATCGAACCAGGCGAAGCCGCGGCCGAGCAATTCGACGCCGAGATCGCCATTGGCGAGGTAGCGGCTGTTGACATCGGTGATCTCGAGCTCGCCGCGCCGCGAGGGCTTCAGCGCATCGGCGTAGCCGATGGCGTTGTTATCGTAAAAATACAGGCCGGTGACGGCGAAGCGGGATTTCGGGCTTGCCGGCTTTTCCTCGATCGACAGAGCGCGCCTGTTATCGTCGAAGGCGACAACGCCGTATCGCTCGGGGTCCTCCACCCGATAGGCGAACACGGTTGCGCCGGTCTTGCGGACCGAAGCCGTCTTCAGAAGGTCCGGCAGCCCGTGCCCGTAGAAGATATTATCGCCGAGCACGAGCGCGATGTCGTCGCCGCCAATGAAAGGCGCGGCGATGGTCAGCGCTTGTGCCAGGCCATCGGGCTTCTGCTGGACGGCATATTCGAGCCGGATGCCCCATTTGGAGCCGTCGCCGAGAAGCTGCGTGAAGCGGGGCGTATCCTGCGGAGTTGAGATAATGAGGATGTCGCGAATCCCCGCCAGCATCAGCGTTGTCAGCGGATGATAGATCATCGGTTTGTCAAAGACGGGCAGAAGCTGTTTGCTGACGGCAATCGTCGCGGGATGCGGGCGCGTACCCGAACCGCCGGCAAGAACGATGCCCTTTCTTTTCCGTTCCAAACTCATTTCAAACCCATCCGCTAGGCCCGGGGCGCCCGGGCGACGAAATCATGGAGAAAAACCTGCCAGGGCGGAAGATCGGCTCCGAGCAGATGACGAATTTTTGCAGTGTCGAGTGATGAATTTTTCGGCCGTTCGGCAGGCGTCGGGTATTCGGCGGTCGTGATCGGGATGATCTTGTCTTCCGGGAGGGTCAAAGCGCGCCCCTGTCGCTTGGCTTCACGCACAAGCTCGACGGCATATTGATGCCAGGAGGTTCGCCCGGACGGCGCCAGGTTGAAGACCCCGCGCGCAAGCTCCGTTGATCCGCTGTCGCCCCGCATAATATGGCGTTCAACAAGTGCACTGGTGGTGGTTGCGATCAGGTCGGCTGGCGTCGGGGCGCCAAACTGATCTGCAACGATTTTCAGCTCGTGCCGTGTTGACGCAAGGTTCAGTATGGTGTTCGCGAAATTGCGGCCGCTCGGGCTGTAAACCCAGCTTACCCGCAAGATGGTGTAATCTTGCGCACAAGCCGCAATCGCAAGGTCACCGGCAAGCTTGGTGCGGCCATACACATTCAATGGTGCAGGGGTGTCATCCTCGAGATAGGCGGAAGCCTTCTTCCCGTCGAAGACGTAATCGGTCGAGTAGTGGATCAGCCACGCGCCGGCGCGCCGGGCTTCCTCCGCGAGGACCTGAGGCGCCTCGGCATTGACGCGGCGGCAGAGGTCGGCGTCGGTCTCCGCCCGATCGACCGCCGTATAGGCGGCCGCGTTGACGATCAGGTTCGGGCGGCTGTTCCGGATCACGTCGCGCAATTGTGCGGGATCGCCAAGATCGCACGTGGTCCGGCCATGCGCCGCGACATCGCCGAGCGCAGCGAGGTGCGGATGCAAGGCCTGTCCCACCTGGCCGGTCACGCCCAGCAAAAGAATGCGTGGACCGGTCATCGCGCCGAATAATTCTTCTCGATCCAGTCGCGATACGCGCCGGAGACCACGCGTGCCGTCCAGTCGCGATTGGCCAGATACCAGCGAACTGTTTTGCGCAAACCGCTCTCGAATGTCTCTTTGGGCTGCCAGCCGAGCTCGTTCAGGATGCGCGTTGCATTGATGGCGTAGCGGCGATCATGGCCCGGCCTGTCCGTCACGAACGAGATTTGCGTACGATAGGACTTGCCGTCAGGGCGGGCATGTTCCGCATCCAGCGTATCGCAGATGGCGTGAACGACATCGATGTTGAATTTTTCGCTGTTGCCGCCGATGTTGTAGGTCTCGCCGACGCGGCCGCTCTCGAGAACGCGCCTGATCGCCTCGCAATGATCCTCGACATGCAGCCAGTCCCTGATCTGACGGCCGTCGCCGTAAACCGGCAGCGGCTCGCCCGCGAGCGCGTTCTGGATCATCAGCGGGATGAGCTTTTCGGGGAATTGATAAGGGCCGTAATTGTTCGAGCAGTTGGTGATGAGGGTGGGCAGCCGATAGGTATGGTGCCAGGCCCGCACCAGATGGTCGGACGCTGCCTTTGACGCCGCGTAAGGGCTGTTCGGGCGGAACGGGTTGGTTTCGGTGAAGGCGGGATCCTCAAGAGACAGAGTGCCGTAAACCTCGTCGGTTGAAATGTGCAGGAGGCGAAAGGCGCCCTGTTTGGATGCGCTCAGCGCCTGCCAGTAATCGCGGATGCATTCCAGAAGGCGAAAGGTTCCCGCCACATTGGTGTCGATGAAGTCGGCAGGACCGTGGATCGAGCGGTCGACATGCGTCTCCGCCGCGAAGTTGATGACGGCGCGCGGGCGAAAGCGCGCAAGCACATTTTCCACCAGCGGGATATCGCCGATGTCGCCATGAATGAAATGAAGCCGCGGCTCGCTGATGTCCTTGAAGTTGTCCAAATTGCCCGCATAGGTGAGCTTGTCGAGATTGACGACCGGGGAGGCTTCATGGGCAAGCCATGTGCGAATGAAATTCGCGCCAATGAATCCGGCGCCGCCGGTGACGAGAATGGGTGCGGTGTCGGCGGGATTGAACATGGGAATGGCTGGCATCAGCGGAACAGGATTGGAGGAACGGGCTTGTCGCAGAGCATTCGGTGTCCGCGATAAATATCTGCAAAAACCGGAAGATTCATCCCGAATGTGATGGAAATTCCGATGGTTTACAAGGTTGTATCGTGATGATACCGCAATCTAGGACTGTGGCCGGGATTCGTGGCTGCGGTTGCGGTGTCCGCAAAATTTGAACCTCCTTCCTTCTTCCTTCTTCCTTCTTCCTCCTTCCTGCGGCCTGTGCCCCGACCACCTCGAGGATATCGATAGATGCTCCTGCTGCGCTTGATGAAACTTCATGCGAACGTTGCCGCATTCCGGGGGCGGACGAAAGACCGGCGGCGGGAGATCCGGACCAAAATCCTTGGCAGGTATTATCAGGGACTGGTTCAGAACAGAGGAGTTCTCGACGAATCCGAGGTGTTCGAACTGGTGCAGGACCGAACCTTTCCGGTCGATCTCTACGATTCCAGGAAAATCATGGTGCTGTTCGTCCCCGAACATCGCACCATGAGCGGCGGAATCTTCTCGATCTTCTCGATCGCCAACCAGATGCGCAAGCTCAAGGCCTATCACGGCTATGACGTGCTGGTGATGACGCGACCGAACCCCTACCGGCTGACATATTTCTGCAACCTGAATTTCAGGAATTCCGAGAACGTCTATCGGATCGAGCAGCTTCTGTTGTGCAAGGCCGCCGAGGAGGTCTATCTGCATATTCCTGAATATGCGGCGGTGTCCTTTGTCGAGAATCTCACGCGTGAGGAACTGGATTATCTGGCCGGGCGTGAGAAGCTGTACGTCAATCTGCTGAACCAGAACATCCAGTTGATGCCGGAAAAAAACCGCTTTGAGACTTTGCGCGGGCTTTCCAGCAAGATCAGCCAGTCGGTCGCGCATCACGCCTATTTCACCCAGGAGATGGCGGACAAATACGATCTGCCCACGCTGCTGTTGCCGGCGTTCACTGATCTCAGCGCATACACGCCGTCCGGCTTCGACGACAAGGAAAAGCTGATCATCTATTCGCTCGATGATGCGCCGTACAAGGAGGCGTGCCTGCAAAAAATTCGCCGCGAGCTTCCCGACTACAAGCTGGTCGAGATCCGCGACATCACCTTCGACAAGTTCATGGAATACGCGACGCGGTGCCTGTTCTCGATCACTTTCGGGGAAGGCTTTGATGGCTATCTGGCGCAGCCGATTCACCAGGGCGGCATTGGCTTTGCCGTCTTCAATGAGGAGTTTTTTCCCTCGCCTCATTTTAAGGACTACTACAATATTTTTTCGAGCGGCGACGCCATGGTGGCGGGCATTTGCGATCGCATTCGCAAGCTCGCGGGGGATCGCGCAGCCTATGCCGAGTTGAATGGCCAGTTCCGGAAGGAGTACGAGAAGCTCTATTCGTACGATGATTACGTCGAGCAGCTGAAGAAGCTCGCGCTCCGGGAATTCGAGATATTTCCGTCGGGAACCAAACAGGAAAAGCGGCTGGCCTGATCTGTCGCCCGGGCCACTATCAATAGGATGCAGGAGGTTTTGATACCTCCGGGGCCAATCGTGGAAGTTGCGGAGTCGGTTGCAGCTTAAGGAATATCGGTTCGCGAGGCAGGGACATAGAAGCTGTCGTGGCCCGAGACCGATTCAAGAATGCGCCGGTATCCTGCGTCCTGCATCAGCTTTTGGAGGGGGTCTTGCCTGTCTCTCAGGTGCAGATGCTCCACGCACATGAAGTTGAAGCGATACTTGTCGAAGGGGAACGTTTTCAGGATTTCGTATTCGCTTCCCTCGGTATCGATCGAGATGAAGTCGATCTCGTTCGGAGCGTTATGTGTCTGCAGCAGATCAAAGAGGGAAACAGTTTCGACGTTGTACTTGCTTGATACGGGAGACTAGCCGGAGGCGGCAGCGACCGCGGTTGATTGGGTGTGATATTCGTCGTCGGAAAACTCGGCGAATTCGATGGTTTCTCCGCTCGCCGACCAGACACATCGCGGATCGATGATGCATTTGCGATTTGTCTTCAGCGCTGCCTGCCATTGTGGCGCGGGTTCTGACAGAATTCCGCGCCAGCCAAATTCTCTCTCCATCAGGAGGGTGTTACTGATCAGCAGGCCATCGCAGGCGCCGAATTCCACGAAGAATCCGTCTTTCTTGCCGCGGCTGAGCAGGAGGCCATAAATGTCCTGCATGAACTGGGAGGTTGATTGTTCGACGCAATTCATGACCTTTGCAAGCCGAGATGGCTTGGAAGCCGGATCAAGATGTTGCGGAGCGCTGCCGGGAGCGGCCGGCTCGTTGTCGAAGCGCGCAAGCGCGCCGGCGATTTTGAAGGCTTCGTACAAGCGGGCGCGCTGGGCTACCAGCTGACGCACCGAGAAGGCGTGGAATTCAGCCTCTTCCCGTACCTTGTCAAGCTTGCGGCGGGTCCCGGTCTTGAACCTGTTCGCCCAATCGTAGGTCACGTGCCGCCTCGTCGCTGGATCCGAAAACAGGCCATTATCTCGGATTTTCCGATGATGCAAATCTATTCTATAAGCCGGTGGGCGGCTGATCGATTAGCTTTGACCTACAATGAATCCGGCTCAATGACCCACGCGGTCTCTCATCTGAAAGATCACTGAATAATGGATGCTCCCCTTCGATTCATGATTTCCGGGCCGGGATTGATCGGAAAGCAGCACGCGCGGCTTGTCAGGGCGCGCCAGGACTGCGTGCTTGCCGCGATTGTGGCGCCTCCAGTTGATGAGAACCGGGCGTTTGCCGCCGAACTGGGCACGAAGTTCTATACCGACGTGGATCAGGCGCTGCAGGCGGAAGCGATCGATGCCGCCATCATCAGCTCTCCGAACGTCTGGCATTACCGCCAGGTGCTGAGTTGCATCAGGAAAGGGATCCCGGTCCTGGTCGAGAAGCCTGTTACCGATGAGATCGACGACGCCAGGAAGCTGGCGGATCTTGCTGATGCCGCCAAGGTTCCGGTGTTGGTGGGTCATCACCGGACCTATAGCCCGCTCCTCGATGCCGCCAGTTCTTTCATGAATTCGCCGCGCTTCGGAAGGCTCGTCGCTGTTCAGGGCGCCGCGCTATTCTACAAGCCGGAGCAGTATTTCAAGGACGGCGAATGGCGAACCAGAAAGGGCGGCGGACCCATTCTTATAAACCTCATTCATGAGATCGGACTGATGCGCCATTTCTGCGGTGAGATCAAAAAGGTCATGGCTGTTGCGAGCCACAAGGCGCGGGGATTCGAGGTTGAGGATACCGTCGGCATTACGTTCGAGTTCGTGAGCGGCGCCATCGGGAATTTTCTGCTTTCCGACACCGCGGCAAGCAACAGAAGCTGGGAGATGACCAGCGGCGAAAATCCTGCATACCCGCATGACACGTCAGGGAATTGCTATCACTTCGCGGGCACCAATGGGTCGCTCGACTTCCCGACCATGAAGGCAAGATACTATGCCACGGGCACGGACAGATCGTGGTGGAATAGCTTTGAGTTTGAAAAAATTGCGTTCACCCCGGCTGATCCGTTGGAATTGCAGCTCCAGCATTTCACGGAAGTGGTGCGTTCCGGCGTGCGCCCGCTGGTGTCGGCGCGAGATGGCTATCAAAACATGCTTGTGGTCCAGGCGATCACGCAATCCATTGAATCCGGTGCTGTCGTTGAACTGGCTGGCAGCTAGCCGCCGCAGACAAGCAGGAATGACTGGTCGAGATGAAAGTTCTTTTGCTGGATGCGGCCTTTTCCGCGATTCCCATCTACGAATATCTGGTGGATGCCGGCCATGATGTCTTTGTGATGGGAAATCGCCCCCATGACGTTCTTGCACGAAAAGCTGGAAGCCGCTGGATCGACCAGGATTACAGCAAGCCTGATGAAGTGCGCCCCCATCTTGCGAGACACGGAATAGAAAGTGTTGTTCCGGGCTGCACCGACATTTCCATCGAGACCTGCGCAAAACTGGGTCTCGATAGCTATCCTCTCGACTCATTTGAGAACAATGCCATCCTCGGCGACAAGGCCGCGTTTCGCCGGCTCTGTTCGGAACTGGATTTGCCTGCGCCGCGTGTTGTCGATGATAATTGTTTTCCGGCTGCCGGCCGGTTCATCTGCAAGCCGGTGGATTCCTTCAGCGGACGCGGCGTCACCATTTTCGACGGAATGGATGTCGATGCCCTGAAGGAAGCCCGCCGCGCGGCGGTCGAGGCGAGCCCCAGCGCGACCGCGCTGGTCGAGACGTTTGCTTCAGGCGGTCTGTACAGTTGCAGCGCTTTCATCGAAAACCAAAAGCTGGTGGAGAGTTTCTACGTCCTGGAAGGGTCGTCGGCCAATCCATATGCGGTGGATACCAGTTATGTCGTGGATGATGTTCCGGCCGCGTGCAGAGCGAAATTGAGCGAAGGTCTTGAGAGGTTGTGTGGAGCCTTGTCGCTCCGTGACGGACTACTTCATACGCAGTTCATTCTTGCCGACGGTGGCGATCCCTACATCATCGAGATCGCGCGCCGGTGTCCGGGCGATCTGTATTCGCTCTTGATTGAATATAGCACGGGCTTCCGCTACGCAGCCAAATATGCGTCTTATTTCCTGAATGCCCATGAGACGGCCCGGATCAAGGCGAGGCGATACGTGCTTCGCCATACGGTAACGTCTGCAGACAAATATGAGATATTCGCAGGGTTGAGGATGACAGGCGCTTCCGCTGTTCGCGCTTTTTTCCCACTGGGCGCGGTTGGTCATGAACTTTTACCGAACCAGCGCTCCAGAGCCGGTGTATTGTTTTGTGAAGCATCGGATTACGATCAGCTTATTGCCGATTATGACCGGTTTATTGCGCGTGACGCCTATCAGGTCGGCTAGAATTCCGATGCTGTTGCGTGTGGCGGATGCGGGCTTTGGCGATGGTTTTGAAAACGATTGAAGATTGACGGGACGAGTGATGCCAAGACCCCTCTATGTGACCCAGCCCCTGCTGCCTGATCTCGAGAAGATGCATGGCCTTCTTCAGGAAATATGGGCAACAAAGATGCTGACGAATGGTGGCCCGCTGCATCAACGGCTGGAACAGCAGCTCACCGATTATCTGGGTGTTCCAACGGCGATGCTGTTTAACAATGGCACGATCGCCCTACTGGCCGCCCTGAAACTGTTCGATCTTCCGAGCGGCAGCGAGGTCATAACCACTCCGCTGACGTTTGCTGCGACGGCGCACGCGATCTGCTGGAACGGCCTGACCCCTGTGTTCGCCGATGTCTCGCCCGACACTCTGACGATCGATCCGGAGTCGGTGCGCAAGGCCATTACGAGCAAGACATCCGCAATCCTCGGGGTGCATGTTTACGGTACAATCTGCGATCTCGATGCTCTGCAAGACTTAGCGAATGAGCACGGGCTTCGCCTCGTCTACGATGCTGCGCACGCCTTCGGTGCAACGGTAGGGGGAAAGTCGGTTGGCTTGTTCGGTGACGCCTCCGTGTTCTCCTTTCATGCGACGAAACTGTTCAACACGGCGGAAGGCGGGCTGATTACGACGAATCGTTCAATTGACAGGCAGGCTATCTACTACCTCCGGAATTTCGGCATAAAAAATGAAGAGGAGGTCATCTCGATAGGGATCAATGGAAAGCTCAACGAGCTTCAGGCCGCTATTGGGTTATTGAACTTGCCACTGGTCGAAGACGAAAAGAGACTGCGGGCACAGCTTCGCGAGAAGTATCGCGAGTTTCTCGCCCCCCTGCGAGGGGTTCATCTGCAACCCGTGCAACAGGGGATTTCCCAGTCGGAGCAATATTTCCGGGTCTGCATCGACCCGCATCTTTTTGGCCGCTCGCGCGATGACATTTATCTCGGACTGAAGAAAAGAGAAATTTTTGCGCGGAAGTACTTCCATCCAATTTGTACCGATTTCGAGCCCTATCGAAATTATCAGATCCACTCGGCGAGAAATGCGCCGTATGCCGAGACCATCAAATCTCAAGTCCTGTGTCTGCCATTCCACAGCGGCGTCGCCGATGAGGATATTGAGGATATCCGCGCCGAATTTCTGTCGGGCGGATAGCTGCGCGGATTTACGTGCCGGGCGGTTGGGACTTGTATTCCGGGTGTCGACAAGGGCGTTTATCAGGCGGTCTTGAAGATAGGATCGAGACCTGCCGACAGGTTGATGAATCGCCTTTGGTCGAGAAGGCTGCTGCGACCAAATCCGTTGTTGATCCGCTCGATCCAGCCGGCATGATCAGACATGCAGAGATCCAGCTTGGTGAGCAGGCCGCCAGCATCCGCCGCGGCAAGCTCCGGTACGAAAAGCTCCGACCTGGCATAGGGAGGTGTGCTCGTGCAGACAGGCACCAGTCCGCTGGACAGGAAATCAAGAAGTTTGATGTCGGACTTCGCGTCGAAAAACTGCTGGTTGAGAGCTGACAATCCGGAGGGCAGAGGAGCAAACCCAATGCCGCCTGCGAACGTGCGGAGTATCTCCCGATAGGAATTGACGTCAATCCGTTGCAGATAGCGCGCTTGCTCGAACTGCTGTCTGATATCCGGATCGAAGCGGCCAATGAAGATCATCTTATAGGAGTGTTTGTTGACGATGTTCGCGAGCTGACTGACGAATTCAGGGTTATTGCGCAAAACAAATGGGTGGTCACCGGAGATCCAGATGATTTTTTTCTGAACCGGTCGCGACAAGGGCGAACAGGAGCCGGCGTGGCCGTTTTTCAGAGTGATGATATTTGACGCGGGCGATTCCCGAAGCAGATGCGATCTCATCACGTCTGTCGATGTCGTAATCGTCTGTGCGTGCTGGAGACACCAGCGGATGCGCGCGACGTTGCGCGGCCTCGCTTTGACGAAATCCGGCGTGGCCGTCATCAGGTCGTCGAGATCGTAGACAATCGGGACATTCTGGTTTTTTCGCAAAAATCGATACTGCGCCGTTGATACGTTGCGATGGCACCAGATGTGGGTAAAGGAGAAATCCTTGTGCCATCCCATCGAGTGCATTTTGCGGTCAGCCAGCTGGAAGCCGGCGATCACGCCGCGGGCAAGAAGTGCCGCAAGAAATGGCCTGACGCGAATCTCACTGAGCTCGATGTCCGATGAAAGTGCCAGAACGAAAGGCTCGGGATTGGGCCGGTGCTGAAAGTGCGAATGAGAAAAAAGCATCATGTTCCGGTTTTTGCGAGGGCTTCGCTTCAGGGGCACCGCCATCATAGGGTGCCGCCTTAGAAAGGAACAGATCGGCGTCCCTGGGTTGCGTTGCTGCTATTTCAGGGAAATCCGTTCCCAAGCCCCAATGGCCTGGTTTTCGACTTGAAAAGGGGCGGCATAGTGGGCAATCAGGCGCAGACTGTTTGCCGCCCCCGGGAAATGTATGCCTCCGATCCCTCGAAAAATCACCGACGACCCCTATGGCGCGTTTCAGCTTGTCAAGCGGCTGGTTGCGGAACAGGGTGCGGTTTACTGGCGGCGTTATCTGCTCGTGCTCTTCCTGATGGCTATCGGAGCCGGCGCCAGCGCTGGATCTGCCTATCTGTTTGGCAAGGTCATCAATCAGGCTTACGTCTATCGCAACATCAACGGCATCATGATCTTGTCGGTGATAGTCATCGCGCTTTTTACTGCCAAGGGTATCGCCACCTATTTGCAAGCGGTGATGTTGTCGCGGATCAGCAACGCCATTCTCGCCAACAACCAGCGCAGAATGTTTGCGAAATTGATGCAGGAAAGCATCGGATTTTATTCGCAATCGCATTCATCTGACTATTTGAATCGCCTGTCCGCAGGCGCGGCCTCGATCACTCAGGTGCTCTCGCTGATTATTACGACCATCGGCAAGGATTTTCTGACCCTGATTGGCCTTGTTGTGGTGATGGTATCGCAGGACCCAGTTCTGTCGATGCTCAGCCTTGTCGTGGCGCCGCCGATGTTTGTGTTTGTTCGCAAGATTGTGCGCAGGGTGAAAAATCTCGCTGCGGGCCAGTTTCTCAGTATGTCCACCATCATGGAGGCGGTGCAAGAATCCATACAGGGCATACGCACGGTCAAGGCCTTTACGCTTGAAGCAACGATGGAAGCGAGAGTTAACAAAAGCGTTGCCCAGGTCGAAGCTCATGCCAACAAGATGGCGGTCGTTTCCAACCGCTCTGGCCCTTTGATGGAAATGCTGGGCGGTATCGCGATCGCCGGTGCTTTGATGTATGGCGGCTATCGCGTTATCGGGACCAATGCAGCCCCCGGGCAGTTCATATCGTTTATCACGGCGTTCCTGCTTGCCTATGAGCCAGCGAAGCGTCTGGCGCGTGTCAATATTGATCTGAACACCATGCTGATCGGAGCGCGGATGCTGCTTGAAATTGTCGATAGTCCGGCTTCCGAGCCGGATGACAGCGACAAGCCGGCATTGAAACTCACCCATGCAAAGGTCGAGTTCCGCGACGTGTCGTTTGCCTATCGCCCTGAGCAACTTGTGCTCAAATCGATGAATTTCGTTGCGCGTCCCGGTAAGGTGACGGCGCTGGTCGGTCCTTCCGGTGGTGGGAAGTCAACGATCCTGTCGTTGCTCCTGAGATTTTACGAGGTGGGCGATGGGGCAGTGGTAGTCGACGGTCAGCCGATCTCGGATTGTTCGCGTATCTCGTTACGTCAGCAGACAGCTTATGTCGGGCAGGATGTCTATCTTTTCCGAGGCTCCATTCGTGAGAATATAGCGTTTGGCAAACGTCACGCGACGGAGGAGGAGATCATTGCTGCGGCGCGCGCCGCATGCGCGCATGATTTCATCATGAGTTTTCCTCGGGGCTATGACACTCAGGTTGGGGAACATGGCACCCAATTGTCCGGAGGTCAGCGCCAGCGAGTTGCGATTGCCCGAGCCTTGATCAAGGATGCGCCGATCATTCTGCTCGATGAAGCAACGGCAGCACTCGACTCGGAATCGGAAAAGTTCGTGCAGGAGGCGATCGCGCATTTATGCAGGAACCGCACGACGATCGTCATCGCACATCGCCTTCATACGATTATGCATGCTGACCAGATTTTAGTGGTGGAAGATGGCACGATCGTCGAATCCGGCGTTCATGAAGATCTTCTCCGGAAGGACGGCCGCTACGCCGCTTTCTTTCGTCTCCAGCAACATCAGGCCGCGTTGCCATCCACGAGTATTTGACATCAATGCCAAGCAGAGTATCGCCGCACCCTAGAAAGATTGTTTGGGTTATTGCGGCGTCTGATGGTGCCGGCCATGAAGATGGCAGGGTAAGTTGGGTGTAGTATTATGAGCAGTTCTGAAGATCACGGGATCTCTTCCGAAGAGTTTGAGGGTGACGAGTCAATCATCAAAGCACAGTGCCTGGATGTCGCGGAGTTGTGATCGGTATACCTGGCACGACGATCTGGATTAGCCCCTGTCGCGTATCAGCCTTTGATAGTTTCGCGAGGGGCTTTCCAAAGCTCTGGCTCTCAGCCTATCCTGAGCACGACCACTTGTGGTTTTATCGATTTGGGTGAGGGACATGATGCTGAATGACGACCAGACGCCCGCTCGGGGATGGATCGGTGCCCGAGTCCGCGAACAGGTTTGGCCTCGATCCGCCCTGTGGATCGCGATGTTGGCCGTACTGTTTGCGGCAATCTCGTCGCCCAGCTACGCGGAGACAGGAACGGTTCGCTTCAAGTTCTTCAAGGCGGGGTGGTTCGTTGGAGCGCAGACAGGCAGCGGAATTCTGGAATTTCGCAAGCAGATCTATCCGTTCCATGTCGGAGGCATCAGCGCGGGGTTGACGTTCGGCGGCTCCTCGACGGATTTCGTCGGCACCGTTCGCAACATGCAGCAGCCGACTGACATTGAAGGCGTCTACACGGCACTCGGTGCGGGTGTGGCGCTGGTTCGAGGCGTGCGGGTTATTCAAATGCGCAACGCAAAAGGCGTCATTTTGACTCTGGAAGGCAAGCAACTTGGGCTTCAGTTTGACTTTGATCTGAGCGGCATGAACGTCTCTATCCAGAAGCAATGATAGTGGCATCCTCGGCGTCCATCAGCATGTGACTGGTTCGCGAATTACCCGGCTGTATTCTCAAGGGTGGTCGCCTTGGCCGGCTGAGGCGATTCGGGAACCTCACAGCCCCTGGTGCAGCAGCGGCCGGGTTGTTTGGAGACGCGGCCGCCTCCGTCGAGGGCGCCGCGGTCAAGAAGGCGTTCCACCAGTTCGACCTTCTCCATCACCGGATAATTGCGCCAGATCTCGCGCTTCATCGCTTCCGGCGAGCCGCCGCCGTGCAGCGAGATCACCGAGTACCAGCCCGCTTCATGTGAAACTGTCAGATCCTCGATAAAGCGCGCAACCTCGGCTCGCTGTTCGGCAGGAATATCGGGCCGGCCGCCCATGACGGCGGCGAGCGAAGCCTTCGTTTCAGGGTTGTGGTCTTCATCGGGACCCGGCAGTGCGACGATCAAGCCGCCCGAAACATAATGGGCGACCCGATGCATATCGTAGATCTTGGTGGCGAGCAGCAGCTTGCCGATGTTGGAGAACACCGCATCCGGCATTACCGATCCTGCAGGGTCCTTGGTGCAGTAAACGGACGATGCAACGCCACAGGCGTAGAAGCCCTCCGTGATGGTTATGAGTTCGACCATCGCCTCGCGGATGTGGGCGTGGCGCTCAATGTCGAGTCCGTTGGCTTCGATCATCAGTGCTCCGGCGCCGATCAGGAGATCACCGAAGCCTGCGCGGGCGCCGATACAGGAATGCCGGTGGTGCGTGGCATAAGATGTTGTGAGGACTCCGCCTTCCTCAGTCTCGCCCGCGAGGAAGACACGGTCATGCGGCACGAAGACGTCGTCGAAGATTACGACGCCGACCGACTGGCCATATTTGGCGGAGAATTTGGCGGAAGCCTCGCCGGGACGGCCTGCCGGGCGTGCGATGATGGTCACGCCGGGCGCGTCGCAGGGAACGGCGCAGCACACCGCACAATCCCTGTCCTCCGGAGTATGCGTCCGGCACGGCATGACGAGAAATTCGTGCATATAGGGTGCGCCGGTGACGATCGCCTTGGTGCCGCGGATGACGATGCCGTCCTTGCGCCGTTCCTTGATGTGCACATAGACATCCGGGTTGACCTGTTGGCCCGGCCGTTTCGACCGGTCGCCCTTGGCGTCGGTCATCGCGATGCCAAGTGTGAGGTCTTTCTCTTGGGCTTCGTGAAGGTAGGCGAGGAAGCGCTGGCTATAATCGGTGCCGTGGCGCGTGTCCGCCAGGGCCGTCGACTGATAGAGACCGTTGAAGGCGTCGTGCGCGAGATAGCGCTGGGCGCAGCCGGACGTTTTGCAAACCAGACGTACGGCCTCGAGCTTGTACAGCAGATCCTGCGACGCCTCGTTGATGTGGAGCATCCGGTTGACGATCTTTCCCGAGGTCGCCTGCCGCGCCGTCATGATCGGCGCGTGCTCCTCGCGGAGCGCGAAATCGTAGGTGACGCCGACGCTCGCGATGCCGGGCGCGAGCAGTGGCTCATCGGCCACGCTCTCCACGGCCTGTCCGTTGATGAAGACCCGAGGCTTGTAGGCGCGAAGGGATTCCCGGTAGTCGTCCGCCGACATCAACATGGCGCCTCTCCCACTTGTCTGGTTTAGTAAACAGTGTTAAAAAATCTAACGTTGTTAGAATCACTGTCAAGCTGGATTCGAAGGACCCGCGTAGTGGAAAAGCGGCAGAGCCGGCGTGAGGCGGTCACTGAGCACAAGCGCGAACTCATTCTCGATGCGGCGAAGCAGGTTTTCGCCGAGGAGGGTCTCGAGGGCGCAAGCCTCAGAGCAATCGCGGTCAGAGCCGGCTACACGCCCGCGGCGCTCTACTTTTACTTCGAGTCCAAGGAGGCGATTTATGCGGAGGTGCTGAAGGCCTCTCTCGCGTCGCTCGGCGCTGCGGTCCACGAGGCAGTTGCGCAGACAAGAACGGCCACGCAGAGGCTGAGAGCTGCGGCGATGGGTTTCTTCAGATTCTATACTGCGAATCCACGAGATCTGGATCTTGGCTTTTACCTGTTCCGAGGCGGTATGAAGCCCGCCGGTCTCGGGCGCGCACGCGACGAGACCTTGAATACTGCGCTTGAAGTCGCGCTGCGCCCCATCGCAGATGCGGCGCTCGAACTCGGCGCCTCGCAGCAGAAGGCCAATCTTCTCATGGTCGATTGCTTTGCCCACGCCACCGGGTTGCTTTTGCTGCTTCACACTGGACGCATCCGCATGTTCGGTGCATCCGCCGCTGACCGGATGGAAGCGTACGTCAAGGATCGGATCGCTCACCTCTCCAAAGGCTAGAATGATGCTCACGATTGACCCCAAGCGTTCTCTTTTGCTCGTCGTTGATTTCCAGTCGCGCCTGATGCCCGCGATCGATGCAGGGGCGGTCGCAATCCGGAATGCAAACAGGCTGATCGGAATGGCGGAACTCGTCGGCATCCCCTTCATGTTCACTGAGCAGAATGCCAAAGGCCTTGGTTCGACCGTTAAGGAATTGGCCGTTGAGAACGGCTCGTTGGTTCACAAGCAGTTCTTCGACGCGTGCAGAGAAAACGGCTTTCTCGACCGCGTTCCCGCTGATGTGGATGTCGTCGTTGCCGGATGTGAGGCACATGTTTGCGTTCAGCAAACGGTGCTTGGCCTGCTGAACGCCTCCCGAAAAGCTTACGTCGTGCGCGATGCTCTTGGTTCACGCAGCCCGGAAGACAAGGAAACGGCAATCCGGCGCATGGAACGCCATGGTGCGGAGATTGTAACGACCGAGATGGTCGTCTTCGAATGGCTTCAGACAGCCGAGCATCGCAATTTCCGGGATGCGATTGTGCTGATCAAGGAAAGAGGATGATCCGCAACCATCAGGCTCTGCAAAGCCCAAAGCCTGAAGTCCGGATCCTGGAGTGTGGGAATGCTGCTTTTATCGGAAGCTCGACCAGCGGCTGTCGAAAGAGCTGGCGGGCGCGGTAGGCTGCGCCCCCGCGATCGTCTGCTGTGGCGAGGGTGCGACTAGAGCAGGTGGCACCGGGGCGGAAGGCTTCGCTTCAGATGATTTGGCGTCAGATCCGGCCTGCGCCGTGCGGTTGAGCGGAATGATCCGGGGTTCAGGCATCCTGACTTCCGGCACCCTTGGTGCTGCCACGTTTTTTGCGATGGCTTTCGCCTTCGGCGTTGGAGCCTGCTTCGGCGCAGGCGCAACCTGCGTTTCGGCAGGTTGCTCCCGCTTCCAGCCGACCTTGCTGGCGAGAGTCGAGAAAACGTTTGGACCACCGGCCTGGCTCGTCGTCTCCGACGAAGAACTCGTCGCGGCTGTTTCCATCACCGCACCTTCCGGCGCGCGCGGCGGATTGACGTAAGAAGGGATCGTCCCCGGCGCAGGGCTCGTGGCTGAAATGGTGTAGTCGTTGACGTCGCTCATCGCGATCGATTGCGAGTCCGGCAGCTTGGTGGCGAACACCGGATGCATGCCGCCGTCGATGCCCGCGCGTGACTTCGCGAGCCGCGCGCCATGCGAGATCAGTTCAGCGAGCTTGCTGCGGTCGGCGCGCTCCTTGTCCTGAAGCGCCTGGGCGACTTCCGGGTTGAGCTGGTAGGCCGGGCACTTGCCGGTAGGGTTGAAGGTCAGCGGCTTGCCGCCCGGCAGAGGTTCGGCATCGAAGACGTATTTCTTGTCGCAGACGTCGACCTTCGGCTCGGTCTTGGTGACTTCGAAGATGTCGTTGCCTTCCTTCAGCATGCGCCAGAACGGCATGTTCGGATTGTCGCGATACTTCGCCATGTTCTGCGGCGTCATCCGGAAAGGATAGGCCTGCACCTGGAATGCGGTCTGCCCGCCGAAAAAGGATTCGCGGCCCAATGAATAGATTTCCGAGATCTGTTCGTCCGTCATCGCGTAGCAGCCGCGCGACGAACAGTCGCCATGAACCATGAGCTGCGAGCCCGTACGGCCCCAGGCGCGGTCATAGGCGTTCGGATAGCCCATGTTGAACGAGAGATAGTAGGCCGAGGCCGGGTTCATTTGTCCGGGCGTGATGGAATAGAAGCCTTCCGGTGTCTGACGGTCGCCTTCGCGGATCTTCGGGCCGAGATCTCCGGACCAGCGGCAGATTGCATAGGTCTTCAAGAGCGTGAAGCGTCCGCTGCGATCCTGCTTCCAGATTTCGAGTTCGGATTCCTGCTTGAACAGGCGCACCAGCATGGGCGAGCCCTTGTCCATGTTCTTGGCTTCCATCTCGGCCAGGAGCTTGGGAGGGATCGGTTTGGTGGCCTTGGCGCTCTGCGCAAGGTTGTCACCGTTGCAGCCGGCCAGCAAAGTGCCGGTCGCCAAGGCAGCGGAAACCATCAATGCGCGGATGAGGGAACGGTTGAGCAAGATGCACCCTGCGCTTCGGATTCCACGACGCGAATATCGCGACGTGCGGGAACCTGAACGAGCGGATATTTCTGACTATTATCCTTAAAGAACCTTCACCCGCAAGCAGAAGGGGTGTGAGGAACCCGCGTCATAGTGAAAGTAAAGTTACGTCAAATTCCACGAAAAAGCCACGATTGCGGCGAGACGGCCCTCAACCGAGACGGCGTCCGATATCAAGAAACTTTTGCCGCCGCTGGGTTCGGATCGCCACCGGATCGAGTGAGCCAAGGTCGCGGAGCGATTGTGCGATGGCATCGCCGGTGCGGGCGATCATGTCGGCAGGGTCGCGGTGGGCACCGCCTGGCGGCTCATTCAAGATGGTGTCGATGATGCCGAATCGCGCGAGATCCTGCGCCGTGATCTTCAGGTTGGTGGCGGCTTCCTGCGCCTTGGTGGCATCGCGCCACAGGATCGAGGCCGCACCTTCCGGCGAGATTACGCTATAGACCGCATGTTCCAGCATTAGCACACGGTTGGCGGTGGCGATGGCGATGGCGCCGCCTGAGCCGCCTTCGCCAAGAATAACGGCAACGTTCGGCACTGTGAGGTTGAGGCACGCTTCCGTCGAGCGCGCAATGGCTTCGGCCTGTCCACGCTCCTCAGCGCCGATGCCGGGATAGGCGCCGGCGGTGTCGACGAGCGTTAGCACTGGAATGCCGAAGCGGTCGGCCATCTCCATCAGCCGGACCGCCTTGCGGTACCCCTCGGGGCGCGCCATGCCGAAATTATGCTTGAGGCGACTCTCGGTGGTGGAGCCCTTTTCCTGTCCGAGGATGCAAACGCTTTCGCCGCGAAAACGTCCGAAGCCGCCGATCATGGCGTCGTCGTCGCCGAATTTGCGGTCGCCGGCGAGCGGAGTGAATTCGGTGATAAGGCCTGCGATATAATCGACGCAGTGCGGCCGCTGCGGATGCCGCGCCACCTGTGTCTTCTGCCACGGTGTCAGATTGGCGTAGAGATCGTGCAGTGCGATCCTGGCCTTGTCCTCAATCCGCGAGATTTCTTCGCTGATGTCGCTGCCATTGGCTGCGAGCGTGCGCAGGCCGTCGATCTTGGAGTCAAGTTCGGCGACGGATTTTTCAAAATCGAGATAGCTGCGGATCGGATCGGCCATGAAAACAAATACAGGACGGAATGGAGAGATTATGCGGCGGGCGGAAACTGGACTTAGGGCCTGCCCAAGTCAAGCGCGGTGGAACGAAAGATAAACGTCTGATATGTTTGAAATATTATTTTTCAGCGAGAGGGTGCAGATCGCGCACCAGACTCTTCAATCGCTCCTCCACCACATGGGTATAGATCTGCGTCGTCGAGATGTCGGTATGACCAAGCAGCGTCTGCACGATACGCAGATCGGCACCATTGTGCAGCAGGTGGCTCGCGAAGGCATGACGCAACACATGCGGACTGATGAGGCGGGGAGAAATTCCCGCCCTGACCGCAAGCTCCTTCAGATCGCGGGCAAAATGCTGCCGCGTCAGGTGCCCGCTTTCTCCAGAGGATGGAAACAGCCATTTTGAAGAGGGTTCGGATTTCGCCTTCTCACCCTTTTCTTCCTTGGCAGCGGCGAGATAGGCGGCCATCGCGTCGCGTGAACTTTGGTTGAGCGGAACAAGGCGTTCCTTGTCGCCCTTGCCGCGAACCACGATCATTCGCGCATCGCGCCGCGCCGCGGACAGAGGCAGTGCCACAAGCTCCGAGACGCGCAGGCCGGTTGCGTACAGCACCTCGAGCAGACACCACAGCCGCATCGCGCGCAGCTTCTGCAGCGGTGACTGACTATGGTCCGCGAATTCGCGCGCTTTCGCAAGCAACCGGTCGACATCGGCGATGGACAAAACCTTTGGCAGGGGGCGGCCACGCTTGGGGCCGGAGAGGATCGCAGCGGGATCGTCGCCGCGCTTGCGCTCGTTGAGCAGGAAGCGGAATAGATGCCTCATCGATGACAGCCGCCGTGCGACGCTCGAGGATTTGAAACCGCGATGGTCGAGATCGGCGAGATAGTCGCGCAGTGCCTGTGTGTCGGCACGCGAAAAATCCTGTTTGATGTTAGCGAGGAAAGCCGACAGATCCTCAAGGTCGCTGCGGTAGGCGTTAAGGGTATTATCGCCTGCGCCCTGTTCGGCGGCCAGCATGTCGAGGAACAGATCGATCGTTCTTGCGTCGGAGGATGCCGCCATCTCGCCTCCCACCGCTATTTCTTCTGGAACTTGTCCGGAGAGATGTTGATCGTCATCTCGCGGGGCGTCGGCTTGACGAAATTCGCCAGCGCGTAAACGGCGCCGTAAATCAGGCCGCCGATGATTGCGATCACGCTCAGGAAGCGAAACAGACTGGGCATTGGTTCTCTGGCATCGGTCTTCTGCCGTCCCGATCTCCGGCTGCCCCCGCGGGCTCGGAGCATTAACGACATCCACCATGTTCGGGCCGTTTCAGCAAGCCTTCCATAATGTCCCTATGGCAAGACCGCCGAAGTCGGTAAGATGCCAGTATATGAGCCCTGACGAGCCTGCAGAAATGCCCGAAATCCTTGCCCGGCAAGATATTGCCCAGAACCAGATCGCCGACATCGCGTCAGTGCTTGGGGCGCGGACGATCGTCTTGGTTGGCATGATGGGGTCGGGAAAATCTACTATCGGGCGGCGGTTGGCCGCGCGTCTGCGGCTGCCGTTCGTCGATGCCGATCACGAGATCGAAATCCGGCACGGTGGTATGACAATCACCGAGATTTTCGCAAATCACGGCGAATCGTATTTTCGCGAAGGCGAGGCCAAGGTGATTGCAGCGCTGCTCGATGGTGGTGCACAGGTGCTTGCGACCGGCGGGGGTGCTTTTCTGCGCGAGGACACACGCACGCGGATTCGCGACAAAGCGGTGTCGATCTGGCTGAAAGCGGATGGAGTGACCATCTTGCGCAGGGTCAAGCGGCGCTCCGACCGCCCGCTGTTGCAGACCGAAGACCCGGCTGCAACCATCGAGCGCCTGATTTCTGCACGTGAGCCGTTCTATGGCCTCGCCGATATCTCCATCGTGTCGCGCGACGTGCCGCACGACAAAATCGTCGATGAATGCATCGACGCACTCCATGAATATTTGTGCGGAACGTCTGTCGCTTTCGCAAGCAAAACTTAAATAGGATCAAGATGCCTGCCGCCGCTGAAACCAGGTCCCGTTCTGACGATACGACGACACTTGAGGTCGGTCTTGGCGCGCGTTCCTATGCCATCGCCATCGGGCGCGGCCTGCTGCCCTCGCTCGGTGAGCGGATCAAGGCGCTCCGGCCTGGTGCGCGCGCGGCCATCGTCACCGATCGCACGGTGGCGCAGCACTGGTTGCAACCGGCGATGGATGCACTCAGGACTGCAAGCGTCGAGACTGCGGAGCCGATCATCGTCGAGGACGGCGAGGGGGCGAAAAGCTATGGCGTGCTCGAAGATGTCAGCGAAGGATTGATCGCGGCCAAGATTGAGCGGAACGATATCGTGGTGGCGCTTGGCGGCGGCGTGGTCGGCGACCTCGCAGGCTTCGCCGCATCCATCGTGCGCCGCGGCGTCGATTTCGTGCAAGCGCCAACCTCGTTGCTCGCGCAGGTCGATTCCTCTGTCGGCGGCAAGACCGGAATCAATTCGCCGAAAGGCAAGAACCTGATAGGCGCATTTCACCAGCCGATTCTCGTGCTGGCTGATACCGCCGTGCTCGACACGCTTTCGCCGCGCCAGCTTCGCGCGGGCTATGCGGAAGTCGCAAAATACGGGCTGCTCGGCGACCCCGGCTTCTTCGAATGGCTGGAAAAAAATCACGACGGAATTTTCTCGGGCAACGCGGCGCGCGAACACGCGGTGGCGGCAAGCTGCCGCGCCAAGGCAGGGATCGTCGCGCGCGACGAGCGCGAGACTGGCGAGCGCGCGTTGCTGAATCTCGGTCATACCTTCGGCCACGCGCTGGAAGCCGCAACCGGATTCTCCGACCGGCTGTTCCACGGCGAGGGTGTTGCGATCGGCATGACGCTCGCCACGGAATTCTCGGCGCGGCGCGGGATGATTCCGCAGAACGACGTGGCGCGCGTGCAGGCGCACCTGGCTGCCGTCGGTCTGCCGACGCGGCTTCAGGATATCGCGGGCTTTACCCAGGAAGGCGTCGGCGATGCGGACGCACTGTTGTCGCTGATGTTTCAGGACAAGAAGGTCAAACGCGGCAAGCTGACATTTATTCTTTTGGAAAAGATCGGCCATGCCGTCATCGTCAACGATGTCGATCCGGCGTCGGTGCGCGATTTCCTCGGTGAGAAACTGTCGCAGAAACCCAACTGATTGCCAAGCATGGGCTGGATCACGTTCTCCATTGTCGTTGCCTGTCTGCTGGTCTCCGCATTCTTCTCGGCGAGTGAAACCGCGCTGACCGGATCCTCCCGCGCAAGCATGATGCGGCTGAAGACGCAAGGCAGCAGTCAGGCCGGCATTGTCACGCGGCTGTTGGAAAATCGCGAGCGCATGATTGGTGCGCTGCTGGTCGGTAACAACCTTGCCAACATCGCTGCATCGGTGCTGGCCACCGTTGTGTTCACGACATGGTTCGGCGAGGTCGGCGTGCTGTATGCAACCGGCGTGATGTCGGCGCTGGTCATTATTTTTGCCGAAGTGCTGCCGAAGACGGTGGCGATCAACGCGCCCGACCGGGTGTCGCTGTTGGTCGCGCGGCCGATGCAGTGGGTTCTTCTGGTCCTGAGCCCACTGCTCACCGTGATCGACGTGGTGGTGCGGCTGCTGATGAGGCTCCTGCATATTCCGATCGGGGCACATCAAAACCTGTTGTCGCCGACCGAGCGGTTGCGCGGCGCGGTTGATCTCATGCATCGCGAGGGAGGGGTGGAGAAGCAGGACCGCGATATGCTCGGCGGCCTTCTCGATCTCAAGGATCTCGATGTCTCCGACGTCATGGTCCATCGCACCGAGATGGTGATGATCAATGCCGATCTACCTGCGGAGGAACTGGTGCGTGAGGTGCTCGCTACTGAATACACCCGGATTCCGCTGTGGCGTGACAAGCCGGAGAACATCATTGGCGTATTGCATGCCAAGGATTTGTTGCGTGCGATCCGGGTTATGGAGGGGGACACTTCCAAGATCGATGTCAGCGCGATTGCGCTGCCGCCGTGGTTTGTGCCGGAATTGCGCCCACTGTCGGAGCAACTCAAGGCTTTCCGCCGCCGCAAGACGCATTTCGCGCTGGTGGTCGATGAGTATGGCGAAGTTGAAGGCCTTGTTACGCTGGAAGATATTCTGGAAGAAATCGTCGGGGACATCTCCGACGAGCACGATGTCGTTGTTGCGGGCGTACGTGTGCAAGCCGACGGCTCGGTGATTGTGGATGGCACGGTCCCGATCCGCGACCTGAACCGCGCGATGGACTGGAAGTTGCCGGACGAAGAGGCGACCACTATCGCGGGCCTCGTCATCCACGAGGCCCGCTCGATCCCCGACCGTGGTCAGATATTTACCTTCCACGGCTTCCGTTTCCGGGTGCTTCGCCGCGAGCGCAACCGCATCACCGCGCTGCGTATCTTCCCGCTGTCGCCGGCAACGGAAGAGCAGATGCCGCGCCGTGCGGGCAGGGCGTTCAGCTTTTTCTAGACCTATGCGGCGGAATGCGCAGTTATTCGCCGGGCGTCAATGCCTTCAGCGTCAGTGCGTGAACGCGGCCTGCAAGATCGTCGGCCAGGATCGTATTTATCATCCGGTGGCGCTCAACGCGGCTCTTCCCTTCGAAGGCGCGAGACACAATATGAACTCTGAAATGGGTTTCTCCGCCGGGCCGGTGCCCTGCGTGTCCTTCATGCAGATGGGATTCATCGACAACGCTGAGGCTTTCCGGATGGAGAGCGTCGGTCAGTTTTTTGGCGATCGTGTCTCGGGCGGTCATGGTATGCGCAATATCGCCCGTTATTGCCCGCCGTCAATGCGCTTGTCGTGCGGTCCTTATGATTTGCGATCGGCGGTCGCCGCGATGTATAATCCGCGGCTCGCGATGGTCGCGATTTTTCCAACCCCTTGAGTCACGTTGTCCGAACTGATGACCTTCGATTCGAAGTATTTTGACAAGATCCGCATCAAGCCTGTCGCGAAGGGAAAAGTTCGCGTCAAGGAAGAGGCGATGATGTGCGAATGGCCGGATTGCAAAAGTCCTGCCCCGCATCGCGCGCCGAAGGGCCGTGGCAAGGAGCGCGAATATTGGCACTTCTGCCTCAACCACGTCCGTGAGTACAATCAGTCCTATAACTTCTTTTCCGGGATGAGCGATGAAGCTGTCGCGCGTTACCAGAAGGATGCACAGACCGGCCATCGCCCGACCTGGAAGATGGGCGCGAACACCGGCCCCAAAGGCAAGGGCAAGCCCGGCGTGGAGGACGAGTTCGAGGGCGCGCTTGATCCGTTCGCGATGTTCCAGGAAATGAACGGACGCGGCCGCTGGCGGCCAGGGCCGGGCGCGAAGGCGGAAGCCAAGACCGAGACGCGGAAGGTCTTCAATGCCGAGCGCAAGGCGCTACAGGTGATGGGGCTTGGCACCGACGCGACGCTGGAGACGGTGAAGGCGAAGTACAAGCTTCTGGTGAAGCAGCATCATCCCGACGCCAATGGCGGCGACCGTTCGACTGAGGATCGCCTGATCGAGATCATCAAGGCCTATAATTATCTGAAGACGGTGGTGCGCGCTGAATAAAGGGCGGCGACTTCACGCGCCTCGTTGCAGTATTTTCTTATTGGCAATCCCTCTCATTTGAAGGGCGAGGTGCTTTGCGCCAGCCGTCGCGCACGCCACCAGGTTCGCAAGCTCCAGACAATTGTGCCGGCCAAAATCAGGCCGAAGACCAGCGGCAGCGCATAATGCTCGGCTTTCGCACCCCATTGCTCGGCAGCCGATCCCGCGAGGACGCCCGGCAGGATCATCGCAGGCGCCCAGGCCAAAACGGCGAGGGCATCGATGGCGATGAATTTCACCGGAAGCATGCCGAGCGCGCCGGCAGTGATCGGCACGAAGGCCCGGATCGGCGGCACGAAGCGGGCAAAGAACACCGCGAGCGTGCCGTAGCGCAGGAAGAAGCGTTCGCTCTCGGCGACCAAGGCCGGATATTTCGACATCGGCCATAACGACAGCACGCGGCGTTTCTGCGTGTAGCCAAGCCAGTAAGCGAGGCCGTCGCCCAGCGCCGCCCCGGCAATGGCGGCGATCAGAACGGGCCCGAACTTCAGATTGCCGCTCGGAACCATTGCGCTCAAGGCCAGGATCACGGTCGAGCCCGGCACGATCGCACCCGCAAGGGGAACAGCCTCGAGAAAAGCGCACAGGAAGATCACGGCATAAGCCGCCGCACCGTGAGACGCCACGAAGTTGATGGCAAGGTCAAGATACTGGCTCACGCGCAATTCCGATTGTGGGGTCAGGGACCGATTGGATGAGCTATAGGTGGGAATACACAGGACAAAACCAATGGCGGGTTGCAAATCTGCGGGGGCCGCCCGGCAAAGATGCGGTATCGGGGGCCCTTCAACAATTCCGATAAATGGACTATGTTTTTGATGTTACGACAGAACTTTTAGCAGCCTGAAGACTTCTGCCGCTTGTGCGTCTCTGCTAGGTTCACCCCGCATCCCACCCGCGCGAACAATGCACGTCTGGTTTCGGGAGCATCCGAGACCACGGAGGAATGATGACTGCCGCCACTTTGCAATCGCAGGAAAACACGCGACTGCCGGATATGAAGGTGTCCGTGCGCCAGGTTTTTGGCATCGACAGCGATCTCGAGGTCCCCGCCTATTCGGAGGTTGATCCCCATGTGCCGGACGTCGATCCTGATTATCGCTTTGACCGCGCGACCACGCTCGCTATTCTCGCAGGCTTCGCCAAGAACCGTCGCGTCATGGTCACCGGCTTCCATGGCACCGGCAAATCCACGCATATCGAACAGGTCGCATCGCGGCTGAACTGGCCCTGCGTGCGTGTCAATCTCGACAGCCACATCAGCCGCATCGACCTCGTCGGCAAGGATTCGATTGTCATCAGGGACGGCAAGCAGGTCACTGAATTCCGTGATGGCATTTTGCCGTGGGCGCTGCAGAACAACATCGCGCTGGTGTTCGACGAATATGATGCCGGTCGTCCGGACGTGATGTTCGTGATCCAGC
>ERZ778017.1158-NODE-1158-length-27989-cov-6.208312_pt1 | contig 27989 bp, 23 predicted proteins | sample MGYA00375747_ERZ778017 | MGnify/ENA primary metagenome ERZ778017 (study PRJEB29350, sample SAMN05509838) | bioreactor metagenome | biome: bioreactor; material: wastewater | place: South Africa: University of Cape Town | collected 2014-03-17 ...
CGACAGGTGGGCGCGCTCAGCGGAAGGTGAGCGGTATGGCAAAGGAAGGGCGGGAGCCGCCGATGCCCTCCGGCGGGGCCGGAACGCGCGCGGCGCGGACCATGCCGAGCGCCGCCTTATCCAGCCGGTCGTTGCCGGACGACCCGGTGACGCTGGCCGAGACGATGGCGCCCGACGAACTGACGACGAAGCTGACCCGCACGGTGCCGCGCATGCCGCGCACGGCGCCTGCCCGGCGCGCGATCGCCGCCCTGACCGCATTGTTCCAGCGGGACGGATCGATCTTCGGAGCGCTCGACGAGGCGGAAGAGCGCACCGACGCAGGCGGCTGCCTGGCCACGCGCTTGGGGCGTTCGGCAGGCTTCTTGTCCTTGACGATTTCCGGCTTTTTGGGCGCCGCCTCCTTGGGCGCAGGCTTCTTGCGCTCCACCTTCTTTTCGGCGGGCTTTTCCGGCCGCGGCTCGGGCACGGAAAGCACCACCTCGGGCGTCACCACTTCCGGCGTCTCGAGTTCCAGCACTTCCTCTTCGACGGGCTCCGGCTCGGCCGGTTCCGTTTCGAGCGGCTCCGGCTCCGCGGGCTCTTCCTCGGCCGTCTCCGGCTCGACCGTTTCGGTCACAGGCTGCTCGGTCTCCGGCTCCGGTTCGGCCTGTGCCGTTTTGACCGGGGTCTCCTCGACGATCTCGTCCGGTTCGGCTTCGACCGTTTCCATGGTTTCCTCCACCGGCTCGACGGTATCGGCCGGCTGTTCCTTCGCCAGGACCTCGGACTGCACCGTTTCCGGCAGCGAAACCGGAAGCGGCGCCAGATCGATCTCCAGCGCCTCTTCCAGCGCATCCTGCGCGACCGGCGGATCGATATCAGTCAGCAGATAAGCAAAGGCCGCATGCGCGACGAACACGACAATGCCGGCAACGAGCCACAGGCTTGCTTCCCGCAACGGCGGGCGCCTGTTCAGCGCGAGTTCGGCCGGTGCATTCATAGGCCGCCGGCTTCCGCCCTGGATACGCCCTCGCCCGGCGCGATTTCCCCGGACGCGCTTTCAAGACCGACCAGCGCCACCTTCAGGTAGCCCGCGGCGCGCAGGAGGTTCATGACCTCCATCAGCTCGCCATACTCGACCGCCTTGTCGGCGCGCAGGAAGATGCGGGTTTCCTTGTCCGCTTCCGTGATCCGGTCGAGCGCCTGCGTGAAGCCCTGCCTCGGCAGGATTTCGTTGCCGAGCGACAGCGAAAGGTCCTGCTTCAGCGTCAGGAAGGCGGGCTTGTCCGGCCGCGGCGTGACGGAGGCCGTGGAGCCCGGCAGGTCGACGTTGACGTCCACGGTCGCCAGCGGCGCGGCGACCATGAAGATGATGAGCAGCACCAGCATGACGTCGATGAACGGCGTCACGTTGATCTCGTGCGTCTCCTCGAGTTCGTCGCCGGCGCTTTCGCGGACCTTTGCAGCCACAAGACCTCTCCCTATCCGGCGGCCGTGGCCCGGCCCGCCACGCCTCGATAGTCGAGGTCGCGGCTCACCAGTCGCTCGACGCCGGCCGAGGCGTCGGCGAGAACCTGCCTGTAGCCGGCGATGGCGCGCGTGAAGGCGTTGTAGATGACGACGGCCGGAATGGCCGCCACCAGGCCGAGCGCCGTCGCCAGAAGGGCCTCGGCGATGCCCGGCGCGACGACGGCGAGGTTGGTGGTCTGCGCTTCCGATATGCCGATGAAGGCGTTCATGATGCCCCACACCGTGCCGAAGAGGCCGACGAAGGGCGCCGTCGAGCCGATGGTGGCGAGCAGGCCGGTGCCGCGCGTCATGCGGCGGGCTGCCTGCGCCTCGATGCGCGTGAGCCGGGACGCGACGCGCTCCTTCAGCCCTTCGCCGCCGGCGTGGTCGAGCGCGCCCTGGGAAAGGTCGACCTCCTGCCGGGCGGCGTGAACGAGCAGGCTCGCCGCGCTTTCCCGCACGCCGAGCGCCGTGCCCGCATCGTCAAGCGAGCGCGCCTGCACGATCGCCCCCATGACCCGCTGCGCGCGCTTGCGCGCCACGAAAAGCTCCAGCGTCTTGGCGAGCCATACGGTCCAGGTGACCAGCGAGGCGAAGGCAAGCCCGATCATCACCGCCTTGACGACGATGTCGGCACTCATGAACATGCCCCACGGCGAAAGGTTGTGCGGCAGAAGCGACGCGGCGGGCGCGCCCGGCGTCGTCTCCTGCGCCATCGCGACTGCGGTGGTAAGGGCCAGCACGGCCCACGCCAGAACTGCGATCGATCTCATCGACTATCCGTCCAGAATGATTTCTGGACTGATACACTCAAGTAATGCGCCGTTTCAATGGCGATTTGCATTGCCGGCCGCAAACCGTCACGGCAAGCCGGGCGGCTCCGAATAGGCGCCCCGGCGCAGCCCGTCGATCCAGCTGCGGCAAAGCGCTATCCCGTCCTCCGGCCTGAAGGCGGCCGGGTTCAGGCACCAGGCGAGCCAAAGCCCGTCGAGCAGGGCCGTGAAGGCGACCGCCGCCAGCCGCACGTCGTGGATCTGGAAGCCTTCCGACGCCGCCAGGTCGGAAATCAGCCGCTCGACCGTGGAGACGTAGTCGGAATACTCGCTTTTCTGCGAGGCGCTCATGCGCGGCGAATGCAGGATCAGGCCCCAGAAGACGACCCAGACGCGCAACACGTCCTGGTCGAACAGCGCCTTCGAGAACGAAGCCTCGATATAGGCGTCAAGCCGCGCCTGCGGATTGGGTCGGGCGGCGTCGATCGCGGCGGTGAGCTGTTCGAGGATGCCGTCCGACATCAGGTCGAACGCATAGGCGACCAGTTCCTGCACCTCGCCGAAGTGATGCGTGATCAGCCCTTGGGTGACGCCGGCCTCGGCCGCGATCTGGCGCGCCGAAACGCCGGCGACGCCCTTGGCGCGAATGCAGCGCAGCGCCGCCTCTCCAAGCTGGCGGCTGCGGTCCTGCGGGGTGGCGCGGCGGAAATGCGCGCGCGGTTTCTTCGCTGGCGTCGGCTTGGCCAAAATCTCGTTCTCGCCCGCCCGCCGGCCGTTTCCGGAAATCCGGTGGCCGCAAGCGTTGCTCGGTTGCACTCAAAAACGCAGTGCCCCAATAACCCGCCGCTCCGGATTGCGCAACGTGCCGGAAAGGGCGTCGCGCAAGAAATTATATGGTCGTATAATTTTTATTGCGCGTTTCCCGTTTTCGATTATCCTCCCTCGTCGGCAGCCTTGGGGAACGGGCGGCCGGCAGCGGCGAGGATCGGCAGATGGCACGGGATTCCCGGTACGACGTACTTTTCGAGCCGGTCGCGATCGGCCCGGTGACGGCGCCGAACCGCTTCTACCAGGTGCCGCACGCCAGCGGCATGACCAACGCCCTGCCGCGCGTACGCGCGGCGTTTCGCGAGACCAAGGCGGAAGGCGGCTGGGGCGTGATCTGCACCGGGGCCTGCTCGATCGACCCGGGTTCCGACGACGCGCCGCTGCCCTTCGCGACGCTGTGGGACGAAAACGACATCCGCGCCCATGCCTTGATGACGCAGGCCGTACACCGCCATGGCGCGCTCGCCGGGGTGGAGCTTTGGCACGGCGGCGCCTCGGTGATGAACCGCACCAGCCGCCTGCCGCCGCTTTCGCCGTCCGGCATCCCGTGGATGGCCACGCATATCGGTTTCATGGGCAATTTGCGCCCGAGGGTCATGGACAAGGCCGACATCCGCGCCGTTTTAAGGGCGCAGGCCGACGCGGCGCGCAGGGCGCGCACGGCAGGCTTCGACATCGTCTACGTCTATGCCGGCATGGGCTATCTCGGCACCCAGTTCCTGTTGCCCGAATACAACCACCGCAGCGACGAATACGGCGGCTCCATCGCCAACCGCGTGCGGTTCGTGCGCGAAATGATCGAGGTGACGAAGGAGGCGGTCGGCAAGGATTGCGGGGTGGCGCTACGCATCAGCCTCGAGGAACTGCACAACCGGCCGGGCGAAAACCAGCCGACGGAGGCGCACGAGGCGATCGAGCTTCTGGCGGATTTGCCGGACCTGTTCGACGTCAAGATGGATTCCAGTCCGACCGACTGCTCCGCTTCGCGCTTTACCGGCGAAGGCAGCCACGAGCCGATCGTCGGCTTCGTGCGCACGCTGACGGACAAGCCGGTCGTCGGCGTCGGCCGCTTCACCTCGCCGGACACGATGGTGTCGCAAATCCGCCGTGGCATCCTCGACCTCATCGGCGGGGCCAGGCCCTCGATCGCCGACCCGTTCCTGCCGGCGAAGATCAGGGAGGGGCGGCCGGAGGAAATCCGCGAATGCATCGGCTGCAACATCTGCATATCGAGCTGGCATGACGGCGTACCGGTACGCTGCACCCAGAACCCGACGGCCGGCGAGGAATGGCGGCGCGGCTGGCATCCCGAGCGGGTGGAGCCTGCCGGCGAGCCTGAGAAAGTCCTCATCGTCGGCGGCGGACCGGCCGGCCTCGAATGCACGCTGACGCTCGGCCGGCGCGGGCACGAGGTCATGCTTGCCGACAAGAGCCGCGTTTTCGGCGGCCGCCTTGTCTTCGAGACGCAACTGCCCGGCCTGTCGACCTGGCGGCGCGTCAGCGATTACCGGCTCGGCCGGCTGGACGGGATGGCCAACGTGTCGCTGTTTCCCGAAAGCAGCCTCGGCGTCGAGGATATTCTCGAAATCCGGCCGGCCCACCTCGTGCTGGCCACCGGTGCGCGCTGGACGAGGATGCTCTATTCGCCGAAGGAACTGCCGGTCGGCACGCTCGAAGGAGCGGCCGTATACACCCCCGACGACATCGCCGCCGGCAACCTGCCGCAAGGCCCGGCCCTCGTCTTCGATTTCGACAATTACTACATGGGCGGCGTGCTTGCCGAGCACCTCGCGGCCCGGGGCATCGAGGTCTCCTACGCCACGCCGGCCGGCCAGGCGTCCGCCTGGACCTTCATGACCAACGAACTGCCCCTCGTCCACCGGGCGCTGGCCAGCCGCGATGTTCCAGTCACCACCCTCGCCTGCCTGTCGGCCTTCGACGGCGAAACGGCGACGCTCAGCCATCTTTTCACCGACGAGCGGACGAAGGTGGCATGCCGGTCGATCGTCATCGTCGGCCTGCGCAAGCCGAACGCCGGGCTTTACGACGAACTGCTCCAGCGCTCGGCCGAAGTGGCTGCCGCCGGCATAAAAAGCATCGAGCGCATCGGCGACGCGCTGGCGCCCGGCGCCATCGTGCACGCGGTGCACAGCGGCCACAAGCTGGCGCGCGAACTGGGCTGCAAGGTCCCGGCCAGGCCCTACCGCCGCGACGCTCCGATCGTGGACGCCGCACCTGCCTGCGACACATTGGCGACGGCGGCGGCGGAATGACGAAAAGCGCACCCTTTTCCGTGACCTGCACCGACCCGCTGTTCGTGACGCTTGCGGACGGAACCCGCATCGCGATCACGCTGTGGCGGCCCGACACGCCGGCAAAGGTGCCGGTGGTGGTGGAGATGGTCCCCTACCGCCGCCGCGACGGCACCGTCGCGCGCGACATGGAGATCGACCCATGGCTCGCGGCCCATGGCATCGCCTGCGCGCGCATCGACCTGCGCGGCTCGGGCGATTCCGACGGCGAGCTTGCCGACGAATACCTGCCGCTGGAGCAGACGGACGCCTGCGAGATCATTGCGCATCTGGCCGCCGAGCCGTGGTGCAACGGCAATGTCGGCATGACCGGCATTTCCTGGGGCGGCTTCAACGCGCTCCAGGTCGCGGCCCGCCGCCCGCCAGCCCTGAAGGCGGTCATCGCCAACTGCGCCACCGACGACCGCTACGCCGACGACATCCACTATATGGGCGGCGCCCTGCTCACCGAGCAGGAAATGTGGTCGAATTTCATGCTGGTCAAGAACGCCATGGCGCCCGACCCGCAGATCGTCGGCGAGCGCTGGCGAAAAATGTGGGAAGGCCGGCTGCAAGCCAACCGTTCGCTCTCCGAGATCTGGCTGAACCACCAGCGCCGCGACGCCTACTGGAAGCAAGGCTCCATATGCGAGGACTACGCGGCCATCCGATGCGCGGTGATGGCGGTTTGCGGCTGGGAGGACAGCTATTCCAATTTCGTTGCGCGCCTGCTCGAGAACCTGAAAGGGCCGAAGCTCGGCATCGTCGGCCCATGGTCGCATTCCTATCCGTGCCGCGGCGCGCCGGGTCCCCTCATCGGCTATCTGCAGGAAGCGTTGCGCTGGTGGCGGCACTGGCTGTGCGGTGAAGACACCGGCATCATGGCCGAGCCGCTCTACCGGGTGTGGATCACCGGCGAGGAGCGGCCGCGGCCCTTCTACCTGCCCGACCACGCAGGCACGTGGGCCGCCGAGGACGAATGGCCCTCGCGCCGCATCGAACGGCGCACGCTGTTCCTGAATGCGGGCGGGCTTGGCGGCCGGCCATCGCCCGGCCCTGCCCTTTCGGTGCGCTCCCCGGCGACGGCCGGACGCGATTGCGGCCGCTGGGGCGGTTATGGCGGCAGTTGCCCGGACATGCCGATCGACCAGCGGCGCGAGGACGGCCTTGCGCTGTGCTTCGACACGCCGCCGCTCAACGAGGACCTGACCTTGCTGGGCGCGGTCGAACTCGACCTTTGCGTCACGGTGGACCAGCCGGCGGTCAACCTCGCCGCGCGGCTGTGCGATATCTATCCTGACGGGACATCGACGCTGATGACCTACGGCGTGCTCAACCTCAGCCATCGCGACGGCCACGAGCACCCGGAACCCTGCCCGGTCGGCACCCCGTTTCGCGTGCGGCTGAAGCTCAACGACTTCGCCCGCACCGTGCCCAAGGGCCACCGCATCCGGCTGGCGCTCGCCAACCAGCACTGGCCGATCCTGTGGCCGCAGCCGGCGCTTTCCACGCTTGCCGTCCAGACGGGCGAAAGCACCATGCTTCTGCCCGTTCGAACCCCGCGCGCGGAAGACGCCGCCGTCCGTTTCGAGGAGGCCGTGACGGCAGCGCCGGTGCCGTCCACGACCTTGCGGGAAGGCTACGACAGCCGCGTCGTGACGGAAGACGTCGCAAGCGGCATGCAGACGATCGCGCTCGTCTCCGACCATGGCCGCGTCCGCTACGACGACCGCGCAATCACCGTCTCGTCCTTCAACCGCGATACGATGAGCATTCGCGGCGACGATCCTCTTACCGCCACGCTCGTAACGGAATATCGTTGGGCGGTCCTGAGCGGCGAGGCCGATATCGACAACCTGGCCGTCACCGAACTGACGGCCGACGAGACCCATTTCAGCCTCAGTTGGCGCATCGAGGCGCGCGAGCGGGGCAAGCTCGTGCACACGGCCTCGGCGACACGGCGCATCAGGCGCGACTTCGCCTGAAGGAGATCGGAGGTCATGCTCGCATATACGCTAAAGCGCATCGGCCTCGGCCTCCTGATCCTGACCTTCGTCATGGTGGCGATGTACGCCGCCGTGTTCCTCGTGCCGGGAGATCCGGCAACCGTCGCGCTCGGACCGCGCGCCACGCCGGAACTGAAGCGCATGCTGACCGAGCGCATGGGGCTCGACCAGCCGGTCTGGTGGCAGATCGTGGAGTTCTTCCGCAACGCGCTGACCGGCAATCTCGGCTATGACGTATGGTCGAACCGGCCGGTCTCCACGCTGGTGATGGAAGCGCTGCCGAACACGCTGATCCTCGGCCTCACCGCGCTTGCGGCGGCGCTCCTGATCGGCGTGCCGCTCGGCTGCCTTTCCGTCGTCAAGCGCGGCACGATCGCCGACGCCGTCATCGGCGTGCTGTCGGTCAGCGTCATCGCAGTCCCCTCCTTCGTCGTCGCCATCTACTCGCTGCTCGTCTTCGCGGTCGCCCTGCGCTGGCTGCCGGCCATCGGCGCCGGCGAGGCCGGCGATTTCGCAAGCCAGGCCAGGGCGCTCATCCTGCCCGCCTTCGCCATCGCCTTCGGCTGGATCGGCTATATCGCGCGCATGGTGCGCGCCTCGATGATGGAGGTCATGGGCGAGCCGCATATCCGCACCGCCCGCTCCTTCGGCCTGCCGGAATGGAAGATCGTCTCGAAATACGCGCTGCGCATCGCCATCATCCCGACCATCTCGCTGGTCGCGGTCGGCCTCGGCAGCATCCTGTCCAGCGCGGTCTTCGTCGAGGCGGTGTTCGCCCGGCCGGGCATCGGCAAGCTGATCACCGACGCGGTCAACACCCGCAACTATCCCGTGGTGATGGGCACCGTGCTGATCATGACCGCCATCTACGTCTCGATCACCATCGCCGCCGATCTTTTGATCGCCAAGCTAGACCCGAGGGTTCGCGATGTCTTCCGCGGCTGAGGCTTCAGGAACTTATCCGGATCGACAACGGTTTCCGCTCCTCGGCGCCCTCCTGGCCGACCCCTTCACCTGCATCGCCCTCGTCCTCGTCGTCGGCTTCCTGGTGACCGCCCTTCTCGCGCCCTGGCTCGCCCCGTATTCGCCGACCAAGATCGATGTCCTGCACAAGTTGCAGGCTCCCTCGGCGGCGCACTGGTTCGGCACCGATCACCTCGGCCGCGATCTGCTGTCGCGCATCGTCTACGGCGCGCGCACGGCGCTGATGATCGCCATCGTCTCGGTGGCGATCGCGGGAATGATCGGCCTGTTGCTGGGCATCGTCGCCGGCTACGGGCCGCGCTGGCTCGACGGGCTGCTGGTGCTCGTCTTCGACAGCCTCAACTCGCTGCCGATGATCATGTTCGCGCTGGCGATCATCACGGTGCTGGGCGCCGGGACCGGGACGCTGATCGTCGTCATCGCGGCGACCTCGTTCCCGAGCTACGCCCGGCTGATCCGCGCGCAGACGCTCGCCCTCAAGAACAGCGACTATATCCTGGCCGAGCGCCTGATGGACGCGAGCGCCGCCCGCATCGTTTTCATCCACCTTCTGCCGAACGTGGTCGGCCCGCTCATCATCCTGCTGTCGATGGACATCCCGGTCGTCATCATGGTGGAGGCGGGCCTGAGCTTCCTCGGCCTCGGCGTGCGCCCGCCGACCCCGTCCTGGGGGGCCATCCTCTACGACGGCTACACCTCGATCCGGGCGGCCCCCTACATGGTCGTCTTCGGCGGCCTGCCGCTGGTGCTGGCAACCCTCGGCTTCACCTTCCTCGGCGAGGGCCTGCGCGACTATCTCGACCCGCGCCTGCAAGCGGGAGAGCCGTCATGACGGGCTCGCTCGCCGCGCACGACCTCAGCGTCCGCTACATGACGCGGCACGGCAGCGTCGAGGCGCTGCGCCATGTCGACCTGGAAGCGCACCCGGGCGAGGTGATCGGCATCGTCGGCGAAAGCGGCTGCGGCAAGTCCACCCTGGTCACCGCCATGGCCAGCCTCCTGCCCGACAACGCGCGCCTGCAAGGCTCCATCGTCTACGGCGGCGTCGACCTGGCGACGCTGGACGCCGACCGGCGGCGGCAGCTGCGCGGCAACGAGATCGCGCTGGTCGGCCAAGACCCGATGACGGCGTTCAACCCGGTGCTCACCATCGGCGACCAGCTGATCGACTTCCAGCACCACCGCAGAGACCTGAGCCGGGCCGACAAGCGCGCGCGGATCGCCGTCATGCTGGAACGGGTCGGCATCGCCGACGCCGGGCGGCGCATGGCAAGCTATCCGCACGAACTGTCGGGCGGGATGCGCCAGCGCATCGCCATCGCGGCCGCCCTGCTTACCGATCCGGGCCTGCTGATCGCCGACGAGCCGACCACGGCGCTCGATGTCACGATGGAGGCGCAGATCATCCACCTGCTGCGCGAGCTTCGTCAGACCTACAACGGCATCATCATCGTCGTCTCCCACCATCTCGGCGTCATCGCCGAACTGTGCGACCGGGTCTATGTGATGTATGCCGGCGAGGCCGTGGAAAGCGGCGAGGTCAACGCCATCTTCCATGCGGCACGCCACCCCTACACGCAGGCCCTGCTCGCCTGCGATCCGGCGCGCTTTCCGCAAAAGCTGGACCGGCTTCCCACCATCCCAGGTTCCCTGCCCAGCCTGACGGAACCGGTGGCGGGCTGCCTCTACGCGGCGCGCTGCGACCGCGTCCTTCCGCAATGCCGCACCACGCGGCCGCCTTGCGTCGACCTCGGCGCCGGCCATGTCGCCCGCTGCCACGCGGTGATCCCATGACGCCGCTGCTTTCCATCGAGGAGATCAGCGCGAACTTTTCGCGCACGGGGCTGATCGACCGCCTCCTCAACCCGTCTCCGCTGCCGCCCGTCAACATACTCGACGGCGTGAGCCTCACCCTGATGCAAGGCGAGACGCTGGGGCTGGTGGGAGAATCGGGCTCGGGCAAGACCACGCTTGCCCGCACCATCCTCGGCCTCATGCCCGCCGCCGCCGGCAGAATCGTGTTCGAGGGCAGGCCGATCGTCTCGCAGGCCGATTTCAGCGCCTTGCGCCGCCGCTCGGCAATGATGTTCCAGGACCCGGTCGGCTCGCTCAGCCCCCGCCTCAGGATCGGCACGCTGCTGACCGAGCCGCTGGTGGTGCAGGGCAAGGCGCCGCCGGACCGCCGTGCCGCGGCGAAGGCGATGCTGGCGCAGGTCGGCCTGCCCGCCGCCTTCGTCGACCGCTACCCGCACGAACTGTCGGGGGGGCAGGCGCGCCGCGTCGGCGTCGCCCGCGCGCTGTCGACACGGCCCCGGCTGCTGGTGGCGGACGAACCGACCGCCGGCCTCGATGTCTCCGTACAAGGCGACGTGCTCAACCTGATCGGCGAGCTCAAACGCGAACTGGCCTTCGCCGCGATCATCATCACCCACAACCTGGCGATGATCCGCCACGTCAGCGACCGGCTCGCCATCATGTATCTGGGGCGGCTGGTCGAGACCGGCCCTACCCAGGCGGTGTTCTCGGCGCCGATGCATCCCTACACAGCGACGCTGATCGAATCGGAGCCGGTGCCCGACCCGCGCCGCCGCAGCCGCCATCCGGCGATCAGCGGCGAGATCCCGAGCGTGTTCAGGCGGCCCTCCGGTTGCGAGTTCCATACGCGCTGCCCGATCGCCCGCGACCGCTGCCGCCGGGAGGCCCCGGCCTACAGCACGATGGGCGACGGCCGGCAGGTACGCTGCCATTTCCCGCTGATGCCAGGCGGGCAAGAAAGGGAAGCCTTCTCGCGCGCTTCCGCAACCCCAGGGGAGAGAAACGATGCAATGGAATACCGACAGGCGTAGCTTTCTGAAGGCGGCCGGCGTGTTGGGCGCGGGCCTGGCGATCAGGCCCGGCATCGCATGGGCAGCGGACGGCGACACGCTGCGCATCCGCATGGAGGGCGACCTGCAAAGCCTCGATCCCGCCACCATGAACGGCGGCATTGAGGACGTCGTCATGCGCGGCATCTACGTCACCTTGAATCGCCTCGGCGACCTTCGGGAAGGCTCGCCGTGGTCGCTATGGGGCGCCGAAAAGCTGGAGCAGACCGGACCCGACACGATCGCCTTCACCCTCATCGACGGCCTGAAATGGTCGAACGGCTTCGGCGCGGTGACGGCCGACGACGTGAAATTCTCCTATGAACGGATAGCCGACCCCGAGCTTGCCTCGCCCTGGGCCTACCAGTTCGAGCAACTGGACAGGGTCGAGGTGCTGGACAAGCTGAGCGGCGTCCTCCACCTGAAGAACCCCTACCAGCCGATCTTCGTGTCGTCGCTTCCCTATTACGGCGGCCATATATTGAGCCGCAACGCCGTGGAAAAGGCGGGCGGCAAGTTCACGACCGAGCCGCCCGCCTCCTGCGGGCCCTACGTGTTCAGCGACTGGCAGCAGAAGCAGAAGGTGGCGCTTGACGCCAACCCCGACTGGCCCGGCCCGAAGCCGGACTTCAGCAAGGTCGAGATCTACATCGTCACCGACGACCAGGCCGCCCAGCTGGCCTACGAGGCCGACGCCTTCGACTACACCAAGATCGCCACGTCCTCGGCCAAGGCGGTGGCGGCCGATCCGCTGCCGGACACCACCGTCATCGAGGCGCAGTCGACCCGCTACATGTGGCTGACGATCAACATGCTCAGCCCGCGCCTGCAAGACGCTAAAGTCCGGCAAGCGGTCCAGTACGGGGTGGACGTGTCGCAGATCCTGACCGGCGTCTTCGACGATCTGGTCGAGCGCTCGACCGGCGTCGTCCAGCCGGGGACCAAGTTCGCGCGACCCACGAACCTCATCGCGGCGCCGGACTACGAGAAGGCGGCGGCGCTGCTGGCGGAGGCCGGCGCCGGCGACCTTTCGCTGACGCTGACGGTCATGAACGATTCCATCCGCACCGCGGTCGCGCAGATCATCCAGGCGAGCCTCGAACAGGCCGGCATCAAGGTCGACATCCAGCCCTATGACGAAGCCGCCTATTGGGGCGTCGGCGACAAGACGCAAGGCGACGGCTACAAGAACATCGACCTGGCGTTGATGGATTTCGCCGGCGGCGTCGACCCGTCCGAAAACCTAGTCTGGTTCCGGCCGGACCAGATCGGGGCCTATAACTGGTCGGGCTTCGACAACGCCGAGTTCGAGACCAGCTACAAACAGCTGGTCGAGGAGAGCGACGAGGCCAAGCGCATCGCGCTTTCGCGGCGGATGGAGGACCTGATGGAAGAATCCGGCGGCTTCGTCTTCATCTGCCACCAGCCGCTCGTCGTCATCCACAAGTCGGATTTCGAGCCGGTGATCTATCCCGATGGCCATCCGAATCCGGTGCTGTTCAAGAAGAAGGCCTAGCTTCGCCTGCCGGGCGGGGCGTCGCGAAGGCGCGACGCTCCGTTGCTTTCAGTTGAGCGGCGAGCCGCCCTCGCGCTTGCGCCGCTCCATATAGTCGCGCAGGGCCTCGTCGATGGCGGGATCGATCGGCGGCTGCTCGTAGTCGGCGACCATGCGCTTCCAGATGGTATTGGCCCGCTCGCGCGCCGTCACCTGGCCGCGCTCCGTCCAGGTGTCGTAATTGTCCCAGTTGGAAACGAGCGGCGAATAGAAGGCGCGTTCGTAGCGCTGCATGGTGTGGGCGGCGCCGAAGAAATGGCCGGCCGGCCCGACCTCGCGCACGGCATCGAGCGCCAGCGTGTCGGCATCGACCACCGGCGCATCGAAATAGGCCGACATCATTTGCAGCATCTCGGCATCGACGATCAGTTTCTCGAACGAGGCGGTCAGCCCGCCGCCGAGCCAGCCGGCGGCGTGCAGCACCAGGTTGGCGCCGCCCATCAGGGAACCCCACAGGGACATGGCGCTCTCATAGGCGGCCTGCGCGTCGACGGCGTTGGCGGCGGTCACGTTGCTCGACCGGAAGGGAACGCCGAGCAGCCGGCAAAGCTGGCCGCTTATCTGCGCGGCCTGGGTATATTCGGGCGTCCCGAAAGCCGGCGCACCGGTCTTCATGTCGACGTTCGAGGTGAAGCCGCCATACATGACGGGCGCGCCGGGACGCACGATCTGCGTCAGCGCGATACCGGCAAGCGCTTCGGCATGCTGCTGGGCGAGCGCGCCGGCGAGCGTCACCGGCGACATCGCCCCGGCAAGCGTGAAGGGCGTGATCACGTTGACCTGGCCGTGGCTGGCAAGCGTGATCAGTCCCTCCGCCATCGGCACGTCGAGTTGCAGCGGCGAGTTGGTGTTGATGATGCCGGTGAACACGGGCTTTTGCCCGGCCAGTTCTTGCCGGGTCGTGCCGAGCGAAAGCGCCACCATCTCGAGCGCGTCCAGCGTGCGCCCTTCGCCGAGGGTCTGCGGCTGCCAGTTCTTGTCGAGCAGCGTGATCTCGGCATAGTAGAGGTCGAGGTGGCGGGTATTCTGGTGCAGGTCGAGCGGCTCGAACGGCCCGCCGCCTTCCTGGTGCAGAACGTTGAGCGACTGGACCAGCTTCAGGTAATCGCACATCTCGGCGTAGCTGCCGGTTCTGCGGCCGCGGTCGTTGTCCATGACATAGGCCGGCCCGCCGACGGACGACAGGATGCAGTCCGGCCCGCCTACCTTGAGGTTCCTTTCGGGATTCCTGGCCCGCAATTCGAACGAGGAAGGCGCCGTCGACACCCGCTCCATCACCATGGCACGGTCGAACCGCACCCGCATCTCGCCTTCGTCCACGTCGGCGCCGGCCCGGCGGTAGAGCTCGCGCGCCCGCGGCAGCAGCACCCGTATGCCGATTTCCTCGAGGATCGTAAGCGCCATCTCATGGATGGCGGCAAGCTGGTCGGCCGACAGGATCTCGATCGGCCGGTAGGGCCGGGTAAGCTGCTTCCAGGGCCGTTGGCCGATGCCGCCGGCCTCGCGCGGGGCACGCCCGGGCCTGCGACGGGCAGTAGTGCGCTCCATTTCTTCCTCCCCGGCCGACGAAGCCCGATCCGGCAGATGACGACGCCGTCCCCGCCGTTATTAGACGACCGTACAACAAGCTACTCCATGCTTGCGCGGAAAGCAACGGCCCGGCGCCGGCCGGGCCGGGCCGACCACGGCACGGGCGACCGGGCGGCGGCGGCTACGGCCGGCCCTTGCCCGGCGGCTCAACCCTGGCCGCGCGGGTCGATCCCGTCGAAGAACCCGGACATGAAATCGTGGCCATCGCCCGGTTCGCTCCCCGCCATGACGGCCATGGCAAAGCCGATCAGCGACGACGTCGCATCATGGGTGGCCGCGCCGGCGCACAGGTTCATGACCAATGTCGGGCACAGGAAGAGCCCGAGCCTGACGACGCGCCGCCAGTCGTCGGGAAGCATGCCGCGACTGTCCAGTTCCTTCAGCAGCGGCCGCCACATCGCCGCCGCCTTGACTTCCAGCAGGTCTTCCCGGACGGGAGTGAGCTTCCAGTCCGTCCGCACGTCGAGGATGCCGCCGGCGAGACGCGCCTGCGCCTCGTAGCGCCGTGAAGCCAGCGCCGGATCGTAGAGCCATAGAGGATGGGCGAGCACGTTGTGGAACGTCGTCTTCACTTCGGCGAGCAGCGCAGGCACATGCTCGCCGGCGAAGGCCGGATCGAAGAACGACAGCGCGGCCCGCTCCCCCTGTTCCGAGAACCAGACATTCGCATTGTGGACGTCGCCATGCGCGGTGACGCCGCCGGCATCCGCCAGCCGCCTCGGATCGAGGCGCCGGTGTGCGGCCGCAAACAGATCGCCCACCGTATCGCGGTACTCGATCCCGTTTATCCTGAATTTCGTTCGCGAAAATTGTTCCCACGTCATGGCGACGCCGGGAAACACCAGCTCGCGGCCGATATAGAAGTGCTTGAAGCGCCCGCCGGGAAAGGCGCGGGTCGCCGGGTCCACCAGCCGCTCGAAGAACAGGCGGTTGACCGGCTCGGCCGCGGCCTGTTCCACCGTCACGGGGTGCAACGTCCTGAGATAGACATCCAGCACCTCGCGGTTGAGCCTCCGTTCGGCTTCGACCGCGATCCTCCTTCGATCCCGGTCGTCGTGAAGGTCCAGTTCGCGCAGCACGTCCGAGAACCGGGGATCGTGGCGGCGGCGATAGACGAGGATCTGCTCGCCGGGAAGGGCCGACATCAGAACCGGCTGGTCGACGGGCAGGCCAGCCCTGGCGAGGATGTCGGCGCGATAGTACTCGCCGCTCATGGCGTCCTCGTCCTCCTCCTGATGGAACTTGAAGAAGAATTCGCCGTCCCCGGTTTCGAAGAAGCCGTTGAGCGAATTGAGGCTGTACTGGTCGTAGTTGATGCTGACGTTGGATGCCTCGATGGCGAACAGGGCGCGCAAAAGGTCCGCCAGCAGGATTTCCGCGCTGCCGTCCTTCCTTTTGGCACATTGCCTGATATGCGCGGTGCGGCTGGCGGCGGCTGTCATCGCAAGGCCTCTGGCATTCAGGGTTCGACGATCGACTTGAGCTTCGCCGAGCCGCCGGCAAGCAGCTTCTCGTAGGTCGCGGGGATGGCGTCCAGGCAATCGACGCGCTCGCACAGGCGCTCAAGCTGCGGAGCAAGGACGGGAAGCAGGCGGACGGCTTCCCCCAACTCGTACCTGAAAGCATGGCATCCCAAAAGGCCGATCTCCCTTTCGACCAGGACGTTCGGGTCGAGGTCGAGCCGGCCATGGCTGATGCCGACAAGGGCGAGCGCGCCGCCGCCGGAAAGAAGCTCGAGCCCGGCGCGGATGGCCTGCACGCTTCCGGTGGCGTCGATCGCGTAGCGAAGGCGGCTTCCTTCCAGCACGCGCTCGAGTCCGGCCCTGGTCAACGCCATCCCGCGCCCGCCCGTCACCTCTTCAACGAGGGCGAGCCTTTCCGCATTGAGATCGGCCACCAGCAGCGGCCCCTGATGCATTCTGGACAGCACCAGCGCGCTCAAGCCGCCGATGGTGCCGCAGCCGATGACGAGGACGGGTTCGCCGGGCCTCGCGGCAAGCCGCTTCACGGTGTGGACGGCAACGGCCAGAGGCTCGGCCATGGCCGCGACGCGCGGGCTGAGCGGAGCCTCGAGCCGGAGCAGCAGCCGTGCCGGCAACTGGACCTGTTCGGCGAAGCCGCCGTCGCACACCTCGCCGACGAAGCCCAGCTTCTCGCAGACATTGGCAAGACCACTCCTGCATGCCGGGCACACGCCGCAGCAGACCCTTGAATCCACGGCCACGATATCGCCGCGCTCGAAGCCGACGACACCGTCGCCGACCGCAACGACCTCGCCGCAGAACTCGTGCCCCGCCGTGGACGGGCGGCGGCTGATCCACTGGCCGGTCCGGTAGTTGTGAAGGTCCGAACCGCAGATGCCGGCGGCAAGCACCCTGAGGTTGACGTGGCCCGCAGGCGGGCAAGCAGGCGCGTCGACCTCCTCCACCCGCAGGTCCATCGCATCGTAAAGCCTGACCGCCTTCATCGGCTCAGCCCTTTTTGGACAGGTATTGCTCGCGCACCGGCGAGACGGCCTGGACATGCGAGGAAAAGCCCTCGTAGCTGCCGAGCCGGTGGGCATGCCCGGCAAACAGCGGATAGGCGCTCTTTGTCACATAACCGATCGAGCTGCGCTTGATGAAGTCGGTCACCGAAAGCGGCCCGAACGTGCGCGCCCAGCGGCTGGTCGGGAGCACCGCGTTCGGCCCGAGCGCGAAATTGGCGATGCTCACCGGCGTATGCGGCCCCATCAGGATTTCCGCCGCCTCGGTGATGTGGCCGAGATGCGCGAACGGGTCCTCGGACAGGATTTCCAGGTGCTCGGGCGCATAGGCGTTGACGAAGGCATAGCTTTCCTCGACCGAGGAGGTGAGCACGATGCCGCCGCTGCTGCCGGTGAGGACCGCCGTCGAGAAGCCGACGCGCTGCTCGGTCATGCGCGCCCAGTGCTCGGGAAGGGCGGCGAGCGCTTCCTCGGCGACGCGGCGGCTGTGGGTGACGAGATAGGCCGACGAATCGGGACCATGCTCCGCCTCGATGAGAAGGTCGAGCGCCGCCAGGCCGCCGGAGACCGTGTCGTCGGCGAAGATGACGGCTTCGGAGGGGCCGGCAGGCAGGCCCGTGTCGATGACGCCGGCAAGGGCGCGCTTGGCGGCGACCACCCACGGGCTGCCCGGCCCGACGATCTTGAGCGCCGGCCGGATCGTCTCGGTGCCGTAGGCGACGGCCGCCACCGCCTGCGCGCCGCCGACCTTGTAGACGGTGTCGACGCCGGCGATGCGCGCCGCCACCAGCGTCGCCGCGTCCACCGACCCGTCCGGCCCCGGAGGCGTCACGATGGCGACGTTCGGCACGCCCGCGACGACGGCCGGCACCGACGTCATCATGGTGACCGACGGAAACGAGCCTTTGCCGCGCGGAACATAAAGCGCCACCGAGGAAATCGGCGTGAAGCGGTCGCCGGCATAGGCGCCGGGCCGGATTTCCTTCAGCCACATGGGTTCCGGCTTCTGCTCCTCGTGGAAGGCGCGGATGTTGCCGATGCCGAACTCGATGGACTCGATCACCGCCGCATCGACCTTGCCGAAGGCGGCGTCGAATTCCGCCGGCGTGACCTTGATGTCCTTCTCGGTGAGGTCGGCCTTGTCGAAATCGCGGGCGAAGCGCGCGACGGCGGCGTCGCCTTCGGTCTTCACCGCCTCGATGATCGGACCCACCCTGTCGATGAAAGCCGATATGTCGGTCTCGGACCTGCGCAGGAGCGCGGCCTTGCCGGCCGCATCCAGCCTGGCGTAGTCGTGAAAGGAAACGTTGCTCATTTTCTTTTCCCAGTTTGGCGTGACGGCCGGGCCGTCACTTGGATTTCAAGAAGATGTCGAGGCCGACGAGCCGGTCCAGAAGCACGATGACGATGCCCGCGCAGACGATGAACACGACCGACACGGCCGCCAGATCCGGCGTGATGATCGAGCGGATGTTGTTGTAGATACTGACCGGAAGGGTGACGTTTCTTGCATCCACGAGCAGCATGCTGACCAGGAACTCGTTGAGCGCCAGGATGAACATCAGCAGCGATCCGGTGATGACCCCCGGCATGACCGCGGGAAGGGTCACGTAGAGGAACGTCTGCACGGGCGGCGCGCCGCAGTTCGCGGCGGCCAGCTCCAGATCCGGGTTGAGGTTGTTCGCGCTGGCGGTGACGGCCCAGATCATGAACGGGATGTTGATGACGCTGCAGGCGATGCCGACCGGCCACAATTGCCCGGCCAGCCCCATCCTGCCGAAGAAAAGCATCATGCCGACGCCCTGGCTGATCAGCGGAATGGTGAAGGGCAGGAGCAGGTAGATCTGGATCGAGTTGGCGAAGCGGACGCGGTACTTCGTGAGCGCGATGGCGGCAAGCGTGCCGACGGGAATCGAGATCAGCGTGCAGATCGTCGCCACGTAGAGCGAGCGCCAGAAAGCCTGCCTGAGGCCGGCCGCCCCCATGATGGCGCCGTACCATTTGAGCGACAGCCCCTCGGGCGGGAAGGTGATGATGTTGCCGGCGGTAAACGACGCGCCGAGCACCACGACGGTCGGCGCCGACAATACCACGACCGAGACGATCACGAAGAACCAGATGACGAGCGTCTTGGAGCGGCTGCCGGTCACTTGCGTTCTCCCTTGATGGCGAGCGAGCCGGTGCCGAAGAAGAAGAAGACGATGCCCACCAGCACCGATCCGGCGGCGACGAGGAGGATGGAAAGCGCCGCCCCCAGCCCCTGGTCGGAGGTTCGGAAGAACTGGTCGTAGATCACGTTGGACATGAAGTCCTGCGAGCCGCCGCCGAGCATGGCCGGAATGGCGAAATTGGTGAGCGACAGGGTCATCACCACCAGCCCGCCGGCGACCAGGCCCGGCCGCGCCAGCGGCAGCACCACGTGCCGGAAGGTTCTCACCCAGTTGGCCCCCAGGGAATTGGCGGCCGCCTCGAGTTCGACGGGGATGGCGGTAAGCGCAGGCGCGATCATCAGCACCGCGAACGGAAGCATGTACTGGATCAGCCCGAAGATCACGGCGGAATAGTTGTAGAGCAGGCGCGCCGACGGCAGTCCGAGGAACATCAGGACCTCGTTCACCATGCCCTGGTTGCCGAGGATGATCAACCATCCGTAGGCGCGCACGATTTCGCCGATGAAGAACGGGAAGAACAGCGCGACCAGAAGGAACTTCCTCAGGACCGAGCTTTGCGTGCGTACCATCAGATACGCGTAGGGCACGGCGACGACGAGCGTGACCGCGGTCACGATCAGCGACGCCACGAAGCTTCTCGTCGCCACTTTCTGGAAGAAGTTCTCCGTCAGCGCCCTGCGGTAATTGTCGAGCGAATAGAAGTCCGACATCAGGAACGTGCTGGTGTCGAGGGTGCGCAAGCTCGAATCGAACAGCTCCACGATGCCGACCACGAGCACCGACACCAGAAGGACGACGGGAACCAGCATCGCATAGGGCAGCGCCGCCTTGAACCTTCCCGGCCACAGCGCCTCGACGGTCCTTTCGAGGCCGTCGAGGATTTTCCAGTGAAGCGGATAAGCGGAGCGCGATGGTTTCATGCCGGCTGCCTTAGGGCCAATCGACATTCAGGGTTCGGGCGCGGCGCGAGCCGGATTTCACCCCTGACGAGGAGAAAAGCGCAAGGCGGTGTCGACCACCGTCGAGCATTTTCGACAAAGTCGGGGGCGAAATCCGCCGCGTCCCGCAGGGATATGGCCAAAATCGGCCATTTCGGCGTCGCGAAGCCTCGACGATGGTCAACATCGCCTTCGGCTTCGCTCCTAGAACTGACCGATTTTGCCTCATACCGCGCTCCAAACCTGAATGTCGATTGGCCCTAGGGGCGTATCTCGGCCTCGCATCCCATACGCGAAGCCGTGTCGGACAAGCACCCTGCGCCGCGGCCGAGGCGCACGGCGGCGGTGACAACCGGGTGCCGTCTTTCCATCGCGCGGCCCGCCATCGGACGGGCCGCGCGGGCAGGGCGTCAGCCCTGCATGATTTCCTTGAACTTGCCGAACCAGGCGCTTTCGTTCTCGACCTGCACCTTGGTCGGCACCCGGATCATGCGGTCGATCTGTTCGTCCGTGGTCGGATAGGACGGATCGCCCACCAGGTCCTCGGGCGGCGTCAGGCCCGAGACGACGCCCGGCAGGCCGAGGCCCTCGGCGCACCAGACCTGCTGCGCGTCCTTGGTCAGGGCGAAGTTGATGTACTGCTTGGCCCAGTAAAGCTCGTTCTCCGGCAGGCCTTTCGGTATCCACAGCCCGTCGGTCTCGAGCACGGCGCCTTCCTCCGGCACGGTCCAGGCGAGCTCGATGCCGTTCTTCTTGGCCTCGCGCGCATTGGTCGAGATGGTGCAGGCGGCGTCGATCTCGCCCTTCTGGAACCAGGTCGTGAAGTCCGGGTCCTCGCCGAGCAGCGGCTGCTGCGCCTTGATCTTGGTGATGAAGTCCCAGGCCGGCTGCATGTTGCCGGGAATGTCCTCCAGCTTGCCGCCGCCGGCGACCTGCGCGGGGAAGTGGAAGCCGATGCCGTCGTTATACAGGGCGATGCGGCCCTTCAGCTTCGGATCGAGCAGATCCTTCCAGGACTTCGGCGCGCCGTCCGGGAACGCCGACGGGCGATAGGCAAGCACATAGACATAGCCGTAGGTGTTGACGATCGGGTAGCCGTCGAGGCCGACCGGCTTCGCGAGCTCGGACGTATCCTTCAGGTTCGACAGGTCGGAGAGGTCCTCCGTCACGCCCCGCAGCGCCGACTTGGTGGCGTTGGTGGTGGTATCCCAGTTGACGTGGATCGGCGGCACGCGCTTTTGCGCCACGGCCGCCCACAGCTTCGGCTGGATCTCATTGTCCTCGGTGAGGTCATGGCGGACCGCGATGCCGGTCGCCGCGGTGAACGGATCGGAAACCCCCTTCTTGAGGCTGTCGACCCAGCTTCCGCCCCAGGCGCGCACGATGATTTCGGCCGGCTTCTCAGGCTCCTGCGCAAAGGCGCGGCCAAGGCCGAGCGGCGAGAACGCCGCGGTCGCTCCCGCCGCGGCGACGGTTCCAAGAAACGAGCGGCGGCGCATGGGCAAAGACAGAAACTTCTCGTCAGGCATCGTAGTTCTCCTCTGGTTGCAGGCTCATGGGCTTCTTGCGAAGACGTGCATATCCTTGACGTTCCACCCGAGGCGAACCTTGTCCCCGGGACGGTACTCGGTGTGGCTGGCGGGGTCGTGATCGAAGACGCGCAGGAAGACCCCGCCGAGTTCGGGCACGGCGACTTCGTAGGCGATCCGCTCGCCCTCGAAGATCGCATCGACGATGCCGCCCTCGAAGCGCAGATCGAGCCCCTGCAGCGTGTCCGGCGCCGCCGCTATGCGTATCTGCTCGGCGCGCACGGCACCGCTGCATTCGTCCCGCGCCTTGATGCGCGGCGCAGTTCCGGCCGCGATGCCCTTGAGGTCCCGTCCCGCGCTGCGGAACGATATCTCCTCCCCGTCGACGCCCGAAACCGTCCCGTGCAGGAAGTTCGTCACCCCGATGAAATTGGCCACGAAGGCGTTTTCCGGGGCGCGATAGGCGCATACGGGACGTGCCTTCTGCTGGATCACACCGTCGTTCATGACGATCACCTCGTCGGAAACGACGAGGGCTTCGCGCTGGTCATGCGTGACGTTGATGGTGGTGACGCCGAGTTCCCTTTGGATGCGCCGGAACTCCAGTTGCATTTCCTCGCGCAGCTTGACGTCGAGGGCCGCAAGCGGTTCGTCGAGCAGCAGGAGGTCCGGCTCGAACACGAGCGCGCGCGCGATGGCGACGCGCTGCTGCTGGCCGCCGCTGAGTTCATGGATACGCCGCCCGCCGTAGCCGCCGAGCTTGACCAGTTCGAGGTAGCGCTCGACCCGCTCGGGAATGGTGCGGGCGTCGCTGCGGCGCATCTTCAGGGGAAACGCCACGTTCTGCGCGGCGGTCATGTGGGGGAAGAGCGCCAGCCTCTGGAAGACCATGCCGATGGCGCGCTTGTGGGCGGGAACCGCGTTCACCGGCTGGTCGTTGATGAAAATCTCGCCGGAAGTCGGCTCCGCGAACCCCGCGATCAGCCTGAGGAGCGTGGTCTTGCCCGAACCGGACGGCCCGAGGATCGTGAGGAACTTGCCTTTTGCAACATCGAAGGACGCATCGCGGACGGCATCGAAATCGCCGAAGCGCATGCCGACGTTCTTCACCGAGACGGCCACGGCGAGGGGAGACGGTTCCGGAAGACCTGACGGGGTGCTCATCGGGTTCTCTTACCAGCCCTTCCAGCCTCTTTGCCAGCCGTCAATTCCGGTAAAAAGCCGGCCCGAATCCATACCCCAAGCCCTTGTCGTTTCATATCGAGGCAAGGAAGCCGCCATCCACTGGAATGCAATGACCCGTCACATAGGCCGAGGCGTCGCTGCACAGGAAGACGACCGCCCCGCCGATGTCGCGTTCGTTGCCGAACCGCTTTTGCGGTATGCTGGCCAGCATCCTGTACTGCCATGCGGCGTCCCGGTAGAACCCTTCGGTCATCGCTGTGCGGAAATAGCCCGGCGCGATCGCGTTGACGCGGATGCCCGCGCCGGCCCATTCCGCCGCCAGCGCCCTCGTCATGCCGAGCAGCCCCGACTTCGACGAAGTATAGGCGACGGCCGTGGGAATGCCGACGAAGGACGTCAGCGAGCAAAGGTTCACGATGCTGCCGCCGCTCGCCTGGTCCGACATCGCCCGGGCAACCGCCTGGGACCAGAAGAAAGCGCCCTTGAGATTGGTGTCGACGATCCTGTCCCAGAGCGCTTCGTCGACGTCAGCCGACGGGCTGACCTGCTCGAATCCCGCGTTGTTGACGAGGATATCGATGCGGCCGAGCCTGTCGCGGCAGCCTTGCACGGCAGGCGTTATGCCGGATATGTCGCGGACATCCTGCGCCAGCGCGAGGCACTTTCGCCCCGTCCGTTCGACCTTCGAGCAGGTCGTTGCCAGCGAGGCGGCGTCGCGGGCGGTCACGCACAGGTCGGCTCCCGCTTCCGCCAGGGCGACGGCGATGGCCTGGCCGAGACCGCGGCTCGCCCCCGTGACGACGGCTGTCTTGCCCTCGAGCGAAAATTGCGACCCGGTCACATGGCCCTCCCAGTGGCCTTCACAGCCGAAACCACCGCCAGTCAAGCATCATTTTTCCATCATGTCTATACATGAGTTCGGGCTAATATGTATATACATATAGGAGCGATCAGGTGGCGTGCGTCGTTGATGCCGGCGTGAACGCCGCCACGATCGCGTGCTTCTCGGCCGGATAGACGATCCGCGCGAAAGTCACCGCGCCCTGGTCGCACCAGGTCCGGCGCTGGACGACGAGGCATGGCGAACCCTTCTCGATGTCGAGATGCCCGGCGATGCGCGCATCCGCCGCCACGGCGTAGATCTTGTGCTGGGCGGTCGTCCAGGGAACCTGAAGCCTGAGCCATTTGCCCGGCGAGACGCTGTCGAAGTCGGCGCTCTGCGCCTCGGGAACCACGTCGAGATTGATGAGCCTGTACTCCCAGCAGAACGGCGCGCCGCCCGCGTCGTGCACGCAGGAGACCTCCTGGATGGAGGCCTTCTTCACCAGCCCGAAAAGCTCCGCGTCGACGCGGCTGGACTTGCGCGTCGCGTTCTCCAGCATCCGGAACGAGTATTCCTGCTTCAGGGACACGACCTCGGCCTCGATATCGTGAATCTCCAGGATGGCGGACTGCACCTGCGGCTGGCTCACGAAGCTGCCCGACTTTCGCCGGCGCTCGATCAGCCCGGCGTCGGCGAGCTTGGTCAGCACCTTGTTCACGGTCATGCGCGAAACGTTGTAGGACTTCGCCAGGTCCACCTCGAAAGGCAACCGGTATCCCGGCGGCCAGTCGCCGGAGACGATGCGCTTCTCGATGTCCACCAGAATCTGCTGGTGGAGAGTCCCGTTCGACTGCGTTCTGGTTTTCATCGCCATTCCAAGCGGTTTTACCGGGGTCGGCTTCCTTCGGGAAGGATGCTGTTCATTCCTTGTTTTGGCGAAGGCTGCAATCGTTAAATGAGCGGCGGCCCCGGCAGCCGTGCGCCCGCCAAGATTCCTGTTGCAACGCCATTTATATGTATATACATTTTCCGGGCAATAAAAACAAAGACCGAAGGATTGCCCCATGACCGTCACGCTCGTCCCGGGTCGCGTCACGCTCGCCCAGTTGATGAAGGTCTATTGGGATGGCGAGGCCGCCGTTCTGGACAGGTCGGCCGACGCGGCGATCGACAAGGGTGCGGCGCGCATTGCCGGGATCGCGCGCGGCGACGTGCCGGTCTACGGCATCAACACGGGCTTCGGCAAGCTGGCCTCGATCCGGATCGACAGCGCCGACGTCGCCACGCTCCAGCGCAACCTGATCCTTTCCCACTGCTGCGGCGTCGGCGCGCCCCTGCCCGGCAACGTTGTGCGACTGATCATGGCGCTCAAGCTGGTCTCGCTCGGCCGCGGCGCCTCCGGGGTGCGGCTCGACCTGGTGCGGCTGATCGAGGCGATGCTGGAGAAGGGCGTCACCCCGCTCATTCCGGAGAAAGGCTCCGTCGGGGCGTCGGGCGACCTCGCCCCGCTCGCCCATATGGCGGCCGTCATGATGGGCGAAGGCGAAGCCTTTTTCGAGGGCGAACGCCTCAGGGGCAAGGACGCGCTGGCGCGGGCCGGCCTAACCCCGGTCGTGCTGGCCGCGAAAGAAGGGCTGGCGCTGATCAACGGCACGCAGACGTCCACGGCGCTTGCGCTCGCCGGCCTTTTCAGGGCGCACCGCGCGGCGCAGACGGCCCTTGTCACCGGCGCTCTCTCGACCGACGCGGCGATGGGTTCGTCGGCACCCTTTCATCCCGACATTCACGCGCTTCGCGGCCACAAGGGCCAGATCGACGCGGGCGCCGCGCTGCGGCGGCTGCTCGAAGGCTCCGAGATCCGCGAAAGCCACCGGGAAGGCGACGAGCGCGTCCAGGACCCCTATTGCATCCGCTGCCAGCCCCAGGTCGACGGCGCCTGCCTGGACCTCCTGCGCGCGGTCGCCCGCACGCTCGAGATCGAGGCGAACGCGGTCACCGACAATCCGCTGGTCCTCTCGGACGGCTCGGTCGTGTCCGGCGGCAATTTCCACGCCGAGCCCGTCGCCTTCGCCGCCGACCAGATCGCGCTCGCGGTGTGCGAGATCGGCGCCATCGCCCAGCGTCGCATCGCGTTGCTCGTCGACCCGGCACTGTCCTATGGCCTGCCGGCGTTCCTTTCGAAGAAGCCCGGCCTGAACTCCGGCCTGATGATCGCCGAAGTAACCTCGGCGGCGCTGATGTCGGAGAACAAGCAGATGGCGCACCCGGCGTCGGTGGATTCGACGCCGACCTCAGCCAATCAGGAGGACCACGTCTCCATGGCCTGCCACGGCGCGCGCCGCCTCCTGCAAATGACCGAAAACCTGTTCGGCATCGTCGGCATCGAAGCCATCTGCGCGGCCCAGGGCGTGGAATTGCGCGGTCCGCTCAAGACCTCCGGCGAGCTGTCGAAGGCGATCGCCGTCTTGCGCGGCGCGGTGGCAACGCTGGACGCGGACCGCTACATGGCGACCGATCTCGAAGCCGCCGCGAGCCTCGTCGCCTCGGGCGATCTCGCCGCGTCGGTGTCGGCCGCCATCCTGCCCGTACTGGAAGGCTGAAGCGTCCCTCCGGCCGGCGTCAGCCGCCGAACCGCGGCTCGGGAATGCCCCTGACGCCGAGGCCGGTGATGGCGAACAGGCTGCCGCGCAGCACGCCGTCGCCGGGGAAGCGGGGCAAGGGCGGCTTGGCCATCGACGTCACATAGAGGATATCGAGGTCAGGCCCGCCGAACATGACGCTGGTAACCTTCTTCACCGGCATCTCGATCACGCGGTCGACGCTGCCGTCCGGGCGGTAGCGCACCACCTTGCCGTCATAGACCAAGGCGTTCCACAGGCATCCCTCGGCATCGACGGTCGAGCCGTCGGCGGCGCCGCCGCCCGACTGGTCGACCTTGGCGAAGGTGCGCCGGTTGGAGACGCCGCCCGTTTCCTGGTCGTAGTCGTAGGCCCAGATCTCGCCCGTCCATGTGTCCGTGAAGTAGAAAATATCGCCGTCGGGGCTGAAGCAAGGCCCGTTGGAGACGATGATGCCGGTTTCCAGCGTGTGCACGGAAAGGTCCGGATCGAGCCGGTAGAGCGCCCCGTTCGGGCCGCTTTCCATCGTGTCCATCGAACCGGCGAGGAAGCGGCCGCGCTTGTCCACCTTGCCGTCGTTGAGGCGGTTGGCCGGCTTGTCCGGCTCGGGGTCGAAAATGAGCTCGACCTCCCCGGACCTGAAATCGAGGAAATGGAAGCCGCGCTGCAAGGAAACGACCGCGCCCTCCCCGTCCTTGCGCAGCGCCATCGAGCCGATCTTCATCGGCACGTCCCAGGCGCGGATCTCGCGCCCGTCATGCGTCGCCCGGAAGACCCGGCCGTCGAACGAATCGATCCAGTAGAGCCGCTGCTGCTCCACGTCCCACAGCGGGCCTTCGCCCAATGTCGTCTTCACGTCGGCGACGATCTCGATCTTCATCCCTGCTCCTCCATTTCCTCATGCGCCGGCAATGCGGCGCTTCCGCCGGCGTCTTCCCGGCCGCTCAGAACGCGACCTTGTCGCCGCCCTTCAGTTCCAGGATGGCGCGCGCCTCGTCGGGCGTGGCGACCTCGAGGCCGAGCCCCTCGATGATCTTGCGGGCCATGGCCACCTGTTCGGCGTTCGACTTCGCCAGCTTTCCCCTGCCCGCCCAGAGACTGTCTTCCAGGCCGACGCGGATATTGCCGCCGAGCGCCGCGGACTGGGCGGCGACGCGCAACTGGCTGGCGCCGGCGCCGAGCACCGACCAGCGGAAACTGTCGCCGAACAGCCGGTCGGCGGTGCGCTTCATATGCGCGACGTCTTCCGGGTGCGTGCCGATGCCGCCGAGCAGGCCGAACACCGACTGCACGAAGAAAGGCGGCTTCACCAGCCCGCGGTCGGCGAAATGGGCGAGATTGTAGAGATGGGCAATGTCGTAGCACTCGAACTCGAAGCGCGTGCCGTTGTCGTAGCAGGTCGCAAGGATGTACTCGATATCCTTGAACGAGTTGCGGAAGATCAGGTCGCGGGTGGCTTCCAGATGCGGCTTTTCCCAGTCGAACCTGAAGGTGTCGTATTTGTCGGCGAGATGATAGAGGCCGAAATTGATCGATCCCATGTTTAGCGAGGCGACCTCGGGCTTGAAGGTGGCGGCGGGCCGCACCCGTTCCTCGACCTTCATGTAGGGGCTGCCGCCGGTGGTGATGTTGATCGCCGCCTTGGTGCCCTGCTTCACGCGCGGCAGGAAGCGCGCGAAGGCTTCCGGGGTCTGGTCGGGCTTGCCGGTCTCGGGGTCGCGCGCATGAAGATGCAGGATCGCAGCACCCGCTTCTGCCGCCGCGATCGCCTCGGAGGCGATCTGGTCGGGCGTGATCGGCAGGTAGGGCGACATGGTCGGCGTATGGATCGCCCCCGTCACCGCGCAGGTGATGATGA
>ERZ778017.1160-NODE-1160-length-27937-cov-7.032458_pt1 | contig 27937 bp, 19 predicted proteins | sample MGYA00375747_ERZ778017 | MGnify/ENA primary metagenome ERZ778017 (study PRJEB29350, sample SAMN05509838) | bioreactor metagenome | biome: bioreactor; material: wastewater | place: South Africa: University of Cape Town | collected 2014-03-17 ...
CATACGAGATATTGGCGTGACTGGAGTTCAGACGTGTGCTCTTCCGATCTAGTTGTTGTTGGAAACAACGGAAACAACAGCACCAGCACTTCCAACAACAACTCCAACGACAAGTTAGCGTACAACTCGTCGATGGCGAAGTCTGGGTCTGGTGGAGTGATGAATAACCAGTATTTTGACCCGACACAATCATATTCCCAGTCCAACACTCCTACAAACTCAGGGCCAGCGTCGTCAAACGGCCACAATAACCACCACCACACCAACTACTACAACAACAGCGGAAATGCCAACGGTGGCCGGGGCCACTACGGAAACAACGTACCGTTCAGAGCTGGGGACTGGAAGTGCGAGCTTTGTACTTACCATAACTTTGCAAAGAACTTGTGCTGTTTGAAGTGTTCTGCTGCCAAACCAATACTCAACGTGTCGAACCAGCAGACGTCGATTCATTCTGTCAACACCACGGCTGCAGCCATCGCTGCTGCCACTGCCAGCGGACAAGCATTGAATTTGAACGGGGGATTCATGGGGCTCCAACAGCCACAACCACGCCATGTATATAGCCAAGGGAACCAACCTCAAGGAGCCAACCAGGGCCAGCCACAAGGAGGAGCTCGCAAACCTGCCAACAATGCCAATATCGTCAACAAGCCAGGACAACAGTACCAGCCAGGACAACAGGCCAAGGCACACAATGTACGGGGGAACTCTAACGGCACGCCGCAACCGGGCCAGCAGCAACAACAGCAGCAGCACTACAGCATGATGGCGCCATCGCAATCACAAAGCAGCCAGAGCAGCCAGAGCAGCCAGACGTACAAGTTTTCGCAGCCAGTCCAAGGAGCCAACACCATGTATTCAAACTACGGCAATACAGGGCAGTATGGCACCAAAGGCACCAATGGAGCCAACGGAGCCAACGGGGCCAACGGAGGTAACGATTCGTCGACGTCGCTTGGGTCGAGTTCTCTGATGAACCCTGCGTTTGGCATGCTTGCTGGACAGATGGGGGGACTCAGCTTGAACCACTAGGGGTGCCAGCGGGCCCAGCAGCACGACGCACGACGCACGGATTCACGGACACGGGACACAGCATGGATATAATAGAGGCAGGCATGGCTTGGTACGAGACAGACAGCTACGACTGGAGTAGTGCAACAGTGTGAGAAAGAGTATAGTGAAAGAGGAACATATAGTGCAAGAGTATAGTGAAGAGGAACAGCAAGATCAGAGGAACAGCGGAGCAGTGTAAGACTATAGTAGCGCAGAGGAAGATCTCGTGCAAGAGGAAGATCTCGTGCAAGAGGAAGATCTCGTGCAAGAGGAAGATCTCGTGCAAGAGGAAGGTATCGTGCAAGAGGAAGATATCGTGCTAGAGGAAGATATCGTGCTAGAGGAAGATATCGTGCTAGATTAGTGCCAGGCCAGCGACTGCAGCAGGTCTCGCTACACGCGACGACTCGCGCCACCTCCACCGCCGCCCACCACGCACCACCACGCGGCCACCACGACGGCCACCGCCATTCGCCAGATCAGGTAGGATTTACTTGACTATATGCCGGACATACGACTTATTTTAGAACACGTAGAAATTTCACAAATCAAACAAAGTAACCAACACACCATGAGTTCCAAGTATTCAGTAATCTTGCCCACGTACAACGAGAGAAAGAACTTGCCAATCCTCGTGTACTTGTTGGCAAAGACGTTCGACGACCACAACATCGACTGGGAGGTGGTTATTGTAGACGATGCTTCACCAGACGGTACTCAGGAAGTAGCCAAGCAGTTAATCCAAGTATTTGGCAGCGACCATATTCAATTGAGGCCACGGGCGGGCAAATTAGGGCTCGGAACAGCGTATGTCCACGGGTTGCAGTTTGTCACCGGGGACTTTGTGATTATTATGGACGCTGACTTCTCGCACCACCCAGAAGCCATTCCTCAGTTCATTGCTAAGCAGAAATCTGGTGACTACGACATTGTTACTGGAACGAGATATGCCGGCGACGGGGGAGTTTACGGGTGGGATTTGAAAAGAAAGTTGGTTTCGAGAGGGGCTAACTTTTTAGCTGCCACGGTGTTACGTCCCAATGTGTCAGATTTGACGGGGTCATTCAGATTGTACAAAAAGGCGGTTTTGGCGCAAATCATCGATGCTACCAAGTCCAAGGGGTATGTTTTCCAAATGGAGATGATGGTTCGGGCCAGGGCATTTGGGTTTAAGATTGGCGAGGTGCCTATTAACTTTGTGGACCGGTTGTACGGAGAGTCTAAGTTGGGGGGAGACGAGATTGTGGGGTACTTGAAGGGGGTGTGGACGTTGTTTACCAGTGTTTAGTGAGTAGATGAGATAGATGTTAGAGATGGTAGGAGGTGTAGGCTAGTGCGAGCGGTGGTGGTAGAGAAGTGTGGTGGTAGAGAAGTGTGGTGGTAGAGAAGTGTGGTGGTAGGCTAGTGCGAGCAGTGGTAGGCCCGCACCGCGTGGTGTCAGGCCAGTGTCGCGGTGCAGTTTACCCCGTGGCGCCTCGCGGCTCGTCAGCGCCGTGGTAGTGCCACGGTGGACGCTCTCGCACCAAACACCATCCACTGGAAAATCTTCACTTCCATCTCCTCATCTTGAACCTGCCACAACCCATCAGAAACACCCAATTGCACCAAATAAACACCACAGCCCGACTAAAACCACCACGCTGATTCCACCCATCTTGTTAATTTGACGCAAAACACCCATATTCACCATTTTTATTCCCATGGCTAAAGACACCTATTTGAAGAAAGTCCTAGGAGAAGACCACTACAGCTCCGTCCGCAACGCCACCGTGCTCATGGTGGGTGCTGGAGGAATCGGATGCGAACTACTAAAGAACTTGGTGCTCACAGGCTACGGCGAGATCCACATAGTCGACCTCGACACCATCACCCTCTCCAACCTAAACAGACAGTTCTTGTTCAGAAAATGGGATATAGACAAGTCCAAATCCCTCACCATTTCCACCGCGGTGCAACGGTTCAATTATTTTGGTACCAAATTAGTGCCGCACCACGGGAACATTACCGACGCGACCCAGTTCCCACTACCGTGGTGGAGCCAATTCGATTACGTCTTCAACGCCCTAGACAACTTGGAAGCTAGACGGTACGTCAACAAGATGTGCCTATTCTTAAAGAAACCTCTCATGGAGTCTGGGACCACCGGGTACGACGGCCAGGTCCAGCCCATTTACCCGTACTATTCTGAGTGCTTCGACTGCCAGGCCAAAGTCACTCCAAAGACGTTTCCCGTGTGTACCATTAGGTCGACGCCGTCCCAGCCGGTCCACTGTATTACCTGGGCCAAGGAGTTTCTCTACTACCAGCTCTTTGACCATGTAGAAAACTCGTCCACTGACACTTTGTCGAAGGAGACAGACGACCAACAAGAGTTGCAGAACCTCGTGCAGGGGGTCAACGAGTTGGTGGAGCTTCGTACCATGGCGTGCTCGGGCGATTTCCAACGGTTTTTCTCTGAGTTGGTCACCAAGATCTTCCGAGTGGATATCGAGAGATTGCTCTTGATCGACTCGTTGTGGAAATCTAGAACGAAACCACGGCCTTTAGACGTTAGTAAGTACCAAGATGACCTCATTAACTTGGTCAACAATGCCGAAAACGAAAAGATTTTGTCCCAAGACACTGCTGTTTGGACCACGTTACAAAACATATACGTCCTCTACCAAGCAGCAAAACGGTTGCTGGAACGGATTTCTGGGGACGAGAAGGTGGTCCCGTTCGATAAGGACGACGAGGACACGCTTAACTTTGTTTGTGCTGCGTCCAACTTGCGTTCGTGGGTGTTTAACATCGAGGTGAAATCCAAGTTTGACATCAAGCAAATTGCTGGGAACATTATCCCAGCAATTGCCACCACCAATGCCATAATCTCTGGGTTCTCGAGCTTGTGTGGGACCAAGTACTTCCACCACGATAAGAACGGCGATTTCACCGATATATATCGGGAATCGTCCACGATATTTATCAGTATTAAGCCCAACAAGTACATCACCAGTGCGTCGTTGGTTCCTCCCAATAGCAAGTGTCCTAGTAGCTCGTTACTTTCACGAGGACTCTTGAAGTTAGCACCACAAGACTTGGAGCGGAGCCTCGAATGGTTGGTTGATTTGCTTATAGAGAAGTATGGGTACGATTCCGAAGGAATGTCGTTGCAGTTGAGCCAATCACGGTTGATTTACGATATGGATTATGACGATAATCTCGAGAGCTCGTTGCAATCGGTTGGATTTAAAGATGGAGAGATTCTTTTGGTCCAGGACGACAACGATATTAAAGAGAATCTTGAGTTGTATGTTACTGTAGGCGACAAGACTGAGTTGAGCGATGTTACTTTGAGGCCGAAGAAGATGTTGGCCGAAGATACGACGAGGAGTGGAGGAGATACCACGATTGTGATTGACGAGGACGACGATTTGGTGGAGTTGGAGGAGCCGGCGATGAAGAAGCGGAAAGTGTAGAGACGGGGACGGAATGAAGAAGGATATGAAGGAAGAAAACCAGTGAAGATAGAACAAAGAAAACTGGTGAAGGAGATGAAGAGAGGACGAACAAAGTTTCTAGTAATGTAAGACGACAAGAAAAGTGTTGTAGAGGCGCTGGCGACATCCAAAGCGCTAACGAAGCAAACTGGTTGATTTCAGTTAACTATTGAGCCAAGTGTGGTACAAACGGTGACTAGTGGATAGTTCTACAGACTAGTTCTACAGTAATGAAGATTGGTTCTGCAGCAGTGCTACAGTCGCACTAAAGGTGAACGGTGCTGGGCAGACAATGCGTGGGAAGCGGTACGACGCGTAGTACGAGTCGCGGTGGTGCATGGAGGTAGGGCACAACAACTAATCCATCACTGTGATTGGCGTAGAAATTGTAAGGAACGACTTGGTCAGAAGAACGTCCAGCAGACTTGTTGGTGGTGCAAATCAGGTTCACAGTAGCTTGGTAGCACTTGTTGTTTCCTTTAGATTCGTTGGCCTCTTAATGAAAGGAAACTGGAGGCCGACCGTAGGTAAGGGCCCGAAAGTCGGAAGATGACCGAATGTCAAGCACCGGCAGCGAGTAAACAGCTGACTACCCGACTCCACCAGTAAACTGGGCCGTACTACACCTGTAAACCGTATTACACCTGTAACCCGAATTACTCCCTGTAAACCGTACTACACCTGTAAACCGAATTACTCCCTGTAAACCGGGTTCCCACAGTTGTAACCGGAATACAACACCGCAAATGGCACTATTGTCAAAACGCTACACTAAACTACGAAACCCCAAACACCACGCCTCCAAACCGTCTCTCGTACCCAACAGCACAATAAACGAAACAAGCACCGTTTCAAACGCCAGCTCACCGATCTACACTACCAAACACCAATCGATCTACTCACAAACAGCAATCTCTGCATGTACCGATCGTCACCAACCAGTAAATCCCACATGTTAACCAACCAGTAAATCCACGTAGCCCAAATCAGCAAAAAACGTCACGGAAACAGTAACCCATTACAAAATCACCACCGTGCTAGATACAGGGCCCCACGGCGGTGGCTCGCGGTAGCTTTTTTCTTCCACCGCCAGCCTCCGCCCCTGCTCACCACGCTCCCGACGCAACGGGCCAGGTTGTATGACGACATTGCCGTAATGTATAGTAATCCTGACTATGAATTTTTAGTTTTTAAACAAGGATATCTTTTCTTTATCAATTGTTATGTCGTGGCAAGCTTATACAGATAACTTAGTGGCTACTGGTAAATTGGACCAGGCAGCATTGTACTCCAAGGCCGGGGACTCGGTATGGGCCCAGACCGGGAACTTTACTCTTCAGCCAGCAGAAATCGCCGGCATTGTCAAAGGATTCGACGATGCTTCCGAATTGCAAACCACTGGTTTACATGCCAATGGCCGTAAGTACTTTTTGTTAAGAGCGGATCTGAGATCCATTTACGGTAAGCACGAAAACCAAGGGTTAATTGCCGTGAGAACTGGCCAGGCCATCATCATTGCCCACTACCCTGATGGGGTCCAGGCAGCTGTGGCCACGCCAATTGTAGAAAAGTTGGCTGATTACTTGATTTCAGTAGGCTACTAATTATGTATGATGAATATACACCGAAGCTAGCGTGGAACAAATGTGGTGGGCTTGTAGAAATGTAGAAGAAAGGGAAAAAAGAACGGGGTGGACGAGTCGGTGGAATGGCCGTGACAAGAAGAATGGCCGTGGAACAAGAAGAATGGCCGTGGAACAGACATTGGATGGGAGAGTAATGGAGAAGCAATTCTGGAAATAATCCCAATTTGGCCAGGAAACAAACCAGCTGGTTAGTCTCGGTGCGTAAACAAGCGTTGTTGCCGATTGAGAGTGGCACGGCGAATGGAACGGTTTACTGTGGGACTTGACGATATTTGGGACAATCCCAGCCATGGCCAGGAATTACTGCCAGCCATGGCTGGGAATTACCGCCAGCTACCACGATACAAGACACGGTACCGTGCGAGAGCTCGCCCTGCGCAGTTCTGCTCTCCCACCACCCTGGCCAAAAACAACGACAAACGGAACCAGGTGGCTCCATGGCTACGCGGCTACAACTCCCACCTCTTACACTCTTCAAACCGTGTCCAGTATCATCCTCTTTCTACTCCCACCTCCTACACTTCTACCTTGCGCTCGTATATTGAAACATCTAATTCAACTGGACGTAATTCCCAGGAAATACCCCCGTCTGCCCGTTGTACTTCCCGGTCCACCAGTCGTTAACATTGTCGGATTTTTGTACAATCTCAATCACTGCTCCAGCAGTGAACGTCAAGTCCCCTTGGGCCTGCGCCGTGTAGTCGTACAACGCAGTACAGGTCTGTACCTGTGGAGTGGCAGGACCACCGTAACTTGGTGGTGGCGACGCTAACCCTGCTGCTGGAGCCGCTGGCGACGCCAGCGCTGGCTGTTGACCATATCCTGGAGAGACTGGGCTCTGTGGCTGGCCGTAGCCCGCAGAAACCGGAGTCTGTTGCTGGCCATAGCCTCCGTACCCTGGTGCCTGCTGAGCCGGCTGGCCGTAGGCGGGCGCCGACCCAGGCTGCTGCTGGCCGTACCCACCGTACATGGTAGCGCCGGGCCCAGCGGCGGTCTTAGCGTCACCGTACGGCTGGTTGTAGCCCCCGGCAGAGTACTGGGGCAACTCTCCCCCTGCGCCGGCCCCGTACCCCGTCGACGTAGGAGACTGGTACGAGTAGGGAGCCCCGGGGCCCCCAGGGCCCCCAGCCTGGTGTCTCCTCTTGGCCATTTCCAACTTGTTCTTTGCATGGCCCACTTTGAAGTGGGTAATGCCAATAGCATCCGTTTGCTCCTCAATCGTGCCTCTCTTGAAGTGGTACGCTTCAACAACATCGCTATTCAAATCAAAATATGGAATCTTCAACTCTTCCATGGCATTGTACAACGTATAGAAGATGTTCAATTGCATGTAGTAGAAACTCACAAATAACGGCTTGATGAAATCAGATTGCATCTGGAACAAAATTGGCAACTCTTGCTTCAACATGTCGTTGTAGTAATCGTACTCCTGCTGTGCTACCGCGAGCTCTGCTTCCGCACTATACATTTTTTCCTCGTCTTTGGCAGTACGTTCTTTTTTCGTCTCGTACTTTGTGTACGTCCGTTTGTGTCTGTCTAAATCGACCTGTTTGTGGTCTCTCTTGGTGGCCATCTTTCTGATGGAGTGGATCACTTTTAACAATTCCTGTGCCGGCTCGACGATTCTTTTTTCGATCAATTCCAAATCGGGCTTCAACGTTTCTTTCAACCCTTTAACTACTTCCTGGTACGCCTCCGAAGCCTCTATCCCCTGGGGGTTATCTTCTGGCACGGTACTGTTGGGGTCGGACATTCGACCACTAATGGGCTTGTAGATCTCGGCAATCGACTTGGAAAAATCAAGTTGGTTGTCGAGAATCCCGTTTACTGCCGCAAAGTACCGCTTCGATTCGTCAGAAAGCTTTTTCGTCTCGAGCTCCAACTCTTTGAACCGTCTTTCGGCATCCTGGTAAACCGGGTCGGTGGTGATTTCCCCCATGTTGAACTTCTGACGGAAGTTCTGGGGGGTCCGAACTATTGTCTTTTTGATTCCTTTGAACGACATGGTGGACAATTGCTGGGGTGTGGGTTTCTGTTGTAGTTTCCAACGGCATTCGGCCTGATTTGTGGCCATGTCACGGTAGTGCATAATGGTGAAAATTTCCTCCGTCTGCCTCGCCGCGGGACGTGGCTCCAGCCGTGGTAGACCCACCACGACGCCTCGTGGTGGGTGTAAAACCCTGGACTTGGTACGACAAATGTGCTCCAAATCCACTCAAACTCATCCAACAGCACCAAAACCATGACCAGTGTATGATTGTCTGGTTTTATCCAAGATGTGTCTTTCATTTGTTTTCACACCACACTCACGGTTTTCATGGTTTCGCAGCCAAAAAATTTCCAGCGGTTAAATGGTTGCAAAATCTTTTTCTTATCAACATGAACACAAACTCTACGAGTGCACCCGAAAAGGGCTTTGTTGCCCAAACCGTTTACAGTATCGGTCTATTAGCATTCCAACTCGCAATTTTTCCAAGTTTAATGTCCCATTTCCTTTTCAAATCGTGGTTGCAAATTTTGCAATTTGCAATCGGGACTTTGTTCCATATTGTTGTCTTTGTCAATAGCCCAATCCGAATGTTGAGAATACTCAAACTTCTTTTCCAACCAGAAGAAGTTGTCCGCCCTGTTTTGTCAACCTCGTCGTCAGAGTTCTCGTTTGATCCTCCAGAACCAATTTTATCGCAAATAGCCGATAAATTGAACTTGAACCGGTTGATGACATTGTGCCAGCAATTATTCAACGACTTTGTTCAGTTGCCATTGTTTTCACATTATTTGTACGATAGATACATCGTTCACTCTCCAGTGTGTGTTGTGAAGAAATTAGCCGGCAACGACGAAACGAAGTATTCTTTCAATGGCATTGCGTTGACAAACCTTGACGGCTTCAGCGATTATATAATGCTTTCCAAAATGGAGCATTCCACACCAGTGAGCTCTAAACCACCAACGCTTCCTAAAAGAAGAAAACTACCTTCTAAGATCACAAAATTGCCGCCAAACAATAATGTAAATAAATTGTCGAGGTCTCTGAGACAGAACCGGTCAAAAGAAGCCTCCATGTCGAAACTCGTACAAGCTGCAACTCAAGTATCGGAAATACTTGAAAATGATCCGAATACGAATGTTCTTGCAAAGAAACCTTTACACGAAACCGACGAAGTTTTCCCAGAGTATCCTCGTGGAACATTGAGCAAGAAATTGAAACAACGGCTATCGAGTATACCTAAAGAAAACTCTGTTCATAGTTTTAGACCTAAACGGAAATTATCTACTTCAAGCAACGAGAATGATAATCTAGGACTATTGAAACAACCAGCAAATCCTTGGAAAGAACCTGAACTAGCAGTGGTATCATCTGAACCTCTTTCTGCTCCAGCTGACCCGGAACCTCTTTTAGTACGCAAGAAGCCAAGTTTCTCTTCGAGATGGAATAGGATAGCACAATCTACCACCATGCAAAATAAAATATCAATACCATCAAAATTTGATCCTTCGCAAATCATTGATGGTTCTAAAGGTAAAGTCAGGTACATCAATATTGAATTACCAAACAAGTTGAAAACGAGTTTGAAATTGAAAATTGTTCCTAAAGACACCACCAACAGCAAATCAGAAAAAATTCTGGAAATTGTGGGAAATACTCTTGTTACCAAATCAATCAATCAGGACGAAGTGGAGTATATCAACGAAATAAAGGAGGAAATCAAACGAGTTTTGCCCAGGTCCAATTATGATGATGGGTCATTAGGACCAATTATTGTTCGTTTAGCATGGCATTGCTGTGCAACATACGACAAATATACTGGGATAGGAGGGTCCAATGGTGCCACCATGAGGTTTATGCCCGAAATAACTGACGAAGGAAACACAGGTCTTGATATAGCACGAGCTGCTTTGGAACCTGTCAAACAAAAGTTCCCCAGAATTACGTATTCTGATTTGTGGACATTAGCCGGAAAAGTTGCAATCGAAGAAATGGGAGGGCCAGTAATTCCCTGGAGGTGTGGTCGCGTTGATTGTGTTAGTGACACATTTGTTCCTGAAAACGGAAACCTACCATTTGGAGACAAAGATGCCAACCATATTCGAACCACGTTCAACCGAATGGGGTTTAACGACAGAGAAACAGTAGCACTTTTAGGATGCCACGGATTGGGACGGTGCCACAAACGGTTTAGTGGCTGGGAAGGAAAATGGACCACCCAGCCCACCACCTTCTCCAATGAGTTTTTCCACGTTTTGGTCAATGAAAACTGGCAGCCTGGCCTCGTTCCAGAAACAGGAAAAATCCAGTACTACAACAACGATAAGTCGCTAATGATGTTGAACACCGACATGGAGCTATTGAACGATGTTTCGTACAGACGGTTTGTCGAGATATACAGCGTACACGAGTCAGTTTTCTTTGCGGATTTTGCACAGTCGTTTGGCAAGTTGCTTGAGTTGGGCATTGAGCGCGACGCCTCTGGCGCAGTGCAGCCCAGGGAGAAATACTGAGCGCGATGTGGCCCGCAAGAGTAAATAGTAAGTAAAGAAATAAATGTTGCAAATGACGATTTTCGCATTTAGCAGCCAAAACGCTGCCCTATTACATAATGAATTACGTAAGCAGACGTCGTGATCAGTGGAGTGTCTGCAGGAATAACGAGCGTCGTGTCGATTTGCCAAACCCACGCCGTTTAGTAAGCATGACTTTTTTTTTTACTTTTGTCATCAACTGGACTTACAACACGCCAGACGACCAAACCGCCCGTTCAGCGACAAACAGACGACAATGACGGACTCAGTGCACCCTTGTATCCCCAGAATGGAGGATTACGACGTATTTCCCACCTCAGGGTTTTTACCCTCCAAGCTCCCACTAGTATCGTTACCACAAGACTACTACAAACCATGGGAAGATATCGTCAACAACTTGCCCAGCTTGATCTTGACGAAGCGAGTGAGAAAAATTATTGACGACATGCCGGTTTTGACCACCGCGCACTTGGAAAATGAAGAACAGTACCGTAGAGCATACCAAGTGTTAGGGTTTTTGGGCCATGCCTACATTTGGGGTGTTGACCAACCGGTAGACGTTTTACCCAAGCAAGTCAGCGACCCATGGATTGCCGTGTCGGAATACTTGAAATTACCACCCATCGGCACCTATGCAGGGTTGTGTTTGTGGAACTTCAAGCAAATCATTCCCTCGGACGATATTTGGGATATGGACAATTTGACCACGATCAACACGTTTACTGGGTCGATTGACGAGAGTTGGTTCTATTTAGTTTCGGTATTTTTCGAGCATTACGGAGCTAAGGTGATTTGCGCGGGATTAGAAGCAATTAAGCATGCTCACAATAACGACACACAGGGGTTGATCAGCAGCTTGCAGGACTTGGCCGAGAAGATCGACCATTTGGGGTCGATTATGTTGAGAATGGAAGAAATGTGCGACCCGCATGTGTTTTATTTTAGATTAAGACCATACTTGGCTGGATGGAAAAATATGGCAGATGTAGGATTAGACAAAGGGGTGTTTTACGGGGACGAGAAGACTCCAAGAATGTATGCTGGAGGGTCCAATGCGCAGTCTTCGTTGATTCAATTCATGGACATTGTGTTAGGAATCAAGCACTACTCTACAGGAGAAAGACCATTGCCTCATGAAGGACAGTCGAACGACAAACAGAAGCCTCAGCAGGGGTTCATGAACGAAATGAGAAGCTATATGCCAGGAAAGCACTCGGAATTTTTGGACAAGGTCCAGGAAGTGGCCAATATCAAAGAGTATGTTGCGAAACACGGAGACTCTAATCCTGAGTTGACGTTGAGTTTCGATGCGTGCTTAGCTATGGTTAAGTCGTTCAGAGATAAACACATTCAAATCGTCACGAGGTACATTGTGTTACAGGCCAAGAAGACCAACAAAATGGGGTCTAGTACGACGCTCAGATCGGGGTTGGCCAAAAAGAAGAGGGAAGAAAAAGGTACCGGTGGTACTTCTTTGTTGCCATTTTTGAAACAATGTAGAGACGAGACTGGTGATCCTGCTGCTGGTAACTGGGGTAAGAGAATCCTCAGCGATGGGGTGATGAGATTGAAGTACTCCAAGCCAAACGGAATCAACGAGGACTAACTGGACTATCAGCCCCCTGAAACACACTTGAAACAAGAGCTATGAATGATGAAGTATGACTATATGAAACTACAATTGCAAGTTCACAAACCGAGACATGACAGTGACCAGCCTGAAACGTACAATACGTGCGATATGATATTCTGAAACGTGCAATACGTGCGATATGACAACTTGAAACGTACAATACGTGCGATATGACATTCTTAAACATACAATAGAATTATATGACACAAACTATCGTGAAACAACCGTCTCCTGACGGTACAAGTACACTAGGACACTTATAAATAGTACTGAATTTCCATTATCTGGGTTAATGGCTGTATGATCAACAATATGTGACGTTTGATACCATTTTTCCGTCGAATTTCACAAAATTCGACCCTGTAGTAAACCTGGGACGCAGAATTGTCCCGTGTAGCTCAGACGGTGTTTTCTACGCTGGCAGTGTCGCTAGCTCGAATTCCATTTTGGTGAAAATTACCGTGAAAAATTTGTCAATTTGCGAGTGAAAAATAAAAAACTTTTCGAAGTGCATGTTTCGTAGATTGAATCCGGGACTCAAAAACATAACTAGGACGATGTCGACACAACCAAGTACTGCTGCAGCTGCTGCTGGCGTTGCGAACGAGCCACCAATGCCAAAAAAATCCGGTAAAAAGTCCAAGAAGCAAGACCAATTCTTGTTAAAAACCCCGAAGGGAACTAAAGACTGGGCTGACAAAGACATGGTTGTCAGAGACGCCATTTTCTCGACTTTGACCAATTTGTTCAAAAGACACGGTGGTGTGACCATCGACACCCCCGTTTTCGAATTAAGAGAGATCTTAACTGGTAAATACGGAGAAGATTCCAAGTTAATCTATAACTTGGAAGACCAAGGTGGAGAATTAACCTCTCTTAGATACGATTTGACGGTGCCATTTGCAAGATACGTCGCTTCCAACTCGATTGCCTCCATCAAAAGGTACCACATCGCCAAAGTGTACAGAAGAGACCAACCAGCCATGACCAAAGGTAGAATGAGAGAGTTCTACCAGTGCGATTTCGACATTGCTGGTGCTTACGACACCATGGTTCCAGATTCTGAAGCGTTATCGTTGTTATGCGAAGGGTTGACGGAATTAGGAATCACCGACTTCAAGGTCAAATTGAACCACAGAAAGATCTTGGACGGGATTTTCCAAGCCTGTGGTGTCAAGGACGAAGACGTGAGAAAGGTGTCTTCCGCAGTAGACAAATTGGACAAATCTCCATGGGAAGTCGTCAAGAAGGAAATGGTTGTAGACAAAAACCAGCCAGAAGAAGTTGCTGACAAGATTGGGGAGTTTGTCAAGTTGAACGGGACCATTCGAGAAATTGTAGCCGAGTTGGAAAAGAACGAGACTTTGGCGACAAACGAGTCGGCCCAAACCGGGATTAAAGAGATGGCTATTTTGGCTGACTATGTCGAAGCTTTTGGTATCGACAAATTCCTCAGTTTCGACTTATCGTTGGCCAGAGGGTTGGACTATTACACTGGGTTGATCTATGAAGCTGTCACTTCTGCGTCAGCACCACCAGAAAACGCCAGTGAGTTGAAGGAAAAGGCCAAGAAGGAAAAGAAGGACGACGAAGATGCTTCTGAGTACGTCGGTGTTGGTTCGATTGCTGCTGGGGGTCGTTACGACAACTTGGTGGGGATGTTTTCCAACGGTAAGTCTATTCCTTGTGTGGGTATTTCGTATGGGGTTGAAAGAATCTTTTCCATCATCAAGGCTAGGGCTGCTAAGGAATTGGAAAGTCTCAGTCCAACCCACACCCAAGTGTACGTCATGGCTTTTGGGGGAGGTGCCGACTGGAACGGGTTCTTGAAGGAAAGAATGGCGATTGCAAACCAGTTATGGAAAGCAGGAATTGAAGCCGAATTCGTCTACAAGCAAAAGGCCAACCCTCGTAAGCAATTCGACGCTGCCGAAAAGTCTGGGGCCAAACTTGCAGTTATTCTCGGTAAAGAAGAGTTCCCTGAAGGGAAAGTTAAGGTCAAAGTGTTGGGCCAGGGTGACGACAGTAATGATGGTGAGGATATCGACGTCAAGGACCTTGTTGACGTGGTCAGCTCCAAATTGAAGGACGTCAATGTCGATGGATTGAGCACCGTTACTCGGTTGATCAAAGGTTTATAAATGTAAATAGAAGGTTGAAACGGTGATTCTACATGCTACACTCGACGATTTGCCCAATAGATAATGCTTGAAATGATTGTGAATTCACTAAAACCAATTGTATCCGTTGAACTAAACACCTCTAATTTTCGTCTAACTTGACATTGACTTTTGCCCCATCCTTTTGCTTACCGTTTCTTTTGACTCTATTCCACAACGAGTTCACGTCGCTGAAGCAGAACCACCACAACACTCCCACCCATGAGTTTACCTGAGGCAATGGGTCATAAAACTCAGATGCGATTCTTCTCAACTCAGGAAGCTTTGTCCACGCAATATAGGGGAAATCGTGGTGTTCGTTGTGGTATCCCACGTTCCAAGTAACCAAGTTCAACGACCCGTAGTATGAGTATGTTTCTGGAGGAACTGGGATGATATTGGTACCGTCCTTTATTTGTGTGCGTGGTCTATTGTTGTCGTTCATCACATAGTGCTCGGCAATAAAATGGCCAGAACAAGGATGTAAAGAGCCTGCTAGGAACGAGCTCATGATGAAGTACGACATGGCATTCCAGCCCCAGTATTTCACCACCAAGTGATCAACTGCGAACTGGAACAAGATGTTCAAAAGGTGAATGTAAGTAAATTTAATTTGGGTGATGAACATGGGCCGTAACGCATAGAAGAAGATCTGGCAAGTAGCAAAGAATACCTTTCCCAACACGTTCGAAAGAACAATACTTTCAAGTCTAGTAGGAATATCGGTATCGAGGTACTCATCACCCAAGAACTTGTGGTGTAATTGGTGATATGGCTGGAACGAGGCCGAGTACGGGATCCCAATGGGCATGTTGGTGAAGATGGAAAACAACTTGTTATGAAATGGCTTACGGAACAATAGGTTATGGGACATTTCGTGAATGGCCAAGAAGATGGCTTGATTACTAGTGGCTCCAATCACGTACGCTAGGGCGAAAAACTTCCAGCTGAATACTGGGGTATGGCGCAAGTAGTACGCTGTAGCAAACTGAAGCATTACCACCGCCAAAACGTACCATTTGGTCTTTGGTTCGTGACCAGTAAGCTTTGTGACTTCGGGATGCTTGGCCAAAATCTGCTTTCTTCTGACCATATGGGGTTCTGACTCGGTGGTCCAGTAGAACTCGTTCAAGATCTGCACCAGAGCATCTGCTGGTGGTGTTGTGAACGTGTATGTTTTGTTCGACACCTTGTGTCTAATGGAAGAATTCATTGCAGTCTAACGAAGTCGTCAAGGAAACACGGAAACAAGCCGGGATTTGAATATCAGCACACTAAAACTCCTACCACGCTAAATCAGGCGACAAGTGGCAGCGTTCACCGCAAATCGATATTTTGAGATCGTGGGCTATGAAAAATAGCGATGACAACGAGTGAAAAATCGGTGAAAATTACCGGTTCCTAAAATTTTACACCACAATCCCAACAATTAGTCTCTAGCCAGTGCAATCAACTCGTAAAACTCGTGCAAACGACGTTTGTTTGTTGTTTTCTGGAAACAGGTGTTTTTACAATTTTCATATGGGGCCATTTTCTCTGCGAAAACTTTTCTACTAGTAACGAAACTCGTTGCTCGAGCGTAATTAATTTTACACGTATTGCGATCGGTTTCTCGGGATATACAATGCTAACATGCTTATTGTGTAGTCTATGTAGAGTTGCACAGGGTGCCTATGTAAATTAGAAATTGGGTTTCCGTGTTGTCTCATCATATGTACTGGAAACAGTTGAGTGAACTCAAGGTATCGGTTTCTCGTTGGTGTGACCAAAACCCACTGGTAGTACCATTCTGTGCCTCTACTGGTACTGAGGATACAACTTGTCATGATACGGAGGCTGCGCCGTCGCCTGGAAGCCCTGAGGTGGTGGTGGACCCTGCGTGGGCTGTGCAGGCTGTCCAGATTGCCCTGAATTTGGCGTATGCACAGGTGGTGGACCCGTAGGGTTCATGTAGTATGGCTGGTACTGTTCATACTGATAATATTGGCCGTACCCATGAGGCATTGGCATTTGCATCTGTTGGTTAAATGGAGAGAACTGGTTGGGACCAAACGGAGGAACAACGTATGGCGAAACCATTCTGTCTCCACCGGGATACTGGCTGTACTGTGTATACTGTGGGTACGGCTGGTAAAAGTTTGTTCCACTGGATGAGGTGGGCCCCGATACTGGCACTGGACTTGGTCCACCTGTGCTTTGACTAGGCGTTGGTCCTGGTGACGGAGTCGCATTTTGCGAATTGTAGAATTGTTGCTTGGACTCCAAATTGGGGATTTTGAACGGCTGCTGTGGCTGGTTTACGCCCCAGATGTTGGAGGTGGCATTTGTGCTGTCGTTGGGCTTCGATTCCGAAATTATGGACTCTACCATGGTTTCCAATCTGTCATGCTCGCCTGCAGATTCGAGTCCATTATCACCAGACAACTTCAACTTCTCTTGTAACTGCGACGTGTGAGTGGAAATACTCTTTTGGATGTCTTCAATGGAAAACGGAACGTCTACATTCTCCTTTGGTGCGGGTGTTATTTCTTTTTCACCAGGAACAGGTTTTTCATCTTGTTCTTTCCGCTTGGCAAGCACAACTTTTACAGGCTTCTTGGTTTCTCCATTAGGTGTCTCGTTCTTTTTCAATTTAGATAAAAGTTTAGATTCTTTCTTCAATGCTTGTTTTTCTTTGTTTGACTTCATTTTGTTCTTCTGGGTCTTCGTGCCAATAAAACCGTTTTTCGCGGTGTCAAACTCTATTCCTGAAGTGTTATCTTGCAATAACTTTCTTCCCAACACCACAGATGCAATCACTCTCAAAGACGTTTCGTAATATTCGATTTGCTCAGCTATAGATTTTCCAGCTTGTAATCCGTCCGTATTCAAAAACTTGGGTACGCCGTCCACAACCAAACTTGAATAGTCTCCTACTAATAAATTGATATTATTTCCCGCGAATAATGCATCGTCTTTAAAGTCTTTGAACTGGAATCTTATGAGCAGAAAATCTTTGAACATGACATCCTCTTTAAAATAGTAGCTTCTACACGGCCTAGTGTCGGTTGAAATGGTTGAAATTTCATCGACTTTAAGCATAGCAATAAGCAAGTTCAAACAATCCTTCATGGATTGCATTGGGAATTGGAATTTCTGGAAAAGACGGTAGATTACCTTGTTTTCCTTGATCCAATTCAAGATGAATCTGGTAATAATCGCAATGTTGGTTTGATTGATCAAATCACCCTGAGAGTCTTTACATTTATCACAGCTTTGCCAGAATTTGTCAATGTATCGAAATGTAAACTTGTTAAACTTACCAAGTGCTTCAACATCCTTGGAGTTTTCGATCAATTTACTGAATGAGAATAATACCACCAACTGATTCAACATAAAGTCTGAATCCTTGGTTACCTCGATGATCAGATCAGAAATTTTTTGCAACAAAAACTTCTCAAGCTTGGTATACCTGTCGGTGGTGATGCTAGAACCTCGTTTATATACATCAGGTAAGTAGTAAAAGCAACACAAACACACCAACACGATATTTAATTCGTCGAGTTTGTTGAAATTGGTACTTCTAGAACGTTTTTTGGACTTTTCCGACTCGATAATTTCAATGTCTCTCAAGTTATCCAAAAACCATCTCTTTTTCAAAATCGTTACTAAATTATCCAACCCCAACTTATAATCTGGAATTCTGGTAAACTGTGATCTCAAAAACCACAAAACCGCATGGTATTTATCATCAATCAAATTATGAATCACCCCAATATGGTTGTAGGGTTCGTTCAATGCTGGCAAGAGCAAAATGCATAAATTGTAATATTGGAGAGATTTTTCATAGTATGGTTTCAAAGTGCTTGCTTTGTCTTTTTTGTGCAAGCCTTTGAACTTGAAATACTCTTTGTTTGAAATACAGGGATTGACGTAGTTCACTTCTATGAACGACCGGTGACGAGAAATGTCACCCAATGCAACAAGCGATCGATGTAAAACATACAATAAATTAGCCTGTAAGTTTGTGTCCACCGTTTCAATCGGCTGAGATTGCAATTCAAAAGAAAAATGGCTCAAAAAAATGTCTGGCAATAATGGGTTCTGAAAATGAGTTGCAAAATGCTTCAAGACCGAATGATAAAACTGGTAACTATGTTTGGAGAATTTCAAAAACGAATCGTTGATTTTTCTAATTTCCACCGGTTTGACTTTGAATTTGCTGAACTGATCATCATTACGGAAGTTCTTGAACTGGGCATCGATTTCAGATAAGATTAATGCATGGTTGTATTGGAAGTACTTTATGATGGGATAGTGGAAATCAGACCATATTCTTTGTACAAGATCGATCGTATTGAATTTAACTTGAAGTTTATCAACAGAAATAGAATGAAAGTACGAATTAAAGTCTTTGATGATCCAGCTAAGGAACTTTGGGTGCAACTGCTGGAAAAATCCTAGTAGCCATGACTGGTCGCCGATTTTGCTATTTAAAAACTCGTCCAATTTCTTCTTTTCCGTGACAATTTCCTGCTCCAAATTGGACATTATCATAATATAGTACACCTGGTTTTATATAGTATGCGATACACGATATCTCTACTCCGGGGTGAGATTTTGAGTTTTGGGGTTTTGAGATTTTGACAAGATTTCTCAACTAAACGTTACTTCGTGCTGTTTAACAACGTCCCAGCAAGAAAACTACGAATTTCCGTCAAGATCGGGGGATTTTTTTCTTATTTTATGATTTTATACTCCGAAGATCAGGCATTCGACATTCTATGAACCCAATCAAAGTGAAGGATTTCGGTTAACAAATCAAGTAATGCAAGCGTGGGGACAAAATTGCGCCGATAAAATGAACCGGTTTGCCGCAAAAATTACGTCTTTCGATGAAAAGTGCCAACTTAATTTTGACAGTTGCAGCATTTTCTGGTAGTGAAAATTTGTACTGGAAACTTTTCGCCAAAGGACACGACAATCCGAAAATGAAAAGGTTTCGTTGCGCTACCATCTACACTCAAATTCATATGTCTTCTGGGACGAGGTGATGGCAAATCGTGGCAAATCGTGGCAAATCGTGGCAAATCGTGGCAAACCGTGGAAAACGTTGGTATATATAGGTCTGATCGCAGCAGACTCTTAGTAGCGGTAGTTAGAGTGTAGTATGAGTGAGAAACGTGCGAGTGACAATGAAAATCACGATAGTATGGAGGCCGGTGTGAAGGTGACAGGCAGCGATGACACAGAGGCAAAGCACGGTGTTGTGGTGTATGTGTACGATTTGTCGCACGGAATGGCGTCTACGTATGCACCGATGTTCCTTGGGATCGATCTAGATGCCATTTACCACACATCTGTAGTGGTGTATGGCAAAGAGTACTACATTGACCAGGGAATACAGACGTGTGCTTATCCTGGAAATACCAAGTACGGGATGCCAATTGATGTCATTGACATGGGAGACTCGTTTATAGGTGAGGAAGTTTTTAGCGATTTCATTTCTGACTTGAAAAATCACGAAAAACAAAAGTATCAAGCAGAAAACTATGATTTATGGAACAATAACTGTAATCACTTCACTGACGTGTGTGTTGAGTTCTTGACTGGCCAGAATCTTGACGACAGTATTTTGAAATTGCCGGAAACGGTGTTAAACACCCCCAACGGCCAGCTTTTAAAGTCGATGATTGGATCTAGAGTGGGCCCGTAAACGTGTGGGAAGTGTTGTTAGATGTGGATTCAAGCAGAGATCGCTGTAGCAGGGATTTTATAGCAGCACAGGAGTGCTGTGATGAGGTAGATGAATTTGTGAAGTTCGGTAATTACAGGTGATAAATTATTAGAAACTTCAGAGTGGAACGTGGACAGTATACTTGGATTGGGATACGATGCTAGAGAGGCCCTAGAAGGTTGCGGTTATGGGACAAAAAGTCTAGTATAGTGTTCAAGTGTGATATTTTGCTATCAAACTGTAGAAATGTAGATCGCGATATGCTCCCACAAAATTGACCCGAAGACCAGAGTGTACTTTGAATACCATGCATCGCATTACCACAGCAGGCTTCAAGTAGATCCGTTTCAACGACGTTGCAACCATCAGTCAGACCTAACCAAGGTAAGAATGAATTGCAGCCAATCACGTGGCTTTACACGTGACGTTTGCTTGATTATTCTAACGATCCAGTTTAGACGTTTAAGAGCACTAAATGGGGGAATTATGAGTATGGGAAGTAGTAGTACAAGATTCTATAGAAATAGCACCTATTTGAGCTGTGATTGTATAACAATTTAAAAATATTGCAAAAGGAGCCAGGAGCATAGGAACATCACCATACTACACCAGTGCATTATATCATAACCTCTGCTATTACACACTGTATGTCATCTCGCGAGGTAAAGCCAGTATAACTCGTGACGCTTTCTCTTCTACCAGCTTTTTTGTTTCGTGCGCTCGTTTCAGTTGCTGTGTTCGAAACACCTTGCAAATAACACCTTCAACAGACCAACACCAAAACCCTAACAAGCTTACAACAGTTAACAGTCAAACCACAACCAAATAAAGCCAACAAATGCCTCTGCTGTTCTTCTCACCTGCCTCTTTTGCTTGGAATGGGAAGTCTTATACGATTTAATATACGCATGGTAGCGCTCTGCAAGTTTCAAATGTGTAGCGAAAATAAGGGGGTAAAACTTGTTGCAAAATGTTTGAACCAAATTTATCTTCTTTTTAATTTTAAAAGAAAAAACAAGAATACCAGGATCAATTATTGATCTATAAGCTCAATATATTGTTGTTAGAGGATATTGCATAGTAAAGATACTTTTGACTGAATTTGTGTGTTTTCCTCATGGCTGAATCTAATCTTGATCAATTAGTATGTAGCAGAAGTGGAGGTATTGTACTTAACTCTACTAACTTTTAGACTCAGGGAATAACGAGTTTGGCTATTCACCTGTTAGACGACGATAGACATGTTTCGCCTAGTACTGGCTACTCCAACGATACTGTGAATACCGGTAGTATGTCGAATTTTTGGTCTAATTACAACACCAGTCGGGCTACGGATGTTTCTGAGTTTAGCCCCAGTTATGATGATAATTTAGATTCATTTCAGATGCCGTCCAACCAGTTAAACTCGCTGTTGTTTGGCGCAAATGTGTCGAGTGGAACAGCCAATCTGATGTCTAACAACTCAGTTCAAAACTCAATGTATGGACAAAAGCTTATTCCTAAAAATACCTCTCCCATCAGCAAACAGGTGAAAACAAATACAAATCCAAACTCGTACTACAAAATGGTGTCTAGCAGTAAAAATTTTAATATTAATGCACCTAGCTACGTCCCCAGAAAGTACAACGCTTATGATGTTTCAGGTCAGAACTATAACCCTCAGAACTATAACAATCAGTACAGTTACGAAATCAAGCCTAAACCAAACGATAATAGCGAAATCATGCAACAGGAAATACAAAAGATGAAAATGGATATTATCTTGAAAGATCAAATAGTTAAAAACTTAACAGATCAGATTAAACAGTATAACAAGTCTAAATCCAAAGCTTTGGATGATTTATATAACATTGATGTGCATAAAGAAGAAAATAACACGGAATCTAATGTGTCAGTACCAACGAACCATTATGACTTATTTCGAAAATTATCAAGAGAGTACACCTCGAAATGCGAGGAATTGACTGAAACGAAAGAACGCTTGGAGGCAATTTTAGTTGCGTATTCCATCACCAATACAAATCCGTACTATAATACTACGTTTACTAATGATGGTGCATACGACGAGCAGGAATTATCTCATAAAATCATTTGTAAATTGCAACTACTCCAACAGGAAAATGAAACACTTTTGAAACTTATTTCGTTTGGAAATAAATCCAGTTTGTTAGTTGAAATAGGGTTGTTGAAACAAGAAAACGAAAGTTTACGTGAAAAACTCAACAAAATGGAACGAGGTTAATGTAAACACTGAAAAATGAAAAAGCATTTAAAAATTGTATACTGTTTGTGATTGATAATACATGTTTTACTAGGTTAGATATTTACCGTAAAGGGGTCAGATGCTCCACCTTTTGTTCTTGGTAGAAGTGTGAGCGTATTTGATAGTGCACCTTAAGAATAGATTCGGTAATTTTTGACCACTTGCGATTAGCAAAGGCAAGGCCGGCCATGGGCTTTATTCTTTGGGTCTTGTACATATTTTGGAAAATATGAATCAGGCTTTTGGATTCTGCCCAAGATGATTTCAGTTGAGACGACTTACAGCTAAGAGAGGAGTCTGGCGAGAAAGCAAGGTAAGAAAGGATCTTTGAGAGGTTTCTTTTTTCGTTTACGACTACTCTGCAGCATAGGAGGTATTTTTGGTCGTTTTAAGGGGTATTTAGAATCTTAAAAGTTTCCATTGGTTAGTTGCAATTAGATGGTATTTCGCTCAGCCTGTTTAATTCAAATCTAATAGTGGATTTTTTTGATGTATTTCCTCCCTAGATTAAATGAGTGTATAAATAGTTGTATGCTCTAAACATTTGAAGCAATAAATGCATTTTAGTTAAAAAAAAATAAAGAAAACAAAATCAATACTGTAAGATGCTGATCGCCATCAAAGCATAGTGTTGAAAGAACATTGAAAAATCACAGAAAAACGGTGACTGCTTAATTTAAAGATTAAAAAACTCAACCAAAAAGCTAAATCCCAAATTCTAGAAAACATATATGCTAACTTAGTAATTGAACAGGCAAAAGCCACGCCCACTTGGTTACATTTGTTTGAATGGGAATATTCATGCTGGATTGAAGACACCTCCAGCCATTATCAACGAAAAACATCACACTTAAGTGCCCAACTCCCGCGAAGCTAGAGAATGGTTAGCTTTTTGGTCGATGCAAAATTGATTTGTCTTTGAATAATAAGATGCATCAAAGCGTTTCAAAACTGTTAATTTCCGATTAGGTTCAGGAAGTCATCAAGGTGATCATATAGTATAGAAACATCATCGGGATCAAAATTTTCCACAAGAAAGGTATTGTGTGTTACATTAATTCAGAATCACAAACTCCAAATTGCACTTTAAGACTAAAATTAAAAGGGGGAGCAAATTAATTCAAAAGTACGTGCAATACAATACAGAAGACCTTTGATTTGTGTTACACCAACATAGCCGAATGATTGTGGCACATTATCAACGGCACTTTTCAACCAATGAACCACTAGAAATTTATGAAGGAGTCTATCAACTTGAGCTCGTGGCCGTAGACAATTGTCAGTATTGGCCAGGAATTGTTGAGTTGCCACAGGTTGGCAACTGCTAGACAATTGGGATGACCATTCAATTGTTTCAAGATTTTACCTGTCGTTAAACCCGGATGCACGTTGCAGAAGGCTTATTCGTACTTATCGGTAAATCAAGATAAGAAACGTTTTAATGCTTTCAAATTAGATGTGGTATTGAAGAGACCGCAATCCAATGTATACACATAGATACCAACTACTATGTAGATTGGATCTTCAAATGGAACAATTTCGACGCATTGCACCAACTAGAATTCCGAATCGTAACCAAATCAACGGTCATGCTCTTGCACCAGTCACGGAGCAAACAATACTGGTGGCTTTGATCTGATTGTTCTAGACAATAGAATCAAGTCTACAGTTGAAATTACGCAGCAAAATACTCCGTATCGTAGATAAGACAGTCCCATACGGATCACTTTCCACATCTCTAACACCGAAGACAAGCTCAAGCGGAGTCAATCGACGGAAAATCATTGTGGTGCTCGGCGAGCAATAACGGAAAAGATGCAATTTTTCCGAAAATGACACCTCAGTTGACCTACCAATTGGGAAAGCACCAGTTTGTTCCCTCCAGGTAACAATAGTAGCAGCACAGCCAAAGTACCACCCTGTTAGGGGCTAATGTGAAACACACCACGTATCTGTAGGACCATGCACCGAGCTGGACGTTAGTTCATGGCGCAGGACCAGATCACCAAATGTGTCAAAATGGACAACCACCAAGCCGGCACAAACCTGTTGCAACCGGCACAAACCAGTTGCAAACCGGATCGTCCAATCGCATATTCTGCAGAATGCTCAGTCACTGCCAAAGTCTTATGCTGCATTGTAATGTGGCCAACTGTATTGTTTCTGTACGCGCACAAAAAGAAAATAATAACAGTTATTGGTGAGACAACAAATCCCCACCATGCGGTGTTCCAGTACCACCACCAATTCACCGGCGTACAAACCAGCCCATGCCAGTGTAAGGCCCGCAACTTCCCACAGTTCCGTCGCCACCTGTCATTTTCCCACTGTAACTTTACCCGACCGTTCCCATCGATTTGCAGCCAATGACGGGCCCTGGATCAAATCAATCCCTCACTTCCGCTGGATCCCACGGCTTAAGTGGCTGTGACCACCCCTTCCGCATCAAAACACACCACAACCACCCCGGCTCGTTGGTGGCGGTACAATTCTAGAATGGTCGTGGTGCCCCATCATCCCTTGTAAGTGATGCCATCATCGCGCTTTTTCTATATATAATACTCGTCAGTGACGTAGTTGATTTTGCTACACTTTATTTCTCTTTCTGGAACAGACTAGTTTGGCACTAGATCGGGAGGTTTTCGTCGTGAATATCAGTTCTAAGTTCCTGTTGGTCGTTTGTGTCGATTGTCGCGGGGTTGTTTGTTTGCCACTCGTTTGTTTCTACTTCTACTCTGAAGCGAGCTCTTAGTGACGTCGCCGTTCCGAAGACTGTGTGGTGGTGCCGATCATTGCATAGTTACGCGGAGATCTGGTTCGGCATCGGCCTATAGTTGTTTTAACCATCGCTGGCAGAATTTTTTCTGTCTTTCGTCGTTCTCTTCTTTACTTTAGATCGCCACTGTTTAGCTGCCTTTAACATGCCGTCGGAGTCGTTCAAGTTCGTCAAGGAGTCGATCGAGCCCTCGTCCAACGCGTCGTCGCCGTTCTACGTCAACTTGCCCTCGCACGAGGCAAAGCCTATAGATAGCTTGGTGGAGTTCTTCAAGTACTGGAAGTACTTCATCAAGTCGTTGATCTACTACTTCAACGAAATCGCCGTCGTCAAACAGTTCGACGCTAACATCGCCCTACAACTAATCAACACCGTCCAGTTTCCCGGATGCAAAGACTTGCCCGTCAAAGTTACTTCCACGTTGAAACAGAACTCACCCGTCACTTCCGGAAATACTACTCCCACTAAAGAATTGAACAAACCCTTCAGTTCGGCTACGAGCTTGAAGGATTTCCCCAAGGAACGTCCCAACTTGAAAAAGACAAAATCCAATAACTCAGTGTTTGCCATGGTGGGCAATGAAGTCTCCAAGACTATTCCTATCCCACTTCCAAATGCCAACTTCTTGAAGAACCCTGGCCATAAACGGGGTGTTTCTTTATCGTCCAATTCCACTAGTGGTGCCTCATCAACGCCGACAAACGCAAACTTGTTTCACAATGACGTCAAAGTTAACCCAAACTACTTCCCACCAGACTCGTTATTCTCGAATATTGCCCCGTTATTGATCCAACACCACCAGCAAACATACGTAAACAACACCAAGTTGCATTTGGACTTGCGAAACAAGTTGATCCCCAAGTTGCATTCGTTATCGAAAACCCTTTCCGTGAAGATCAAAGAGATCAAAACGTCGTTGAAAAATGACTCGTTCGCCAACACCGAGTTGATCACGGAAATTAGTAGAACAGGGACAGTTTTAAGTGATTACATGTCATCAGTAGAATACTACAGTGGAAAACGTCCTGTGTTGTCTAAAAAGGAATGCGAAAAGAAAGCAGTAGAGTGTAGTGATGATGAAGACAGAAACAATAATGAAGAACAAGGGGCATTAGACGACCCATTTTTGATCAAATTGAGGGCAGATTACCAGATCAAGAAACAATTGACGTTGGAAAACTACATGTTTGCCTCGTATGTCAATTTGCAAAACATTGCCAAGGACTTGTTCACGTACGTTATGAAGGAATTAAATACCATAATTGACAAGTTCGGCAAGCTTGAATTGAACAACGAATTGTACTTGCTATACAAGGAGAAAATCTCGTCATCAGCCACGGCAGATTGGGAATATTTCATTTCCCACAACGCAAACTTTTTGAATATCTACAAGGATACTCCTGTTCAAAAGAAGCATGATATCAGATACTTCAAAAACTTGACATTACCTTATGCCAATTCAATTCACAACAAATGTATAAGATCGGGATTGTTATACAAGAAATCCAAAGTTTTGAAGAACTACACGAGATATTTTTATATTTTGACATGTAACTATTTGCATGAATTCAAAATTGATAACGATGATGGAAATGGTGGAAATCTGTTTAAGAAACAAAAGGATAAAATTGGTGGATACATTGGATATAAGGACGAGCCAATTAAATCGTACAATTTGAACGAGTACCAAATCACCGTTAAAGATGAAGGCTCGCTTAAATTCAGATTATCTAAACATTACAAATATGCCAACAAACACACATTTAAGTGCGTTAGCAACGATGAATTTGACTCGTGGTTTGGCGACTTGCAAGAGTTGCTTAAATTTGCCTCTAAACATTACGATAGATTTGCATTGATAGAAGCCAAGTTTGCTGCCAAGGAACAGGAAGCAGTTGCCCAGAAACCACGGAAGAATGGCAGCAGCACTCCGCAAAGTTTTAAGGATATTACCAACTCTCCAGCATCGCATGGTAAGACTTCCAGCGATGCCAACACGTCAAAACCTACAAATATCAACCTTGGTTTCGATACGTCTACCAGCTTATCGGGGATTTATGAGCCACAAGTTAAGACTCCTGCTGGTAGCTGGTCTCCAGAAATCAATCCGTTTGATAATTTAGTGTCTGGTACTGAAAACGACCCCATTGTAAATACCAGTGGGAGCACTGGAAGTAGAACACCATCGAGTGACCATGGAGCATTATCTCCTACAATTTCCGGTGAGACCCACATTACTCCTGACCATCAAGCATACTTGATTGCGCAACAAAAGTTGCTTCAGCAGAAACAGGAGTTGCTAGAAATGCAGTTACAGAACTTATCAACTACAGAACATGCTCACACTTCAAGCGGACCAGCAAGTCTTCAACTACACAGTTCTAATTCCTCGGAATCGATCAGCTCGTTTATGCCCAAAGGGCCCTCGATGCAAACGTTTCTCAATAACATGGAGATAAAGCCCGCGAGCGAGGTGAAGCCGGCAAACGACTCCCAGATTGAGTTGCCACAAGTATTTGTCACCGATCATTAACAAAAAAACGTTATAGAGTATTGAATTTGTCCCAGATAAGCGAAAAAACATATAGAGAATACATCCTCCGATCATTAACAAAAAGCATTATGGAGAATGGTACTAGTCTCATCATTCACAAAAACAACGTTATAGAGTTTGTTCCTACAAAT
>ERZ778017.1164-NODE-1164-length-27843-cov-7.028933_pt1 | contig 27843 bp, 24 predicted proteins | sample MGYA00375747_ERZ778017 | MGnify/ENA primary metagenome ERZ778017 (study PRJEB29350, sample SAMN05509838) | bioreactor metagenome | biome: bioreactor; material: wastewater | place: South Africa: University of Cape Town | collected 2014-03-17 ...
CATGATGATGGGCGAACTGGCGTCGGTGCTGGCGCGCGAACGCACCAAGGCCGCTCACGACGTGTTCGCCACCGAAGAGTGCAAGGACGTCAAGATCGTGGAGGAGCAGACCGCTCGCTGGTCGCGCACCGGCGCGCTCGACCTGATGACCAACTGGCTGTCGGCGGGCATCGAGTTCGACGCCGTCATCGCCAACAACGACGACATGGCCATGGGTGCCATCCAGGCCATGAAGACGGCCGGCCGTTCCCTCGACAACGTCATCGTCGCCGGCATCGACGCGACGCCGGACGCACTGGCCGCGATGGAGGCCGGCGACATGAAGGTCACCGTGTTCCAGGACGGCAAGAAGCAGGGCTCGGCTTCGGTCGACGCCATGGTGAAGCTGCTCAAGGGCGAGCCGATCGAGAGCATCAACTTCACCAGCCTCGAACTGGTCACCAAGGACAACATGGCCGACTATATCGGCAAGAACTGACCGCCCTTCGATGCGCCGCCCCCGGCGGCGCATCCTTTCCCCGACCAGAGGCATGGCAATGCAGCCGATACCCGCTCAGCATCCCGTCGGAAGTGATGCGCCGCCACCGCGGACGCAGGACGGTGAACTGTTGCGTGCTCACGGCATCTCCAAGTCCTTTCCCGCCGTGCGCGCGCTCGACGACGTGCGCTTCGAACTGCGCCGCGGCACCGTTCATGCGCTGATGGGCGAGAACGGCGCCGGAAAGTCGACACTGATGAAAATCCTCGCCGGCGTGATCCAGCCGGACGAAGGAACCATCCATCTCAAAGGCGAGCGCGTGTCGCTGAAAACGCCGCTGGAGGCGCTCAGCCACGGCATCGCCATGATCCACCAGGAGCTCAACCTGATGCCGTCGATGACGGTGGCGGAAAACGTCTGGATCAGGCGCGAGCCGCTCGGCCGTTTCGGCCTGGTCGATCACGCGCGCATGCGGCGCATGACGCAGGAACTGTTCGACCGCCTGAACATCGGCGTCGACCCCGATGCCCGTATCGGCGACCTTTCCGTCGCCAGCCGCCAGATGGTGGAGATCGCCAAGGCGATCTCCTACGAATCCGACGTTCTGATCATGGACGAGCCGACCTCGGCCCTGACCGAGAAGGAAGCCGACCATCTGTTCGAGATCATCGCCGACCTGAAGAAGGGCGGCGTCGGCATCGTCTACATCTCCCACAAGATGGACGAGATCCTGAAAGTATCCGACGACATCTCCATATTCCGGGACGGCAGATATATCGGCACCTATCGCAACGGCGAGATATCGCGCGACGAGATCGTCTTTCGGATGGTCGACCGCGAACTCTCCCAGATGTTCCCGAAGGACAACGTTCCCTCGGCCGAGATAGCGCTTTCCGTAAGGGGACTGACGCTCGACGGCGTGTTCAAGGATGTTTCCTTCGACCTGCGCGCCGGAGAGATACTCGGCTTTGCCGGCCTGGTCGGCGCCGGCCGCTCGAATATCGCGGAAACATTGTTCGGGGTGACGCCGGCCACAAGCGGCGAAATCCGTATCCGCGACCGGAGGATCGACATCCGCTCGCCCGGCCAGGCGATCCGCAACGGCGTCGGCTACCTCACCGAGGATCGCGGGCTGACCGGCAGCATGCAGGTCCTGAGCGTCCAGGAAAACATGCAGGTGGCGGTCCTGCAAAACGGCTTCACCCGGGCCGGGTTCCTGTCCGGCGCAGGTTTACGCGAAATATGCTCGGACATGTGCGGGCGCCTCAAGGTCAAGGCCGCCGGCCTCGAAACGCCGATCGGGACGCTCTCGGGCGGAAACCAGCAAAAGGTGCTGCTGGGGCGCTGGCTCCTGACCCGGCCGCAAATCCTCATCCTGGACGAGCCGACCAAGGGCATCGATGTCGGAGCCAAGGCGGAAATCCATGCGCTCATCTCGCAGATGGCCGGCAACGGCGCGGCAATCATCCTGATCTCTTCCGAGATGCCGGAAATACTTGGAATGAGCGACAGGGTCGTGGTGGTCCACGAAGGCAGGATCGCAGGGATCCTCGACCGCAAGGACGCCACCCAGGTCAGCATCATGGAAATGATCGCACGCTAGCGCACGAACGCGAGGTCGAAGGTATGAACAGCGTCCAGTCTCCGGCGATGCCCCGAAAACAACCCGCAGCGACAGCGGGTTGGCGCAGGGTCGAGGAACTCAATATCCTGATGGTGCTGGTCGGCATCGCGCTCCTGTGCGAGGTGCTGGGATGGATATTCATCGGCCAGAGCTTCCTGGGCAATCCCCAGAGGCTCACCATCGCCATCCTTCAGGTGTCGGTGATCGGCATCATCGCCATCGGCGTCACCCAGGTCATCATAACCGGCGGCATCGACCTGTCGTCCGGGTCGGTGGTGGCGATGACGGCGATGATCGTCGCCAGCCTGGCGCAGTCCGAGGGATGGGCGCGCGCGCTCTATCCGTCGCTGGCGGAGCTTCCGGCCTACGTGCCCATCATCGCGGGCATCGTGCTCGGCATCGCCGCCGGCTGCGTCAACGGCCTGCTGATCGCCTACGCGAAAATTCCGCCGTTCATCGCGACGCTGGGAATGATGGTCTCGGCGCGCGGCCTCGCCAAATGGTACACCCGTGGCCAACCGGTTTCGGGCCTGACGGACGAGTTCACCGCGATCGGCTCCAGCGCGTGGCCGGTGGCGATCTTCATCGTCATCGCGGTCATCTTCCACGTCGCGATGAAGTACACGCGATACGGCAAGTTCACCTATGCCATCGGCGCCAACCCTCAGGCGGCCCGGGTCTCCGGCATCAATGTCGAGCGCCATCTGGTGAAGGTCTACGCGATAGCGGGCATGCTGGCGGGCATAGCCGGCGTCGTCGCCTGCGCGCGCGCCCAGACCGCGCAGTCGGGCATGGGCTACATGTACGAACTCGACGCCATCGCGGCGGCGGTCATTGGCGGCACGTCGCTTTCGGGAGGCGTCGGACGGATCGCCGGCACGGTGATCGGCGTGGTGATCCTTGGTCTCATCTCGTCCGGCTTCACCTTCCTCAGGATCGACGCCTACTACCAGGAGATCGTCAAGGGCATCATCATCGTCGTCGCCGTCGGATCGGATGTCTACCGGTCGAGAAAACGGCTGAAGAAATAGTTCCATCGCAAGGATCGAAAACCGCACGGCGACGGCGCCGGGCAAGGAGGCTGTCATGTCCAAGAAAAGCAGGTCCCAGGAGTGGTTCGGCGGCGATTCCATGAACGCTTTCATCCACCGGAGCTGGATGAAGAACGGCGGGTTGCCGGACGACATGTTCGACGGAAGGCCGGTCATCGGCATCTGCAACACGTTTTCCGAGTTCACTCCCTGCAACGCGCATTTCCGGGGGCTGGCCGACCATATCAAGGCCGGCGTGCTGGATGCCGGAGGCTTTCCCCTCGAGTTCCCGGTATTTTCCTGCGGGGAATCCATCCTGCGCCCCGGCGCGATGCTTTTCCGCAATCTCGCCGCGATGGACGTCGAAGAGGCGATCCGCGCCAACCCGATGGACGGTGTCATCCTGATGGCCGGCTGCGACAAGACCACGCCGTCGCTGCTCATGGGGGCGGCAAGCGTCGACCTGCCGTCGATCCTGATTTCCGGCGGGCCGATGCTGAACGGGCGTCACCGCGGCGGCATCCTCGGCTCTGGAACGGATATATGGCGGCTTTCCGAAGAGGCGCGCGCGGGCGTGATCTCGCGCGAGGAATTCGTCGCCGCCGAAAGCGGCATGTCGCGCTCGCCCGGCCACTGCACGACGATGGGCACGGCCTCGACCATGGCATCCATGTCCGAGGCGCTCGGCGTGACGCTGCCGGGCAACGCGGCCTATCCGGCGGTGGATGCACGGCGCGCCAAGCTGGCGCGGCTGACCGGGCGGCGCGCCGTCGAGATGGTGAAGGAGGATTTGCGGCTTTCGCAGTTGCTGACGCGGCAGGCGTTCATCAACGCGATCCGCGTCAATGCGGCGCTCGGCGGGTCGACCAACGCGGTCCTTCACCTGCTCGCCCTTGCAGGGCGGATGGAAGTCGAACTGACGTTGCAGGATTGGGACGACGCCGGCCGCGCCGTGCCGACGCTGGCCAACGTCATGCCGTCAGGCAAATACCTGATGGAGGAGTTCTGCTACGCCGGCGGCGTGCCTGCCGTGCAGGTGGAAATCCGCGACCTGCTCGACCTTTCCGTGATGACGGCCAGCGGCCGGACGCTCGGCCAGAACCTCGAAGGCGTCGAGAATTTCAACACCGACGTGATCCGCAAGCGCGACAACCCGATCGTCGAGAACGGCGGCATCGTCGTGCTGCGCGGCAACCTCGTTCCGGACGGCGCGGTGATCAAGCCGTCGGCCGCGACCCCTGCCCTGATGAAGCATCGCGGCAAGGCGGTCGTGTTCACCTCGATGCAGGACTACAAGGCAAGGATCGACGACCCCGACCTGGATGTCGACGAAACCAGCGTCCTGGTGTTGCAGAACTGCGGCCCCAAGGGCTTCCCGGGGATGCCGGAAGTCGGCAATATGGGGCTTCCCAAGAAGCTGCTGAAGAAGGGCGTCCGCGATCTGGTGCGCATCTCCGATGCGCGCATGAGCGGCACGGCGTTCGGCACGGTCGTTCTCCATGCGGCGCCGGAAGCGGCGGTAGGCGGCCCTATCGTGCTGGTGCGCGACGGCGACGTCATCGAACTCGACGTCGAGGCGCGCCGCCTGCACCTCGATGTCGACGAGGCGGAACTGGCGCGGCGGCGAAAGGAGTGGCTGCCGCCCCAGGCCCCAAAGACGGGGTACAAGGGCCTTTATATCCGCCACGTCATGCAGGCGGACACGGGCGCCGACTTCGATTTCCTCGTCGGCTGCCGGGGCAGCGAGGTGGCAGAAGACAGCCACTGAGGGCCGTCGTCCGGCCATCGGCCGTTCCAATCCGATTTATCGATTTAGTCGTTCGACAAGCACGAGGACAAAGGGAGGCGAAGCGTGGCGGCGCGAAAATCTTCATCAGCGGACGGGCAGAAATCCGGCCTGACGCCCCCGCGCGTCACCATCCAGGACGTGGCGCGGGCCGCCGGCGTTTCGGGCAGTTCCGTGTCGAATTACATGAACAGGCATTTCGAGCGATTGGGCGAAGACGCCCGGCTGCGCATAAAGGAAGCGATCGCCGAACTGAATTTCCGGCCCAACCGTGTGGCGCGGCAGCTCAAGACCGGGCGTACCGACGCCATCGCGCTCATCGTCCCGAGTGTCGTCAACCCCTACAGCGGCGAACTCGTCCTGGCGATCGAGCAGGAAGCGTCGAAGGCGGGATACGGCGTTCACATGTGCAACACCATGCGCAGTTCCGTCATCGAAACGGATTTCCTGAACCGGCTCGCCGACATCGGGGTGCGCCGGCTGATCACGATCTCGCCGATGAACTCGACCTGCGGCGACTATTACGCCGCGCGGGAAGACGTATCGATCGTGGCGATCGACGCGAGCCGGGACGATTTCGACTCGCCGGGCTTGCGGACCGTCAATCTGGATCACCGTGCCGCCATGGACATGGCGGTCGGCCATCTTTTCGACCTGGGCCATGACCGCATCGCCTACGTGACGGATTCGTTGATCACGCACAGCCGTGTCGACCGCATGAAGGGGTTTGAGCTTGCCGTCCTGCGGTACGGCATCCGGGCCAGCGATATCGTCATGGTCGAGAACAGGGAGCGGGTGGTCGACATCGCCGACCTTCATATGGTGGACGCCGGGCGCCGCGCCGCTGTCGAGGTGGCGGCGCTGTCTCCACGGCCGACGGCGGTCGTCGCGTTCAACGACATGATCGCCCATGGCCTGATGGCCGGGTTCCGCAGCGCCGGAATTGCCGTGCCCTCCGATATCTCGCTGATCGGCGTCGACGACATCTGGATGAACGAAGCCGCCAGTCCCGGCCTCACCTCGATCCGCCATCCGGTTGCCGAGATGGCGAAGGCGACCATCGGCCACCTGTCTCCCTCGGCGGACGATCCCGCCGACACGGTTCTCCTCCCCTCGCTGGTGATCCGCCAGACGACGAAGCAACCACCTTCCCTTTCAACCAGCCGCGACGGCCAGGGCGAATGACGGCGGCGGATGCCGGCCGGTTCGCAATGCGATGTGCAAGCTCCAGGAAAACCAATGTCTGAATTGAGAATAGCGTGTGACACCGGCGGCACCTTCACCGACCTGGTGGTCGAGGACGACGGGCATATCCACTTGTTCAAGGCCTCGACCACGCCGGCGGACCCGGTGCTGGGCGTCCTGTCGGCGATCGACCTCGCGGCCGACCATTACGGCGTGGATCGTCGCGCGCTTCTCGGCCGCACCTCGATGTTCATCCACGGAACGACGCGGGCGATCAACGCGATCATCACCGGAAAGACGGCGAAGACCGCTTTCCTTACCACCAAGGGCCATCGGGACATCCTCGTCATCCGCGAAGGCGGCCGCATCGAGCCCTTCAACTTCCGGGTCGACTATCCGCAACCCTACGTTCCGCGCCGCTATACCTTCGAGGTCGATGAGCGGATCGCGGCTTCCGGCGAGGTCCTGGCGCCGCTGGACGAGGAGGCGCTCATGGCCACCATCGACCGCCTGAAGACGCTCGACATCGAGGCGGTCGGGGTCTGCCTGCTGTGGTCGGTCGCCAACCCCGCCCATGAACTTCGCGTCGGCGAATTGCTCGCCGAGCATCTGCCCGGCGTGCCGTTCACCCTGTCGCACCGGTTGAACCCGACCTTGCGCGAGTACCGCCGGGCGTCCTCGACGGTCATCGACGCCTCGTTGAAGCCGCTGATGTTCGAATACCTCAACGGATTGGAAGCACGGCTGCGCTCTTCCGGCTTCAGCGGGCGGGCACTTGTCGTGACCTCCAGCGGCGGGGTGATGGAAGCCGCCGCCGTCGCCAATGCGCCGATCTATTCCATCAATTCAGGCCCCGCCATGGCGCCTGTAGCAGGACGGCTTTACGCCGGGCGGGAATTCGGCAGCGCGGTCGCCATCATCGCCGACACCGGCGGCACCACCTTCGACGTCAGCCTGGTGCGGGACGGCAGGCTGCCGTGGACGCGCGAAACCTGGATCGGACAGAAGCATCGCGGGCACATGACCGGGTTCCCTTCCGTCGACATCAAGAGCATCGGCGCCGGCGGCGGCTCGATCGCCTGGGTCGACACCGGCAAGATGCTGCATGTCGGCCCGCAAAGCGCCGGGTCGACGCCCGGACCGGTCGCCTACGGCCGCGGCGGCGAGGAGCCGACCGTCACCGACTGCGCGCTGATCCTCGGCTACATCGACCCCGACTATTTCCTCGGCGGCGCGATGAAGCTGGACCGCGAGGCGGCGGCGCGCCAATTGCAGGCGAAGGTGGCGTTGCCGCTCGGCCTGAGCGTCGAAGAGGCGGCGCTGGCGGTGCTGGGGCTGTCTTCCGAAAAGATGATCGGGGCGATCGAGGAGATCACCATCAATCAGGGCATCGATCCGGCGCAGGCGGTGCTGATCGGCGAGGCCGGCGCGGTGCTGAGCGCTGCCGGAGCGTTGATGTCGGACCTCTCCACCGATCATGCCGTGTTGAAGTTCACGACCGATGCCGCCTTCAGGTTCGACGAGGTCAACGGGGTCCTGGAACGGCTCGAGGCGCGCTGCCGCGCTTTCCTTGCCGCCCAGGCCGGCGGCGCCATCGACCACAGGATCGAGTTTTCGGTGGAGGCGCGCTATCCCAACCAGATCTGGGAGATCGATGTCCCGCTCGAGACCACGCGGATCGCCTCGCAAGACGACCTCGACCGGCTCAGCGCGGCATTCCACGCGGCGCACAAGCGCATCTTCGAAATCGAGGACCAGGAATCCTCCGTCGAGTTCGTGACATGGCGGGCAAAGGTAAGCTGCCGCCTGAAGGAGAATCCGGAAAACCGCCTCGCCAGTCTCTCGGACACCCGTGAGGAAGGGGTTGCCCGCCAGGCCTATTTTGCCGGCGCCGGCTGGGCCGAAACGCCGGTCCACAGGCTGGAGGCCCTGCCCTCCGGCCAGCCGGTCCGCGGCCCCGCCATGATCGAATCTTCCTACACCACCATCGTCGTGGAGGCCGGCACCGTGGCGCGAAGAACCGAAGCCGGCGCAATTTGCGTGGAAATCATGAAGGATGCGTCCCTATGAGCAAGCCGGTGACGAGCAGGACTCCCGACGGGGTGCAGATGGCGATGATCGCCAGCCGCATGCAGAGCATCGCCCGCAAGATGCAGAACACGCTGTTCCGCACCGCACGGTCCGGCATCCTGAACACGGCGCATGACTTCTCCTGCGTCGTGCTGACGGCGGATTGCAAGCTGCTGGCGGCCGCCGAAAGCCTGCCCAACCATACCTTCGTCGGGCCGGACCTGATGTGCCAGGCGGTGCTGAAGCACCATCCGGTGCTGAAGCGCGGCGACTGCTTCCTGCACAACAGCCCCTACGAGGGCAATTCGCATGCGGCCGACCATTGCATGATCGTGCCGGTCATCGACGACGGCGGCACGTTGCGCTTCTTCGTCCTCGCCAAGGCGCATCAGGGGGATTGCGGCAACTCGCGGCCGTCCACCTACCTGGCGGACGTCAAGGATGTGTACGAGGAAGGCGCGCTTATCTTCTCGGCGCTGAAGATACAGGAAAACCACCGGACCAACCCGGATATCGTGCGCATGTGCCGCGCGCGTATCCGGGTGCCGGGCCAGTGGTGGGGCGATTTCCTGGCTTCCATCGGCGCGGTGCGCATCGGCGAGCGGGAGTTGCTTTCGCTCGGCAACGACGTCGGCTGGGACCTGCTCGACGGCTACGCGCACCGCTGGTTCGACTACTCCGAGCAGCGGATGATCGAGGCGATCCGCAAATTGTCGTCGGGGCGCAGGGTCATGCGGTCCACCCACGATCCGATCCCCGGCCTGCCCGACGGCATCCCGATCAGGACCGATATCGAGATCGATGCGGAAGCGGCCATGGTGCGCATCGATCTCACGGACAACCCCGACTGCCAGCCCTGCGGACTCAACCTCACCGAGGCGACCTCGCGCAGCGCGGCCATGATCGGCGTGTTCAACGCCATCATGGATCACCATGTCCCAGCCAATGCCGGCAGCTTCCGGCGGATCGAGGTCAAGGTACGCGAAAACTGCTGCGTCGGCATTCCGCGCCATCCGGCGTCCTGTTCCGTGGCCACGACGAATCTGGCCGACCATGTCACCAACCCGGTGCAGCGCGCCATCGCCGAACTGTCTCCGGGGTACGGCCAGGCCGACACCGGCCCGATCCAGCCGCCGGGGCTGGGCGTCATCTCAGGCCGCGATCCGCGCAACGGCGACACGCCGTTCGTCAACCAGATCCATATCGGCATCAGCGGCGGGGCCGGCACTCCGGCCAGCGACGGCTTCCTGTCCATCATCCACGCCGGCAATGCCGGCATGTGCTACATCGACAGCGTCGAGGTCGACGAGTTGCAATTCCCGATCCTGATCGCCGGCCGGCACCTCCTGCCGGACAGCGAGGGAGCCGGCACTTTCCGGGGCGCTCCCTCGATCTACAGCGAGTATGGCCCGCTGGGCACCGACAGGATCACCGTCCTCTATGCCGCCGACGGAACGGTCACGCCCGCATCCGGGACGGTCGGCGGCGGTTCGGGCGGCAAGACGCGTGCGGCGTTGCGGCGCATCGACGGCCGCGTGGAAGAACAGCCCTCCTGCGCCGCCGTGACCGTCCTGCAAGGAGAGCGCATCATCTCGCACTCGGCCGGCGGCGGCGGCTACGGCGACCCGCTGAAGCGCGATGCCGAACGGGTCCTGCACGATGTCGCCGAAGGATGGATCACCGCAAAAAGAGCCAGGTCCATCTACGGGGTCGCGCTCGCCGGCACGGCGGAAGACGATACGCTGTCCATAGATTTGCAGGAGACTGCCCGACTACGAACGCCCGCCCCGCAATAGCCCGGCAGTAGAGACCGGCCGCCTCCGAGGCGGGCTGAGCCCGGGCGGGGACACTTAGCCATTCGTCGAAGTTTCATTTTGCGTGACGGAGAAATCGTGCGATAGTTAGCGTTATGGCTAAGCATGATCCCGATCTCTCGCTGCTCTTCCACGCCCTGTCCGACCCGACCCGGCGATCGATCCTGACCCGGCTCGCCGAAGGGCCGGCCGGGGTGACGGATCTGGCCGGCCCCACGGGCCTGCGCCTGCCCACGGTGATGCGGCATCTTTCCGTGCTGGAGGGGGCCGGGCTGATCGCCACGTCCAAGGACGGGCGGATACGCACCTGCGCCATCGTGGCGGAGGCCCTGGACCCGGCGCGGACATGGCTCGATCAACAGCGGGCCATCTGGGAAGCCCGGCTCGACCGGCTGGATGCATTCGTGATGAAGGCGATGAAGGAGCGCGCGCAATGACGTCGAACCGCAATCCCGGCAGCATGACCCATACGGGACCTGAGCAAAGGAAGGGCGGCGGCTTTGCCACCCTGACCTTCGAGCGCGACGTGGCCGCGCCGCTGTCGGTGCTGTGGCAAGCCTGGACGGCCCCGGCCGCGCGGGCGGTCTGGGCGGTGCCCTCCCCCTCGGTCGCCGTGGAGTTCCTGGAGGCCGACACCAGGCCGGGCGGGCGCGAAATCTCGCTCTGCAAGGCCGAAGGCCAGCCGGACATCCGCTGTGAATGCGGCTGGCTGGAGGTGCGGCCGGCGGTATGCTGCGTGAACTACGAGGTGGTCTCCTGCGGCGGTGTGGCGCAATCGGCGGCGCTGGTGACGGCCGGTTTTTCCGGCACGGACGAGACCAGCCGGCTGGTCGTGACGGTGCAGCTTTCCTCGCTGGCCGGGGACATGGAGGCCGGTTATCGACAGGGCTTCGGCGCGGGACTGGACAATCTCGCCGGGGTCGCCAGGCGGACCATGGTGCTGGAGCGGGTCATCCAGGCGCCGCGAACAGTCGTGTGGAACAACTGGATGAACCCCGAGACGCTGCCGCAATGGTGGGGACCGGACGGGTTTTCCTGCCGCACGAAGAGGATCGACCTGAGAACGGGCGGCGAATGGGTGTTCGACATGATCGCGCCCGACGGCACGGTGTTTCCCAACCACCATCTCTATGCAGAGGTCCGGCCTCAGGAGAGGATCGGCTACACGCTGCTCTGGGGCGAGAACGGGCCGGAACACGCCGACGCCTGGGCCTCGTTCGAGGACCAGGACGGCGCGACCAAGGTGACGCTCGGTATGGTGTTCAGCACGGAGGCCGAGTTTCAGCAGGCGAAGGGCTTCGGCGCCGTGGAACTGGGGCTGCAAACCCTCGGCAAGCTGGAACGCTTCGTCACGACGCGCCGGGACGCCGCGACCGCCTTGCCGACATGAGGGGGTGCCTAACCTTTCGCCTCGGGCACGACGACGGCGAGCTTGCGAAACGGCGTCAGGACCTCCAGCTTGCTGGCCACGCCCTTGGGGACCTGCACGATGGTGCCGGGTCCGATCCGGACAGGCTCCATGTCCCCTTGCGTGTAGAGCGCATGTCCCTCGCTGACGATGAAGGTTTCCTCCAGCGGGCGCCCGGGATAGCTGTAAAATCCCGGCTCGGCTTTCCAGACGGCGACGATGGTGCTGCCCGCCCCCTCGCCCTGCCAGATCATGCGGCGCCATGAGCCGGAATCGCGCCCCTGCGCCGGAAGACCCGGAACCAGATCGATATCGTCGGCGATGTCATAGATCGACAGGCTCATTTTCTTTCTCTCCTTGCCAAGAGGCAGTTCGGCCGCGTGAAGCGGCATCGCGGATCAGGCATGGGGCGGCAGCGGCGCGCCGGCCAGCCTGGTGCGCAGCCAATCCGCCGCGCGGTAATAGCGCAGCGTGAGCGGCGGTCCGAAGTTCATGTAGAAGGGGGCGGCGGCGAGCGGCTCCACCTTCAGCGACAAGTCCTTTTCGGCAACGCCGAGCGCCCATTCCGACAGGATGCCGCCCAGCATGCTGCCGGTCGGCACGCCGCGCCCCGACAGTCCCGTCAGCGCGACGACCCCTGGCGCGAGGCCGTAAAGCCGGGGGATCGTGCGAAACTGCATGTCGAGTTCGCCGAACCAGAAATAGTCCCAGCGGATATCCTGGCGGATCTGCGGGTGCAGCCATTTCAGCCGGTCGCTCATCACCTGGCGCGTATAGGCGAGGTCGCGGCCACGGCGGCCCATCGGGAACATGGAAGCGACGATGCGTCCCTCGGCATTGTATTTGTAGACGAAGATGTCGCCGCGGCCATCGTACAGGGTGGTGTTGCGCGGCAGCACCGCTCGCCGCTCCTGTTCGGCCAGGGGCTGCGTGGCCGCCACGAACACCTTGTGAATCTTGAACGTCCGGTCGAGGCCCGGCCACCCGCCCACCGTATAGGCGCCCGTGGCGAAGATCACCTTGTCGGCGACCACCGCGCCCTGCTCAGTCTCCACGATCCAGGCCCCTTCGTGCGGCCGGCACCCGGTCACCGGCGAGCGGGTGTGGATGACGCCTCCTTCCTGCATGACGGCCCGGGCCAACCCCCGCGCATAGCCGAGCGGATTGAGATGGCCGGCCTCGGCGTGGAACCAGCCGGCATGAAAACGGGGGCTTCCCGTGATGCGCTCCACCTCTTCGCGGTCGACAACCCGCGTTTTCGCACCCACGGCGTTGTAGTTGCGCTCGAGGTCTTCGAGTTCATGCACGGCGTTCCGGTGCAGCGCACCCATGACATAGCCGTTCTGCTGCCATTCGCATTCGATCCGGTAGCGGCCGATCATGTCGCCGACGCGGTCGTTCGCCCGTGTCTGGCGGGCGATCAGCCGCTCGGCCCACGGCTCGCCCAGCATCCGGCGCAATTGCGGCAGGCTGTAATGCGTGAAGGTGGGCGTGCAATGGCCGGCATTGCGCCCGGAGCCGCCGAAGCCGACCTCCTCGCGCTCCAGCAGCACGACGCGCACGCCGGCCCGCGCCAGTTCCAGCGCCGTGGTCAGGCCCGTGTAGCCGCCGCCCACCACGCATACATCGGCCCTGACGCGCCCTTCCAGCGCGGCCGTCTCGGGCGCAGGGGCCGCCGTCGCGTACCAGAGCGAAGCTTCGAACGGCGAAAAGCTGGTCATTGGCCTGCCCTCCTTTCAGACGAGATCGCTGCGGGCGTCGAGCGCATCGCGCAGGCCGTCGCCGATGAAATTGAACGAGGTCACCGCGAGCGTGATCGCTATGCCGGGAACGATCGCCAGCCAGGGAGCGCTTTCGAGATATTGCTGGGCGCCGTTCAGCATGTTGCCCCAACTCGGCAGCGGCGGCTGGATGCCATAGCCGAGGAAGCTGATATAGGCCTCAAGCAGGATGGCGCGCGCCACCGTCAGCGTCGCGGCGACGATGATCGGCCCGATGGCGTTGGGCAAAAGCTCCCTGAACATGATGGTGGAATTCGACAGGCCGACCATCCGCGCGGCAAGCACGAAGTCGCGCTCGCGCAGCGAACGCACTTCGGCATCGACGATGCGGGCGATCTCCATCCAGCTCGTCACCGCGATGATGACGGTGATCATGAATGGGCTGGGCTTGATGAAAGCGGCCAGCGCCAGAAGCAGGAAGATGCTGGGAAACGACAGGAACGCGTCGACGATCCGCATCAGCACGGCGCCGGTGCGGCCGCCGTAGTAGCCGGCCGTGACGCCGACGACGGTGCCGACGACGGTGCTGAGCAGCATGGCGAAGAAGCCGACCAGAAGCGAGATACGGCCCGCATTGAACAGGCGCGCGGCCAGGTCGCGGCCCAGCGGATCGGTTCCGAAGATGTGGTAGCCGGTGAACGGCGGCGCAAAGCGCGCCCTGAGATCGATATAAAGTTCGTCGTAGGGCAGAAGATACGGCCCGAACACGCAGGCCAGGATGAGGATGACGATCATCGCCACGCCCAGCATGGCCAGATGATGACGCATGAAGCGCCGCACGAAGCGGCTGTTCCACCAGCGCGGCGATTTCTCGATGATTGCTGCCGAGGCCATGATGAGCTCCTAGCCTAGCCGCACGCGTGGATCGACGAAGGCGACGAGGAGATCGGCGATCAGGTTGCCCAGCAGGACCAGGATGGCCGAGAACATCAGCAATCCCATGATGACCGGGTAGTCGCTGTAGCCGAGGCTGTCGAGGAACAGCCGCCCCATGCCGGGCCAGGTGAAAACCGTTTCGGTGACCAGCGCGCCGCCCAGAATGGTGGGAAGCTGCAAGCCGGCAAGCGTGATCATCGGCAGCAGCGCGTTGCCGAGGACGTGCTTGAACAGGACGCGGCGCGGGCTCACCCCCTTCGCCTTGGCGGTGCGCACGAAATCCTGGTTGATGACGTCGAGCGTCGCGGTGCGCATGTAGCGGCTCCAGATCGCCACGTTGACCAGCGCCAGCACCACGCTAGGCATGATGAGGTGGCTCACGTAGTCGCCGATGGAGCCGTTGCCGATCGTGTACATGTTGCCGGCGGGCAGCCATTTCAGCCTCACCGAGAAGATATAGATGCAGACCAGGCCGAACCAGAAGGTGGGGATGGAAAGCGCGATCATGGCGCCGACGGTCGCGCTGTAGTCGAAGGTCGAGTAGCGCCGGGTCGCGCCCATCACCCCGACCCAGGTGCCGAGGAGGACCGAGATCAGGGTGGAACTGCCCATCAAAAGCAGCGTCGCCGGCAGGTGCTCGGTGATGATGCTGAGGACCGGCCGGCTGTCGCGGTAGGATTTGCCCCAGTCGCCCTGCACGAGGTGCCATGCCCAGTCGGCATACTGCACCGGCAGCGGCCTGTTGAGGCCCATCTGCTCGGCGATGCGGTTCAGCGCCTCCTGCGTCATGCCGGGGGTGAGCGTATATTGCGAAAGCGGACCGCCCGGGGCGAGGTTGAGGACAGCAAAGCCGATCATCGACACCAGCACGAGCAGGATTAGGCTTTGCCAGAGGCGGCCGAGGAGATAGCGCGTCATCATGCCCTCCATGTCTGCCGATCGGTGACGGCCCTCCCGCCGTTCATGCGGAAGGGCCGTCCGGGCTTACGCCTTTTCCCAGTACCAGGTGCCGATATTCCAGGTATCGACGCGGTTGTTGATGTTGGGCATGACGCCCTCCATGCCGGCCTTGGTGCCGCGCACGACGGCATACTGGAACAGGGGCAGCAGCGGCAGGTCGGCGCGCACGACCTCCTGCAACTTGAGATAGACCTCCCTGCGCTTTTCCGGGACGAACAGGGTGCCGCCTTCGGTGAGCAGCCTGTCCACCTCGGGACTGTCGTATTGCCAGGTGTTCTGGCCGGCGCCGCCCTTCGCGCCGCTCGACGTCGACATCATGTAGTCGGACGTGTCGGGGTCCGGACCGGTCAGGAAGTTGATGCCGACCACCACGGAATCGAATTTCGACATCATCCAGTAGTCGCCCCACATCACCGCCGGCGGCAGGTTGGAGATCGTCATGTCGATGCCGAGCTCCTTGAACGATTGCTGCATGTACTGCTGCACCTGCTCGCGGATATGGTTGCCCGCGGTGGTGGAGTTCGAGAAGGACAGGCGCACGCCGTCCTTCTCGCGTATCCCGTCGGCGCCCGGCGCCCAGCCGGCGTCGTCGAGCAGCTTCTTGGCCTTGTCGAGATTGTATTCATGCTTCGGCAGGTCCGCGTTGTAATAGAAGGACTGCTGCGGCATGTAGCTTTCGGTCGGCGTAGGCAGGCCGTAATAGAGCGCATCGATGATCGCCTGCTTGTCGATGGCGTAGTAGAGCGCCTGCCGCACGGCCAGGTCCTTGAACTGCGGACGTTCCATGTTCAGGCTGAAGGACTCGACGGTGGAGGTCGGCACGACGTTGACCACCTTGCCCTCCAGCGCCTTGGCTTCCTCGTAATGGTCCGGCGTGATCCATTGCAGGCCGGTGACGTCGATGTCGCCGGTCTTGAACTGGGTGTACATGACGTTGAGATCCGGGATGTACTTGTAGATCACCCGTTCTAGATACGGCCCGTCGCCGAAATAGTCGGGATTGGCCACGACCTCGATGTGGTCGCCGGCGACGCGGTTCTGCCACTTGAAGGCGCCCGTGCCGATCGGCGCGTTGTTGAAGGGCGCGTCGTTCTTGTCCGCCACGTCGGCGAAGGCGTGCTTGGGGACGATGAAGGTCGAGGCGAGGATGGAGATATAAGGGGCGAAGGCCTTGTCCATCTGCCAGGTGATCTCGGTCGGCGAGACGACGGTGAGATTGCGCACATGCTCGTGGCCGGTGCGCCGCCAGCTGCGGAAATCGGGATCGACCAGCAATTCCAGCGTGAACTTGACGTCCTCGGCGGTGAAGGGCTGGCCGTCGTGCCACTTCACCCCGTCACGCAGCTTAACCTTCCAGTTGAGCCCGTCTTCCGATATTCCGCCATTCTCCACCGTGGGCACCTCCACCGCCAGGGCCGGCGTGAAAGCGCCTTCGGAATCGACGTTGAAGAGCGGGTCGAACACGGCGAAATGCACGCCCTCGTCAACCTCGATGTGCAGCAGGTGCGGATTGAAGACCGTCGGCTCCTGCGAGAAGCCGACGACCACCTGACCGGTCGGCTTGTCGGGCGCCGCCGCAAGCGCCTTGTCGCGGCCGAGAAGACCCGGCATCACAAGGCCCGAAGTACCGGCCAGCGCCAGCATTCCAAGCGTCTGGCGCCTCGTGAACTGCGCTATCGAATTTTTTTCATCAGCCATGTCATCGCTCCCTTTCTGGACTAGTTTTCAGTTCGCCCTGCCTTCTGAGGTGGGCAGTCATGCTATCGTCGGCGTACCGACCGGCGCGGCAGCGCCGTCAAAACCCGCTGAGAGGCTCGACCTTCGAGCCGTCCGAGAAGCGGGAAAAACGGAAATTCGCCGGATCGACCAGCGGCGTACCGCCGGTCACGATATCGGCCATCAATTTGCCAGCGGCCGGGCCGATGCCGAAGCCGTGACCGGAAAACCCGGTGGCCATGTGGAAACCGGGAATGCCGTCGACAGCCGAGATCACGGGCACGGCGTCCGGCGTGACATCGATGTAGCCGGCCCAGCGCTGCGCGATCTCGACGCTTTCAAAGACGGGAAAGGCTCTTTTCAGATTGGCGAGCGCCAGATCGGAAAGCTTCGTCGACGGCTTCGGATCGAGCACCCGGCAATATTCGAACGGGCTCGCCTCATCCATCGTCCAGCGCCTTGCGATCCTCGCCTCGTCGAAGAACCGGCCGCCGAGGCGGAATTTCAGCGATCGCCATTCCATGCGCAGGGCGGGCAGGAAGTCGCTCGCGAAACGGAACGAGTTCGGCACGATGTCGACGATGTTCTCGTGGCCCGAGGCGATCGTATAGCCGCCGTCCTGGCGCTTGCGCGTGGCAAAGCCGTCCGCCCAGATCGCCTGTTCCGGCCCGCCCTCCAGCGGCCTGGTGCGCATAACGGTGTTCATGACCTTGAGCTGCGGCAGCCTCAGGCCGTAAAGACCCGCGAACAGCCCCGACCAGGCGCCGCCCGCCAGCACCACCGACTTGCAGGCGATGCGGCCGCGCTCGGTGACGACGCCGGACACAGCGCCGGCCGACCGCTCGATGCCCCGCACCGCGCATTCCGTCAGCACCGCCGCCCCCTTGTCGCGGGCAGCCTCGGCGATGGCGGGGGCTGCCTTCTGCGGCTCGGCCCGCCCGTCGGCAGCGGTGTAGAGCGCGCCCTTGAGGTTCATCCTCGATCCCGGGAACATGGCGTCAAACTCGGCGCCGCTCAGCATGCGCGAGTCGAGCTGATAGCCCTCCAGGTTGCCGTTCCAGCGCTCATGGTCGGCATATTCCTTGTCGGTCGCGCAGGTGAAGACGATTCCGGCGCGCCGGTAGCCGGTATCGCGCCCGGTACGCCGGTCGAGGTCGGCCCACAGGCGCAGCGCCTCGGCCATCAGCGGGATTTCGCGGGGGTCGCGGCGCGATATGCGCACCCAGCCCCAGTTGCGGCTTGACTGCTCCTGGCCGATGCCGCCCTTTTCGCAAAGCGCGACGCGCAGGCCGCGCTCGGCCAGTTCCAGCGTCGCTGACGTGCCGATGATGCCGCCGCCGATGACGACGACATCCACCTCTTTCGGCAGTTCCGCATCCCCGTGGACTGGAACGACATAAGGTCCCGGCATTCTAGAACGACTCCTCGAGCTGGCAGTTGATCGCGAACTCGGCCACGCTCGCCTCGTTGGGCAGGTCGAGCAGCATCGCCACGACGCGGGCGATATCCCCGGGGTCTGTCATCAGCTCGGCCGGCCTGTCGGTGATGGCACGCGCCATGTCGGTGGCCACGAAGCCGGGACAGACGGCTGTCGCGCGGATACCCCGGTCGAACCCCGCCTGGCGGATGCCATGGACAAGCGCGACAGCCGCGAACTTCGTCATCGCATAAAGCCCAGAGTGCGCCGACTTCACGCGCTTGCCGGACAGCGACGCAAGCAGGACGACACGCCCCCGGCCATTTTCCGACAACGCCTCCCACGCGGCCTTGGCAAGACGCCGCGGCGCCTTGACGTTGACCTCCAGCATCGCTTCGAGGTCCCCGTCATCCGCTTCCACCACGGTTTTGGGAATCATCAGCCCGGCATTGGCGACGATCGCGTCGATGCGGCCGAAGGCGGCGAGCGCGGCTTCGACCCAGGCATCCTCGGCGCCCTGCGTAGCGTCGTAAGCGTGCAGATGGACGCTTTCGGCACGGCCCCACGCCGGCATTTGCGGGCGACGGTTGCCGAGCGACAGGCGCCATCCGGCTTCATGCAGCCGCGCCGCAATGGCGGCGCCGATGCCGCGCCCGGCGCCCGATACCAATGCCACGCGCCCGGCTGTCATCCCGTTCACCCCGCCTTGGTCTCGTTCGTGACGATGCGGTGATAGGCCCGGCGCAGGATGTCCATCAGCAGCGCCTGCTCGTCGTCCGGTATGAAATGAAAGAAGTCCCTGGACTGGGTCGTGACCAGGGTTCGCACCCTGCTCGCCAGTGCGGCGCCCTTGGGCGTTATGTAGAGTTCCTGGGCGCGGTTGTCGGCGGCCGAGACTTCGCGGGTGATGAGCCCCTGCCCCACCATCTGGTCGATCAGCCGCCCCATGGCCGAGCGATCCTTCAGGACAAGCCGCGCGATCACCGAGGGCCTTATGCCGGGATGGCTGTCGACGAGCAGGAGCGTCGTGATCTTTCCGGTTCCGCGAGCGACTTCCAGCCCTTCGAGACGCTCGTCGAGGTCGCGCGATACGGCCAGGTTGATCGTGCGGATATAGAAGCTCAGCGTGTCCTCGAGAACATCGAGATCCACCTCTTCGACGGAAGTCGGCGGATTTCGCATACCCGTGTCCATGCTTCCTCCCGGACGCCTGGCCGACCTCTCCGGTCGTGCGGCGGGATAGCCGCATCCGCTGGTCAAGCGAAGGGTATGAAATGCGAAATAGTGGACAAATGCAACTATTTTTTGCGCCGGCCGCCGGGATCAGGCGGCGGGCGCCCATTCGTTGCCCGGGATGGCCGAGACGAGACGGCGCGTATAGTCGTGCGCGGGCGAGCGGAATATCCTGGCCGGAGGGCCGTATTCCACGACGCTGCCCTTGTACATCACGGCGATCTCGTCGCAGATCTGGCTGGCGACGCGCAGGTCGTGGGTGATGAAGATCATCGCGATCTTGCGGTCCTGCTGGATGCGGGAAAGCAGTTCGAGCACCTGGGCCTGGATGGAGACGTCAAGCGCCGAAACCGCCTCGTCGGCGATCAATAGCTGGGGATCGAACATGAGCGCCCGCGCGATGCCGATGCGCTGGCGCTGGCCGCCCGAAAATTCGTGCGGGAAGCGGTCGTAGGCACCCGCGTCGAGCCCGACGAGATCAAGGAGATCGACCGCCTTGGCCTTGGCGTCCCTGATGGAAAGCCCGCCCGACACCGGCCCCACCGTCAGGATGCGGCCGATGGTGAGGCGCGGATTGAGCGAGGCGAACGGGTCCTGGAAGATCATCTGGATGGATTTGCGCATCGGCCTGAACGCATCCTCGGCCAGAGGCAGGATGTCCTTGCCGTCGAAGACGATCTTGCCGCCATCGGCATCCAGAAGCTTGATCAGCACGCGGCCCAGGGAAGATTTTCCGGAGCCGCTTTCGCCGACGATGCCCAGCGTGCGCGCCTGCTGAAGGGTGAAGCTGACGTCCTTCACGGCATGGACGGTACGCCCCTTCGACAGCAACCCGCTGGCGACGCGGTATGTCTTGTTCAGGTTCTCGACACGAAGGACGACCCTCTCTTGCGGAACCGCGTCCTTGTCGACCTCGCGCATCCTCGGAACGGCGGCGATCAGTCGCCTGGTATAGGGATGGCGCGGCCGCTCCAGAACCTCCCTGACGTCGCCCTGCTCCACGAGGTTGCCTTTTTCCATCACGATCACGCGGTCGGCTATTTCGGCCACCACGCCGAAATCATGGGTGATGAACATCACGCTCATGTGCTTGCGGCGCTGTATCTTGCGGATGAGATCGAGTATCTGCGCCTGTGTCGTCACATCCAGCGCCGTCGTCGGCTCGTCCGCGATCAGGATATCGGGATCGAGGGCAAGGGCCATCGCGATCATGACACGCTGGCGCTGCCCGCCCGAAAGGCGGAACGGGTATTGATGCTGGAGCAGCCCCGGTTCGGGCAGGCCGACCTCGTCCAGCAGTTCCAGAACCTTCCGGCGGCGTGTCTCAGGCGTGCCGAAGTCATGCGCTTCCATCACCTCCATGATCTGGCTGCCGATCGTCATCAGCGGGTTCAGGGCCGAGAGGGGATCCTGGAAAATGATCGACACCGCCCGTCCGCGCAGTGCCCGCAGGCTGGCGTCGTCGGCCGTCACCAGGTCGACGCCCTGGAACCTGATGCTGCCCTGCGTCACCTTGATGACCGAGGGCAGAAGGCCCATGATCGCGTTGGCGGTGACCGACTTGCCGGAACCGGACTCGCCGATGATGCACAGGATCTCGCCCTGCTTCAGGTCGAACGAGATATCCCGCACCGCATGGGTCCGCTCCATGCCCTTGGGCAGGCTGACCGTCAGATCGGCCACGGAAAGAACGACGTCTCTTTGCGGAACGGCCGCGGCGCTGCTTGCTTGTGGCGACATGGAACGACAACCTCCGGCTTGGGCGAAAACGGGCCGATCGCAATGTTTCCCATTTTCAGCGGCCAGACAACACCTTCATGCCGCAGGTCGCTTCCGGCATGCGATGCCGGCGACCAGCGCGCCCGCGATCGGAGCGAGGATGAACAGCCAGACCTGAGCGACGGCCTTGCCCCCGACAAAGAACGCCGGCCCGATGCTTCTCGCGGGATTGAGCCATGCAGTTGACGAGTTCCAGACGCCCCTGGGCAGGCAGGCCTCCTCGGCGATCTCGACCAGCAGGCGCGCCGTCAGCGGCAAGAACTCGGCCGGCTTGTGGACGACCGTGCAGCCGGCGGCGAGCGCCGGCGCGATCTTCCAGGTGGACAGCATGAAGGGCGTGTTCCATGGCGTGATCACGCCAATAGGACCGATCGGCACACGCGTGGTCATGTTGCCCGCATTCTGCGCCGCCTGGTAGTCGGGCGGGGGTGTCGCCGATCAGCAGCAGGGCGTGTCGGAAAGCCGATCGCGGGCGGCATACGTGAGGTCGCTGCGCAAGCGGGCACGCGCACTGATGAAGCTGACCTCCCAGTCGATCAGCGCCGGATCGAGCCCCGCGCCCTCCAGTTTCATACGGCTGCGGCCGATGGAATTGCCAGTGCGCAGGCCGGCGGCGCGGAAGGAGGCGAGTGCTTCCGGCACATGCGGCAGCAGCTTAGGCCCGCTCGCCCGTACCGGACAATCACGGACACGGCTGTCAAACGCTTCCATGACGACCCTAAACGGCATCACATCCTGCGATTTTATCTACAGAGGGGACTTCAGAGCCGGATCGCATCATCATCAGTCCAATCCGATCAACTGCTGGGACTGAACGCCCAAAGCCCTCTTGCCATGGCTCTTGTCAAGTTGATTGCCACAGAACCCTCTATTCTCACTTCTACTCAGTGGAGCTTCGGTGCCGGGACGAGGCCGGAAGCCGCCCAGCCGATGAGGCAGCCCACGCAAAGCGGCCCGAGCGCGGCCGGTCCGATCAACAGAACGGCGATCAGCATTGCCGCGATCGGCCGGCCCATACCGACCGTCAGCGCGGCCGACATGCCGGCAACGAGAGCGACCGTCACAGGAATCTGCGGAACTAGCACCAGCGTGGCCGCACCTGCCGCGGCGCCGATGAACAGCAAGGGAAAAGCCGCCCCTCCGCGCCAGCCGGAGGCCAGGCACAGGGCCAGCGCGAGCGCCTTGAGGAAAGCCAACACCAGCAAGGCCCCCATGCCGGCGTCCTTCGCCCAGCCTAGCATCGCGTCCAGTTCGTGATGGCCGGAGAACAGCAAGATCGGGAAGCACGCGGCCAAGGCGGCAAAGAGCGCCGTCCCAACAATAGTCTGCAGATGAATGTTGCCGAGTCGGCCGAGCTGCTTTTCGATCTGCGGAAGGACCAGCACGAAGAGAAGACCAAGCGCCGCACCAACTATGGCGGGCAGCATAGCACCAAGCATATCGGTTCCTTCCCTCGTGGAGACATGCTCCGGCAGCTCGATGCGGATCGGGTTGCCGGGCAGTATCCAGCTGGCGGTCAGAAGGAAGCCGAGAAGGCCGGCCACGCCGGCCAGGTAGATCTGCCATCGCGGCGCCTCGCGCTGCTCTTGCGACAGCATGGCGCCACTCGGTGGAGACCCGTACAACCCGCCCAACGCGCCGGCAGCGCCTGTCTCCGCGATGAAACGCTCCTCGGCGGCGTTGCGGGCGATCAGCATCGAGACGAGGGCCGACAATTCGGAGACGACGGCCAGGATGCCCGCCTCGGGCCCGACAGCCCCACCGAACCCCACCGCCACGATCGCCATCAGGGCGAGCAGCAGGGCATTCCGTGCCTTCCAGGCATGAGCACGCCGCGTCGTCGCTTCAATCTGCTCCGACAGGCCTTCGCCCGCGTACCAGTAGCGCAGGATGGCGATGAGCACGCCGCCAGCCATGACCATCACGAACACGTACAATCGCGGGTGGGATCCGGACCACACCATGTCGGATACCACGCCCATAAGCCACAGGACGGCTGCCGCTGCCGCGCCGGCGGCCAAGCCGTACAGTGCCGCGAGCAATGTCGTTCTCAGTGCCGGGTTTTTCATTCTATAGAAGAGCTTCCACGGGCAACGACCCTATGATCTTCAGGGCAATGACGTCGAGCCACGTGGCTCCCGGTTCGCTGTCATATGTGGCCTCGCTGCCATCGGGAAGCTTTTCATGCCATACAAGCTTGCCGTTCGCGTCGATGGCGGGACGATAGGCAACGGCATCGATCGAACCGTCGAAGCCGGCGCCGAGACTGCGGGCCATCGCCGGACTGTCGATCAGGAACCCCATCTCGCAGTTCAGGATTGCCGACCGGGGGTCGAAGTTGAACGAGCCAATGAAAATGCGCCGGTCGTCGACCGCGAATGTCTTGGCATGCAGGCTGGCGCCCGAGAGCCCCAGGGGATTGAGTTGCAGTTCGGACTCGTCCTTCCCGTCTGCCCGCAGCTTCAGTTCGTATAATTTGACCCCCGCCCTCAGCAACTGATCGCGATATTTCACATATCCGGCGTGGACCGGCAGCACGTCGGTCGTGTTCAGTGCATTGGTGAGGATGCGCACATCGCGACCTTGGCCTGCCAGATCAGTGAAATAGGCCGTGCCTTGTTTGCCCGGCTCGAAGTAGGCGGACACCAACAGCAACTTGTGATCAATCGCACCGAGAATATCGCTCAGCCGGGCGATCATGAGCTGATCGCGTTTGGCGATGCCTTGCCCCTTGATCGGATCGTCCGCAACGACCTGCACGTCTGTCCACTCGAGGGCTATGCCACTATCGATGAGGCGCCGTCCGCTTGAGGTCATGCCCAATTCGAAGGCCTTGGCGGCTTTGCCGCTCCTGGCCGAGGCGACCGCAGCCCGGAAAGCCGCGATGTCACCGTGACCGCTTATGATCGTCTCTACGGCATGCACGGACTTGCTGTTCCAGTAGGCGTCGAAGACCTTGGCCGTTTCAGGCACGATCGCTCCGGTGGCCAGGACGTCCAGATCGACGTAGAACTGATCGTCGCCGACCTGGAAATACTCGTCGCCGATGTTGCGCCCGCCGATAATCGCTACCGCGCCATCGACCATGAAAGACTTGTTGTGCATGCGTCTGTTCATACGGAAAAAATCAAAGGCGTAGCCCAGAATTTTCGGCGAGCGCACCGTCGATGGATTGAACAGCCGGATCTCGAAATTGTCTTGCGCGTTGAGCGCGGCCAGAATGCTGTCCAGGCCCGGCACGCCATTGTCGTCGAGCAGCAAACGCACCCTGACGCCGCGCTTCGCAGCGCGCAGAAGCGCGTCGAGCAGCAAGAGGCCTGAAGTATCCTCATGCCAGATATAGTATTGCGCGTCGATCGAATGCTCGGCGGCATCGATGAGCCCCAGGCGGCTGACAAGAGCGTCGTGGCCGCGCTCAAGCGGCACCACGCCGGACTTGCCTGGATGCGTGGATGCAGCCTGTGCCACGCGCTGGCCAATGCCGCTTGTCAGGTCGGCGCCGATGGCGACGGACCGCAGCCGGTTGGACACATCGGGAACCGGGAACAGCAGGCGCAGCACTATCCCTGCGGCGACAAGGCCAGCGAGCAACAGGAACAGGTAGCCGAGAGCCCGTTTCATCGCATGCACCACCAGAAAACAGACAGGAATGGCCAGTCTGGTGCAAATCTAGCCGAATGCAACCTTCGGAAGAAGGGACTGGTTGCCCATGCACGAACATTCGCGGCGTGAAGGCCAGCGCGTAGAGTGCCGATCTGGCCGGAGCCGCCGCATCGAAAATCCGGGCCTACCAGTCATCATGCAGTGCCAGCGCCTGAGCGACCTCGTCGCGCGGACGGGGTTTCGCGCGGCCGTCGAAAGCGAGCGCGCCAAGCCGTCCGCCGAGGAACGCCAGCACAGAATGGCCGCAGCCGCTGCAATGGTGATGGGGCACGCATGGGCATTGCTGCGCGGGGCCTGGATGACGACATGTTCGGACCCCATGGCGGCGACCTGTCGCTTCATCCGGCGTAGTCTGGAGATTATCAAAACGAGGGCCCCCACCCCCGATGGCCATGCCCTGGCTCCGATGGACGGCACTCCATATGCAGTCCAGAGCAGCGGTTGGAATTCGCCGCTTGGCGTTCCCTGTTCCCAGCCGCCCTTCAGCACGCTCACCGCGATTGATCTCGACAGCCGCAAGATCGCCTGGCAGATCCCGGCCGGCACCGCCAAGATGCTCGGGCCGCTCGGTATCCGCCTCGGTCTGCCGCTGACGCCGGGCATGCCGAGCTACGCCAGGACATCGGCGACGACCGGCAGCCTGGTATTCTACGCGGGAACGCAAGACTATTACCTGCGCGCCTTTTCGGCGTCGACCGGCATGTCGGCGCGAACCTGCATCCAGGACGACTTGGCGTAGGCCAAGCGCTGCTCCGGGTAGATGCTGCGGTGACCGATCATCAGATAGGCAGCTATGGCGGCGCTGGCGACGTAGAGCGCGCCGGGCGTGCCCCCAAACAGCTCGACCCCCACGAGAATGGCGGCGACGGGCGTGTTGGACGCGGCAGCCACGACCTCGACCGGACCAATAGCGGCGCCCAGGACTGGCTCGATGCCAAACGGAGGCGCGAAGGCGTTTCCGGCCACCGCGCCGATTACGAATTGCGGTGTTACGATGCCACCGTAGAAGCCGGAGCCGATAGTCACCGCCACGAGCAGGCTTTTCCGTAGAAAACCCGGATACGGCATCGGCTCCCCGGCGAGCGCCCGATCCACCAAAGGCAGACTGAGTCCTAGATGTTTGGTCCCGGCGTTTGCTGGAGCGGATTGACTTTGAAGCGTTCGGGTTGTGAGGTCCACGCCTTGCAGATGAACTCATAGGATGTGAGACCCTTGGGGTCGGTCCACCTCCGCAATTCCTATGTAGCGGAACGGTGGAACTGTATCACATTGGACAGTTAAAGGCCTTCGCCTCTTCAAGCAGCCATTTTCTAAAAAGCATCACGGCCGGGTTCTTTTTCTGCGCGGATTTCGGCGTGAGCACATATTGGCCTTCCTCGATGTCCACGCCGTCGGTCAATGGCGCCACGAGTTCCCCACTTTCGAAAGACGGCTGCGCGTAATATTTTTGTACTAGGCACGGTCCGAAGCCGGCGCGGGTCAATTCAATGGCGGATATGGAGTTGTCAGTCGTGACGTTTACCTTGATGTCGTCCTCGGGCAGGCCGTATTTCCGCGCCAGCCTGATCCAGCGGTTCTCGCAGCCCATGATGTGGACCACGCCGTGGCGGATCAGCGCCTCGATACATGCCTTGTCGTCGGCGGACGGCACAAGGGCATCGCTGCGCGCCACCACCAGCGACTGCGCTTTCAAAAGCAGCGTGGAATCGAAGCCCGGCCAGTCGCCGCTGCCAAACTGGATGTCCACCTCAGTGGATTCGCCGGGACCCGCCCAACTGCCAGCGAGAATTCGTACCCTGATACCGGGATAGGCGGCATAGAACCGCCCGAGCCGGGGCGCAAGCCATGCACTGGTCAGGGTCACCGGCGCGCGAACGGTTATCTGGGCTTCGCGCTCCGCTCCAAACAGGCCGACCGTCGAGACGAGAAGCTCGTCCAGTGCCTTGCTGACGCTCGGCAGATAGGCGTGGCCGATTTCGGTCAGTTCGACCCGGCGCGCCAGCCGCTCGAACAGCTTGAAGCCCAACTCACCTTCCAGGGAGCGGATCTGGTGGCTGACGGCGGCGGGCGTCAGGCCCAACTCGGTCGCGGCGGCGGAGAAATTGCGATGGCGGGCCGCCGTCTCATAGGCCCGAAGCCATTGCAGAGGGAGAAGCGAGCGCATCATGGATTCTGGACCTTCAAACAAAACACCACCTTCTCTGAATAATGCTTTGTTTGACTTGCAGCAAGTCTCACGGAAATATCACCATGACGAGGGCTGCTGGAGCGTCGAAATCTCGCTTCGGGTCAATAATGCCCTTTTGGAGATCGCCGCCCATGAAAATCACCGATGTTAAGACCTTCGTCGTCGGCAACCCGCCGCCCGGCATCGGCGGCAAGTATTTCATCTTCGTCAAGCTCACCACCGACGGCGGCGTGGTCGGCTATGGCGAGGCGTACAACGCGAACTTTTCCGCCCATGTCACCGCCCGCATGATCGAGGATCTGGCCGGGCGCTACCTGGTCGGCCACGACCCGCACGACATCGAGAACCTGTTTCGCCGCTGTTATTCCTCCGGCTTCAGCCAGCGCCCGGACGTCTCGACCATGGGCTGCTTTTCCGCGCTGGAGATCGCCTGCTGGGACATCATCGGCAAGAAGGCGGGCAAGCCCGTCTACAAGCTGATCGGCGGGCAGGTGCACGAGACGCTGCGCTCCTACACCTACCTTTATCCGCATGCCGGCAGCGTCCACACCGAGGACGTCCACGGCAGGAACGTCTACAACGATCCCGACCTCGCCGCCGAGTGCGCGGCGCTTTACGTCGAGCAGGGCTTTAACGCCGTGAAGCTGGACCCGGCCGGGCCCTACACCGCCTTCGACGGCCATCAGCCGCGGCTCGCCGACATCGACCTGTCGGTGCGGATGCTGAAGGCGATCCGCGGGGCGGTCGGCATGAAGGCCGACATCCTGTTCGGCACGCATGGCCAGTTCACCGCCTCGGGCGCGCTGCGCATGGCGGCGGCGATCGAGCCCTACG
>ERZ778017.1169-NODE-1169-length-27800-cov-5.124311_pt1 | contig 27800 bp, 26 predicted proteins | sample MGYA00375747_ERZ778017 | MGnify/ENA primary metagenome ERZ778017 (study PRJEB29350, sample SAMN05509838) | bioreactor metagenome | biome: bioreactor; material: wastewater | place: South Africa: University of Cape Town | collected 2014-03-17 ...
GTTCTTGTCGTCGTGCGTGGGGTACTTCGCGACCAGATCGGGCCGCGTGCCGTAGATCGGCTCGCGGTGCAGCGGGATCGGGTCGGGAAAGTTCCAGACGATCGCGCGCGCCCTGCCGTTGCCGAACGGGTAGCAGCCGTGGTTCTTCATGACCACGCGGATGATCCCGCCCGAGTTGTCGGTCTTCCAGTTCTTGCCGTCGGCCGCCTTCTTCTCGTCGTCGGTGAGTTCGTCCCACCAGCCGAGCTTCTTCATCAGGACCGAATCGAATTCCGGGTAGCCGCCGTGGATGTCGGCGCCCTTCGAGTACGAACCCTCGGCGGCGAGCAGCGACACGCCGTCGCGCTCGACGCCCCAGTTGGCGCGGAAGTTGCCGCCGCCGTCCATCACGTTGCGGCTGGTCTGGTAGAGGTTCGGTGAGCCCGGGTGCTTGAGCTCCGGCGTGCCCCAGCACGGCCACGGCAGTCCGAAGTAGTCGCCGTCGCACGGCCCGCCCACCGCCTTCAGCGTCTTCACGTCGAAGGTGTGCAGGTTCTTCATATGCAACTTCAGACGCTCGGGCGACTGCCCCGTGTACCCGATCGTCCAGACGCCGCGGTTGATCTCGCGCAGGATCGACTCGGGCTCCGGCTCGTGCCATTCGATCCCGTGCTTGTTCATCGGAATCAGCTTGTAGTTCTTCGACAACTGCTCGCCGAAGCCCAGGCGCTCGGCGAAGGCCTGCATGATCGTCTGGTCGGGCATCGACTCGAACAACGGCTCGATGGCGCGCTCGCGCCACTGCAGCGAGCGGTTCGACGCGGTGACCGAACCGGAAGTTTCGAGTTGCGTGCACGCCGGCAGCAGATAGACCGCACGGTTCGGGTTGATGTTCTTGTTGTCGCTGCCGCGCATCGCCGCCATCGCGGCGGTGGCCGACGGATACGGATCGACGACGACCAGCAGGTCGAGCTTGTCCATCGCCTTCTTCATGTCCAGGCCGCGCGTCTGCGAGTTCGGCGCGTGTCCCCAGTAGACGACGGCGCGCACGTTCGACGGCTGGTCGAGCTGCTCCTTGTCGAGCAGCACGGCGTCGAACCAGCGCGAGACGGTGGTCCCGGCCTTCTCCATCATGCCCGGGGCGAACTGCGCCTTCATCCAGTCGTAGTCGACGCCCCAGACCGCGGCGAAGTGCTTCCACGAACCTGCGGCGACACCGTAGTAGCCGGGCAGCGAATCGGGGTTCGGTCCGATGTCGGTGGCGCCCTGCACGTTGTCGTGACCGCGGAAGATGTTTGCGCCGCCACCGGGGATGCCGACGTTGCCCAGCGCGAGCTGCACGATGCACGAGGCGCGCACCATCGCGTTGCCGATCGAATGCTGCGTCTGGCCCATGCACCAGACGAGCGTGGACGGGCGGTTCTTCGCCATCATTTCGGCCGCCTGCGCGAGCACGGCCTCGGGAACACCGGAAGCTTCCTCGACCTTGTCGGGCGTCCACTTCGCGAGCACCTCCTCGCGAACCTTCTCCATGCCGTAGACGCGGTCGTTGATGTACTGCTTGTCTTCCCAGCCGTTCTTGAAGATGTGGTACAGCATGCCGAACAGCACCGGGATGTCGGTGCCCGAACGGAAGCGGATGTACAGGTCGGACTTCGCCGCCGTGCGCGTGCGGCGCGGGTCGGCGACGATCAGCTTCGCGCCGTTCTCCTTGGCGTGCAGCATGTGCACCATCGACACCGGGTGCGCCTCGGCGGCGTTCGACCCGATGTAGAACGCGCACTTCGTGTTCTGCATGTCGTTGTAGGAGTTCGTCATCGCACCGTAGCCCCAGGTGTTGGCCACGCCCGAGACGGTCGTCGAGTGGCAGATGCGCGCCTGGTGGTCCATGTTGTTCGTTCCGAAGAACGACACCATCTTGCGCATCAGGTACGACTGCTCGTTGCTGTGCTTCGACGACCCGATCCAGAACGTCGCGTCGGGTCCCGACTCCTGCTTGATCTTCTTCAGCTGCTCGGTGATCTCGTCGAGCGCCTGCTTCCAGCTGATGCGCTGGTACTTGCCGTTGACGAGCTTCATCGGCGTCTTCAGGCGGTATTCGCCGTGGCCGTGCTCACGGATGGCAGCGCCCTTGGCGCAATGCCCGCCGAGGTTCAGCGGAGAATCGAACACCGGCTCCTGGCGCACCCAGACGCCGTTCTCGATGACGGCGTCGATCGCGCAGCCCACCGAGCAGTGCGTGCAGACGGTTCGGTGCACCTCGATCTTGCGCGGCGCATCGGTCTGCGCCTGCGCCGGCTCGACCATGTCGAACGAGAACGCCCCGGCGGCAGCGCCCGCGCCGACGCCGATGCCCGAGCGCCTCAGGAAAGTGCGCCGGTCCATCGTCGTGGACAGCGTCGAACGCACGCCGCGCGCGAGGCTGGCGGTAAGCGCGCCGGGCGCCGGCGTGGCAGCCGATTTGCGTTGCAGTTGCATGTCGCGTCTCCTCGTTCTCAAACCAGCGTGCTGCGGTAGTAGCGCTTGACATGGTCGGTGACGTGGTATCCGCCGCCGCCGCGTTCGTCGAGTTTCGCCTTCGCCTTCGGAACCGGCGTCTGCAGTGAGCCGCCCCCCGTGGCGACGACGGCTGCACCCGCCGCCGAAGCGAGCCCGGCGCCGAGCAGGAAGCCCCTGCGCGAGTTCTCGTTGGCTGCCTTCGGCTTGTTCGTGCTCATGGCTGCAGTCCTCCGCAAAAGATCAGTCCAGGGATTCGAAGTCGAACGCCTGTCGCTCCACGGCGAGAAACTCGCCGAGCAACCGGGCGGCGTGCTTGTAGAAATCAGTAGTGCCGCAGTGCTCGATCGCAGTCACGAGCGACTCGTACCACGGCGAGAGGAAACGCTGGAAGAACACCCGCTGGGTGGAGAGGTTTCGCAACGACTCGGGGGCCGCGACGATCAGCCAGGCCGTCGTCTCGAGCAGCGCGGCCAGATGATCTTCGGTTTCGGAGATATCGGCCCGGCGCGCCACGCCGAGCAGCGCCAGATGCTCGCGCAGATCGACCAGCGGGCGCTCGTGCAGGTATCCGCTCAGGTGCCACGATGCGTTCAGGAACACTTCGGCCTTGCCGACGCCGATGAACGTCGCTTCGTATTCCTCGCGCACCGCTTCTGCATCGGCATGGGCGCAAGCGTGCGCGAAAGCATTCCATGCGCGCCCCAGCGATGTCGGGTCGGCCTCGGATGTGTCGGGCGACGCCGCCTGCAGGCCGATCTCGCGCAGCCGCTGCACCGACGGCGGCGCGCGGAAGAACTCCGCCAGCGTCGCATACCAGCGGGCACGCGCGATATCTTCCGGCGACACCGGGCGCGACTGGGACGACGCCGGTGTCGTTGCGTTCATGGTCGTTTCCGGTCCTCGAGCGCGACGATCGTCGTCTCGTCCGTGCGGGAAAACATGTCGACGACACGGCAGTCGGCGCACATCTGCAGCCGCCGCGTGGCTTCGCCGCCGAACATCGAGTGTCCGGCCAGTTTGCCCAGCATGTTCTCGATCATCTGGCGGGTGCCGAACGGCTTGCCGCACGAGATGCAGGCGAAAGGTTGCGCTTCGTTGAGAACGACCGGTGTTCGTGTCTCCCCACTGAACACATACCTCGGCTCCAGTGTTATCGCCTGTTCGGGACAGGTCTTCACGCACAGGCCGCACTGCACGCAGTTGCGCTCGATAAAGCGCAACTGCGGTGAATCGGGGTTGTCGAGCAATGCCGATTCGGGACAGGCACCTATGCACGCTAAACATAGCGTACAGCTGTCTCTTTGGACTTTCAACGAACCAAACGGCGAGCCTGCGGGTAACTGCACGTTTTGCGGAACACTGCGCCCGCGCGAAGTCGCCTGTGCAACGAGGTGATCGAGCGCGAACTCGATCGAACGCCGCTTGTCCTCGGACAGCCCGAACGTGGCGGGTTGCGCAACAGCGTCGGCCGCTTCGAGCGCGAACAGCGAATCGGCCCAGTCGGCGCGGCTCGCGTCGATGACATGAAAGTGGCGGCCGGCAAAGCCGAGTGCGCCGACCAGCGTCTGCGCGACGGAGAACTGCGCGCTGGTCGCCTCGCGATACTGCGGAGCGATGCCGGGCGCCGCGAGCATGGCTACCTGGCTTGCGCCGTAGGCGATCGCCGCCAGTCCGACGTCGATGCCCACGGAGCCGACGTGGCGAACCGATACCGGGATGACACGCGCCGGCAGGCCCCGGCCGGCAGGTGCCGTCCGCGCCGGTCCGCGCGCGCCGCGCGGCGCGTGCGCCAGTTGCTCGAGCAGCGCACGGCCGTCCTCCTCGTCGTGAAAGAGGATCAGCGCATCGCGCCCGCCGCGCTCGCGATACGCGGCGAGTCCCTGTCGCACCGGCTCCATCAGCCGGGCCGGCGTCGGATACTGATAGCTGATCGCGCCCGACGGGCACACCGTGGTGCAGCCGCCGCAGCCCATGCACAGATGCGGCTCGACGCGGATCCGGTCACCCGCCGACTCGATGGCGCGCGTCGAGCAGACGTCGATGCACGCGGTGCAGCCGGTGATCTGGTTGCGCCCGTGCGCGCACATCTTCTCGCGATAGTGAAAGTACTTCGGCTTCTCGAAGTCGCCGACCATCGAGACCAGCTCGAGCGCCATCCGGGAGCGCTCCTTCTCGCTGCGCCCGGCGTGGAAATAGCCCTGCGGCGGCTGATGGCTCTCGAACATCGGCGTGCCCAGTCGGGTGACCGAGCAGCGCCGGCACGTTTCGCCCAGGGGTTGCAGCCGGCAGTCGAACATCGAGTCGGCGCGCAGATCGAAGACCAGGTCGAAGCGTTCGCTGCGCTCGCGCTCGGTGCGCGAGAAGTCGATCGCACCGATCGCGCCGCAGGCAGTCACGCAGGCGCGATGCGACTTGCACAGCGCCGTGTCGACCTGCAGGTCGGCGCCGATCGCCGACTCGGGGCAGGCTTCGACGCAGGCGCCGCAGCGCACGCAGGCGTCGAGATCGATCGGGTTGTCCTGCGCCCAGCGCGCCTCGAAGTCGCCGAGCCAGCCTTCGACCGAGACCAGCGTTCCCGACAGCACCGGGAACGCGCGCGTGGGCGGCAGGGCCGCGCCGCGCGAGTCCGTCATCAGAACGGTAGGGCTCAGGTGCGACGCGAGCCGGCTGGCCCATTCCAGCGCATCGCGCCCCGGCCCGACGACGAGCACGCGGCCCTGCGAGCGGTACTCGACCGCCGGCACGGGATCGATGCCGGCGCTCGCGGCGATCGCGACCAGCGCGGCGATCTTCGGCCCCGCGTCGGCTCGCTCCTCGCCCCAGCCGGCCAACTCGCGCACGTTGACGAAGCGCACCGGCGCAAGCGCCTGCTTCGCGGTGGCGAGTTCGTTGAACAGCGCCGATTCCTGCGTGCAGGCAACGACGACGTCGTCGGTGCCGCCGATCGCGTCGGTGAAGCGCGAAACCTCGCGCCGGCACAACTCGCGTGCCGCCGGCAGCACCTCCACCGATCCGGGCAAGCCGCCGGCCAGGCGCGCGCTCGCCAGATCGATCGTTCCATTGCAGCTGCAGACAAGGACCTTCGTTTTCACCCTTGCGTCTCCTGCGGTTTCGCGTTGTTTTCATTAGCGCCGTCGGCGGCGCTCGCCATCTGCGCGCTCGGTCCGGCGTCATGGGTTTCCTGCGGCGAGGCGGCGTCGTCGACGTCGCTGGGCGCATCGCGGCGCTCGATCGCCTCGTCCGACAGCCCGATCTCGTGCAACTGCTGCAGCTTCGCGAGCATTGGCGACGGGATCGGTTCGGACTGCGTGTAATCGTCGATGTAGACGTCCAGGCCGTCCATCTCGTTGTAGCGCGGATCGCGGAACAGTTGCGCGAGCGCTGCGTTGCGCGTCGATGCGTCCACGCCGGGACGCATGAAGGCGCGGAAATCCGAGTGCGGCGTCAGCGAATCGATCGGTGGCAGTTCGGGCACCGATTCGGAGCGCGCATCGGCGCGCGTCGCGTCGCCCGCTGCGTCCTGCGCAGCAGCGTCGACCGGCGCGGGTGGCGGGGACGGCGCCGCGTCCGCGCGCTCCGTCGACGACGGCTCGTCGCGATCGCGCGCCTCATCGTCACGGCGACTGTCGTGCTTGCGCCGCGACCAGCGCGAAAGGAATCCTTCGTTCATGCAACCTCGTGTTCGCCGGTCATCGGCGATCGTCCTGTGTGTCGCGCCGGGCGGCGGCGCCCGCATCGGCCGAGTCACTTTGCTGCCCGCGCAGCTCCTCGCGCTCGCGCATCCCCTCGCGCTCGCGCTCGGCCATCCTCCCGAACTCGTCGCGTGCGAGGAACGAAGGCTTCCCCCCCTTGCGCTTCTTCTTCGTCGGTTCGGCCACGTAATGCAGGCTCACGAACTCGGCGACCCATGGAATCATCGGCTCGGGCATCGAGACGAGATCGACTCTCGCGCCGCCGTCCATCCATCGGCCCGCCTCGTTGTAGCTCGCCGTTACGGCGAGCGCGCGCGGCGGCACCGGATCGTCATCGACGACGATTCCCGTATCGTCCTCGTGCAATCGCCACTGCACGAACAGCGACGGCTCGGCCGTCGTGAGGTTCAGGTAGTAGCCCTCCAACTCGTCGAGATGCAGGTGAACGGCGAGTTCGCTGTCGGACGCCGCCGGCTCCACCGCCGCCGGCCGCCAGATCCGCGGCTGCAGCCAGTGCCCCGTTTCGCGGCATTCGAAGCGCACGCGCACGGCGACGGGATCGATCTCGAGCAGTGGCTCGGCGCCCTCGGGAGGACGATACTCACGGTCGGTCAAGACGTTCTCCGCGCTTTCCTGCCCGCGTTGCTACCATGGAGCATCTTAGCGATTTAGACATGAGCGAACGAATCCCCCCCGCCGAGCAGCGGTATGCCGCTTCCGTTCCCGAGGTGTCGGGCGCGCCGGCCGCGCCCACGGGTCGATTGATCGACCGGCGTGGTCGCCGGCTGCACGACCTGCGCATCTCCGTCACCGACCGCTGCAATTTCCGCTGCACTTACTGCATGCCGAAGGAGCTGTTCGGCAAGGATTACGCCTTCCTGCCGCACGCGTCGCTGCTCACCTTCGAGGAGATCACCCGGCTCGTGCGCCTGTTCGTCGCGCATGGCGTCGAGAAGATCCGCCTCACCGGCGGCGAGCCGCTGCTGCGTCGCGACGTGGAACGCCTCGTCGCGATGCTGGCGCAGCTGCGAACGCTGTCAGGCGAGCCGCTCGATCTCACGCTCACCACCAACGGCTCGCTGCTCGCGCGCAAGGCGCAGGCGCTGCGCGACGCGGGCCTGCGCCGGGTCACGGTGAGCCTGGATGCGGTCGACGATGCGGTGTTCCGCAGCATGAACGACGTGGACTTTCCGGTCGCCGACGTGCTGGCCGGCATCGAGGCCGCCGAGAAGGCCGGCCTGCGTCCGCTGAAGATCAACATGGTCGTCAAGCGCGGCGTGAACGACCACGAGATCGTGCCGATGGCGCGGCGCTTCCGCGGCAGCGGCCACATCCTGCGCTTCATCGAATTCATGGACGTCGGCGCCTCCAACGGCTGGCGGATGGACGACGTCGTCCCCAGCGCCGAGGTTGCGCGCCTGGTCGGCGAGGCGTTCCCCATCGAGCCGCTCGAAGCGAACTATCCGGGCGAGGTCGCGGAACGCTGGCGTTATGTGGACGGCGCGGGCGAAATCGGGCTCATCTCGTCGGTCACGCAACCGTTCTGCGGCGCCTGCACGCGCGCCCGCCTGTCCACCGAAGGCAAGCTCTTCACCTGCCTGTTCGCCACGCACGGTCACGACCTGCGCGCACTGTTGCGCGGCGGCGCCGACGACGCGCAGCTCGCGGCAGCGATCGCCTCGGTCTGGGGCGCGCGCAACGATCGCTACTCCGAGCTGCGCTCGGCCGACACCGTCGGGTTGCGCAAGATCGAGATGTCGTACATCGGCGGATAGAACGTGTCGATCGCCCTCAGCTCCTGCGCCCGCCCAGCCACCTACGAGGTCGACGCGATCAACGAGCGCGGCGAAACGGTGCCCACCGCGATCGCCGGGGAGCACCCGCTGACGCTGTATCTCGACAAGCGCGAGCTCGTCACGCTGATGACGCTCGGCGCGGCGCCCGAGCACCTGGCGCTCGGCTATCTGCGCAACCAGCGGCTGGTCGAGTCGCTCGACGAGCTGTCTTCCATCCAGGTCGACTGGGAGACCAACTCGGTGGCCGTCACCTCCGCCTCGCTCGCCACGCGCGGCGTTCCGGTATGGGACGACGCGGCGCAGGCCGACGCGCTCGGCGCGCGCCTGGCGCGGCGCACCGTCACCACCGGCTGCGGCCAGGGCACGGTGTTCGGCGACCTGATGGACGAGATCGACCGCATCGAGCTTTCGGAGCATGCGCGCCTCACCGAGGAAACGCTCTACGCGGTCACCGACCGCGTGCGCCGGCACGAATCGATCTACAAGGTCGCGGGCGCGGTGCACGGCTGCGCGTTGTGCGCGAATGCGGGCGACGAACGCGGCGAAATCCTGCGCTTCGTCGAGGACGTCGGCCGCCACAACGCGGTCGACGCGATCGCCGGCTGGATGTGGGTCGAATCGGTGAGCGCGGCCGACAAGATCTTCTACACCACCGGCCGGCTCACCTCGGAGATGGTCATCAAGTGCGCGCAGATGGGCATTCCGTTCCTGCTGTCGCGCTCCGGGCTCACGCAGATGGGTCACGAGATCGCGCGGCGCGTCGGGCTCACGATGATCGGGCGCTGCCAGGGCAAGCACTACCTGCTCTTCACCGGCGCGCAACGCTTTGTGCGCCAGCCGGTGCGCGCCTGGGCCTGAACGCGTGCCGTCCCCGCCGAGCGAGCGCCGCGACGCCGAAACCCTGCCGATGCCGTCGACGATCGGCCGCGACGATGTCACCGGCATCGTGCTGGCCGGCGGGCTCGGGCGCCGGATGAGCGACGACGGACGCGGCGTCGACAAGGGGCTGCAGCCGTTCCGCGGCCGGCCGATGATCGCGTATGCCCTCGAACGCTTCGCGCCGCAGGTCGGCACCGTGATCGTCAACGCGAACCGCAACGTCGAGTGCTATCGCGAGTTCGGCTGGCCGGTCGCGCCCGATGCCGTCGAGGGCTTCGCCGGCCCGCTCGCCGGTCTTCAAGCCGGCATGACGCAGGCGCGCACGGCATGGGTCGCCACCGTTCCGTGCGACTCCCCTTTCCTGCCGCTCGATCTCGTCGCGCGCCTGGCCGCGGCGATCGACGCCTCCGGGGCGCAGGGCGAACGTGCGCAGCTCGCCGTCGCGCGCACCGGCGCGCAGCCGCATCCGGTCTTCGCGCTGGTCGAGCGCGCGCTGCTCGCCGACCTCGAGCGCTTTCTCTCCGAGGGCCGGCGCAAGATCGATGCGTGGTACGCGCCGCTGCGCGTCGTCGAGGTCGAGTTCGACGACGAGGCCGCGTTCCGCAACCTGAACACGATGCAGGAACTGAAGGAAGAGGAGCGCCGATGACAGCGCGCACGAGGCAGACGCGATGACCGCCCCCGGCGCTCCGGCGCAGTCGCTCGCCGACACCGCACGCGGCATCTCCGATGCCGACCCGCGCACCTATCTCCCGATCGAGCGCGCGCGCGCGATCATCGCGAACAGCATCGAAACCGTCACCCTCGTCGAGCGTGTCGCGATCCGCAGCGCGCTCGATCGCGTGCTCGCGCACGACGTCATTTCCACGATCGACGTGCCGCCGCACGACAACTCGGCGATGGACGGCTATGCGCTGCGCGGCGAAGAACTCGCGGCCGGCGGCGAGACGCGGCTGCGCATCGCCGGCACCGCCTTCGCGGGCCGCGCCTTCTCCGGCGAGGTCGCGCCCGGCGAAGCGCTGCGCGTGATGACCGGAGCGCCGCTGCCCCCGGCGCTCGACACCGTCGTCGCCCAGGAGTTCGTTCGCGCCGACGACGGGTTCGTCGTCGTGCCGCCCGGCCAGGAACGTGGCCAGCATCGGCGCCTGCGCGGCGAGGATCTGCGCGTGGGCGACGCCGCGCTCGAAGCCGGAAAGCGACTTACGCCGGCCGACATCGGCCTGCTCGCCTCGCTCGGCGTGCCCGAGGTCGGCGTACGACGCCGGCTGCGCGTCGCCTTCTTCTCCACCGGCGACGAGCTGCGCTCGATCGGCGAGGGGTTGGGGCCGGGACAGATCTACGACAGCAACCGCTACACGATCTGGTCAATGCTCACGCGCCTGGGCGTCGAAGTCGTCGACCTCGGCGTCGTGCGCGATTCACCCGAAGCGCTCGAGCACGCGATGCGCAGCGCCGCTGCCGAAGCCGACGCGATCGTCTCCTCCGGCGGCGTGTCGGTGGGCGAAGCCGACTTCACGCGCGAGGTGATGGCGCGCCTGGGCGACGTCGCCTTCTGGCGCATCGCGCTGCGGCCGGGCCGTCCGATGGCCTTCGGCCGCGTGGGACGCGCCTGCTACTTCGGCCTGCCGGGCAACCCGGTGGCCGTGATGATCACCTTCTATTTCGTCGTGCGCGATGCGCTGCTGCGGATGATGGGCGCCGTGCCGCAACCGCTGCCGTGGGTGCGCGCCCGCTCGCTCGAAGCGATGCGCAAGCGCCCCGGACGAACCGAGTATCAGCGCGCGCGTCTCACGCTCGGCGCCGACGGGCGAATGGAAGTTGCCACGTTGGGCAACCAGGGATCGGGCGTGCTGCGCTCGATGTCCACGGCGAACTGCATCGTGGTGCTGCACCACGACCAGGGGTCGGTGGCGGCGGGCGACGAGGTGGACTGCGTGGCCTTCGACGGGCTGCTATAGCAGCGCGGCCGTGCTCACGACGATTCCGTCCTCGTCCGCGTAGCACCAGTGGCCGGGCGCGATGCGCATGCCGCCCACGCGCACCGTCTCGCCGATCGCGCCCTCGCCGCGCTTCTCGCTGCGCCGCGGATTCGCCGCGAGCGCGCGAACGCCGATGTCGCAGGCATCGATCTCGACGGTGTCGCGCACGCAGCCGTCGACGATCACGCCGCTCCAGCCGTTGCGCTGCGCCAGTTGCGCGAGGTTGCCGCCGAGCAGCGCGCAGCGAAGGCTGCCGCCGCCGTCGACCACGAGCACGCGGCCGTTGCCCGGCTGCTCGAGCGCGCTGCGCACCGCAGAGTTGTCCTCGAAGCAGCGCACCGTCTCGATCGTGCCGGCGAAGCGCGCGCTGCGCCCGTAGGCACGGAACACGGGCGGCAGCACCTGCACCTCGCCCGCGGCGAGGCGCGCCTCGTTCGCGTCGCACAGATCGGCGGTGGCGAACGAAATGGATCCGGTGGAAGCGGTCATCGTCCGATGCGATCGGCGTGGTTGCTCACCGTGCCCGGCAGGCTGGCGTAATAGGCGGCCACGTTGCGGATGTCGGCGCGCGACAGCGGCTTGGCCTGCGCGCCCATGATCGGGTTCTTGCGCCGGTCGTGCTTGTAGTCGAGCAGCGAATGCTCGAGATAGTCCTGGTACTGCCCGGCGAGCTTCGGATACGAAGGATCGATCGGCGTGTTGCCGTCCTTGCCGTGGCAGGCGGCGCAAACCTCTTCCGCCTTCTGGCGGCCGGCGTCGATGCTCTGCGCCTGCGCGGGCAGCGCGAAGGCCGCCGCGGCGGCAAAGGCCCCGACGAGCGGAAGCAGGCGCGGAGTCGTCCTCGACAAAGGACGAAATGCGGAGAACGCGGGGAATGCGCGCATGTTCATTTCGAGCCGTCTCATTTCGATCCGTCTCATTTCGATCCGTAGTACGCGGCGAGATCGGCGATATCGCGATCGCTCAGCCCTTCGGCCACCGCCGTCATCGTCGGATGATTGCGGTCGCGGTTGCGATACTCGCGCAACGCGGATTCGATGTAGCGCGCGTTCTGTCCGATGATGCGCGGCACGTGGTAGACGCTCGGGAACGACGACTTGTACCCGGGAATCTCGTGGCAGCCGATGCACATCGAGTTCTTCGCCCGCCCTGCCTCGGCGTTCCCCTGCACCGCCTGCTGATCCTGCGCCGGCGCGGCCCCCTGCGATGCGCCCTGCGCGACAGCCAGGCATGGCAGCAGCATCACCGCCGCGAATCCGGCGGCAACCATCCTCTTCTCGATCATGGGTCTCCGGCCGTGGCGCCGGGCGGCGCAGGCCTTGTAATGTTCGTGGGTGGCCCGATTCTAGCGGACTCGCTCCGAGCCAGTCCAGCAACCCGGGCGGCAGCAGGCGTTCCCGTATACTCGAAAGACCCCATCCGCCGGGTCGTGTCTTCGCGACCAAAACCTCCGAGAATCATGCGTTTCCAGGGCACCGACACCTACGTCGCCACCGACGACCTGAAGCTCGCCGTGAACGCGGCGATCCGCCTGCAGCGGCCGCTGCTGATCAAGGGCGAACCCGGCACCGGCAAGACGATGCTCGCCGAGGAAGTTGCCTCGGCGCTCGACATGCCGCTGCTGCAGTGGCACATCAAGTCGACGACGAAGGCGCAGCAGGGCCTGTACGAATACGACGCGGTGTCGCGGCTGCGTGACTCGCAGTTGGGCGACGAGCGCGTCAAGGACATCCACAACTACATCGTGAAGGGCGTGCTCTGGCAGGCCTTCGAATCCGAGCGGCCGGTCGTGCTGCTGATCGACGAGATCGACAAGGCCGACATCGAGTTCCCCAACGACCTGCTGCGCGAGCTCGACCGGATGGAGTTCTACGTCTACGAGACGCGCCAGCTGATACGCGCCCGGCATCGGCCGGTCGTGATGATCACGTCGAACAACGAGAAGGAGCTGCCCGACGCGTTCCTGCGCCGCTGCTTCTTCCACTACATCAAGTTCCCCGACAAGGACACGATGCAGGCGATCGTCGACGTGCATTTCCCGAACCTGAAGAAGACGCTGGTGAAGGAGGCGCTCGAGTCCTTCTTCCAGATGCGCGAGCTTCCCGGGCTGAAGAAGAAGCCGTCGACGAGCGAGCTGCTCGACTGGTTGAAGCTGCTGGTGGCCGAGGACATCCCGCCCGAGGCGCTGCGCGCGAAGGACGGCAAGAGCGTCATTCCGCCGCTGCACGGCGCGCTGCTGAAGAACGAGCAGGACGTGCATCTGTTCGAGCGGCTCATCTTCATGGCCCGCCATAATCGGTAAAGCATGGCGCGCTGGATCGAGCCGGTCACGCTCGAGGGCGAGCACGTCACCCTCGAGCCGCTCGCGCGTTCGCACGTCGAGGCGCTCGCGCGTGCAGCGGCCGACGGCGAGCTGTGGCGGCTCTGGTACACGTCGATCCCGGCGCCCGGTCGCACCGAGGCGTACGTCGATGCGGCGCTCGAGATGCGCGAGCGCGACGGCGCCCTGCCCTTCGTTGTTCGCCGCCGCGCCGACGGCACGATCGTCGGAACCACGCGTTTCTTCCACGTCGAGCCGGTGCATCGACGGCTCGAGCTGGGCCACACCTGGTACGCGGCGAGCGCGCAGCGCAGCGCGGTGAACGCCGAGTGCAAGCTGCTGCTGCTGGGCCATGCTTTCGGCGCGCTCGGCGCGGTCGCCGTCGAGCTGCGCACGCACTTCCTGAACCACGCGAGCCGGCGAGCGATCGAGCGGCTGGGGGCGAAGCTCGACGGCGTGCTGCGCCATCACATGACGATGCCCAACGGCACGCTGCGCGACACCTGCGTCTACAGCATTCTCGCCGCCGAGTGGCCGGCGGTGCGCGAGAACCTGAAACTGCGGCTGGCGATGCGCGGAGCGACGCGATGCTGATCGATTTCTTCCTGCACCTGCGCGGCGCGAAGCTGCCGGTGTCGATCAAGGAATACCTGCTGCTGCTCGAGGGAATGCGCGAGCACGTCATCGGGCCGTCGATCGACGAGTTCTACTACCTGTCGCGCGCGGCCCTGGTGAAGGACGAGCGCAACTTCGACAAGTTCGACAAGGCCTTCGGCGCCTACTTCAACGGCGTGCGCGCGATCCCCGGCATCGACGTCGACCTGCCGCTCGAATGGCTGAAGCGCCGCCTGCAGCGCGAGTTCACGCCCGAGGAAAAGGCGGCGATCGAGGCGATGGGCGGGCTGGACAAGCTGCTCGAGCGGCTGCGCGAACTGCTCGAAGAGCAGAAGGAGCGCCACGAAGGCGGCAGCAAGTGGATCGGCACGAACGGCACCTCGCCTTTCGGCAACGGCGGCTACCATCCGGAAGGCATCCGCATCGGCGGTCCGTCGGCGGGCAACCGCACGGCAGTCAAGGTCTGGGAGCAGCGCGCCTACCGCGACTACGACGACCAGGTCGAGCTGGGCACGCGCAACATCAAGGTGGCGCTGCGCCGCCTGCGCAAGTTCGCGCGCGAAGGCGCCGACGAGGAACTCGACCTCGACGACACGATCGCCTCCACGGCACGCAACGCCGGCTGGCTCGACATCCGGATGATTCCGGAGCGGCACAACACGATCAAGGTGCTGATGCTGCTCGACGTCGGCGGCACGATGGACGACCACATCCAGCAGACCGAGGAGCTGTTCTCGGCTGCGAAAACCGAGTTCAAGCACCTCGAGTTCTACTACTTCCACAACTGCGTCTACGACCATGTGTGGAAGAACAACCGCCGTCGCCACGCCGAGCGCTTCGACACCTGGGACATCCTGCGCAAGTACAACCCCGACTACCGGCTGATCTTCGTCGGCGACGCGACGATGAGCCCCTATGAAGTCCTGCAGCCCGGAGGCTCGGTCGAGTACAACAACGAGGAGGCGGGCGCGGTCTGGCTGCGCCGGCTCGTCGAGCGCTTTCCGAAGTTCGCCTGGCTCAATCCGGAGCCCGAAGGCGTCTGGGAATACCGGCAGTCGATCGCCGTGATCCGGCAGGTCATGCAGAACCGGATGTACCCGCTGACGATCCAGGGGCTGGAGCGGGCGATGCGGGAGCTGTCGAAGTAGTTCGGCGCATTCCTCCGCGCCCGTCAGCGTACCCGCAATCGACGACGAATCAGCGCACCCGGTAACGCTCCACCGTCTTCTCGTCGAGAACCACCCCCAGCCCCGGTCCCGAAGGAACGGCGATCTTCCCGTCCTTCGCCACGAGCGGCGGATCGGTGAGCTCGAACCGGATCGGGTCGAAGGCCACCGGGTACTCGCACAATTGATAGTTGTCGATCGCGGCGAGCACCTGCAGCATGGCCGCGAACCGGATGGCCGGACCGAAGAAGTGCGGGATGCAGGGAACGTCCCAGGCGCTCGCCACGTGCGCGATGCGAAGGACCTCCGAGATGCCCTGGCGCAGGTCCGGCTGCACGATGTCCGCCGCTGCGGCGAGCAGGATGTCTCGCGTGTCGTAGCGATTGAAGATCTCGTGCTCGCCCATGGCGATCGGCGTGTCGATGCTCGCGGCGAGATGCGCGTAGCCCGTGAGGTCGAAAGGCGGCAGCGGCTCCTCGAGCCAGTGCAGCTCGTGGCGCTCGAGCCGGCGCGCGTTCTGCACGGCATGCGCCCGGTTCCAGCCCGAGTTGACGTCCGCCATCAGCTTGCAGCGGGCGCCGGCCGGCAGCGCGCGTCGCGCCTCGGCGACGATCGCGTCGTCCTGCGCGTCGCGGAATCCCACGCGGATCTTCACGCCGGCGAAGCCTTCTGCGGCGAATCGGCCTACCTCCCCGCCGACTTCTTCCGGGGCGAGTTGCCCGAGACTCGCATAGAGATCGATCTGCGTACGCCGCGTGCCGAGCAGCCGATGGACCGGCTGCCCCGCGACCTTGCCGAGGATGTCCCACAGCGCGGTGTCGATCGCGCCGAGCACGTAGGACTCGAGGCTGCGGTATCGGCCCAGCTTGTCGAGCACGTGGAACATGTCGGCGTTGCGGGCGCCGATGTCCAGAGGGTCCTTTCCGAGGAGCAACGGGCGAAACGTCTCCTGTACGAGCGGCACGCAGGCCATGTCGCCTGCCGGCGGGCCGTCGACGTCGGCCAGCCCGACGACGCCTTCGTCCGTGTAGACGCGCACGAGGATGATCCGCCGCTCGGTGAGCTCCATGTGGGCGAAGCGGATCGGCCGGTCGTACCTGCTGGCAAGCACCGTCGCCGTGACGTCGGTGATCTTCATTCCGTGGTCTCCGCAACGACCGCCTGGACCGCCAACGCCGCGGCCAGCATTGCGTCGTAGTCCGTGACGACCTGCTCGGGGATCCGCACCCGCTCCGCGATGCGATCGAAGTCCTTGAAGCCGGAACCGGTGACCACGCAGACGATGCGCTCGTCGGGATGCGCCTCGCCGCCGCGGATCATCCGGCGGATGCCCGCCACGGCGACGGCCCCGCTCGGCTCGATGAAGAGCCCCTCCTGCGCCAGCATCTGCATCGCCTCGATCGTCTCGTCGTCCGGCACTCCGACGACGCTGCCGCCGGATTCGCGGACGGCCTCCAGCGCCCGGTTCCCGAGCAGCCCGGGGTCCGCTCCGGCAAGGGCACCGGCGATCGTCGCGCCCTTCTCGATCGGCGCGACGGACCGGTCTCCGGCGCGAAAGGCCCGCTCGATGGGGTTGCACGCGCTTGCCTGGACGGCGGTCATCTTCGGACGGCCCCGGGTCCAGCCGAGCCGCTCGAGCTCCTTGAAGCCCTTCCAGTCCTTGGCCACCGACATCCCGCCGTTCGCCGGGTGGATCACGCGGTCCGGCACGGTCCAGTCGAAATGCCGGGCGATTTCGTAGGCGTACGACTTCTTCCCTTCGTAGCGGAACGGGTTGTCCGTCCCGCAGTCGTACCACCGCACCGCGCCGCTGTGGATGAGCCGGCGGTACATCGCGTTGATCTGCGAATAGTGCCCGCGGACGCGGACGAGGTGCGCGCCGAAGAAGAGCGCCTGCGTGACCTTCGGGATCGGCGTGTCTTCCGGACAGAAGACGACGCAGCCCAGTCCGGCACGCGCCGCATAGGCGGCGGCCGAGCTCGCCTTGTTTCCGGTCGAGTCGCACGACAGCACCCGATAGCCGAACTCCACCGCTTTCGTCGCCGAGACGGTGATCGAACGATCCTTGAGCGAGCCCGTCGGATTGCTCGCGTCGGACTTCACCCAGAGCTCGCGCACGCCCGCCCAGCGGGCGAGCCGATCACACTTCAGCATCGGCGTATCGCCTTCGCCCAGGCTCACGATCGCCCGGTCGTCGAGAACGGGCATGAGCTCGCGCCAGCGCCACAGCCCCACCGGGCGGCCGGCGATCGAGTCGCGGTCGACCTCCGCCCGGATGCGCGCGTAGTCGTACTCCGCATCGAGCAGGTTGCCGCAGCTCGGGCACAGCAGGAGGTCGCGGTCGGATGCGTAACGTTCGCCGCATCCGACGCAGGTGAAGCCGCTGAAGTAGTTCATGACGAGGCGCCGTTCTCCTGGGTTTCGTTTCGCTCAACGCGGTGCGATCGCCGTGCGCCGGCTGGCGAACAGGATCGGCACGAGAAGTACGAGCGTGGCCACGATCACGAGCGTCGAGACGGCCGGCAATACCGGAGCGATCTCGTACTGGATCGAATCCCACACCTTGACCGGCAGCGTCTTGGTCCCGATCCCGCTGATGAACAGCGTCACGACGACCTCGTCCATCGACAGGTTGAACGCGAAGAGCGCGCTGCCGAGCACCGCGAGCCGGATCTGCGGCAGCACGACGCGGAAGAAGGTCGACAAGGGTCCGGCCCCGAGGCTGCGCGACGCCTCCACCTGGGTCCAGTCGAAGACGCGAAGCGCGCTGCCGACGAACACCACGACGAACGGAGTGGCGAGCACCGCATGCGCGAGAACGAGGCCGGTGATGCTGCCGACGAGGCCGAACTGCAGATAGATCCGGTACGCCGCGACGGCGAAGACGATCGTGGGCACGATGCGCGGCAGGATGAGGACGGCTTCGAGCGAAACGCGCATCCGGGCCGGGATCCTGGAAAGCCCCAGCGCGGCCGCCACCCCGACCACCGTCGCCACGACCGTCGTTCCGGCGGCGACCTGGAGGGACACGCGCAGGGCGTCCATCCAGTCGGGGCTCGAGAAGAAGGTCCGGTACTGGCCCCAGTTCGGTTCGGAAGGAATCAGCTCGAAGACGCCCGAAGTGCCGAAGGACATCGGGATGACCGCGACGACCGGCGCGACCAGAAAGAACAGCACCGCGATGCCCGGCACGGCCACGGCGAGGCGCGCCAGGCGCCCGGAGGCACGTCGCCCGGTCATACGATGCCGGTGCGCGGCAGTCGACCCTCGACCATGCGCACGTAGACGAAGTAGAAGACGAGCGTGCCCCACAGCAGCACGTTCGCGAGCGCGAAGGCGAAAGGCCAGTTGAGCACTTCGCGCACGCTGAAGTCGATCAGGTTGGAGATCATCATCTGCTTCGGACCTCCGACCAGCGCCGGCGTGATGAAGAAGCCCAGCGCGACGATGAAGACGAGCAGGCCGCCCGCCGCCACGCCGGGCAGGCTCAGCGGCAGCGTGATCCGCAGGAAGGTGCGAAGCCGCCCCGCTCCGAGGCTCGCCGAGGCGTTCCTCAGCTCGGGCGGGATCGCGAGCAGCGAACTGAGGATCGGGAAGATCGTGTACGGAAGCAGCATGTTGGTCATCGTGACCAGCATGCCGAACTCGTTGTACATCAGCGGCAGCGGCTCGGTGATCCAGCCGAGATCCATGAGCGCGCGGTTCACCAGCCCTGCCCGCTGCAGCAGCGCCATCCAGATGAAGTTCCGGATCAGCATGCTGAGGAAGAACGGAACCACCACGCACAGCAGCAGCCACTGCCGGGTCGTGGGCTTCACGCTGGCCAGGTAGAGCGCGGCGGGGTAACCCAGGACGATGCACAGCGCCGTCGTCACGATCGCGACGCGCGCCGTTCGCGCGAGCACCTGCAGGTAGACCGGGGTTTCGACGATCCGGGCATATTGCGCGAGGCTGAACTCGGGCGTGAAGAAGCTGCCCCAGATCACCTGCGCGAGCGGCAGCAGGAACAGGACGCCGATGAACGCCAGGGGCGGCCCGAGCAGCACCCAGAGCGCCGGTCCCGTCCCGGCCCGGCCGCCGCCGCGGGCCGGCGCTCGCGCGCCCGCCCCGGCCGCCCGCGCCATCGCCGGCGAGTGCGCCGCACCGCTCATGGCGAAACCCGGAGAGACTCGACGCCGCTCACCGGGCGACCGCCAGGCAGTGTTCGGTACGCCAGCCCACCGTCGTACGCGCCCCCGGCGCGAAGGCCGATCCCGCCGCTGCGAGCGCCTTCACCTGGATCTCGTCGCCGCCCTCGGCGACGCAGCGATACTTGACGAGGTCGCCCACGTAGAGCATTTCGCGCACCTCGACCGGCAGGTGGTTGCACAGATCCCTTGCCGCCTCGCCGATCGCGACGTTCTCCGGACGAACCACGAGCAGCGCCGGCTCGCGGCCGTCCGCCACGGAATCGGCGCTGACCGTCGTACGCAAGCCCTTCGCCGTGACCGCCACCTTCGGGTCCGCGCCGCCTTCCAGGCGCGCCACCTCCAGCAGGTTCGACTCGCCGAGAAAGTCGGCGACGAAGCGATTGGCCGGGCGCTGGTACACCTCGAGCGGCGGGCCGATCTGCTGCAGCACGCCGCCGTCCAGCACGGCGATCAGGTCCGACATCACGAGCGCCTCGACCTGGTCGTGCGTGACCGAGACGGTGGTGATGCCCAGCTCGCGCTGCAGCTGGCGCACCTCGACCTGCATGAGCTCCCTGAGCCGCTTGTCGAGGGCACCCATCGGCTCGTCCATCAGGAGCAGCCGCGGCTGGAAGACGATTGCGCGCGCGAGCGCCACGCGCTGCTGCTGGCCGCCGGACAGCTCCCGGGGATAACGTCCTTCGAATCCGCTCAGGCGCACCATCGAGATCGCACGCTCGACCCGCCGCGCCCGCTCGGCCTTCGGAACGCGCCGCATCTCCAGCGGATACGCGACGTTTCCGAAGACGGTCATGTGCGGAAATAGCGCGTACTGCTGGAAGACGACGCCGATGTCGCGCCGATGCACCTCGCGATCGAGGACGCTTTCGCCGGCGATGCGCACGTCGCCGGAGGTCGGATCCTCGAAGCCGGCGATCATGCGCATCGTCGTGGTCTTGCCCGACCCGCTCGGGCCCAGCAGCGTGAGAAGCTCGCCGCCGCGCAGCGAGAAGCTCAGGTCGTCGACCACCCGCGTTCTTCCGAACTCCTTCACCAGCCGCTCGACGTCGAGCGAGGCAGCCGCGGACGTGCCCGCCTCGCCGCGTGCCGCCCGGTCGATTCCGATGGTCGCGGAGGTTGCGGCGCTCATTCGACCTCGAACACCACGGACAGCTCGACGGACACGTTGAACGGCAACGCGTTCACGCCCACGGCGGTCCTGGCGTGCGCGCCGGCTTCGCCGAAGAGCTTCTCGACCAGGTCGGACGCGCCGTTGATCGCTGCCGGTTGCTTCTCGTAGCCGTCCACGCAGTTCACGTAGCCGGTGATGGCGATCACATCCCGCACGTGCTCGAGACCGCCCGCCGCCCACGCCGCGCTGGCCAGGCAGTTGAGGAAGGAAAGCCTCGCCGAGTGGTAGGCGTCCTCGTCCGTCACGTCCGCGCCGACCTTGCCCACGTAGTGGCGCACGCCGTTGATGCGCGCGGTCTGCCCGGAAGTGAAGACGAGGTTGCCCGCCCTCTTGGCAGCCCTGTAGTTGCCGGTGGGTTTGGGCACGGCGGGAAGCTCCAGGCCGAGGCGCTGGAGCCTGCTGCTCAGGTCGAGTGTCGTCATGGAGTGCCGCCCTCGCAGTCGTATCGAAGCCTCACTTCAGGCGCCACTCGTTCCACCGCTCGGAGATCTTCTCGAGATTCGGACCCCAGTAGTCGCCGCTCAGCAGGAAGCCCTTGGCCGCATTCTCGGGATTGGAGGACAGGTGAGGACGAGCCTTCTCGTCCACCATCGGCGCCGCATCGAGGTTCGTCGGTCCGTACGCGATGTATTTCGTCAGCTCGGCCTGGCGCTCGGGCCGGAGGGCGAAGTTGATGAACCGCATGGCGTCCGCCGTGTTCTTCCCGCCCTTCGGCACGACCCACGCCTCGTAGGTCAACGCCGCGCCGTCGTAGCTCACGCCCAGCGGATCGCCCGCGAGCATGCTGGTGATGGCGCGCACCGAAGGCGTCACCGCGATCTCCCCGCTCTTGAGCATCGGACCCGGTTGCGCCATCTGCGACCACCAGATGACCTTCGACTTGATGCGGTCCAGGCTGCGGAAGGCCCTGTCGATGTCCAGCGGATAGAGCTTGTCCCTGGGCACGCCGTCGGCGATCAGCGCGAACTCCAGCGAGTAGACGGGTCCGTTGTAGAAGCCCCGCTGGCCGGGAATCCCGTCGACGTCCCAGAATTCGCGCCAGTTCTTCGGCGCCTTCTCGCCTCCGGGATACACCTGCGTACTGTAGGCGAGCAGCATGGGAATCGTGACGCAGCCCACCGCGTGCGAAGTCACGAGGCTCGGCACGATGCGACGGGTATCGATCACGGAGTAATCGAGCGGCATCACGAGCTCGTCGCGCACGGCGGTGTAGCGCAGGCGATCGGGCAAGGCGATGAAGTCCCACTCGACGTTGCCGGACTGCACCTGCGCGCGCAGCTTCGCCAGATCGACGCCGGTCGTCTGCACGATCCTGATGCCGGTTTCCTTCTCGAAGGGCTCGAAGAGCGCTTTCGTCTGCCCTTTCTGGTAGTCGCCGCCGAAGCCGGCGAAGACGAGCTGCGTGGCCGCCTTCGACTGGGTGATCACCCAGGGAGCGGCAATCGCTGCCGCGGAAATCCTGCCGGCAGCGGAAAGGAATCGACGGCGTTTCAGTTCGGATCCAGCCATGGCGAAGACCTCGCTTTGTCGGTGGCGCCAAGAAACGGTTCGACCGGCAGTCGAACCTCCAGGGGACGATTCGCGAAAGGGGGGAAGAACGACGCGGCTCACGTGAAGATCGCCTGCACGAGCTCGTGGGTGGTCCGCTCGATGTGCTGCACCAGAAGCGTCGCCGCTGCCGCCGACCGCCTCGCGAGCACCTCGTCGACGATCGCGCGATGCTCGGCGTCGGAGTCCCGATCGGGAGACTGTCGGATCGACGACAGCCGTCGATACCGTTCGGAGTGGTCGTAAAGCTGCTCTATGACCCGTCGCTGCCAGCGCGAGCCGCAGGTCTCGAAGAGCACGAGGTGGAAGCTGCGGTGAAGCGCGGCGCCCTCGGGAGCCAGCAGCGGCGGACCTTTTCGCACGCTCTGGTGATAACGCGAGAGCCGATGCGTTGCCGCCAGCACGCGGGCTTCCCATGCCGCGTCGCCGTGGCGTATGGCGTCGCGCAGCGCACCCGCTTCGAGGTTGCAGCGCAGCCTGGTGATGTCCTCGAGATCCTCCCGCGAAATCGGCGAGACGCGGAAGCCCTTCTGGCCCTCGCCGACGACGAGGTTGTCGGACACGAGACGCGCGAGCGCCTCCCGAAGCGTTCCCGTTCCCGCGTCGTAGCGCTCGTGCAGCTGGGCGAACGGAAGGCGGCTGCCGGCGGGCAGGCGCCCGCTCAGGATGTCTTCGCGCAGCTGGTTGTAGACGCGCTCGTTCAGAGTCCGGCTCGGTGGAAGCTCTGCTGCCGTCCCGGACGCAATCGATGTCGCAACACGCATGAAAGAGGCCCCGGAACGGTCGGTCAGGCGGCAGGATTGAGGAGAGGCCGGCCTCGCCAGGCGCGCTCCACTTCGTCCACCGCTCCTTCCCCCATCGCGATGTACGCGTCTTCGGTCAGCGAGGCGGTATGAGGGGTGAGCAGAACGTTCGGCGCCCGCAGAAGCGGGTGATCGTGAGGAACGGGGTGCGTATCGAAGACGTCGACGGCCGCACCGCCGATCCGACTGCCGACCAGTGCTTCGGCCAGTGCCGCTTCGTCGATCACGCTTCCGCGAGCCGCGTTCACGAGCAGCGATCCGCGCTTCATCAGGGCGATCCGCTTCCGCGAGATCAAGCCGCGGGTGGCCGGATCGAGCGGTACGTGGAGCGTCACGACGTCGGCCGCGGCGAGCAGCTCGTCCACGGACTCGAAGCGCTCGACATGGGGCGGCAAGCCGGTTGCTTTCGGGTCGAAGGCCGCGATCCGCATTCCGAGTCCGGCATGCGCCTTCTGTGCGACACACCGGCCGATCCGTCCGAAGCCGACGACGCCGAGAAGCTTGCCGTTCAGCTGCATGCCGCGGGTGCGGTTGCGCGCTGACCAGTCGCCGGCGCGAACGCTGCGGTCGAGCTCGACGAAGGACCGCGCCACTGCGAGGACCGCTCCGATCACGTGCTCGGCCACCGCCTCCGTGTTCGCGTCGGGCACGCTCGCCACGAGGATTCCCCGCGCGCGAGCAAGAGCCACCGGTATGAAGTCCAGCCCGGCGCCGTGACGCACGATCAGCTTCAGCCGTGCACCGGCTGCGATCTCGTCTTCGGTCACCGGCGTGCGAACGATCAGGGCGTCGCTCGTTGCGAGCGCCGCGAACCGCGCATCGCGCCCACGCGGCAGGAGAACGGGATCCGCGAAGCGGGCGAGCCGCTCCGCGGGTCGCGCGTGCATGGGGTCCGTGATCGCGACGCGCCATCGCCGCACCTCTTCTCCTCCTCGGGGATGTCTCGAACGCTTCCGTCCGGGACGTCGTGCTTTTGGCGGATCATCGAATGATCATCGGATGATGTCAAGGATTTTCGAAAATCCATACGGAGCGCGGATGACAGGACCGGGACGAGTGATCGTGGAAATCGGCCGGGATCGTCGAGGCAGTCCGCTCGGGTGAGCCGCCCCTCCCCTGTTACCTTCTTCCCCTCCCACCCGCCGAAAGGAGAAGACCATGAACCAGGATCTGTTCGAACGAGGCCTGAAAGTGCGCCGCGAAGTGCTCGGCGCCGAGTACGTGGACCGCTCGATCCGCTCGGCGGACGACTTCAACCGCCCGATGCAGGAACTCGTCACGCAGTATTGCTGGGGCGAGATCTGGAACCGCCCCGGCCTGGAACGCAAGACGCGCAGCCTGCTGAATCTCGCGATGCTGACCGCGCTGAACCGGCCGCACGAGATCCGGCTGCACGTGCGAGGCGCGTTGAACAACGGCGTCACGAAAGAGGAGATCGCCGAAGTCTTCCTGCAGGCCGCCATCTACTGCGGCGTGCCCGCGGCGATCGACAGCTTCCGGATCGCGCGCGAAGTGTTCGAGGAAACGAAAGCCTGACCGGGATCGTTCCCGGCGGTGCGCCGATCAATCGACGATCGGCGGCGCCACCTTCAACACTTCGTCGAGCGTCGTCTGCCCCGCGGCGATCTTCTGCGCGCCGGCCAGGCGCAGCGGGCGCATTCCCGCGCGCATCGCCCGCCGGCGGATCTCGCCCAGGTCCGGACGCTCGTCGATCAGGCGGTGCAGGTCGGTGTCGAGCTGCAGCAGCTCGTACAGCCCGCTACGTCCGCGATAGCCGGTCATCCGGCATTCGAGGCAGCCCACCGGCCGGTAGATCCGCGCGGGCTTCGCCGCCCGGAACGGACTGATCAGCGCGTTCCACTGCTCGTCGGCCAGCCCGCCCGTCGCTTCCTTGCACGACTCGCACAAGGTGCGAACGAGACGCTGCGCCATCACCCCGATGAGGGTCGCGTTCAGCAGGTACGGCGGCACGCCGAGATCGAGCAGCCGCGTGATCGCCGACGGCGCGTCGTTCGTGTGCAGCGTCGACAGCACGAGGTGTCCGGTGAGCGCGGCCTGGATCGCCATCTCGGCGGTCTCCAGATCGCGGATCTCGCCGACCATGATGATGTCCGGGTCCTGGCGCATCAGCGCGCGGATGCCGTCGGCGAAGCCGACCTCGATGCCGTGCTGCACCTGCATCTGGTTGAACGCCGGCTCGACCATCTCGATCGGGTCTTCGACGGTGCAGACGTTCACCTCGTCGGTCGCCAGGCCCTTCAGCGTCGTGTACAGCGTCGTCGTCTTGCCCGAGCCGGTCGGTCCGGTGACGAGCACGATCCCGTTCGGGCGCGTCGTCATCGACTCCCAGATCTCGAGGTCGTCGTCGCCGAAGCCCAGCTCGGAGAAGTCGCGCACCAGCACGTCGGGATCGAAGATGCGCATGACGAGCTTCTCGCCGAAGGCCGTCGGCAAGGTCGACAGGCGCAGCTCGATCTCGCGACCGTCGGCGCTGCGCGTCTTGATGCGTCCATCCTGCGGGCGGCGCTTCTCGATCACGTCCATGCGACCGAGCAGCTTGATGCGGCTCGTCATGGCGGCGAGCACCGATGCCGGCAGCCGATAGACGTTGTGCAGCACGCCATCGATGCGGAAGCGGATCGCCCCGGTCTCCCGACGCGGCTCTACGTGGATGTCGCTCGCGCGCTGCTCGAAGGCGTACTGCCAGAGCCAGTCGACGATGGTGACGATGTGCTGGTCGTTCGCATCGAGGTTGCGCCCGGAACGGCCCAGCTCGACGAGCTGCTCGAAGTTGCTCTGATGTGCGGCGGCGCCGTTCTTCTGCGCGCCGCGCACCGTGCGCGCGAGCGTGAAGAACTCGACGATGTAGCGCGGAATCTCCTGCGGATCGGCGATCACGCGGCGGATCGGCCTGCGCAGCATCGAACCCAGCTCGTCGACCCAGTCGGTGACGAAGGGCTCGGCGGTGGCGATCGTCACGCCGTCGGCATCGACGGCGAGCGGCAGGATCTTGAAGCGCGTCGCGTACTGGCTCGACATCACCTCGCACACGCGCGAGAGGTCGACCTTCAGCGGATCGATGCGCGCATGCGGCAGTCCGACGCGCCGGGCGAACCATGGCACGAGCGCCTCGAGGTCGACGAGTCGGTTGGTGGACGGCGAGCGGAACTTGCGGCGGGCAATCGCGACGAGCGCGTGCTGCTCGGTGCTGGAAAGATTCGCGTAGCGGGCGACCGAATCGGCATCGTGGCGCGAAAGCAGGCCGTCCTCGACGAGCGCCGGCAGCAGGTCTTCGATGGTGATGCGACAGCCCGGGCGGCCGAGCGCGGGCAACGGCGCGGATGCTGCCGCCGCCGCGGCGGGGCCGGTGCGCGCGTTCATGAAGGGACGGTAGCAACCGCTTGCGGTTGCGGCCGCCGGCGGCGGACGAATGGTCGATGCGCAGCGACGGGACGAGTCGGCGGCGAGCGCTGCATTCGTCGTCGCCAAGGAACGCACGCGTGCGCATCGGCACAATGCGGCAATGCGCTCCCGCCCCGCCCGCCTCGTTTCGCCGTCACCGCCCCTCGTCGCCCGACTGCTGCGGCTGCTCGCCTGCATCGCGCTCGCTGCAGCCGGGACTGCGGTCCGCGCCGAGCCGCCCGCCGCAACGCCCGGCCGACTGGTCATCACCGATGCGCAGATCGCCGTCGGCGCCGCCGCCGACCGTCCCGCCGACGAAGACTGGCAGCCGGTCGCCCTGCCCCACACCTGGGCCAGGCACGGCCTGCCGCCCGCAGCGCGAACCCGTTACCGGGTCCGCGTCGAGCTGCCGGCGCTGGCCGATACGACCTGGGCGTTGCGCATCGATCGAATGGGCACGCATCACGAGCTGCGGATCAATGGCCATTTGCTGCACGGCATGCTGCCGGCGCCGCCGGCGCTGCTTCGCCGACCGGTGCCCACGCTGCTCGTCGTACCCACAGCGCTGCTCGTCGCTGGGCAGAACGAGATCGACATCCTTATCGATCAAAGCGTGCGCGGCGGCCTGTCGCGGCTCGAGTTCGGCCCGATTGCGCAGCTCGAGCCCGCGTTCGCGGCCAGCCATCGTCACCGGGTGCAGTGGCCGCAATGGCTGAACGTCGCCAGCATCGGTGCCTGCCTGGTCGGCCTGCTGATCTGGTGGCGGCGGCGCAGCGAGGCTGCGCTGGGCGTATTCAGCGCGCTGGGCGCGCTCGCGTCGGTGCGCAACCTCGGTTACTTCAGCACCGATGCGGGCGTGGCAGCGGGGCTGTCCGACCTGCTGTTCTATCTTGCCCAGGTCGGCACGGCATTGATGCTGGGCCTGTTCACCCTCTCGGTCGGCGAACGGAGCGCCGACCAACGGCGGCGCCGGCTTTGGTGGGCAGGCGCGATCGCTGCCGCGGCGATCGGCGTTGTCGCCCTGGCCACCGGCCACCTGCCGCTGGCCCGCCGCTTCGTCTACCCGCTGCTGCTGCTGTCGATGCTGACCGCGCTGATCCAGGGGCTGCCCGCCGTGCGGCGACTGCCCGGCTCGTCGATGGCGGTGCTGTTCGCCACGCTCGGCGTGGTGTTCGTCGCCGGCGTGCACGACTACCTGTATCAGCAGGGCTACAGCACGGTGATGGACGAGTACTGGATGCCCTGGGCAGTGCCGCCGGCCATCGTCGCCTTCACCTTCCTGCTGGTGCGGCGGGTGGTCGACGCGATGAACGGCATCGAGCAGCTCGCGCACACGCTGGAGGACCGCGTGCGCGAACGCACTGCCGAGCTCGAAGCCGCCAACGCGGCCAAGAGCCGCTTCGTCGCCGCTGCCAGCCACGATCTGCGCCAGCCGGTCGCCACCATCGGCCTGCTGGTGGGGCTGATCCGCGAAAAGGTCGACACGCCGATGCTGCGCGACCTGGCGAAGCGGATCGACCAGGCGGCGATGGGGCTCGAAGCGCTGCTGAAAGGGTTGCTCGATCTGTCGCGCCTGGAAGCCGGGGCCGTTCAGCCGCGCATCCGCCGCATCGAGCTGCAATCGGTGTTCGACTCGATCGCCGCGCACGAACTCGAGGCCGCGCATGCGTACGGCATCCGGCTGCGCTTCCGGCCGACGTCGCTTTCGGTGGTCTCCGATCCGGTGCTGCTCGAGCAGATCCTGCGCAACCTGGTCGGCAA